>Ga0169931_10007032_pt1 | contig 16798 bp, 17 predicted proteins | sample Kivu_15m_20L_FD_129675 | JGI IMG/M metagenome (GOLD analysis project Ga0169931, IMG submission 129675) | Freshwater microbial communities from Lake Kivu, Western Province, Rwanda to study Microbial Dark Matter (Phase II) - Kivu_15m_20L... | ecosystem: Environmental > Aquatic > Freshwater > Lake...
ACTCCGACTTTAGCTCCTTGTTCGATTAGTGCCATAAGCCGTTCAATTTGTAACTGATGTTCCACGCTGATCGCGGAGTTTCGTGCGCGCATCGTGTCCATCCCCCAGTCACTCATTTCAAGAGAGAACGCTTGATTTGTGAACCCTAGTTCGGCTGCCAGATCAACCAAACTTTCGAGTTGATGAACATTTGCCGCTTGAACCACGGTCCACATCTTGGTCCGTTCTACGTTAAGTTCCTTACAATACGAATTCACCAGTTCACAGTTCTTTATTACCTGACGAAATACACTTCCACCACGAATAGTTTCGAATACGTCTGCAGTAGCACCGTCGATGGATATCTGTAGTTCGTTTACATCTGAATCAATAATATTGCGATGGTTGTTATTAAGGTGAAGTAGTGATGCATTTGTTGTTGTGCGAACCCAGATGTGCTTTGATCGAGCATAGCGTATCATCTCAAACAGTTCACCCCTTTGCAGCAACGGCTCCCCAATACCCTGTAATTTAATTTCAACTAGCCCATACTGGTCATCAATCAATTTCCGGAAAGAATCGAGAGGCATATCCTCCGCACGCTTACCCTTTGGCCAATCTGTTACAACACACATTATGCATTTGTAGTTGCAACGACTGACATTTTCAATATCTAACTTTATCGGAAGATAATCTAGATCCGCGGAGCCTCGTGTAGCAGCTAGATACCGCGCATAGTTACTCATACGTCGTGGATCCGCTGCAAGCGCAAGATCGCGCTCCAATTTATAAGCATCTATGCCCGCGGCAGGCTCTGGTGAAGGCAAGGAACGCAAAGAAAGCCGAACACTATCGAACGATATATTCATTAAATTTTACACCCCGTACATGATCTGGTATCTCGGTCACTTATTTTTTGGTCGATTAACAGATGCAGCACTCAACTCAATTTGCTACTTTTATTATGTCACGACTCAAACGCAACTTGTTTGGATACGCTACCTATAATAGATTAAAGTAAGCCCTGGTGCTCGACCTTATCTAAAGATACAATGTAAGAACGACCCCACCAACCGATACTTAGATGACGATGAAATTGCCATCTTGAACGTTGTTGATATTCAAGAAACGCTTTTGCAACACCTTTGTTTGGTGAGCCCTTGTATCCAGCGAATAAGTCATCAATATAAATTACCGAACCTTCCTGCAATAGAGGTTCAATAAAATTGAATACCGGAACAGCTGACTCATAGAGATCACAATCTATATTAACCAACATGGCCTTAGAGCAGTCTTCAATAAACTCTGCCTGTAGTTTATCAGTTAGGCTATTCTCGTAATATCCCTTTACTGTACGAACCTTATCGACGTAGTGACCTTGCTCCCGTACCATTTTCATAAATTCATCTTCCGAAGTTGTTAGAGCCCCTTTCTTCCAAATTTCTACGCTGGTATCTGAAACCGGTTGGGGAAGCCCCTCAAAACTGTCAAAAGCGAAAAATTTCATTTTTGACAAATTATGGCTACGAGCCTCGGTAAGTGACATTCGGAAGGTTCGACAACGGTGACAACCAAATTCATAGTAGTCACCAAAGATACGGTTATCAGTTAAAAAGTCATCCGCGTCTCAATAGAAGTTCGCCTTTTTTAGCTGACGATTGACCTGATTATATGAAATCTCCTCATCCCGCCCCCAATTAACTATCGCTTCATCGTCGGGCAGAAATACCCAAGGTTCGCCAATTTTCTCATGCGCTTGAAAAAGTGAATCTTCATTATGAGCCATAACATTTCCCAAATATATAGATTATAACAGCACTATAACAATCTATGATATTAATATATATCACAATATATTTAGAACATATGAAATCATGCTCCCGCATTGTTTCTAATATATCGCCGAACAGCCGGGCACCATGAAAAACCTCATGAAAGAGAACTTCACACCGTACTGCTAATAGGAACTAGATAATTGTGCATGAGCACCTTTAATAACAAAATAATCAAATCCTTCGGTGTCAATCTTCAAGAAATCAGGGTGGATATTATTCTGTTGGCACCAGTTATCCAAACTCGTCATTCGGACCTGCTCTTCACGCTCCACGTCGTCATCGCGACTACGTGTCGCCCCAAACCATGCCGAATCGTGGTTAGGTTCTAAGAGTGTGCTTTGGCCATGGTGCCTAAGAATTCGAAGGATTACGTCGTCATCTCTATCGCCAATCGCGAGCGGATATACCGCATAGTTTGGGTTGGTTTCATATTTTTTTGCTAAATGGTCCGCCTCGGCGGGGTCAGGCTCGAAAGCAATATACTTTAGATCTGTATTTATACCGCGAAATGATGGGTGTATGCCATACCTAGTGCCGACATCTATTATTGTGATTTGATATTTTAAAGATTTGATGTTCATTTTTTAGCTAGGATTAAAGTGAATCCATCTTATTGCCTCAGGCATATTTAATTAACGCCAAACCATTTATGAGGCGCAAACAGGTTCAGGTATTCGCTGTGACTTTTAGCGAATCGCAGAGAGAATGCGGTCTACTGATAGACCATGCGAGGCAAGGAGTTCATCATAAGTTCCATAGTTGTGAATGAACTCGTCTTTTAATGTAAAGGTATGAAGCTCACATTGCGCACGAATATCCCAAGCAATTTGTTTAGTTTGTGATGCAAGTCCGCCCTGAGGTACATGCTCCTCCAACACGATAACCTGCCTATGTGTGTGCAGAACCTCACCTATACCCTCTCTGTCCAATGGCTTAAGTGTGTGGCATGAAACCACCGAAACAGACTTGCCGGATGACTGAAGTTTTTCGGCAATTACTATAGCCATTTTCATAATAACGCCGTAGGACAGGATACATATATCTGTTCCGATCCTTAGATAGCGAAGCTTTCCAAAAATGAAAGGGGCGATGGCATCTTTGGTCAGCACAGGTTCACCTGCTTTGCCAAGTCTCAAATAGATTGGACCTTGGTTCTGTGTCGCGCAGTGGCGGGTTGCATCGGATGCTTCGAGTGGGTCACATGGAGCAATGATCTGCATGTTAGGAATTGCTCCCGCCACTGCAATGTCCTCCATAGCATGGTGGGTGCCACCCAAGGTCGAGTAGACGACACCGGACCCCATTCCGACGACTGTGACCGGCAGGTTCTGGTAACCAAGGTCATCGCGAATCATCTCGAAGGGGCGATACAGAGAAAAGGTAGCAATCGTATAAGCAAATGGACGACAACCTTTTAGCGCAAGACCGGCAGCCATTCCGATCATCACCTGCTCAGCGACACCGACATTAATGAAGCGCTCTGGATACTCAGCCTGAAAATTGGCCATTGACCCAGCAGGAGAGATGTCTGCCACAACAATATAGATTTTAGGGTCAGCCTTGGCGCATTCGTAAAGCGTTTCGGAAAATGTGTTTCTCATTGGAGTGCTTGTTCCAGTTCGCTAATGGCCTGCTTGTATTCTTCAACATTCGGAGAGCGGTAGTGCCAAATAGGAATGTTCTCCATGTATGAAACACCCTTGCCCTTGGTAGTCTTACACACGACCATCAAGGGTCGATCACCCTTTCGCGATTTAACCGCGTTCGCAATGGCAGCACTGTCGTGACCATCGACCTGGACCGATTCCCAACCGAATGAAGTGTACTTTTCTACGACAGGATAGAAACTAGGGTGAGTGACGCTGGTACGGCCCAGACTCTGAAAATCATTGTTGTCCATGAAAGCCACCAGATTGCTTATACCCAAGGACGAGGCCATCATGGTTGCTTCCCACGTTGAGCCTTCCTGCACCTCACCGTCGGACACGACACAATAAATTACGCCTTCCTTACCGCAGGTCTTTTCTGCATAGGCCATTCCAAGTCCCATTGACAGTCCATGCCCAAGAGCTCCTGTCGAGGCAGCAATACCGGGGTTGCCATAGTCAGGGTGACAGCCCAGTCGCCCGCCCGCCTTGCAATAACGATCCATATCGTGTCGCGACAGGACGCCCATTTCTTCAAGAATGACATACTGGATCATACAGCCATGCCCCTTCGACATCAGGAATGTATCCGGCGAGTTCCCGGTGGCATCCCGCCTCATCAGCTCAAAATAAATGGCGTCTACGATCTCTGCACAGGAATAGGCTGACCCGATGTGCAGGGCCGAAACTTGTTGGGATATATCCAGAATCCGCCTACGAAAACGATTGCATCGCGTTCGTGCGCTCTCGGCGTCAGTGCCAGCCTTATTGCTCATGCCCATTCCTCGCTATCCAGTAATCATGGTCCAGTAATAATCGCCCGTATAACCGGCTTCTGTAAAAATCTGTTTCCAACCCTCCGGGTAGTCGTGGGTATAGGCGGTGAGTACCCAGTCCAAAAAAATTTCTCGCTCTTCCGAAGTTCGATAGCTGTCAACCTGAATGTAGGCTTTGCCATCACGCGCAACACGCTCAATCTCCCGAATCGCCTGTATGCATTCTGCTCGCTCTAGATTATGTGCCGTGTTGATGCACACGACAGCGTCAAAGCTGTCATCGGGGAAGGGCAACTTTTTCATGTTGCCCAAATGCAATCTGCCAACGACCTCTGGTTCGCAGTGCATGATGGCGTACTCGGAGATATCCAAGCCAAACGCCTCCAGACCAGGGCAGGCTTTCATGAAGTCCTTAACTAGAAAACCCTTGGCGCAACCCACGTCAAGAACACGCATACCGGGCTTCAACCCCCAATGCGCCAACATATCCTCGGCAATCGCCACCCAGCGCCCATCGTAACGGTAGCCCCCATATCCGAATTCGCGGGAACCATCAAAGTACTCCTGACCATACTGGCGGGAAATGCGAATATGTTCGTCTGTTTTCGAACTTGACCGACGCTCAATACTTCTCTTGCCCGACGGATAACGCTTTAGGAGATTAATTTCATTCATTTAGTATTGTAAAAAATCAGAAAAATATTATTCCCGCTACCTAAACTACTTACGTACCATCATCATAATTCCGTTTGCCAATGGCAAGGCAATTCGCATGTAATCTGCGCGAGAAGAGGCATAATCAAGAAATGCTTTTGTACCAGCGCCCTTCTCATTCACTGGGGTTGCGTTTACGGCATCTCCATGAAAGAAGCAATCGTCAATCAAAGATATACCGCGGTGTGAGAGCAACGGCTCGGTCATCACGAAGTAGTCCTTATAACGCTCTTTGTTGCCGTCGATGAAAATCAGATCGAACTTCTCATCTTTTGGCAAGCTATCGATAATCTTAAATGCATCCCCCTCATAAAGCGTAATGCGGTCCGCCAATCCATTCAATGCAAAATTGCGTCGAGCGATTGCGGCAAAGTGGTCGAATTTCTCAATCGTGACCACCTCTCCTCCTGGTGGCAACGCCTTCGCAAAATACATCGCCGACACTCCGATGAATGCGCCAATTTCTAGTACGCGCTTGACTCCGGATACCTGAATCAGAAACTGCAGAAAGCGCAGACTGATCGGATTCGATGCCATTTCCTCGACCGTAAACTTGTCAGTTTTTTCGAGCTTGAATTCCAGATCCGGACTAACAATTCCACTCGAATGGCAGATTGAGTCGTACAGCGCTGGAAAATAGTCATCCCCTCTGAAGTAGTATGTGTGCTCCGACTGATCTGGCAAAAACTTGTCGCAGAAACGGATCGGCTTCTTCGTCGTCATGGTGTTCTCTCGGGATATTTAAGTATTCGCTACGATTTCTTCTCGTGGCCATGAGAAAACTGATAGCAGCCGACGCAGGGCTTGGGTAAGTTGCCATCTAGGTGTGCCTGCCTGAAGGCTCGAAACGCCTCTCCGACCCACACATCCGAGAAGCTATTCATTTCCGTCAATGCCTCGCCAATTTGCAAAACGTCTGGGTTCCCGATATAACAGCAAGGAACGACTCGGCTATCCGACGATACATAGGCGCGCTCGAAAGGCCACGGGCAAAGCGTGTCCGAAGACTCAAGACGGTAGGTTCAGTTGGATTCCAGTACGCAACGCGCACACCGACTCTCTTGCCGTGCTCGATCAATGCCAAAAGGTGGTCAATAGCCAATAAATTTTCGACGCTGATGGCGTTATTACGCTCTCGCATATCGTCCATGCCCCAGTCGCTTAACTCCAGCGAAAACACCTGATTCGTGAAGCCCAATTCACCCGCTAGATCAACTAGATCTTCCAACTGATGCATGTTTGTCTTCTGAACGACAGTCCACATCTTGGTGCACTCAACCCCAATTGAACGACAGTACTCGTTGACGGCGCAACAATTCTCCTTCACTTGGGAAAACACACTGCCTCCACGGATCGCCTCAAAAATATCTGCCGTGGCGCCATCGATCGAGATCTGAAGCTCATTGACACCGGAGTCAATCAACCGACGACAGTTATTCTTTAAGTGCAGCAGCGACGCGTTGGTAGTGGTGCGAACCCAAATATGCTTGGAGCGCGCATAGCGAATCATTTCGAAGAAATCGTCGCGCTGCATCAGGGGTTCGCCAATTCCCTGAAGCTTGATTTCAAGCAGACCATATTGATCGTCAATCAGCTTTCGGAACGAGTCAAGCAGCATGTCTTCCGCACGTTTCCCCTTTGGCCAATCGGACACCACACACATAACGCACTTGTAGTTGCAACGGCTGACATTCTCTATATCGAGCCTTACAGGGAGATAGTCAACATCACTTTGGCGGTGACTGGCGGCGAGGTAGCGTTCGTAATTGTCCCTACGCCGCGAGTCAGCGGCTAGCGCAAGTTCCTTCTCGCGGGCATAGGCGGCACTTCCCGCCGCCGGTTCCGGCGCGGGGAGAGAACGCAGATCGATACGAGGTCCAGCGGACGGGCTATTCACGATCTCATCAATCCATCAAGACGTAAGCGAAATATTCAAAATGTTCAGTTCAGAGCACCCCATCGGGGGCCTGATTATCGAGATACACAATGTACGAACGCCCCCACCAACCAATATCGAGATGCCGGAGAAACTTCCAACGGGTGTTTCTCTGAAACTCGAGGAATGCGCGCGCAACTCCCTTGTGGGGCGAACCCTTATAGCCTGCAAACAGGTCATCAATATAAATTACTGTCCCTTCCTGCAACAGAGGTTCGATGAAATTAAAGACGGGCACCGCAGACTCATATAGGTCGCAGTCGATATTGATCAGCATTGCCTTTCGTCCACTTTCGATCATCTCCCCCTGCAGATTTGAGGTCAGGCTCTCATTGTAAAAACCCTTTACCGTGCGGACACCGTCTGCGTAATGGCCGTGCTTGCTCACCATCCCCATAAATTGTTCGACAGTCGTCGTCAGTGCGCCACGCCTCCAGATTTCAACGCTGGTGTCGGATGTCGGCTCGGGAAGCCCCTCGAAACTATCGAAAGCATAGAACTTCATTGCCGACAAATTGTGCTTTCTTGCTTCGGTCAAGGCCATCCGAAATGTACGACAACGATGGCAGCCAAACTCGTAATAGTCACCGATAACACGGTTGTCCGTAAGAAAATCAAAGGTTCGGCGGTAAAAAAGTGCCTTTTCCGTTTGGCGATTCATCTGGTTGTAGGCAATCTCTTCGTCGCGCCCCCAGTTTGCCAAAGCTTTGGCATCGGGAAGCGTTACCCACGGCTCATCCAGCATTCCCTCTATTGTAAAAAAAACCTTGTCATTGCTCATTTGTTTCTCCGCGGGTGAAATTCGATTCAACGCTTCTTTATTGATCTAGCGACAGACTATCCCGTACAACTATACCTTAAGCTGCTTTGCAACTTTCATTGCATGATCAATCGTGTCGTCAATATCGACGTTGTAAAGATAACTACCTGCCCGCCCAATAGAAAAGACGCCGTCCGGCATCAGATCAACGTAGCGTTTTGCTTTGGCCTTTTCTGATTCAAACGGCATTGGATAATACTTGCTCTTTGTCGAAGGAATTTCAATCGTTATCAGTGTGGTTGGCGCCCTGTGCATGGTGAATTTCTTATATTCAACGATGCGTGTGTATTGCTCAGATCCAGCGTAGTAAATGAAATAGACGTCGGGCGGTAGCGCAAACTCAACCGGTAATACTATGGGAATAAGGTCGCGTCCTGCATATGGCAATTCTCCATAGCAATGCTCAAACAAGTGGTCCGGCGAAATGGTATTAATGATGATGTCGAAGCGCATTTTCTCGCCTTTAATCACTACCGTCTTCTTGGGAATGTCATAGCTTTCAATGCGTGTTCCAAGAAGAACTTTGGAATCAGCCGTGGCAATCTTGAAATAATCGTCATAGCCGTTGTGAGCGATCGGGTAAGCAGAAATTGCGGTATCCCATGCTGCTCGCTCCCCCTCCTTGATGACCACGCCCTTTGGAGACCATGTGAAATCATCGATTCGTTTATTATCATCTATTAGCCACATCTTCTTGGAATAGTCATCGATAAATTTCTTATAGAGCGTCTTTCCGATTGAATATATCCAGTATTCTTCGAAGTTTTTGGCTTGCGATGCATTGTTAAGCTTGGTTACCTCACCCGGTTTCAAGGCGCCGATTTCATCAGGCGACAAACGGGTCAAGGCAGAGAGATTGATGGCATTGAGTTCATCCCGGATTGCCTTGGCTTCGGGCATTGTTGGTAGGTCATCACGATGGATGGGGTAGCCATAGAAGTTCTTATCGGACTCGACATATGTGAGAAACTGGTGTTCTGCACACCGTCGCATGGGGCAATAAGTATTGAGGTATTGAAAAACATGATCCCAAGGAGTTAAAAAGTGCCGCGGACCGAAAGTGTAGGGGTGTCCACCTAAGTAACGGGTCTTGACCCCGGCACCAAGGAACGGCGCCGCCTCAACAAGCGTAACATCCCATCCTCCTTGAAGCGACAACTGGTGAGCCGCTGCGCACCCCGAAAATCCTCCTCCTATGATCAAAACCTTCTTCAAACATTCACCTCAAACTAGAAATTATAAAATTTTGTAATAACGTTTTTGAACTGCTCTCCGCCCGAGGTTCGCTCATTTCGATATGGGCTTGCCAAGTACGTATAACTCCAACCCTGCAGAGCGCGCTTCTACCGCATTCAAAACTCCAAAAGGATCGATTATGATACAACCGCGCATGGCGGCGCCGATCTCGCCAACGGGTATGTGGCGGTACTCCGGCCACGGGGTAAGGATCATTAGCGCATCTGCACCTTTGGCGGCTTCCAATGCGGAGGCGAATCCCCTTGCCTTGATATTGGTGACCACTGACGGCGGTACCTCAGGGTCGTGCAAGTGCAGCACGGTGTCTGGCAGTTGGGCGATAGTGGCGAGTGATGGGGAGTTCTTGATGGAATGAGTGTTTTCTTTGTACGCCAACCCCCATACTGCTACTGAAGCTCCGGGGCTCGCGTTCAGCAGAACCTTTTTGATAGTGGTCGCGGCCCAGTTTCTACGATGACGGCTATTAGCTAACCAAGCACGAACGACTCCGGCATCGGTACCTATACGATCGGCGAAGTCACACACGGTGACCAAGTCGCGCTCAAGGTTACCGCCGGCTATACCCAGCCCAGGAGCGAGATAGGAGTACTGCCCGACACGTCTATCGAGCTTCAGTGCTGGAACAATTTCGGACCAGTCGGCGCCAATGTTTTCGCACAGTTCGGCTAAGGTATTCGCCGTGGTCACCGATGCCACCAAGCACATGTTGATGGATATCTTGGCCAGTTCTGCACTTTCATAGCGCATGGGCAGGAGCGGGCACCCGTGTGCATTCAGGAATGCCACGTAGGCAGTGGGCAACGATTGCGACGGGTCTGTACATCCGATGATGTAACGCTCTGGAAACAACGCACGTTCGACGGCTCGACCAAAGATGAGCGTCTCAACCTGATAAATAAGGACGCGCCCAGGGCGCTGCTTGCTACGTGTGAAACCCGGCGGAACCTGTGATAGCACAATGATGACGGTGTCCGGTCGGGTTGCGTCAAACACCGCGTCCAACAGTGCATTGATGGTACTCAGGTCACTCTGTCCGTTGTCATCGGTGGCCACATCAGGAGCCACGTAAACCACATCGCACTGCTGCAGGCGGGTGATATCGGCCGTGAAGGTCAGGCGCTCACGGTTCTTAACGAGAATGGCATCCAGCTGGGGTTCGGAAACCGGCAGTTTGCACTGGCTGATATCGTTAATGCGCCTGATATCAGAGTCGTAGCAGACCAAATTGAAGCCTTTTTCGGCTGCAGCGATACCCGACACCAAACCCAAGTGAGTCATGCCGGCAAATCCGATGACGGGGTTACTCATTTTCTATCGTCCTTGATTCGATCATGAATCCGGGTGAGCCCTTCACGCCAGGTGCAAAAGCGAAAATCAGGAAAAGCGAGTGCGATGGCAGAGTTATCAAAGGGACGATATCCGTTGTGAGGGATGGGGCCGCTACGAGATCTCCCATTGACAGTAACCCGCGGTACAAAGGCGGCTGCGACAAATTCCGCCAGCTCTCGGAAGGAGGCAACCTCACCGGAGGCCGCATTAATGATGCCCTCGCTGCGATGTAGCACGATGCGCGTTACCAGTTCTGCGACATCTTCAACATCGACATGGTCGCGGCGCTCTTCACCTTCGCCAAACAGGGTAATTTCTTTGCCTTCGGCGGCCAGACGGCGGAACCGGTTGGGTCCGTAGCCGTTATGGGGATCATCCAAGCCGTAGACCAAGGTGGAACGGACGATGGCTAAGGGACCCTGGTAGTCCGCACGCAGCGCTATCTCGCGCATGAGATGCATGGCACCGTGCAGCGAACCTGGTTCGGCACAGGAGGTTTCGGTGAGGTGGTCAGTGGAATCCTTGTAGACCGCGTCTGAACTCAGATAGATGACATGGGCCATAGAAATCTGCTTTAGCGCCGCGCTCACTGCCCGGGACATGGTCAGATTGTCTTGCAACATGGCTAGATCACGGACCGGGGCTTTCGCGGAAGCAAAAAAGAGGGTGTCTTGTGGCTGAAGTTGCGCCGCCAGCTGTTGCGCTGCGTCGGGGCTCAAAAGATCCAGACCGGGGCGCCCAAGAGCAATAACCGGAATTCCATGCGCGCGCAGTCGGGCAGTTACTGCACCGGCGATAAAACCACCAGCACCAAGTACCACTACACGGGTTGGCTTAATCGGGTCGGGGTTAAGGTGTGTCAACATGTTAATGCTCCTGCGCCACGCTGCAACGCCGCTGACAGGACTCTAAGTGTGTCGTTGATCCAGATGTCGGTGGCGATGTTGCTGGCCCCTTGCCGGCAAAGCTGTTTGAAGTGCTGGTATTCGGCCACCCATGTCGGATCGGATTGCACCAGCGTCACGGTGTCTTCATCAGGGCGGCCGCTGGGTAGTTTTCGATCACGTACGGTAAAGCTGCTGGGCCCCCACTTGCAAAGCGAACTGATGTGAGCACTACCGTTCTCGGCAAATACATCGCAATAGAAATGATTGCGCCAGGACAACAGGGTTACTTCCAGTTGAATGACCGGATCGACATTGGCACCAAAACTGACATGATCGAAGGCGCGGTTCTCAAAACAGCTCGCCGAATCAATGCGAAAACCTTGGAACTGCTTGCTAAACCAGAAGTTGAGGGTATCGAGCAAATGGGAGCCCAGATCGGGCAGCACACCCGCGCCCTGATCGCGCCACGCGGAATCCCGGACGAGCCGTGCCGTACCATTGCCATAGAACATACGGACACTGTAAATCCGCCCGAGGCGCCCGGAGTCGAGTACTTCTTTCATGCGGACAAAATGCGGTTCGAATCGATGGTTATAGGCGGTATAGCAGGTCACACCGCTTTTTTCTGCGAGTTGTTCGAGTTTGTGCAGGTCCGTTGTATCGGCGGCAAAGAGCGGCTTTTCAACCAACAGATGTTTTTTGTTCTGCAGCAGATAGGTGATGATTTCTATCTTCGGTTCATCCGGAATACAGAGCAGGGCTGCGTCATAGGAATCCAGAGGAACATCTTCGACTCTTTTGTATTGCGCTTCAGTCCGAATTGGGTCGACCACGGCTACGGAGTCTCCCCCAGCAGAGGCTAGGCGCTTTTGACCCTGTACCCCAAACCCTACAATGATGACACGCATTAGACCGGCTTCATTACTGTACTAAATTTTCGTAACGAACCTGGGCTTCGAGTTTATCGATTTTCTTCAACACATGTTCGGGTGTTACAGGCCAGTTGCCATCATGCTCACACTCAACTCCAGCAGCCATGTTGCCAAGGATGGACGCGATAACGTCATTGCCAGTAGCCACCTGCGCTAGTGTGGCGTAGGCTAACAAGGCATCTCCGGCACCAACAGCATCAATGACGCGTTCTGCGAAGCTGTCTATGGCAAAAAAAGCCCGATAATCTACCTCATGGTAACGGTAGGTGATGATGCCCCTCTCGCCACACTTCAGTATCAAGGTCTTGCATCCCGATTTTTTATATAACTCCAATGCTAAAGGTCTGACAATAGAGTCTTGATCACCCAAGGCAAATCGGGCCTCACGCTCATTCGGAGTAATCAGATCAAATGCCTGAAACTCGAGGATATTGCCCCAACGACTGGCTACCTGACTGTCGGCCACACGAAAGACTTTTGGCGGAATGGCAGCAGTCAGTTGCGGAATGGTGCCACGATTAAACATGCCGTGCCGGAAATCGCAAAAAGCGACGGCTTGTGTATTGGTGTCAGCGATCTGGTGCTTCAGTTGCTCGACGATCTTGTCGGAGATAGACCGATTATCGAGGGTATCAATCTTGAGCAGGCGGTAATCCGAGGTAACAATAGCGTTCTTATTTGTGGTTGGCCGCGTTTCATCAATGATTGGGAGGCAATGCACGCCGAAAGTGCTGAGATCGTCCAGCACAAAGCTGCGGAAATGGTCGTTGCCTAGCACGGTGGAAAACGTGACTTTCGCCCCGGCGGCGCGTAGGTGCTTGGCAACAATGCCGGCGCCACCAACATAATCGACCTGCTTTTCAAAACGGACACTCATGGTCGGAGTTTTAGTCATGCCACCGATCATGCTGCAGTAGGTATAGCTGTCGACAATGGTGTCGCCAACGACGTGTATTTTGACACTTTTCATTGCGGCGATGGCCTTTCGCAGGTCATCAAACGTGACATTTTCGGCATCCATCAACGTCATCAACTTCTCGACGGCGATGGAGGGCGGCACCAACTCGATCAACGCCGAGGAGGAATACACGATATCTCCCGGGGTAAAAATCATCTCACCACCATAGCTATCGAGAATGTCGATTTCTTCCTGGGTTTTTGGGTGGATCTGGCCGGCGGTGTATTCGTATCCCTTGGCAAAGAAGTCGGGCTTGATGATGCCCAGATTACGGATGGGGGTCGGGTCACCATCCACCACCACATAGTCGACCATTTCAAACGCCGCGAGATTGATGGCCCGCAGATCCTGTGGCACATAGGGACGCATGTTGCCCTTTTTGATGTGCTCGTCGGCCGTCAGGCTGGCGACCAGAATGTCGGCCTTGGTTTTTGCGTAGAGCAAATGGCGGACATGCCCGGGGTGCACCACATCAAAGGTGCCATGACACATGATGACCTTGTACTTTCGAGGACGGGGGCCTATGACCTCTTTAAGCTGTTCGGCGGTCTTGATCTTGTGCGAATAAAGCTTTTTGCTTGCTGTGTCCATGTTCAACGTCCTTGCGGCGTCATGAATTCAAACCAGGTTTTGGTGGCCTTGGCTATCGAATCCGGATCCCAAAGCGGCGCATTGCGCCAGTAATCAATATTGGCGACAATTTTCGCCACGCCTTCTTCAAAGCTGACTTGCGGATGCCAGCCCAACTCAGTGGTGATTCGCAAGATATCAGCCCAGGTGCAGTCGGGTTCGCCGGGCCGCTTGGGAATGTGGTTTTTTTCGCCACCGAGCAGTTCCACCAAACGATTGACGGATTGCGGCTTGCCTGCACCCAGATTGTAGATACGTCCGACTTTTTCAGTCTCGGAGGCGGCGAGAAAGGCACACGCAACATCGGTCACATAGAGGAAGTCACGGGTCTGCGAGCCATCGCCAACAACGGTGTAGGACATACCGGCGAGCTTTTGCTTGAGGAACACACCGAAAACGGCACCGTAGGCACCGGAGGTCCGCGACCGGGTGCCATAGGCATTGAAGATGCGGATGGAATTGACCGGCAACTTGTATACCTGATGCCAATGAAAGGCCGCCTGTTCACCCTGATATTTCGACAAGGCATAAGGGTACTTGGTATCGATCGGGTGATCTTCGCAGGTCGGCGTTTGCGCCAGTCCGTAGCAGGACGAGGATGCCGCATAGACAAACTTCTGAATCCCGGCGTGGCGTGCGCATTCGAGCATATGCACGGTGCCTTGCACATTAGCCGACATGTACTCCATCGGCTGCTCGATCGAGGGCACGATATCGCCGATGCCGGCGAAGTGAATGACGTACTTTGCCCCGCGAAAAAGCGCGTCGTCCGGGGCATAGCTGCGGATGTCGCGCTGCTCGAGCACGACATCCGGATTGCCGCGATGCCCGGCGAGATTTTCTTCGCGGCCGCCCACCATGTTGTCGATAACACGCACGGCAAAACCGCGCTCAACAAAGAGGTCGACCATGTGGCTGCCGATGAAACCGGCGCCACCGGTGACTACGGCAATGGGCCGGGTACTCATTTGGCGCCGATGGCTTTCATGGTACGTACGTTGAAGTACTGGTCATCGTCAAAACTGTTGGGCAGCTTGCCTTCCCGGAAGGCTTTGCACAGGTCGCGGACGGCATCCTCTACCGAGTGCTTGGGCTTGAAGCTGAGCGCCTTTAAGATCTTGTCCGAATTGATGTGATAGGAGCGCGGGTCATTGGATTCGGAGATTTCCATCGGGATTTCGCCTTTTTCGGGGAACTCTTCCTGAACCACTTTCTTGACGGCTTTGGCGATATCCAGAATGCTCATGTTCTGGAAGCCGCAATTGAAGGTTTCGTTGGCGATCTTTTCGTCCGGAGCTGTCAGCAACAGTTTGCACAAGTCGACGTAATCCTGCACATGCAGGTTGGGGCGAAGCTGGTTGCCGCCGAACACGAGGATCTTGCCTTTATTGACAGCATTGTTGGTCAGGATATTGACGGACAGGTCGAGGCGCTGACGCGGGCCATAACCACACACGGTAGCCGGGCGGAAGATGACGCCGACAAAGGTCTTGTCGGTATGCTTCTTCAGCAGCGGTTCGCACATGCCCTTGTACTTGTTGTAGAGGGTGAGCGGAACCAGAGGATGGTCTTCCGTGACATTGGGAGAGTCGGACACCCCATACACAGAACTGGACGAAGCAAAGACGAAACGCTTGACGCCAGCCTTCTTGGCGGCAATGACAAGCGGTTCGAAGGAGTTCAAATTGACCGAGGTCGAGAGTTTTTCATCCAGCTCGAAACTGGCATCGTTGGAGATGCAGGCCAAATGCAATACATATTCCTGCCCTTCACAGGCGGCGGCCACCTTGGCCGTGTCGCGCACATCACCCTGAATCAGGCGCAGATTGGGGTGCTTGGGGAACTTGGGGTCGTACCACATCATGTCATAGACGGTGACATTCCAGCCTTCATTGAGCAACTGAGGCACGAGTACGCTGCCGCAATAGCCGGCACCGCCAAAAATAATGAGTTTTTTCACAAACGTCTCCTTGCGTTATTTAACCGAGATGCTGAAGCCGGCAGCCGTGGCGTCTTTGTAGAACATTTCTACGGTTTCCAGTGAGTATTTGTCGAGATCCTTACCGACGAGCGAAAGCTTCTTGAGGATATCATTAGTGGCGGTGATGATGTTACAGCCGACCTGATCGGCCTGGAAAATATTGAGCAGTTCGCGCGGGCTGGCCCAGATGAGTTCAGCCTTGGGCTTGGCTTTGAGTATGCGTATCGATTCAGCCATGATTGGCAACGGATCACGGCCGGTATCGGCTATGCGGCCGGCAAAGACGGAAACGATGGCTGGCGTTTGTGGCGCCAATTGATCGGTGATCCGCTGCACCTGATCAAAGGTCATTACAGCGGTGATATTCAGTTGTACACCGGCTTCGGACAAGCGCTTGACCAAAGCTCCGCAAAACTCACCCTTGGTATTAGTGACGGGAATCTTGACATTAACATTTTTACCCCAGGAGGCAATCTCCAACGCCTGCTTTTCCATGGTGGGAAAGTCATCGGCAAAAACTTCAAAGGAAACCGGACGATCCGGCACAACTTTGAGCACGTCGAGGGCAAACGCCTTGTAATCTGTAATGCCAGCTTTGCGCATCAAGGTTGGGTTTGTGGTGAAGCCCTTGATTTCAGGATTGGTTGCCATTTCCTTGATACCGGCAATGTCGGCACCGTCGGCGAAGAGTTTTACCTTGAGTTTTCTTGTCGCGGTCATTTTTATGCCCTCGAAGGAAGGGTGTCGTTGTTGAGAATAAGTTGGGCTGCTTCGGCAAGCGATGTCACCCGGCTGAACGGGGGTTCGGGTTGCTTTTCGAAGTAGCCGCAATCGATAAAAAAACACTGACAGCCGGCAGCATTACCAGCAGCAATGTCACTCCAGCGGTCACCCACTATATAACTGGCAGACAGATCGACATTCCACCGGGCGGCAGCTTCACGCAACATGCCGGGTCGTGGTTTACGGCAATCACACGCGTCGGCATCGACGTGGGTACACACCTTGAATTCATCAATGGCGAGACTGTAGCCCAGCATGCGGTGCATGTCGGCAAGAACGTCACGTGTCTGCTTGCCGGTGGAGATGTCGGGCTGATTGGTGACCACAATATTTAG
>Ga0169931_10007033_pt1 | contig 16797 bp, 16 predicted proteins | sample Kivu_15m_20L_FD_129675 | JGI IMG/M metagenome (GOLD analysis project Ga0169931, IMG submission 129675) | Freshwater microbial communities from Lake Kivu, Western Province, Rwanda to study Microbial Dark Matter (Phase II) - Kivu_15m_20L... | ecosystem: Environmental > Aquatic > Freshwater > Lake...
CGGCATGCATCGAGCGGATCACTGCGATCCGGTCGATGGAGCGCGCGACGCAGGGGAACAGTTCGCTCACTTCGATGCCGCTCTCCCCGTGGCGGCGAAATCGAAACGGAGAAGGGAGCGCCGCCCCGGTGGGGCGTTCCGTGGCGAGGTTGGCCATGGGAAGCAGTTGGCCCGCGTACCGGCGGAGCGCTGGTTTGGGATCGAAGGTGTCCAGATGCGACGGTCCGCCGTTCATGAACAGATGGATCACGTGCTTGGCGCGCGGCGCCAAGTGCGACGGCCGCTGCACGAAGGGATCGCGCGCGGCGGATCCGCCGCTGGCGGCGACCTGCTGTGTGGCGCCCCACGCTCCCAGAGCCAAGCCTCCGAAGCCCATGCCGCACTGCTGCAACAGTTGGCGTCGACTGACGAACGAGCGCGGGTGCGACATGGCTCAATCCAGGCGGTAGGCAAAGGGCGTGCGCACGTGGCGCCGGAAGGCGACGCGAGGCGGGCGAGCGGCGCCGCTGCGGGCACGACGCGCCGCAGCACACCGCAGCCTCGGCAAAACGCCGGACCGCGGGCCGCTGCCGCTCACCGTGCGCGGCGTGCGACGCCGCCCGCGCCGACGCCGCAAGCGCCGCGCGAACGATGCCGCACACGGCTTCAGTCGACGAATGCAAACTCATTGCTGATCAACACCGCCTGTGCCGCCTGTTCCCAAGCGCTGGTCGAACCGCCCTCCGCACCCTCGGCGCGTGGGAGAAATGCGGCCAACTCGGCGACCTCGCCGGGCTCCGGCGCCCGGCCGAGCGCGAAGCGGTACAACCGCCGCACTCCGTCGCCAGGCGCGTCTTCCCCGGGCACGGCCGCCCCTTGCACGCGCGACGCCAGATGACGGGCCTGCTCGAGCACGAACGGGTCGTTGAGGGCGAAGAGGGCCTGCTGGGGCGTCAGCGTTTCCGGACGGGCGGCGGAATGCGTGTTGGGATTGGCGAAATCGAACGTGCGGTAGAACTCGGGGAGGTTTTGCCGGTCGATCGTGCCGTACAGCGCGCGGCGGACGGGAAACGGCTGTTGGAGCAAATCGACCGGAGGCCCGCCGAGCTGCCGGTCGAGCCGCCCGGCAGCGACCAACAGGCTGTCGCGGTAGGCTTCCAGGTCGAGTCGGCGGCGGTTCGCCCGCCAGACCAGCCGGTTGTCGGGATCGGCGGCCAGTTCCGCCGGGCGCGCGTCGCTCGCCTGGCAGTAGGTGCGGGAAGTGACCAGTTCCCGAATCAGCTGCTTGGTCGACCAGTGGCGCTCGACGAGCCGCACGGCCAGCCAATCGAGGAGTTCCGGATGGGTCGGGGGCTCGCCGCGGGAGCCGAAATCGCTGGCGGTCGCCACGAGGCCCTGGCCCCACAACTGGGCCCAGATGCGATTGACCCAGACCCGCGCGGTGAGCGGATTTTGCGGCGAGGCGATCGCCTCGGCGAGTTCCCGACGCCCGCTCCCCTCCGCGAACGGAACCGGTTCGCCCGCCGAGAGGCAGGCCAGAAAACGGCGCGGCACGGTCGGCCCGCGCTGGTCGGGCGAACCCCGCAGGAAGATCGCCGGCTCGCTGGGCTGCGCCGCGTCGGCCAGTTGCGGCGGCAAGTCGTCCCGGGGCGTCTCCACCGTGCTGGCGAACACGCCGTAGAGCGCGTAGTAGTCGGCCGAGGAGATTGGATCGTAGAAGTGGTCGTGGCACCGCGCGCAGGCGACCGACAGACCCAGTAGCCCGCGTGTCACCAAGTCAATGCGATCGTCGATGATGTCGTGCGGATTGTTGAGAAATCGCCGTCCCAGCGTCAAGAAACCCAACGCGGCTTCGTCGTCCGCGGCGGGCGTCTGATCCGCCGCCAGCTGTGCGACCACGAACTGGTCGTACGGCAGGTCGGCGTTGAAACTCGCCACCACCCAGTCGCGATACCGGTAGGCGCCCCGATACGACCGGTCCTCCTGAAATACGTAGCCTTTGGAGTCGGAGTACCGAGCCAGGTCGAGCCAGTGCCGACCCCACCGCTCGCCGAAGGCGGTAGACGCGAGCAAGCGATCCACGGCCGAGGCGTAGGCCGCCGGCGAGTCGTCGGCGGCCAACGCCGCGAGCTCCTCGGGAGTCGGCGGCAGGCCGGTAAGTGCGTAGCTCACGCGCCGCAACAGCACCCGTGCATCGGCCCGCGGCGAAGGCGTCAGACCTCGGGCTGCGAGCGCCGCCTCGACGTAGCGGTCGACCGGCGACGCGTGCTCGTCGGGCGCCGCACCGCCGTTCGGCGGAGCCACGCGCGGCGGTTGGAACGACCAGTGCGTTTCGGCGGCCGCCGCGATCGACAGCGCCGCCTGGGCCGCCAAGGCGAGCACGCCGGCCGCCGGCCTGAGCCGGCGCGCCGACCCAGGCGCCCCAACAGTCCGATCCCGGGCCGCCGCCCGACCGCCCCGCGATTCTGGAAGTTGCCGCGATTGACAGCCTTGCCTCGCTTCGCAAATGCGCCGCGATTCGCAAACCTGTCGCGATTCCCGCGGCTCCCGGGCTTCCCGCGGTTGATCGTGGACGCCGCACATCACGACTCGGTCCTCGCCACCCGCGCTCTGCGCGGCGCGGATCGCGGCGGCTGCGGCCACGCCGCGGCTGCTCGCCTCCCAGTCAGCTTAACGCGCCCCGCGCGGCCTGCCTATTGGGCGGCGCCGCCCGGCGGAGGACCGGGCAGGGCGCCGTCGCGGTCGGCCCCGGGCGCCACGAATCGCGGGGCCTCCCCGGCGGCGCGGCGCACGGCGTCCGGCGACGAAGGCTCGGCCGCGACGTAGCCTGCCGGCACGGTCTCCGGATCGGCGACGTTCGCGGCCTCCGCCGTTGCCGTCCAGGGGGCGGCAAGCCCCCGGGGAGACCCCGCCGGAGACGAAGCGGTCGACGCCTCGAGGACGCGGTAGGCCACCACGCCGCAGAGGGCGGCCAACAAACCGCCCAGCAAGGTGATTCCCGCCCAGGCCTCGCGCCGGTCGACGGGAGCGGGAATTTCAGCCGGATCGTGGTCAACCATGGGCGGCAATCGGAAAGCGGAAGACAGCTGGGCGGAAAGAGCGGCGCCCAGGGTCGTTTTGGGCGAATATCCGACGCGGGGCCAACCCGCGTCAAGGGCGGACGTCAGGGGCGTCGGAGACGCGGCATGCGACTCGCAGCTTGGCGCTGCGGGCGCGGGGATTGGCGGCCACTTCCTCCGGAGAGGCGACGACCGGCCGCCGGTGGAGCGGCTCGAGGCGCGCGTCGCCGCGGAACGCGTGCTTCACCAGACGATCCTCGAGGGAGTGGAAACTGATGATGGCAAACCGTCCGCCGGGGGCGAGGCTGTCGGGCAAACGCGCGAGCGCCGCTTCGAGCGCGTCGAGTTCGCCGTTGACGGCGATCCGCAACGCCTGGAAAGTGCGCGTCGCCGGGTCGATCGCGTGATGCCTGCCACGCGGGACGCAACTCCGCACCAGCGCCGCCAGCTGACCCGAAGTTCGCACGGGGGTGCGGTGACGGACCGCGACGATCTTGCGAGCGATCCGACGGCTGAATCGCTCTTCGCCGTAGCGATAGATCAGGTCGGCCAGGTCGCGTTCCGGCAGGGTCGCCACCAGAGCGCTGGCCGGCCGGCCCCGCTCGACGTCGAAGCGCAGATCCAGCGGCCCGTCCTCCTGGAAGCTGAAGCCGCGTTCGGCGTCGGCCAACTGGTCGCTCGACAGACCCAGGTCGAGGAGAATGCCCGCCACCTGGTCCACGCCGAGTTCGTGCAGCACCGCCGGCGCCTCCGCGTAGCTGCCTTGCCGGAGGACGACCGGAAGCCCCTGCAGCGCCGCCGACGCCCGTGCCACGGCAACCGCGTCGAGGTCGAGGGCAATCACTTGCCCGCGGGGGCCTACGCACTGCGCCAGTGCGGCGGCATGTCCGCCCCCCCCGAGCGTGCCGTCGATGCACGACGCGCCGCTGGGCAGGGCGAGGCCCTCCAGCACCTCGTTCAGCAGCACGGGAATGTGAAGGGTCAGGGGCGTCATGCTCTCCAAGCGTACCCCGGGATCGGCGTTTCGGCCACTTGGACGCGTCGGGGCGGCGCTCGTGAGGACGGCAGCCAACGCTGCCGCACGACTGTGCGCCGGCCGGCATGACCGTTAGCAACGCGCCGGCCGCTTCTGTCGTAACGCGTAAGCTGTGTCGGTCGTCGCGGACCCGAAAACAGGCGACGCGTCGGGCTTGGGACCCCGTGGGGGCGAAGGTCCGATCCCAATTGCGGCGGCGGAGGGCAAGCCGCGTTATTGACGACTGCGCGGTCCAGGAACCCGTCCGCCGCTCCTCACGGAGGAAAAATTCGGAGGCGCACGACGCGCGGCGGCTCATGAGCCGCGCCGCCGTCCATAATCCCAAATTCCAGGCAGAGAGACCAGGCGAGGTCGACCGCGAGCGGCTCCGTGCGGTCCGAGGGGCTCGCCCCCTCCCGCCCGCGGGCTGCACGCGGCGACGCCTGACGCCTGTCTCCCCCTCGCCGAGAGCGGTTGCCGGGAGGCGCCGCCCCTGCCGGCGACGGGTAGGATCTTGGGCGCGCCCCCGCCTAGTCGCTGCGGCGTCTCTGCCCGTATACTTCCCGAAAGGACGCGCGGAGCCGTGCGGGGCGGCGCCGCCGTTCGCCGCCGGCGGGCTCGCGGATGTGCCGGCGAGCCGTCGCCGAACCGCGTGCCGCGAGCGCTCCTCTTGCTTATCCGGGTTAGAAAATCGTAGGTGCGAATTGTCGTGACCGACGCGTGGCTCGACTACGAACTGCCGGCAGAGTTGGTGGCCCAGCACCCCCTGGAGAACCGTGCCGATGCGCGGCTGCTGGTCGTCGACCGCCGATCGCAGAGTTGGGAGCATGGACATGTTCGCGACTTGGGCGACTGGCTCCGTCCCGGAGACCGGATCGTCCTGAACGACACGCGGGTGCTTCCGGCGTCGCTGCGCGGTCGGCGCGCGTCGACCGGGGGGCGTTGGCAAGGCCTGTTCCTGGGAGAAGGGGGCGGCCGCTGGGAACTGCTGTGCAAGACCCGCGGCAAGTTGACTCCCCCCGAAGCGGTCGTGCTGGACGACCCGCAGGGGCGCCCCGTCATGAAACTGTGGCTGCTGGAGCGACTCGAGGGGGGGCGCTGGCGAGCGCAACCCGAGTCCGAAGAAACGGCCCTGCAAATCCTTGCGCGGGTGGGAAGAACCCCGCTGCCGCCGTACATCCGCGGCGGAAACATGTCGGATAGCGACGTCGAACGCTACCAGACGGTGTTCGCCAAGCGACTTGGCGCCGTGGCGGCGCCGACCGCCGGACTCCACTTCTCCGAGCGGCTGCTCCGCGGTTTGGCACAGCTGGGAGTCAAGTTTTCGGCCGTCACGCTGCACGTCGGCCAGGGCACTTTCCAGCCGATCGCGGCGGAGGATCCCGGCAACCACCCGATGCACGCCGAGTGGGGCGAATTGTCCGCCGAGACGGCGGCCGAGATTGAGCAAACCCGCGCCGAAGGGGGCCGCATCGTGGCCGTGGGGACGACCGTCGTCCGCGTGCTGGAGACCGCCGCCCAGCAAGCCGCCGGCGGCAGCGTCGAGGGCGACTCGGTCGAAGGCGGGCGACCTGTTCTCCGCGCCTGGAGCGGCCACACGCAACTGTACATCCGACCGCCCTACCAGTACCGGGCCGTCGACGCACTGATGACGAACTTCCATTTTCCCCGCACGACGCTGCTGCTGCTCGTGCAGGCTTTCGCCGGCACGGCGCTGACGCGTGCCGCGTACGAGGCGGCGATCGCCCACGAGTACCGCTTCTACAGCTACGGCGACGCGATGCTGATTCTCTAACGCCCGTGCGGGGCAAGGCGGCTACGAGCCCCCAAAGGCGTTGCCGATCGCTTGGCTGGAGTTGTTGAAACTGTTGGCCGTCGATTGCGACATCAACCGCACCGAACCGACGCAGACGGCCGCGATCAGCGACAACAACAAGGCGTACTCGATTGTCGTCGGGCCGTCGACCGATTGGAGGAACTTGCGAACCTTCTTGACGTCGACGCGGCTCATGAGCCGCCGCGCGTCGTGCGCCTGCGGCTTTTCCCTCCGTAAGGAGCCGCGAACGGGTTCCTGGACCGCGCAGTCGTCAGTAGCACGCATGGGGCGTTCGCTTGGCGGTGAGACGACCGGGAATCGCTGAAAAAAGCGGAAGTCCTCATCCGAGACGGACGACCGCCCCGGCCCGGCCCAGGCCTGCCCGGGCCGATGGCGCCTTGCGCCGTCGGATCCTTGCGCCGTCGGAGAGCCGCCGCTCGCCTTGCGCCTGCGGCTTTTTTTCTCCGCGAGGAGCGGCAGCGCGGGTTCGCGTGCGGTGCGAGGATCACCAGGCAGGCCGGACGACCGGACGCCTCTCGGCTGGCCTACTTCTAAACTACCTCGTCGGCCGCCCTCGGGCGGGGCGTGCAGGGCGAAAACCGGCAAGTTGATCCAAGTCCCGAACGATTCTGACGAATCGACGGGTTGCTGCGCCTCGCGCCGGAACCGGGGCGGTCGCGGCGCCTCTCGGGCGAGCGCCCCCGAGGCGAAGACTTGGCGTGCCTCGCGCTGCGTGCCTCGCGTTGATCCTCGGTTCTCAACCGCAGCGCTGCGGAACGGCGAGTTGGCGTCGCCGCGCGGGGTGGGGAGCGCAACGTGTGCCGGGGTCGTTGGGCGTTGAAAAGGCCCCGCGGCGACCGGGCAAGGTCCGAGGCATGGGCGGCCCGCCCCCTGGCGTGCGGTGGATACCGCCCACGACATGGATGCGCCGACGCGTGGCGCCGAGGACTACGTCAACGGCGGCAGCGGCGCGCTCAAGCCGGCGTCAGGGCCACGAAATGCGAACAGGGTCGGTCGGACGGCCTGCCCCGTACCGCGGAACCGCGGGCCCAAGCCGCAGGACGCGGTTCGCCCGGCGTGAGGAACTCGCCGCGGTTCGGCGCGCGTGCCGAAGCACGCCAGGCGACCGAACGCTCCCCGCCGGCGCCCGCTCCACCCGCTGCGTTCCCAGGCTCGTGGCTTCGTCGCATCCTGCGAGGAAGCCGTGCGCGTTTTTCCCCAGGCGCTTAAGCCTGGAACGAGCTGCCGCAACCGCAGCTCTTCACGGCATTGGGGTTGTCGAACGTGAAGCCGCGACGGTCGATCCCCTCGTAGAAATCGACCGTCGTGCCCTCCAGATACAGGGCGCTCTTCTTGTCGACGACGACCGGCACCCCGTGGTATTCGAACCTGGAGTCGACCTTTTCGTCGAAGTCTTTGGCGAATCCGAGCGAGTACGAAAACCCGCTGCAACCGCCGCCGGTCACGCCCACGCGGAGCACGGTTCCCGCTTCGAGTTTCTGATCGGCCATGATGCGCTTGACTTCGGCGGCAGCCTTGTCGGTCAACGTGACGCTCATCGAATCGTCCCCACTAAAAAATGTCGCAAGATGCGGTGGCGAAAAGAGTTGCCTCGATGCGCCGCGATCGGCCGCGGCAGGTTTCCCGCACGCCTCCAAATTATAGCAGAGGCGCGCCGAAGAGAAGGTCGAAGTTGGCAGGTTCAAGGGCCCAAAAGGGGGCCGCCGCTCGGGCGGAGCCCGAGACGAGGGGCCTCGCGGCGGGCCTCGCGGCGTAGTCGGCTTCGGAGGGCGGCTCGACCGACGAGGCGCAGGGACCGCGGGGAGGGCGCGGGGAGGGGCCGCAGGGGGGCCGCAGGGGGGGCGTGCCACGGGGCGGCTGGGGCCGGCAGGGCGCCGATCGGCCGCCGCACGAGCCCGGGCCGCCGTCAGCAGGGCGGGGCGATGGGCAAGCCTCGAATCCGCGCCACGGCCGCGGGGATCGCCGACGCCGCGAGGTCGATTTGGGCGTCGTCCGTGAACCGGCCCAGGCCGAACCGCAGCGTGCTGCGGGCCCGATCGTCGCTGAGCCCGAGGGCGGCCAGCACATGGCTCGGGCCGGGTTTGCCCGACGCGCAGGCGGCTCCTGAACTGAGCGCGACCTGTTCGGCGTGGAGAATCACCGCCTCGCCGTCGACGTCGCCGAGGGCGACGCTCAGGTTGCCGGGCAACCTCCGCAAGCGGCGGCCCTCCGTGCAGTCGGAGGGGTCGTCGAGGGCCGGCCCGCAGAGCTCGGCGCCGGGGATCCGGGCGGCGAGCGTTTCCCACAGGCGGTTGCGGAGCGTCGCCAGCCGAGGCATCTCCGCGGGGAGTTCCGCACGGCACAACTGGAGGGCCGTGGCCAGGCCGACGATACCGGGGACGTTGAGGGTGCCGCTGCGGAGGCCCTCCTCCTGGCCGCCGCCGGCCAGTTGGGGAAGCAGGCGGACGGCGGGGCTTTGGCGTCGGCGAAACAGCACGCCGACGCCTTTCGGGCCGTAGATCTTGTGGGCGGTGAAGCTCAGCAGGTCGACGTCCCACTCGCGCACGTGGAGCGGAATCTTGCCAACGGCTTGCGTGGCGTCGCAGTGGAGCCAGGCGCCGCGACGGCGGCACAACGCGGCGACCTCGGCGACGGGGTGGAGGGCGCCGATTTCGTTGTTGGCGGCCATCACGCTGACCAGCACGGTCTCGTCCGAGAGCGCGGCCCGCAGACGTTCGGGGTCGAGCGTTCCGGCATCGGGAGACCCGTGCGGCTCCACCTCCAGCAGCGTTACCTTCCAGCCTTGTTTGGCCAGTCTCTCGAGGGGCTCGAGCACCGAGGGGTGTTCGGTCGTCACCGCCGCCATCTGCTGGCCGCGCCGGCGGGGATGCTCGGCGGCGCCGCGAATCGCCAAGTTGTTGCTTTCGGTGGCCCCGCTGGTGAACACGATTTCGTCGGGCGCGGCGCCGATCGCCGCGGCGACGGCTTCGCGGGCGTCGGCCACGGCGTCGCGGGCGGCGCGGCCCCAGGCGTGGCCGAAGCTCCCTGGATTCCCGTAACGTTCCTCGAAGAAGGGGAGCATGGCCGCGACGACGCGCGGATCGACGCGGGTCGTGGCATGGTTGTCGAGATAGGCCCGAGGGAGCGGCGGCGGTTGCATGCCCCTATTGTCGCGACCTAGGCCGGCGCGAACAACGCCCGCAGGGCGATTTGCGACCACGTTTCGAACTGGTCGATCTCGTCGAGGAGCCGGTCGGCCGGGAGAAAGCCCGCGGCGAGCAGATCGGCTTCGCGGGGCTCGACGGCCGGTTGATCGAGATCCAGCAGGTGCACCACGCCGAGGTGGACGCGGCCGACGGCCGTCAGGTCGTCGTTGATCAGGCCCACGCACTCCTCGCGGTAGCTCGCGGCGATGGCGATTTCTTCGGACAATTCCCGCAGCATGCCTTCGCGGTAGACGGCGCGTCGGTCTCCCGCGGCCGCGTCTTCGAGCGAGATATGGCCGCCGATTCCCACGCTGCGGCGGGCGTGCAGGCGCGCCTCTCCCTGGCCGCCGCCGCGGGTGTACTGGAACAAATGGGCCGCGCCCTCCGCGTCGTGCCACCGGAGCAGCACGTAGGGGATCAATTGCTTGAAGGCAGGATCCTGCTCCATCTCGCTCCGCGGCCGGTAGCTCAATTGCTCGCCCTCCAGCAGGGCCGGCAGGTAGCGATCCAGTTCGCGGCAGAAGCCCTGGAAGTGCCCCAGTTGGAGAAACTCGCTGGTCGGCACGACCAGCACGCGTTCTTCGGTCGCGGAAGACGGCATGGCAGGGGGGGCGGGCGTTGGGAGGCGTGCCACGCGGAGCGGAATCCGCACGCGATCCGATTGTCCGTGGATCGGGTCGCGGGGCAAGGGTAGAATCCGCCCAGCGGCCGGGCGCCTCGACCCGCGCTCCAGGTCCGCGGGACGTCCGGCCGGAGCATGGGCCCGACCCTGCGGGCCGCGGCGAGGGCGGGGCATGCGGCCGCGGGTCCGTCCGCAGCGCGGGGCGCGGGCGTGCGGCAGGGCGCCGCAGGGGCGAACGCGAGGGGGTCGACGGCGGGAGGGGGCGATGCGGCGGCAAGCGGCGGGACTGGCGGTTTTCCGGCGGACGGCGTTTTTGTGGTGGGCGGCGCTTTTGTGGCGGGCGGCGGCGGCGACGGGCGAAGAACCGCGGCTGTCCGGCATCGACCGCCGCGGCATCGACGACGCCGTGCGGCCCCAGGACGACCTGTTCGCGCACGCCAACGGCGCGTGGCTCCGCCACACCCCGATCCCGCCGCACCGGGCGACCTACGGGGCCTTTGAAATCCTCGACGACGAGGCCGACCTGCAGATCCGCCAGATCATCGACGGGTGTGCGGCGGCCGCCGCCCCGCGGGGCTCCGCCGAGCAGCGAATCGGCGATTTTTACGCCAGCTACATGGACGAGCAGGAGGTCGAGCGGCGGGGAATCGCGCCGTTGCAGCCGTTGCTCGAGCACGTGGCGGCGATCCGCGACCATGCCGCTCTGGCGGCGGCGATGGGTTGGCTGCAGCAGCGCGGCGTCGACTCGCCGATCGGCATGTACGTCAGCACCGACGACAAGGATTCGACGCGTTACCTGACGACCCTCTACCAGAGCGGATTGTCGCTTCCCGACCGCGACTATTACCTCCAGGACGACGCGCGCTACCAGTCGGCCCGCAGCGCGCTGCGGACGTACGTCGAACGCCTGTACGAACTGGCCGACCGGGCCGCAGAGAAGCAGAGCGCCGCGGACGCCGTGCTGGACGTGGAGCGCCGACTGGCGGCGATCCAGTGGGACCGCACACGGCTCCGCGACGCCCATTAGACCTACAACAAGTTCACCCTCGAGGCCTGGCGAGAGCAGGCGCCGGGCATCGACTGGCAGGCCTATTTTCGCGAGGCGGGCACGCCCGACCTGAGCGAATTGAACGTCGCGGCGCCCAGTTTTTTCGTCGATCTGCAGCCGCTACTGCAGGCGACGCCCCTGGAAGCGTGGCGGCATTACCTGCGGTACCGCGTGCTCGACGCCTACGCGTCGGCGCTGCCGGCGGCGTTCGTCGACGCCCATTTCGCCCTCTACGGGCGGGAGTTGTCGGGGACCGACGCCATTCGTCCGCGCTGGAAACGAGGGGTGGCCGCCGTGGCCGGCGACAACGGGTTCGGCGCCCTGGGCGACGACGTGGGGCGGCTCTACGTCGCGCGCCACTACCCGGCCGAAGCGGCCGCTCGGATGGACGAGCTGACGGACAATCTGCTCCGCGCGTTTGCGTCGAGCATCGACGAGCTGGCGTGGATGACGCCCGCCACGAAGGAGCGGGCCCGGGAGAAACTGCGAAAAATCCGCGTGAAAATCGGCCACGCCCGCACGTGGCGCAACTACGACGCCCTCGACGTAAGGAGCGACGATCTGGTCGGCAATCTGCTGCGGTCGTCGCTGCTCGAGCACCGTCGGATGATCGACAAGCTTGGCCGACCCGTCGACCGGGACGAGTGGCACATGACGCCCCAGACCGTCAACGCCTACTACGACCCCGCGATGAACGAGATCGTGTTCCCGGCTGCCATTCTCCAGCCGCCCTTCTTCGACGCGGCCGCCGACGACGCCGCCAACTATGGCAGCATCGGCAGCGTGATCGGGCACGAGATCAGCCACGCGTTCGACGACCAGGGGAGCAAGTACGACGGCGACGGCAACCTCAACAACTGGTGGACCGACGAGGATCGGGCGGCCTTCCAGCAACTCGCGCAGCGACTGGTCGAGCAGTTCAACGCCTTCCAGCCGCTCGAGGGGCGAAGCGTCAACGGCGAGTTGACGCTCGGCGAGAACATCGCCGACCTGTCCGGCATGGCCGTGGCGTACAAGGCCTATCTGCTCGCCCTGGGCGACCGGCCGGCCCCGGTCGTCGACGGTTGGACGGGACCGCAGCGGTTCTTTCTCGGTTGGAGCCAGAGTTGGCGCCGCAAATACCGCGACGGCGAACTGCTCGCCCGGCTGCTGACCGATCCGCACGCTCCCGCCGCGTACCGCAGCGACGGACCTCTCGTCAATTTCCCCCCCTTCTACGCGGCGTTCGACGTCCGCCCCGGCGATCGGATGTTCCGGCCGGAGGACGCCCGCATCCGCATTTGGTAACGGTAAGGAGCGTCCGATGTTCGAAAACGAAGCCGCGATCAACCAGTTCCTCCGCGACGGACTCCAGCGGGTGCTGGCCGACATTCCCGAGCACCTGATGCTCGAACGGCCCCCCGGCGACGGCCACCCGCCGTTGTGGGTGCTGGGCCATCTGGCGATCTGCGCCGAACTGGGCCTCGGACTCTGCGGCCAGCCGCTCGCCCACCCGGAATGGATGGGGGCCTTCGGGCCGGGATCGTGCGACGAAGTGGCCGACGCGGATCGCGTCGCTCCCCGCACGCTGGTCGACGCCGTCGATCAGGGCTACGCCCGCCTGATCGCGGCCGGGCGCGGCGTCCCGGCCGCCGAGCTCGCTGGACCGCACGGCGTGGCGTTGCTGGACGGTTCGGCGATTCGCACGCGAGGCGAGTTGCTGGCCCACCTGCTCACGTCCCATTTCGCCTTCCACCTCGCCCAGCTTTCCCAGTGGCGGCGCGCGGCCGGGCACCTGCCGCTGTTCTGAGGGGCCGGCCGTCGAGCGGCACGGCAGACGCATCGGCCGCTCAGCCCGTCCGGCGGTCGCCGGGCGGCGGATGGGGGAACGCCGCCCCCAGGCGCCTCGCCGGGCAGCGACCGCGGGATGTTGCCGCGGCCGCGACGCAAACATTGCCGGAACCGCCGTCCATGCCCCGGCTAGCACGTCGGCACGGCGACGCCGCCATCGCTTGCGGGCGGCGAGTTCGACGTCCCTTGCTCCTTGCGCCGCCGATGAACTCGTGCCGCCGCTCCTTAGGGAGAAAAAAGCCGCAGGCGAAAAGCGCGCGGCAACGCATGGGCGGCGTACGGATCAGTCATACGCCTCGCGCTGCCACGTGCGGGGAATGGGCCGAAGTTGCGAACCGCGGGCGAATCCCGGCGGCGGAACGTTGCGATGGCGGGGGTCGTAGGTGAAATCAAGCATGTCCCGCACCACCAGATTGTTGGTTATCAGGCAGCCCGTCGCCACGACGTAGGCCAAGGGGTCGTATTTGAGGATCACCGAGTCGGTGGCGTAGATCAACCCCTTGAATCGAGGAGGGTACCAGTCCCGCGCGTCGTTGTCCGACTGGTTGGCGTAGGGGGCGCCGGCAGGGTTGAAGTTGATCCCGTAGGTCGATTCGCTCAGTCCGTAGTCGAATAGCGACAGATTGATCGTGCCTTCGGCCAGCAGGGCCGGCAGGTGCGGGGCCGCCGGCTCCCAGTGGACGTTCTCCCGAATCGCCGTGTCCGCCCCGGCGCGGCGCAGCACGAGCGTGCCGAATATTCGCAGGTTGCGGATGCGGAGCGAGACGCCCTGGCAGTCGATCACGTAGATGCCCAGCGGATTGGCGGGGCCGAAAGGATTGTAGCCGGGCGCGAGCGTCGTCCGCTGCAAGGTGCGGAGGCCGCTCACGGTCGGCAGGCTGGTCAGCGCGATCGGGGTGCCGACGGCCATGTAGTAGTCGAACGCCGAGGCGCCTGGCATCCGCCGCTGCCGCGCCCCGGTCTGCGACCGGTGGCCGGACGAGATGTTGCCGAGGAAATTGCCGGCAGCCTCGACGTCGGCGTCGATAAAGTCGGGCCACGCGGCGGTTTTGACGTCGGCGCCGGAGCCGACCAGTTGGTCGGTGCGAAGCCAGTAGTCTTGCACGTCGACGCCCCTCGCCGCGTAGATCGCAGCCCCGAGGCAGTCGAGGGCGGCTCCCCGCGGTTCGAGCAGCACCGATTCCACGCACGCCGCTTCGCCGGCACGGCCGATTCCCCGCAGCCGCAGGGTCTCGCTGTCGTCGTCGGTGAAGTCGCCGTCTTCTTCCGACAGCTGCCAGCGACAGCGGGCGTCGCCTGGCAGTTCGATCCAGTCTTTGGCGGGAAATTCCTCGCCCGAAACGAGCGTCGTGCGCCAGTCGGGGTGCGCGGCCAGCCACGCCAGGCCGGCCTCGATGCCGGACCGCGCCGCCATTTCCGCCCGCAGGCGGCTTTCGACGCCGCGGACCCCGCGCGATTCGATCCGCGCCACATGCAGCGCCGCGAGCGTCGCCAGCGAAACGATCAGGGCCGCGCCGAGGACGGCGACGTACACGACCCCGCGGCTTGACCCGTGGCAACGGCGCAACGCCGCACGTGCGGCGGCGGGCCGCGAGCAGGCGACGGAGGGAGAGGGCGGCGCGGGCATGGGGGCCAATCGAGCGAGCGGCGAAACGCCTAGGGAGCGGCCGGGGCGTGGTTGGTGAGCGGGATGGCGGCGCGGTGGGCGCCCGACTCGTTCGGCAGGACCAGCGCCGCCCCCAACTGCACCGCGGCCGTGAATGCGACCGGCGGGCCTGGGTCCAGTCCCCCGGCCCGCGCACGCAGCCCCGAGACTTCGATCTGCTTGCCGTCGGGGCTGGTCGCCGCGACCGTGATTTTCTTGAGACCCTCGTCGTCGGAGACGGCGGTCTCGGGATCGTCGGGAGAGACCCGGACCACGCTGACCGCGAGCCTCCACTTCTCGAAGCCAGGGATCTGGTTCCCTGGGCGGTCGTACAGCGGCGATTGCGTGAACCCGGCGTAGTCGTCGACGTCGTCCCAAGTGCGCGGGAAGGCGCTCTCGCCCGCATCCGCGCCCATCGACGCGTTCGGAAACTCGGGGTCGGCGTACGACATGCTGCAGATTTCCGCCAGCAGTTCGCTCGCCAGCAAGACCCCGCGCGCTGCGGCCCCTTGCTCGCGATGCGTCCGCTTGGCGAGCGTCGCGCCTTGCAAGGCGCCCAGCATCACCATGCCGACCAGCGCCGTCGCGATCGCCACCTCGACCATCGTCAGGGCCCGCCGGCGGCAAGAAATGGGTCGCATGCGGCGGCTCGCTACGGAGTTTGCGAAGGGTTGATCGCCAGCGTCGCCGAGCGATAGGCGAATTCCCCCGGGGGCAGTTCGAAGTAGGTCCCCGAACCGCTCGGGCCGGCGGCGTCTTGCAGCCTGTGGAGGGCTCCGCCCATGACGGCGTCGGACCCCGTCGCCCCGTCGAGCGTGATCAGCTCGTGGTCGGGGATGGAGGCCCGATCGGAAGCGGCGGGGCGGCCGTCGAAGGCGGCCAGTCGCAAAATGAGCGAATTGCCTCGCGGGGCGGTCACTTCGGGCGACAGAGGGAGCGTGCCCGCGGAGGCCGACGCCATGCCCCCCGTTGCGGCCACGTGGCCGATCGGCGCCGAGCGATCGTGCCCGGTGAAGCGCATCGTGCAGGCGTGCGCCTTGGTGGAGGAACTCCAGTTGAACTGGTAGCTCGTCGCGTCTCCCGCGCCCTTCAGGCGCCACATCACCACGAGCGTCACTTCATTCTTTGGATCCTGACCGCTGGAAGCGACGTTCCACGTAACGCCGCCCCAGACCGACCCCGGGCTCTTGTCGAACGCAAGGGCCGTGACGAGCAGATCGTTGCGCTGCGCGCCGACGGGGCGCGGCACTTGCAGCCACGTCGTCTTGCTGCTCGTTGCGGCTTCGGCGAAGCCTTCGTAGTGGACTCGGGGAATCCAGGTCGATTCGGCCGTCAGGGGCCGATTGAGGGGGGTCAGCGCGAAGGACTGCACGTCGTCCACCAGCAGCGCCTCGGCGCCCCCGTTGGACGCGTAGCGCAGCGGGTCCCCAGGTTCTCCGCTCCAGCGGTAGGCGAGCGTTTCCGGCTGGCCGTCGGCGTTGCGGTCGGGGACTTCGACGACGGCCGATCGCGCCGTCAACTCGACGAATCGGCGAGCGTGGCGGAGATCGTCGGAAAACTGGGCCAGCACGTGGGCGGCTCGGGCGTCGTGGGGAGCCGACTCGGCGGCGGGACGCAGCGACGACGAGGCGACGAACATCGCTCCGGCCAGCCCCCCCAGCAGCAGCGTGGAAAGACCCGCGCTGACGAGCAGTTCGAGCAGCGTCATGCCGGCGCGTCGGCTCATGAGGGTCTTCCTGTGCTTGCCGGCGGCGGCCCGTCAACGGCCCGCGGCGGTCGGGGTTACCGTTGGATCTCGACCATTCCGCTGGCGTCGATCCGAACGGCGGATGCGGCGCTGCCCGAACGGAGCGTCACCGTGCCGGCCGCGGAAGGGACGCCGTGATGGTTGAACGACAGGCGCGCGGCTCCGGCGAAGTCGGCCGCGGTCAGGTCGACTCCGGGAAAGCGGCGGGCGAGATCGACCGCGTACGTGTCGGCGGAGGGGCGGTCGACGTCCGTCGCCCCGGCGATTCGGTAGGCGTCGGCGTCCGGTTCCCAGGTGACGGCGATTGCGGTGCTGCGCTCGAGGGCCTGACGGCGGGCGTAGCGCAGGTCGGCGGCGACGCAGTCGGCGGCCGCGGCCGCCGTCTGCTCGGCCACCGCCGCGACGTAGCGCGGCGCAGCGACGCCGGCCAGGATGCCGACAATCGCCACGACTGCCACGATTTCGACCAGCGAGACGCCGCGGCGAGGAGGCATGGCGAGAGCGGTCCGTGGGGGGGGGGGATCAGCTTCCAGGGGCGCGGCGCCCCGGCGGCTTACAGCGGCGACGCGTCGCGGACGGAGCCCAAGACGGGGCCCAGTCGCAGCGGTCGTTCCTGCGGTCGGTAGTTGCGGCGGATGTCGAGAATTTCCTCCACCACGGCGTCGAACGCGGCGACGACCTCGGCGTCCCACTGCGTTCCCGCCCCTTCATGCAGGATGGCCACGGCCCGCTCGTGGCTCATGCCCTGCCGGTAGGCGCGGTCGCTGGTCATGGCGTCGTACGAGTCGACCACCGCCAGGATGCGGGCGTCCAACGGGATGGTCGTTCCC
>Ga0169931_10007034_pt1 | contig 16795 bp, 13 predicted proteins | sample Kivu_15m_20L_FD_129675 | JGI IMG/M metagenome (GOLD analysis project Ga0169931, IMG submission 129675) | Freshwater microbial communities from Lake Kivu, Western Province, Rwanda to study Microbial Dark Matter (Phase II) - Kivu_15m_20L... | ecosystem: Environmental > Aquatic > Freshwater > Lake...
AAGAAGTTGAGGAAATTAGCCGTAACTATCTGAATTTTAGGTACTCATTACTCCCAACAATTTACAGTGCTTTCCACCAAAGCACGCATGATGGCCTTCCTCTTGCGGCTTCCTTGGCCATCCACTACCCACAGGATGATACCATCTACCAAACAGCCTTCCAAAACGAATACTTATTCTGCAACACGTTCTTGGTGGCTCCGGTAGAAAGTTTCCGAGAAATTACCAAGGTCTACCTACCAGAAGGAGAATGGTACTACTTGTACACCGATCAAAAACAGCAAGGAGGTCAAACCATTTACCAGGATTGCCCACTGAACTACCTTCCCGTCTATGTACAGGCAGGAAAAATCTTTGCACAGCAGACCCCCACTCAGCATACGGGAACGCTACCTGGCAGCACCTTAAGCCTTCACCTTTATCGTGGAAAGACTGGCTCTACCTACATCCATTACGAAGATGCTGGCGAAGGGCTTCATTACCTGGAAGGGGAATATTTCAGTAGAGAAATCAAATATCAACCTGAATTTGGTACTTTGAAAATGAAAGAAGCCAAAGGTCAGTTAAACAGTCAGTATGCCAAAATTCGACTCTATTTACATGGATTTGACCACCTTCAACCTCAAGTAGATGGCTCGAAAATGGATTTAAGCGTAGTCGATTTTGCTTTTTTGAATAAACTAACCGAGTTTGATCCCTTACCTGATCAGGTACATCCCTATTTCCAAATCAACCAACTCCCCTACTTGGAGTTTGCGCATACCGGGGATGAATTCGAAATCAAGGGCTTGGATTAATTCCTAATTACTTACCCAACCCAACAATGACCCAAGAAAAAAAGAAGTTGAGTTTCTGGCAGATCTGGAACATGAGTTTTGGATTTTTGGGAATTCAATTCGGATTTGCCCTTCAGGGAGGATTCATGTCTCGCATATTTCAAACCCTTGGTGCCGAAAAGGATGCCATCCCTTTCCTTTGGATTGCAGCGCCCTTGACAGGATTGCTCGTACAACCTATCGTAGGCTACCTCAGTGACCGAACCTGGCATCCTAGATTTGGGAGAAGAAAGCCCTTCTTTTTTATTGGTGCCTTATTCAGCACCATCGCCCTATTTTTTGCCCCCTACTCCTCCGCACTATGGATGGCCGCTGGAACACTTTGGATTCTAGATGCCTCTATCAATGTTTCCATGGAGCCCTTTCGAGCCTTAGTAGCAGATAAACTTCCGGAATCCCAGCGTTCCTATGGCTTTGTAGTTCAAACCTTGATTATTGGAATCGGTACTTGGATTGCTTCCAACCTTCCCTGGCTGATGACCCAACTCGGAGCGGCCAACACTGCTCCAGCAGGGGTGATTCCTGATTCAGTTAATTATGCATTTGCTATTGGAGCCTTTGTCTTGTTTTCCTCAATTTTATACACTATTCTCAGTACAGACGAATATCCACCAGAGGATTTGGAGGCATTTGAGAATAAAAAAAAACATAAAAAGGGCTTTTTTGGAGGATTTAAAGAAATCCTACAATTGATTGTATCCATGCCTACGGTCATGAAGCAATTGGGTTTGGTGCAATTTTTCTCCTGGTTTGCCTTCTTTACCATGTGGAGTTTTGCGACACCTGCCATCACGGAACATGTTTTTGGAGCCACGAACACCAGTTCAGAAGCCTACAACAATGCCGCAGATAGCGTAGGAAATTACCTCGGTACCTACGGTTTGGTCTCCATGTTTTTTGCCCTAATCCTTTCCCTAATTGCCTCGAAAATCAAGATCAATCGAAAACTACTCCACCTATTTAGTCTACTAGCGGGTGGTATAGGATTTATATTGATTTACTTCGTGAGCGAACCCTGGATGCTGCACATCTGCTTTGCTTTGGTAGGTATTGCCTGGGCCAGTATTCTTTCCATGCCTTATGCCATGCTCTCTGGATCGGTAGAGCCTCAAAAAATGGGGACTTACATGGGAATTTTCAACATGTTCATTGTTATTCCACAGATTGTCGCTGCCTTGGGCGGAGTAAATTTCTTATACAAACTCCTATTTGGAGAGGAAGTGATCTATACGATGACGCTTGCAGGTACCCTTTTGATCCTGGCTGGACTTGCGAATTTACTGATCACAGACAAAAAAGCTAGCCACGATTAACCTCTGTACTTGAAATCAAAAATCCAGTAAGCGCATTCTCCAACCGGAATTTTTGATACCCAAACTCGAGATTGAATCTAGGTAATCTCCATGTAATGTATCCTCAATCTCCAAGTTGAGTCCAATCCCATTCCTTATTGAGGTGCGAAATGGCATGATGTGCCGTGAGGTCGTATTGACAAGGTACGATGGAGACGTAATTGTTGGCAATGGCCCACTCGTCATTATCCTCACCCTTATCGAAATTAACAAAATTACCTGCCATCCAGAAATATTTTCTACCTGTGGGATCAAAGCGCTCTGCAAACTCTTCCTGCCACTTGGCATCCGCTTGTCTACAGATTTTTATTCCTCGAATGTCCTCATTTCGCTTGGGAGGGAAATTCACATTCAAAGCAATCCCTTTTGGAATCCCATGCTCCAAAACCTGACGTGCAATTTTCTCTACCCATTCCTCTACATGAGAAAAGTCTGCCTTGGATGAAAAATCACAAAGACTAAACCCAATCGAAGGCAACCCTTCTAAGGCCCCTTCAATCGCAGCAGACATGGTCCCAGAATACAATACCGAAATGGAGGTGTTTGATCCGTGATTGATGCCACTAACAACTAAATCCGGCTTCCGGTCCTTGAGTACATAGTGCTTGGCTAGTTTGACACAATCTGCCGGAGTACCACTGGATTTGTAGGCCAAGACATCCTCAAAAATATCTTCTTCGTACAGCCTTAGCGTTTGACCAATGGTGATTGCATGGCCCATACCCGACTGGGGACTATCTGGAGCCACGACCACTACGTCACCCAATTTCTTCATGACCGACACCAATACGCGAATTCCTTTGGAGGTAATGCCGTCGTCATTCGAGACAAGAATTAAGGGTTTTGACATGCTTAGTTGTTTTTTAATTCGTTGTAGTAAGCCGTGATTCGCAGTAGATCTCCCCGCTGATCGTGTTCAAGTCGGTTCTTTCGCATGTACAATTGCATTTCTTCATCGTAACCCGAAAGCAGGTCAAACAATTCTTTTTTCTTGCCACTGTAACGTTCCAAACGGCCATTTTTCAAAAAGTAATAGGTGAAGGCTAATCGAAAACCTGCCACCGTTTGGGGTCCCCAAAAAGGGTTCATTCCCATCCCTGCCCAGTTGTTCATGCCCCTATTGTCCGTGGCAATAAACTCCCGGCAAAGGAGGGCAATGTACTCTCCCTGAGTCAGTACTTCAAAAAATACAGGTGTTTCGTAATCTCCATTCAAGGCATAAGGAAGGCTGTAAAATTTCCGAAAGCCATTGTAAGTTTCATCATAAATATCAAAACTGGTCACATTGGATGCCGTGAAAGTGATGATTGTTTCGGCTTGCAACTGCACTAGGTTAGTTTCTAGATCGTATTTCACCAATCCAGTCGTGGTACTCCCATCCGCCAAAACCAAGGTACCTTTGTGCCAAATCTGGGATGGAAATTGATTTCTTGTTTGTGCCCAACTCAAGGTGCCCAAACATAGAAAAATCAAGAATAGGTTAAGTTTCAAGTTTCGCATCAGGTTTACAAACGGATTTACTGGCTTCAAGTTTCCAAAAATTTGCTATTGCAGTAACCCCTATTTCTTATTTTAGAATCGTATGTCCCATTTTATCCCGCTTGGTTTGCAGGTATTTTTCATTGTGTGGATTTGGTTGAATCTCAATCGGAACCTGATCCACTATTTCAAGCCCATATCCTAACAATCCTACACGCTTTTGCGGATTGTTGGAAATCAAACGAATCTTTGATACGCCCAAATCCCGAAGGATCTGTGCGCCAACACCGTAATCCCGGCCATCCATGGGAAGTCCAAGTGCCAAATTAGCCTGCACGGTATCCATTCCCTCTTCTTGGAGTTTGTATGCCTTCAACTTGTTGATTAAGCCAATACCTCTTCCCTCCTGGTTCATGTACAGCACCACTCCTTTCCCTTCCCGCTCCACCAGTTCCATGGCTGCATGCAATTGGGGTCCACAGTCACACCTACAAGAACCGAATATATCTCCCGTAGCACAAGAGGAGTGGACACGTACCAAGACTGGTTCGTCCTTCTCCCAAGAACCTTTGATCAAAGCCAAGTGAATCTCCTGGGTATTGGTTTGTCGGTAAGCAAGCAAATCAAAATTTCCCCAAGTAGTGGGCATATCTACTCCAATTTCACGGGTAATTAAGGATTCATTTTTGAGTCGGTAAGCGATCAAATCCTTGATGGATACCAGTTTGAGTTGAAATTTCTCTCGCACCTTCAGCAAATCATCCAACCGTGCCATGGTCCCATCCTCGTTCATGATTTCGACCAAAACGCCCGCGGGCTGAAGTCCTGCTAATCGTGAAAAATCAATGGCCGCTTCGGTATGCCCTGCTCTTCGGAGTACTCCACCCCGCTTTGCTTTAAGGGGGAAAATATGCCCTGGCTTCCCCAATTCATTGGGATGAATATCGTCGTCTACCAAGGCTTGAATGGTCTTGGCCCGATCTGATGCAGAAATACCAGTGGTACAGCCATGGCCTATCAAATCTACCGACACGGTAAATGGAGTCTCGAAAACAGCCGTATTGCTTCCCACCATCAAATCGAGTCCCAACTTTTCACAACGATCTTCGATCAAGGGAGCGCAGATCAGTCCACGTCCGTGGGTGGCCATAAAGTTGATGATTTCTGGCGTCACCTTTTCGGCAGCGCATACAAAATCGCCTTCATTTTCACGGTCCTCGTCGTCCACAACAATGATCACTTCGCCATTTTTAATGGCTTCAATGGCGTCTTCAATGGGGTCAAGGGTATAATTTTCCACGAGTTGGGGTGTTAAGCAGATGGTTTAGAATACAAATGTAGCCTCTTTAAAAATAAAACCGGAAGCAGCCAAAGAAAGTTTGGAATTAACCAATGACAATGCCTAGTTCCTTGTCAATTTTAAGTTTAAAATTTTTAAGTTCTAGGTACAATTCAAGTAATTCACGCATCTTCCCCACCTCCATTTGCTGCTGTTCCGCCTCCTTTATATCGGCCATTGCCTCTTCCATCAATTTTTGGAGAAGGCGACGTTTCAATCTCAAAATGGACTTGAATGCGGTGCTAGCCAAATCATCAGATTCCAGTTGAATGAAAATCTGAAATTTATCCTTCCAATGCGTAGATACCTCATGCCGCTGGGTGATCAAGGCTATGGCTTCTTGGCGAATCTCCGCATCCCCATGGCTGAGAAAAAGCTGATCGGAAGGGATATTTCCCAAACTCACGCTTTCTCGATACAGATGGAGCATTTTCTGGTAAACGGGAGTTTGAAAACTGACTTCTGCAATTTCCGTAAGTACGTACTGACAAAAATGAAGTTCCTGTTCATCCAATTTCTGTCCTCCGTAGTTGATCAAAAGTCGCATGGTCTCACGCTCCTGTGACAAAAGATGGTCCTCCACCTCTGCCTCTAGCGGCAGTTTCAGCAGGTCTTCCCTACTTTCTTCAACAGCCTTTTCCTCTTTAGCGCGCTCAAACTGATCTTTCTGTGTTTTGATCAGGATTTTATTGAGTTCGGCATGCAGAATTTCCTCCTCGATACCCAATAGTCCCGAAGCTTCCTTAGCATACACAGAGCGAATGATGGGATCAGGGATTTTTCCGATGCTTTGCACCACTTCACGGATAACTCCCGCTTTACGGATGGGGTCTTTCTCGATTTCTTCTTGGTACAACCCAATCTTGAATCCAATAAAATCCCGACTATTTGTTTTCAAGTAATCTTGAAAGGCTTGCGAACCTACTTTTCTAGAATAACTATCAGGATCTTCCCCATCGGGAAAAACCACCGCTTTGACATTCAAACCGCCTTCCAGTAACAAATCTATTCCGCGAAGGGAGGCCTTGATGCCGGCAGAGTCTCCATCGTAGAGCACGGTCACTTGATTGGTAAATCGTCGAATCAACTTGATCTGCCCGTCCGTTAAGGAAGTGCCTGACGAAGCAACTACGTTTTCTATGCCCGACAGGTGTAGGGAAACCACATCGGTGTACCCTTCCACCAGGTAACAATTGTCTTGATCTCGAATGGCTTTTTTTGCTTGAAACATCCCATAGAGCACATCGCTTTTGTGGTAAATGGGGGTTTCAGGAGAGTTGATGTACTTGGGCTGGTTTTTGTCCTTGGTCAGGATGCGTGCTCCAAAACCAATTGCCTTGCCACTCACATTGTGAATGGTGAAGGTCACCCGATTGCGAAATCGGTCATACAAACGCTCCGGCTCTCCTTCTTTCTGCAAAATCAAACCCGCTTTTAGGAGGATTTCCTCTTGGTAGCCGGCTGATTTGGCTGCTTTCAAAAAATGATCCCAGCCATCCATTGCGTAGCCCAGGTCAAATTTTTGGATGATTTGAGAAGTAAATCCCCGCTCTTTGAAGTAACTTAATCCAATGGATTTGCCTTCTTCGGTATCCAAGTTTTTGACAAAAAAGTCTTTGGCAAAGTTGACTGCGATAAACAAACTTTCTCGCTCACTTTGCTCCAAATTTTGTTCAGGACTTAGGTTGGCTTCCTCCTCTACTTCTATGCCATACTTTCCTGCAAGTTGCCGTATCGCTTCTTGGAAACCGATGCCTTCGATATCCATGATAAATTGAATGGGATCTCCTGCTTTCCCACAACCAAAGCATTTGTAAATCTGCTTGGTAGGTGAAAGGGAAAAAGAAGGTGTTTTTTCACCATGAAAAGGACAGCAAGCCCACAGATTTTGCCCTTTCTTTTTCAAGGGTACGTAATCCCCGATTACCTCGACGATATCAACGCGCTCTTTTACTTTGTCGGTGGTCAGTTTACTAATGGACATGGGCTGATTGAAGTAAACAAAGGTAAGGACTCCTACGGGAAATTGTAACCAAGAACAGAAGAAGAAAATTGAAAGGCAATGGTTCCTAAAATATGAGTCTTGGTTTTTCTAAGACGCATTCTTGACCTAACTTGCAAAAAATTTCCAATAGCCATGCAATTGACTCCAGAATTGTTGAAAAGATCCCTTTCCAAAGTCCAAGATCCGGATATCAAGCGGGATTTGGTCTCTTTAGGAATGATCAAAGGAATCGAAATCACTGGCAAAAATGTACGATTTACTGTAGTGCTCACCACTCCTGCTTGTCCCTTGAAGGAAGTGATCAAAAATAACTGCCTGGAAGTATTGAATGCAGATTTTGGCGAGGAGTATAGTTGGGATATTCACATGAGTGCCCAGGTAACTACGGTACGGGATGCAGCACCTATTTTACCTCAAGTAAAAAATATTATAGCCATCGCCTCTGGAAAAGGAGGCGTGGGCAAATCTACCACTTCGGTGAATTTAGCCGTAGCCCTTGCAGAATTGGGAGCCAAGGTAGGCTTGATTGATGCGGATATTTCAGGGCCTTCCATCCCTACCATGTTTAATGTAGAAGGCGAGCAGCCGGCTGTTAAAAAGGAAGGAGATAAGAACATTATTGTTCCCATTACCCAATATGGTGTGAAGATGATGTCCATTGGTTTTTTAACTCCTACGGACAGCGCAGTAGTATGGAGAGGGCCAATGGCGAGTTCTGCCTTACGCCAATTTATTGCAGATGTGGAATGGGGAGCGCTGGATTATTTGTTGATCGACTTACCCCCTGGAACCTCAGATATCCACTTGACGCTGGTGCAGACAGTACCTGTAACAGGCGCGGTCATCGTAACCACTCCACAAAAAGTAGCACTTGCCGATGCCACCAAGGGATTGAGCATGTTTAGACAAGCTCAAATTAATGTTCCCATCTTAGGTGTTGTAGAAAATATGGCTTATTTTTCACCTGCAGAACTGCCAGACAACAAGTATTATTTGTTTGGCAAGGATGGAGGTAAGAAGTTGGCTGAAAAATACGAGGTCCCTTTCCTTGGAGAGATTCCAATCGTTCAAAGTATCCGAGAAAGTGGAGACTCAGGTTATCCGGCCGTGTTAAAAGCCGGACCTACCCAGAATGCATACCTAAAACTTGCCGAAGAGGTAGCCCGTCAGATAGCGATACGGAACTCTTCTTTGGACAAAACAGAATTAGTGGAAATTAAACTTTAAGCAACGCTCATGGAAGCCGTATTGAGAGAGAAAATTGAATTTGCTTTGGATACCATTCGGCCCTATTTGGAGGCAGATGGAGGAAATGTTCGCGTCGTTGAGCTCACTGAAGACTTTGTGTTGAAAATCGAAATGTTGGGAAACTGCGGCTCTTGCCCCATGTCTTCCATGACCCTCAAAGCTGGAGTGGAAGAAGCAATTTTAAGAGCAATTCCTGAAATCAAACGGGTAGAAGCAGTAAATCTAACCGTGGCTTGACCATACAACGAATGAAAAACCAAAAGCAGTCTAATTGGCTATCCCCGCTCTTAACGGGGCTCATTTTTATGTTTTCACTTACCGCTTTTGGTCAAGTAATTACTCTTCAGGAATTCCAAGGTGGGGGCCAGAACCACCCAGGTACCGCTCACAATGAAAGGTGTGGACATGTCTTTCTCGAACTTCAACAAGAAAAAGAACTAGGCGTGTTTGGATCCAAGCCTTTTTTTGAAGACTGGATTACCAAAAAAATTATTGAAAAAAACAGCAGGCCACAGATCATGAAGGTTCAGGCTGAACCGCGCGTGATTCCAGTGGTAGTACATGTCATACACAACGGGACAGCCGTAGGTGTAGAAGCCAATATTTCAGATGCACAGATTTTACAGCAAATTCGTGTATTAAATGAAGATTTTAGAAGAAAAAATGCAGATGCCATTCGTACCCCTGCAGAATTTTTGCCTGTAGCAGCAGATGCGAATATTGAATTTGTGCTCGCCAAACAAGATCCAAATGGTCTCCCTACCAATGGAATTGTGCGAAAACAGGGTCCTAAAACCATTTATGGGCCAGAAGACGCCACTCTCATCGGTCAGACCTCCCAATGGAATCCAGAAGAATACCTGAATATGTGGGTCGTACCTTTGGTATCTCCTTACTTGGGTTTTGCTACTTTTCCCACCTCCAACTTGCCTGGACTTAATTTTGCGCCCGCCGCAGCCATTCGTGATGGGGTAACGTTGGATTACCAGTTTTTTGGAACTGGACCAGGAACAGCGGCCAATACCAGTGGAAGAACTACTACCCATGAAGTGGGACATTACCTCGGTCTGCGTCATATTTGGGGCGATGGAGGCTGCGAAGTAGATGATTTCGTCGTAGATACTCCAAATCAAGACGCACCCAACAATACCATTTGCAATGAAAACCCAACACGATTTTCCTGCGGAAATAGCAATATGATCCAAAATTACATGGATTACACACCGGATCTTTGCATGAACCTGTTTACCAAAGGACAAGTAGATCGTTTCGATGTAGTGCTTGCCAACAGTCCTAGAAGGGCAAGTTTAGTAAATAATAGAGCCACTAAAGACCCTCAATTGGTGAATCGAGATGTCTCTCTACTTAAAGTAGTCAATCCTTCAGATGGGTTGTGTCAATACAATGTGGCCCCTGAGGTAGAAATTCAAAATAAAGGAAACGAATTCGTTTCTTCTGTACAAATCGAATTCAGATGGAATGGCACATTGATCGAAAGCAAGCGATTCGCCACCGAACTTCGAACTGGAGAAACTGCACTGCTTACCTTTAACAACCTAGATACCCGGGGTGAGACAAATGAATTTGTCTTTACGGTGGTTCAAGTAAACGACTTAGCTGATTTGGTGCCTTCCAACAATACTTTGCGTACTCGTCCTGTTCAGCAAGGTCAATTGACCCTACCTTACACTGTTTCGCTTAGCACGCTTCCTGCAACTTGGATCATTGGCAATCCGGATCAATCCTTGACCTGGGAAAAAACCAACGTCACTTTAGATGGAGCCTCCCAGCCTACCTTATTTATTCGCCATTACGAATATGAGGCCCAAGGCCAGTTGGATTACTTTGTTTCTCCACAAATCGATTTGAGCAAATACCCTAATGCACAATTGGTGTTTGAAGTAGCGCATGGTCCTTACAACCAAGCTGGATTCCAAGATGAGCTACTGGTAGCAATTGCACCGGAGTGTAGCGTGGATTTTGACATCATCACCCCTCCTTACAAGAAAAGTGGAACCAGGCTTCAAACTGCAGATGCAACAGTTGAAGAATTTATTCCTACGAGCAGCACCCAATTCAGAACCGAATTGGTCAACTTAAGTAAATTCAAGGGTTTGGGTAAAATTCGAGTGGCTATTGTGACTAAAAATGCTTTTGGAAATAATATTTACCTTCGAAATATTCGAGTGGTACCTACCGAAGAATTTAAGTACGACCTTGCAATTGAAGATATCATTGCTCCAACTCCAATCAGTTCAGGAACTTACACCCAAGAAATTGTACGTTTAAAGAATACTGGCAACCTACCCATTTCTAGATTTTTGTTTTCCCGAAACACCAACAATTCAGGCAATCGAGTATTTGTTGGCTCAGGTTTATCTATTCTTCCAGGGCAATCTATTAATGTTTCTTTAGCGAAATCCACTACAGCTGGAAAGAATAATTTGAGGTACGGAGTCTCTGAACCTAATTTTGATCAAAATATCCCAGCAGTGCCTCAAATCAACTGGTATACCCTGGAAAATACGGCAAGACTTGAAGTGCCTTGGAGACAAAATTTCAATTCCAGTTCGGAACTTACTCCCTGGATGACCATCAATCCAGAGAGTGATCAAGCCGCTTGGCAAATTACTTCCACGACAAGTGCTACTGGTCCAAATAATGTAGCCCGAATTGAAGGAACTACCAATGGAAATTCTTACTGGATGGGTACCCCAGTTTTTGATTTATCCGTAAGCAGTCAAGCCAGCGTGTTCTTTGATATTGCCGCAGGAGCGGTAAATCCAGGAACTACGCTATACTTACTCGCAAGCACAAATCAAGGAGAATCCTATAAGGTCATCTGGTCTGAAGCAGGAACAACACTTTCTACCGTAAGCAGTGGCAATGCAAATCCAAACAGTGCGGGAGACTACGAGCGGAAATATGTCAACCTTACTGAATTTGCTGGGGACAAAACAAAACAGATTCGTTTGGCATTTGCCTTGGACGTGATTGGTACGCAAAATGCTCCTATCTATTTGGACAATTTGGAACTCTTCCTCAGTGCAAACCCAAATCCTGTTATCCCTGCAGAAAGAAATACAATCATCTACCCAAACCCCGCTTCTGAATTTGTCAATGTGGCCTTCAATCTCCCTAAAAGAGAAAATGTAACCATTCAGATCATCTCTTCTACAGGAGCAGTGGTTCGCGAATTGTCCTTTCCAAATACGTTAAACCAAACTTATACGTTTAGTAGAGACATGTTCTCTGCAGGATTGTATGTTTTCAAAATCAACAGTTCAAGTTTACAAGAAATCAAGCGTGTACTGATTCAGTAATTAGAATTAAGACGAATTTCAATCACTCGGCTTGATTTTTTGTCAATGGCATCCGTTTTGTTGAATTTTGTAATGGAATTAAAGATGTCCCTGCTTTGCTAGACACTATATTTAATCAATGGAATCACTCCTCCCACAACTGAAAAAAGTAGGGCTTCACCTACTCTTGATTGCAGGGATCTCAATTACCCTTGGCTTTCTTTTTTTAAAGGTTTACCTCCCGTTCTACACCAACCATGGGGATACGGTATCTGTTCCTGATCTTTCGGGAATGTCTTACGAGCAAGCAGAAGATCATTTAGAAAGTTTATCTCTTCAGTTTGAAATCTCTCCAGATTCAGGATTTAGTGCTGAAAAAGACCCATTGGCAATTTTAAAGCAAATCCCAGAAGCCAATGCGTTAGTGAAAAAGGATCGCAAGATTTATTTGACCCTCAATGCGCGCAATGCCCCTATCTTGAAAATGCCAAGCCTGATCAACATGCCATTGAAAAATGTGGAAGAAATTCTGGCCAACATCGGACTTCTAAGAGGAGATATCGTGTATGTGCCTGATATCGGCATCAATGTGGTCCTTGAGCAGCGCTACAAAGGTGCCCCTATCCGCGAGGGTGCATCCATCCCGAAAGGATCAAAGATCGACCTAGTAGTTGGCGATGGCATGGGAAATCAACTACTTAGTGCACCAAATTTTATAGGCTTGGAAGAAGAAGAGGCTGAATTTTTGGTTTTAGGCTCCGGATTGCGGGTAGGGAGAAAAACCTACCATAGGACAGACTCTGTAGCACCGAGGAAAGTTTACCTGCAAAGCCCTTCTGTGGGTTCCGAAGTGAAAACTGGTGATTTGGTTGACTTATGGATTTCCAAAAACTGATACTTTGAGACCATTCTGGAAAGTTCAATTCCTTCTAATCCTCACTTTTTGGAGTCTATGTGGACCTAGTAGGGCCCAATTTGTAACCTTCGGTCCCACACATCGAACTACTAGTTTGTCGAATCCAAATTCTAGCCCAGAAGCAAGAGAGGCTGCTTCCGCTCCCATTCCCTTCTGGGATGATTTTTCAAAAGGAATCCAAGCCAATAAATGGATGGTCAAGGGAGTCTCCTACACCGAAACGATTGGCAACAAAGCCCCTTCCCTTGGAATGGTGCTATTCAATGGAGTGGATGAGTTGGGAAGAGCCTATTCCTTGCAAGAAAAAGACCAGGGTGAAAGTGATTACTTAACGAGCATTTCATTGGATTTAAGTGGAATAGATGCTTCCCAAAAAACAAGTCTCTTTCTCAGTTTTTACTGGCAAGCCGGAGGCAAGGCAGAAGTTCCCGACAGCAACGACCGCCTCAGTTTGCAAATCCTAACTCCTGCTGGGACTTGGTTGACCCTTTGGGAAAAAAGAGGTGGAGAAGGCTTGGATCGAACCCGGTTTACCCAAGAAATCATTGCCATCCGTCCTGAATGGCAGCATGCCAACTTTCAGTTTCGGTTTTTCTCCAATGGCAGACAAAGTGGACCTTTCGATTCCTGGTTGCTGGACTATGTCTACTTGAATAGCCAACGCACTGCCACCGATCTTTCCTATCCAGATCGAGCGCTCACCCTACCTACCACAGTTCGGCTAGGTGAGTTTGGAGCCTATCCTTGGGAACTTTTACAAAAGAATCAAAAAAATAACTGGTCGACAGTAAAAAGTGAATTCCAAAATCTTGAAAATCGCTTCAAGGCCATGGAATTTTCCGTGACCCTTCGCGACAGCAGCGGAACCAATCTGCTACCTATCAATAGCACGACCCCATTCAACCCTGTTCCCAATGCCTTAGAACGGAGATCCATTGCCAGTAGATCATTTACTGAAATCCCTACACCAAGCAAACCCGGAGATGTATTTTTTGAAACCTCCCTCATCACAGGGGATGGGCTATTGACCTCCATCAACGGTACCGATACCACGCGCTTCTCCCAGGTGGATTTCCGAACCAATGATCAAGTACGCTCTAAATTTCCACTGCGTGATTACTTCGCATACGACCAAGGAGCGGCAGACTATACCGCTGGTATCAATCAGCGCTCGGGACAATTAGCTGTTGCCTACAAAACTCCAGAACCGGTATTTCTGACTGGATTATCTATTGATTTTGCAAATCCGCGTCAAATCAACCAGGTGCTAGATCTGGTCATCTGGTCCTCCTTGGATAAAAAACCCCTGTATACCGAAGAAGTAGTCATTCCAGCCAAAGGGACGGAACAAGACATTCATTATTTTAAGTTGAAAGAATCAGTCCCTGTTTCAGGCACCTTTTTTGTGGGATTTACCCAATTTACCAACGACTTCTTGCAAGTTGGCCTTGACAAAACCCAAAACTTTGGGGAACGAATCTACTACAATGTAGGTGGTGGATGGTTGCAAAACAAGGACGTGTTTGGAACACTATTAATTCGCCCACATGTAAGTCTTTCAGGTAAGGCAGGAGGAAATTTAATCCCAGAAAGCACCCTAAAAGTGTATCCTAACCCTGCGGTAGAAGAGGTCATGGTCGAAGGAAAATTCACTTTCCTACAAATCCTTGATTCCTATGGTCGCGAGATTAGCCCACCTCGTATAGCGGGTGAAACAGGAGAAATTCTTAATTTTAAAGATCAACTTCCCGGTCTATACCTGATCAGGGTGGTGCATGACTTGGGTATCACCTCATTTCGAATTTTAGTTAAAAAATAACATGGAAGATATCACCGTAAGCGAATTGAAAGCAAGGCTAGATCGTGGCGAAAAATTTCACTTTATCGATGTACGCGAGGAGTGGGAGTATGAGGAAGACAACCTAGGGGCCGAAAACATTCCCTTAGGAGAACTAGCACATCAGTTGAGTCAACTCGAAAAAATCAAAGACGAGGAAATCGTGATTCATTGCCGCTCGGGCGCCCGCAGTGGAAATGCAAAGAAATTGATGGAGGTGAATGGCTTTTCTCAAGTACGCAATGTCTTGGGGGGCATTTTGGCATTTCGAGCCTTAGCAGAATAGTCAACAGTTGACGGTCGACAGACCACAGTACGCTGTACCAGGTACTAAGTACAATGTACAAAGGTGCTTAAAAATGAAGGTTGGATTTTAAATTAGGTGGCATTGAACTATTCAACATTCTTCTACCGTCGGTCGGTGTTCGATATTAGTATTTAGTCCGTATTTCGCCTACCGCAAACTAGCAAGTATTTCTCACCTCAAATTTGACTACCTACCGGGTACTTGGTACTTGGTACATTGTACTTAGTACTTTGAACAAAGTTCTAAGTACAAATTTAACTCACCTGAAAGGGCTCAGGCGAAAAGCAGAGCACAAAAATTAAAAGGGCTACCCATCCCAATATTTTTCGCTTCGTATCCAATTCCTGTAATCCTGCTACTTCAGGATGCACCAAGCCCATCATTCGCCCTAATAGGAAGGCAAAAAACAACCATCCTTGGTACCCCACCAAATTGGGGTAAAAAAAGGAAAGCAAATATTGCCCTGCTGCCAAACTAAGCGCTAAGGTGAGTCGATTGAGCGGGGTCAACCCTGACTTGCTCAAACAGAAGTAGAGAAATCCGAGGTAAAGTGGGATTCGAATCAGTAATTCTTCTACTGGTAAGGAAGGTCGAATGACTCCTAGCCCTGCATAGGCTAGAAACAGCGTAAATACCACTAAAGAAATCTGTGCATGTCGTCTAGGGAATAGTCCAAATAGCACATGCCCTCCATCCAATTGCCCTATAGGCAGTAGATTGAGTGCGGTGAAAAAGAGCGCCAGGTATCCCGCAAAAAGATAGGGGTAATGAATCATTTCGGACAATTGAGGCAAACGCCCAGGTTCAGCCAAAAGCTCTCCCATTCCCCAAAATAGCAGGTTGTTTCCCAACTCAAACTCAATTACATCTTCTCCATACCCTTGAAAGTTGGGATCGGCATACTCGGGATGAACCTCATAAATGTAATCCGCAGGAGGCAAATTCAACATACCATAAGTCAGTACAGCAAATGCAAGCACAAACCCTGCTAGTGGACCGGCAATGCCGATGTCAAAGTATTTTTTTCGGCTGTTAACACGCCCTTTCATCCGAATAATCGCACCGAAGGTCCCCAAGGATGGGCTACCTAAGAAACCAAGCCAAGCTGGAATAAAGTAGGGCAAAGTACTACGCACTTTGTGGTAGATTGACGTAAAGAGGTGACCCATTTCATGCACCAATAAAATCCCGATAAAGGGAATAGAAAAGTGTAAGGACTTTTGAAAATAGGGCCAGGTTAGTGCCGCTTCTCCAGATGCTAAGATGGACTTACCATAAACCCACTCTCCCCCAGCCAAGTTGGTGGTGACTAGCGTCAAAAGAAACAAGGTTCCATGAATGAGGTATTCCTTCGGCTTATACATCTCCAAAAAAATCAAAAATGGTATTGGGACCTGTGACCTGTACGGCTTGAATCCCCACTGAAGCCGCTCCTTCCACATTGGCAAGCAAGTCATCGAAAAAAAGCACCCGAGAAGCTGTAGTTTCTAGTTCCAGTAGCATTTGTTGGTAAATGGCTGCACTGGGTTTGGCGAGACCCATCTCCTGACTGTAAAACACCCGGTCAAATAGCGGATAAAAGTTGGTCATCCCGTGATCGGCTTGCAGGATCGCATGCACCGCATCCACATGGATATCGTTGGTATTGCTAAGTATGCCTACCTGATACTGGGATTTTAGTCGGCGAACCAGGTCAAGGCGATTAGCAGGAAGGTCACCGAGGAGGCTATTCCAGAGGTAATCTACCTCGGCATCCGACCAAGGTTGCTGAAAGTAATCTCGGAAGGCATTTCGGAAACTAGGGGAATCGATTTCTCCTCTTTCGTAGGCTTTATGAAATGCTGCAGCATAACAGGCATCCACCCGATGATGAAGCGCTGTGGGGAGGGCCTCTTTCATCAAGTTCATGGCTTTGCTGTAGTCGATGTCGATCAGGACATTGCCTAGGTCAAAGATGACAAAGTCTACGTCAGGCCAGTTTTTCATGAAGCAATACAGTTGATTAATTCAACTCAAATATGTAACATTGCAGTCCCAAAACCAAGGTCAGAGAGGTATTCTCCTAAGATTTTGACTTTGGAATATCCCATCATTTGGGCCTATAGCTCATTCGGTTAGAGCAACTGACTCATAATCAGTAGGTGCTTGGTTCGATTCCAAGTGGGCCCACTTCA
>Ga0169931_10007035_pt1 | contig 16794 bp, 9 predicted proteins | sample Kivu_15m_20L_FD_129675 | JGI IMG/M metagenome (GOLD analysis project Ga0169931, IMG submission 129675) | Freshwater microbial communities from Lake Kivu, Western Province, Rwanda to study Microbial Dark Matter (Phase II) - Kivu_15m_20L... | ecosystem: Environmental > Aquatic > Freshwater > Lake ...
ACCGGCCTGCCGATCATCAATTCCTTCACCGCGACTCCGGATTCCACTACCGCCGGATCATCCGTCACGCTCGCATGGTCGGTGCTCAATGTCGACGGCGTCAGCATCGACAACGGTGTCGGCACGATCGCGGCACCGACGACCAGCACCACGGTCACTCCGTCGGCCAACACGACTTACACGCTTACCGTGTCCAACGAACTCGGCACCCGCACCGCCAGCGTGAGCGTCGCGGTGATCGTTCCGGCCGACCCGCTGGTCTACACCTTCGACGACAAGACCTTCCAGGGTTGGATCGATCTCACCGTGCCCAACACCAACAACGGTCCGCGCTACTGGACCGCCGCGGACAGTGCACCCAGCGGTATTTGGAACCAGGGCGGCAAGCAGTCCGGTGCCGGTGCGGTCGAACTCGCGCGCAAGAGCAACACGTCCGAGGATGATCCGCATCCGCGTCTCCTGTTGCGCTCGCCGGAATTTTCGCTCAACGGCAGCGGTGACCTCACCGTCTGGCTGAATGGCGGCACCGGGTCCGGATCCGTCATCGGTCTCACCGATGCGACCTTGCCTGCGAATTCGTCGGGCCCGGGCTTCATGGGCATCGCGCTGCGCGACGTGACCATCGGCACCTACCTCCTCGAGGCACGCAAAACCAGTGAGGGTAGTTGGCAGAAGGTCACCATCGCCGCCAGCCAGTTGGCGGGGCTCCCGCAGGACCACCCGTACACGCTCGACCTGATCGACATCGGTCACGGCGGATGGGGATGGGTGACGATGGACAGCGTCAGCATCCCGGGCACCACCGACATTCCGGGCATCCCGCGGATCAAATCGTTCACCGCCTCGGCGTTGAATGTGCTCTACGGCGAGGCGCTCGTCCTCTCATGGGACGTCGAGGAGGCTCAAAGCGTATCGATCAGCGATGGCGGGGGAACCGGACTGCCCGTCACCGGCACGGTCATCGTCAGCCCCTACCAGACCACCACCTACACCCTCACCGCCGCCGGAGCAGCGGCCAATCGCACCGCCACGGTCACGGTGAATGTCCAGACACGGGTGACGAATGTCGCGTCGATCGGCAATCACAGTTTTGAAATTGACCGCAACCCGTCTGCCAACGGCGCGTTCGGCAGTGGTGACCTCACGGATTTGGCGAAAACCACACCCACTGGTTGGCAGGTGATCGCCACGGACAACACGCAGCAGACCGTCAATACCAACGAGATCGCCTTCGGCTACCTGAACATCGTCCCATCGGATCCCGCTGTCGGCACCACTCCGGTGCCGCAGGTGCTCAACCTCTGGGCTGGCTCGGCGGTCGGCCAGGTCAGCAACATCGCCTGGTCGAGTCTCAAAGTCGGGGATATCATCCGTTTGGTCGTCGCCACCGGCGACCGCAACGTCAATGCGCCGTCGGGTGCTCCGTACTATGCGGACGATTCGTTCTTCGGCCTCACCAACGGCCTCGCCGGCCGCGGTGGCGCGCCGACCTCCGCCAACTACTACACGTCGTGGATCACCAACGTCGTGACGAAAAGCCCGCAGGTGGGGACGCCGCCGACCGGCTTCAAGGGCGGCACGATGGGCGATCTCACGCTCACGCACACGGTGACTTCCGCCGACCTCGCCCGCAGCGGCAATGTCGGCGTGTTCATCGCCTCGATCGGCGATCGCGCGAATACCTCGACCGGCCTCACCGCCCAAGCCCAGAGCTTCTGGGACAACGTGCGCCTTTCGGTGGAGACCGACCTCATCGGATCCAGTCCGACGGTGTCCTCGTTCACTGCCACGCCCGCGACGATTGCCTCCGGCATGAGCAGCACGCTTTCCTGGAATGTGATCAACGCGACCTCTGTGAGCATTGAGGGCGTCGGCACCGGATTGCCGCTGCTGGGAACCGCCACGGTCACGCCGACCGCGACCACCAATTACGCGCTCACCGCCGAGAACAACAACGGCACCACCACCGCCAGCGCGACCGTCACGATCAACAACAACGTGCTCATGGGCCGCACCTTTGACACGATTGATGAAAGCAGTTACCTCAGCCCGATCGCCAATCTGATCAACCTGATTCCCTCGGCAAGCGGCAGCTTCACCCAGCTCGGCGCGATCCGTTACGACGAGGACCCTTCCACCACTTTTCCGTCGCTCACGACCCTCAACGGACTCACCGATGGCGACAGCTTCACCGTGCTGTGGACCGGCTGGTTCGACGTGCGTGTCGAGGGCAAGGGGTACTACACGTTCGGAGCGAATTGCGACGACCGCTGTGTCATCTATCTCGATCTCAACGAGGACGGCGACTTCGCCGATGCGGGCGAACGCGTCGTCAATGCCGGGCTGTTCGAAGAAACCACCGGCACCGTGAACTTGCAGATGGACTATCTGCGCTTTGCGATCGCCTTCCAGGAGGGTGGCGGCGGCCAGTTTGTCGATGCCCGCTATGGCAAGGGGCAGAGCCTCCAGTGGTCGGCCCTCGGCCCGATCACCGGATCGAGTGGCGTGTTCGTCGGTGCTTCGCCGGGTGTGGAGCCGCCGATCATCACCTTCACCGCAAGTCCGACCGCGATCACCAGCGGCGGCGCCTCCACGTTGTCGTGGACGGTGGACAACGCCACCTCGGTGAGCATCAGTGGTCTGAGCGGCCCCTTCGGTCTCAGCGGAACGCGCGTTGTTGCGCCGACCGCGAGCACCACCTACACACTCACCGCCACTGGTGCCGGCGGCACCCGAACGGCCAGTGCCACGGTCGAACTCTTCGCCACCGGCTCATTCCGCTATTACCGCTTCGTGCCTCTCGCGCTGCGTGATTCCAACGCCGACATGGTGCAGATCTCCGAGTTCCAGATGTTGAACAACGGGGCGCGCATCAGCGGTGCGTCCGCGTCCAATCCTGGCGGGAATTTCCCTGCAGATGAAAGCCCGGCCGATGCCAACGACAACGATGTCTCGACCAAGTGGCTCGATTTCAACATCCAACCGCTCGTGCTCGACTTCGGCACTGCGGTGAATGCCAACGGCTACCGCTGGGCGACTGCAGACGACTCGGACGGCCGCGATCCGGTTTCGTGGCGCGTCGAAGCCAGCACCAACGGCACCAGCTGGGCGGTGCTCGATCAGAAGATGAACCAGACGGTCACCACCAGCCGCAGCACGTACTTGACCAACATCGCACTGGGTGGTGGCGGCGGATCTGCCGCGCCGACCGTCGCCTTCAGCGCATCGCCGACCACGATCAGCCCGGGTCAGAGTGCGACGCTGGCCTGGAGCGTGGCGAACGCGAGCACACTGAGCATCAGCCCGAGCCTCGGCGTGACGATCGGTGCCGAGGGCAGCGCCACGGTCACACCGTCACAGAGCACCACCTACACGCTCACCGCGACCAACGCCACGGGCACCACGACGCAAGAGGTCACCGTGGTGGTGAACCTACCCTCGAACGGCACGACTGTGTCATTCGACTTCGACGACGGCACGTTCCAGGGCTGGAGCTACGTGCCGCTTGGCAACACCGGCACCAGCGGCTTCCTCACCACGCGCGGCACGGGAGACACGCAGGCCGGCAGTGGTGCCGTGCGATCGACGTATCACGACGCTTCGCACCCGACGATGATCCTGCGCTCGCCGCAGTTCAAACTCAACGCCGCGGGCGACCTCAACATTTGGCTCGCCGGCGGCGGGCACACCAGCTCGCTCAACGGCACCTTGGTTGCCGATCTCCCGGCCAACAGCTCGGAGCCCGGATTCCAGGGGGTCGCGTTGCGCAACACCAACACCGGCAAATACGTGCTCTCCGGCCAGAAGACCAGCGACGGCAACGACTACCAGCAGATCACCTTCACCAAGGCGCAACTCGACGCACTGAGCCGCACCGCGTTCTTCACACTCGACATCATCGATCAGGCACACGGCAGCTGGGGTTGGCTTGCGGCCGACACCGTGACGATCCCCGGCACGTTCGGCGCGCGCATCACCGCCTTCACCGCGAGTCCGGATGTCGTGCTCTCGGGCGGATCGAGCACGCTTGCATGGAACGTCACTGAAGCCACCTCCGTGAGCATCGACAACGGCATCGGCACCGTCACCGCCAGCGGCACGCGCGGCGTCAATCCGACCGCCACCACCACCTACACGCTGAGCGCCACCGGCACCACCGGCACGATCACCCAGTCGGTCACGGTCACCATCGCGGCCGGCGGACTCAACGGGAAAACCTTCGACACGCTCAGCGGATCGGGTCAGCTCGACCCGATCGCCAACCTGATCAACGCCACGCCGAGCGGCACCTTCGTCCAGACCGGCGCGATCTCGTATCCCAATGGTATGATGCCCGCATTGCCGGGGATCACCGACGGCAGCGACTTCTCCATTCTGTGGACCGGATGGTTCGATGTGAACGTCGACGGCCCGGGCAGCTACACGTTCGGTGTCGGCTCGGACGACGGCAGCGTGATCTACCTCGACCTCAACGACGACGGCGATTTTGCCGATGCCGGGGAGAAGATCGTCAGCACCGGTGGCGGAGGCAATGCCACCAGCGGATCGACAGGCACGGTGAATCTTCAAATGGACGCGGTGCGCATCGCCATCGGATTTTATGAGGGAGGTGGCGAAGACATCATGTACGCCAAGTTCAAGAAAGGAAGTGGACTGGCCTACACTTCGCTGGATCCGGTCAGCGGCCTCACCGGCCACTTCACGCCGACCCAGCCGGTCAGCGACGCGCCGGTGATCAACAGCTTCAGCGCGAGCGCCGGTTACATCGAGGCCGGCGACGACACGACACTGTCCTGGAACGTCTCGAACGCATCTTCGGTCTTGATCGACAACGGCGTCGGTACCGTCTCCGCCAGCGGATCGGCCACGGTCAGCCTGGCACAGACCACCACCTACACGCTCACCGCGACCGGCAACGGCAAGACCCGCACGCGATCGGTCACCGTGTCGATTCTCAAGGCTGCTGCGTTCCGCTACTACAGCTTCAAGCCGACGGCGCTGCGCAATCCCAACGACAACAGCGTCTCGATCGCCGAGTTCCAGATCCTGTTCAACGGATCACGGGTCGGCGGTGCGCTCGCCAGCTCGCCCGGTGGTGATTTCCCCGGCGGTGAAAGCCCGGCTCAAGCCAACGACAACAGTCTCGACAGCAAGTGGCTCGACTTCACCAAGACCAACGCGCGTCTTGTGCTGGATTTCGGCACGATCACCGCCGCCAACGGCTACCGCTGGTACACGGCTGGTGATTCGGGCGGACGCGACCCGGTCGGCTGGAAAGTCGAAGGCAGCCACGACGGGACCACGTGGTTCACACTCGACGAAAAGACGGCGCAGAACGTGCCGGACAGCCGCAAGCTGCTGGTGGGTCCCTACGAGTTCGCCACGGTCCCGGAGGCAAACAGCCCGATCCTCTCTGGCTTTGCCGCGAGCCCGGTCAGCATCCTTGCCGGCTCGAGCGCGACCTTGTCCTGGGCGGCTCTCTTTGCCGACTCCTTGACCCTCAATCCGGGAAGCATCAACGTCACCGGACTTGGCTCGTACGTCGTGACGCCGTCCGAGACGACCACCTACACGCTGACCGCCGTCAACGCGGTGGATTCGACCACTGCGACGACGACTGTGGTGGTTGCCAGCGGATTTCCGGCGACCTTTGATTTCGACGACGGCACGTTCCAGTATTGGACGAACTTGTCGGTGCCGAACACGGGCAGTGGTCCGCAGAACCTGACGACCGGAAGCGGCAAAGGAAACCAGCAGGCCGGTTCGGGCGCGGTGCGTCAGATCATCGTCGGCGGCAGCGAGGATTCGCCACACCCGACCTTCCTGCTGCGCTCGCCGGAGTTTGAACTGAACGGCAGCGGCAACCTCACTGCCTGGCTTGCGGGCGGTTCCGGATCCGGAGCGAATCTCGCGGGCACCGCCGTTTCGGCCTTGCCGGCCAACACGACCGAACCCGGCTTCCAAGGCATCGCGCTGCGCAATGTGAACACCGGCACCTATGTGATCTCCGCCACAAGAACCGGTGGAGGTGATGACTATCAACAAGTGGTCTTCACCTCGTCGCAACTCGCGTCGCTCGATCCATCGGCCACTTACACGCTTGATTTCATCGACCAAGGTCACGGCGGATGGGGCTGGGTCGTGATGGACACCGTGATGATCCCCGGATCCACGCCCGGAAGCGGTGGCGGTGGCGGTGGTGACAACGGAGGCGGTGAACCCGTCACCATCGAGCCGTTCCAAATCACCAGCATCACCATGCAAGGCACGGTGTGCACCATGGCTTGGGAATCGCAGGTGGGTGCGACCTATACGATCGAGGCGACCGACGATCCGGCCGATCCGCAATCGTGGACGCCGGTGATGATTGAGATCGCTCCATCGGATACCGGCACCAACAGCATGAGCATCGACCTCGCCGGCACAGCCCATGCGGGTGCGGCCAGGCTGTTCATGCGCGTGAAGGCCACCAGTGCTGCCGCCGACAACTGATCCGTCGGCATCGGGCGGGGCAAGCGGCTGTGCTTGTCCCGCTCACCGGCTATCGTGGTGCGCCGCCAGATCCGCGTTCAGCGGATTTCCGTCAGCCGTGTCTTCATTGAGCAACCGTGAGAATCGCCGGATGCCGAGGCAGCATCCGCTGGCTGCATCCACATCGAGGATCACGCCGGACAGGCGAACCGGGCCTTTGGCAATCGGAAAGCGCGTGGGCAGACCGGTCTTGAACCGGAAAACCACCGATTCGATCGCGCGTCCGAGCACGGATTCCTCGGGTCCGCACATGCCCGCATCCGTGAGATAACCGGTGCCGCCGGGAAAGACGCACTCGTCGGCCGTCTGAACGTGTGTATGCGTTCCGACAACGGCCGAGACTTTGCCGTCGAGGTGCCGCCCCATGGCGATTTTCTCGCTGGTTGTCTCGGCATGATAATCGACGAAGATCGGGCCCACTCCCTCGGATCGCAGGCGCGCGGCTTCCAGTTCCGCGGCGATGTACGGGTTTTCCAATGGTGGTTGGATGAACGACCTCCCCTGCACTTGGATCACGCCGATGCGTCCTTTCGGAGTGTCGAGCACCACGCTGCCGTGGCCGGGCGTGCCTGGCGGGTAGTTGAGCGGCCGGAGCAGGCGCGGCTCGCTGGGCAGGTAGTCGATGATTTCCTTCTGGTCCCAGACGTGATCGCCGGTCGTGATCACGGCAACACCGGCGCGGAGCAGGTCGATTGCGATCTTCGGGGTGATGCCCTTGCCGCCGGCCGCGTTTTCGCCGTTGACGATCACGAAATCGATTTCCTGGGACTGGCGGATCGCGGCGAGTTCACCGGTGACCGCCTTGCGTCCGGGTTCGCCAACGATGTCGCCAAGGAAGAGAATGCGGATTGTGGACATGACAAACCCGGTGGGATCGGGTGAAGTGGTGTCGGCAGGATCCATGGATCCGCCATGTCCGACAAATCCAATCTGCCATGCATCGGAAGATCCTCATCTTGGCGGCGTTGATCCTGATGTCGGCCACGGTGCTCGTGGTGTGGAATCACTTGCGGCCGCCGCGCCCCGGGGCACCGGTGGATCGGCCGCCGATGCCGCCCGCGCCATCCGCTCCGCTGTTGTCTGTGTTGGCGCAGCCGCCGGATTGGTCGCGACTCGGACGATTTCATCACGCGCTGACGCGCCCTGAATTCGAGACCCTGCTCACCTCGGTGTTTGTCACTGGCGGGCGTTGGCGCGAGTTCATCGAGATCCACGACGATGCGGTGGATGTCCGCCACGATGCGGATCCTGCTGCGGGAATGACCCGGATCCCGTTTGCCAGCGATGGCCGACGCGCGGTGCCGGTCCGCGGCTGGAGGCGGGCGCGGGAGTTGCCGCCGTTTCCTCCAGGCAGGCCGCTCGACGGCTTGCGCATTGCGATTGATCCCGGCCATCTCGGCGGACCTTGGGCGATGCTCGAGGAGCGCTGGCTGCAGGTGGGCGATGGTGCGCCCGTTTGCGAGGGCGACATGACGATGGCCGTGGCGCGCCACCTCAAGCCGATGCTCGAGGCACTCGGGGCCAGCGTCTTTCTGGTGAGGGATGGATCCGATCCGGCGACCCGCCATCGGCCCGAGTCGTTGCTATCTCTCGCAGAGGCGTCTGCAGGAGCGGGCACGCCGGATGAGGTGATCCGCAAGACGGCGGAGCGGCTGTTCTATCGGACGGCGGAGATCCGTGCGCGGGCCGATCTGGTGAACCAGCACATCCGCCCCGATCTGGTGCTTGCCCTGCATTTCAATGCCGAGGCGTGGGGTGATGCATCGGCACCACAATTGGTCGATCGCACGCATTTCCATGTGCTGGTGAACGGAGCCTACACCGACGACGAAATCGCGATGGCCGACCAGCGGTTAGCGATGCTCGAGAAGTTGATGAGCGGCACGCACGAGGAGGAGGCGTTGCTCGCGACGCGAATTGCCGAAGGGTTCGCCGCTTTCACCGGCCTGCCGCCGTATCAGTACGACCCCGCGTTGCGCAATGTGCTTCCGGTGCGCGATCATCCCTACGTTTGGGCAAGAAACCTCCTGGCGAACCGTTTGTATGATTGTCCGGTGCTCTTCATGGAGCCTTATGTCATGAATTCGACGGTGGATTACCCGCGGATGGCCGCTGGTGATTACGAAGGACTGCGCGAATTCAATGGTCGGCCGATACCGTCGATCCTGCGCGAATATGCGACCGCGCTGGCCAAGGCCATGGAGGCTGCCTATGCCGGGATCCGCGAACCTGGTGGCTGATCAGACAGAGGGACCCGGGAAGGATCCGGGGCATCCATGGAATCGCTCTGCCGGAATCACAGCGGCCGCAGGGTGTCGAGGTAGCCGTCGATTGCGGCGGCGATCCGGACATTGTGGGACGGATCCGTCGTCATTCTCGCCGTCACCGCGAGTCCGCAAATGCTTGCGATGATGAGCTTGGATTCGTTTTCGGGGCGGATGCCGCGGTGGATCCAGCCTTCGCTGCGTCCGCGTTCGATCGTGGCTTCGAGCGCCTCATGCCATTCACGGATCAGGGTGTCGATCGCGTCGCGCAGAGTCGGCTCGGCTCCTGCGATTTCCGCGCCGACGGCCGCCAGTGCGGATACCGGCGACGATGGGTCGATGGCTGTGCAGCGGTCGCGCACAAGCACGCGCAGCTCATCGAGTGATCCGACGGCTGAAAGCGGCGCGATCCATTCCTCGTGGAGGCGCGCCGCAAGCACTTCGCGGATCCAGGCGAGGGTGAGTTCGCGCTTATCGGCGAAGTGATGGAAGAGCGCGCCGCTGGTGGTGCCGGCCCGCGCGATGACCGCGCCGATTCCCGATCCTGCGTGGCCCCGGGTGGAAAAGCATTCATGTGCGGCCTCGAGCAGCAGCCGACGGGTGACGTCGGGTTGTTTTCTTCTCGCGGTCACGCCGTCGAGCATGCCGCCGCACACCGTGCGCTCAAGGGAAATGCGGCCGGTCACAGGGCGGCCGCCAGTTTTTCCAAGCCTTCCATCATCCGCGCCCGCGGGCAGCCGAAGTTGAAACGCACGAATCGGGGCCAGCCGAATGCCGCACCGTCCGAAAGAAATAGCCCGGCTTTTTCCTCGAACCACTTCGCCGGATTGGCTGCGTCGAGCGCCGAGGCATCGATCCATGCGAGGTAGGTCGCTTCACCCGGGATGATGGATAAACCCGGACAACGACGGTTGATGAAGTCGATGAGCACGTCACGATTGCCTCGCAGATAGGCGATGAGTTCCCTGCGCCATGGCTCGCCGTGGCGATAGGCGGCCTCGGCGGCATGGTACGACAGCGCGCTGATTTCCGCCAGCGTGTGGCCGCGCGCGGAGAGGAACCGCCGACGCACGTTCTCGTCGGGGATCACCGCGATGGCATGACCCAGCCCCGCGATGTTCCACGTCTTGCTCGGCGAGAGCAGTGAAACGACCCTGGACAGGAATCGTTCCGGCAGACGGAGTGCCGAGACGTGCGGGGTGGAGGCCTCATCGAGGATGAGATCGCAGTGGATCTCGTCGGATACGAGGATGAGATCGTGCGACTCGCAGAACTCCGCGAGGCGGACGAGTTCGTCGTTCGGAAACACGCGGCCGAGCGGATTCTGTGGATTGCACAGAAGGAACACGCGTGTCGTCGGTGTCACCGACCGCTCCATCGCCTCGAAATCAAACGACCACGCGCCGTCGCGCATCACGTGATCGACGGTGATCAATCCAGCATGGGCGTCGCGATGCACGCCGAGAAACGGCGGATAGACCGGAGTGCAGGTCATCACCGAGTCGCCGGGCCGGCACCACGCCCGGGCGGCCAGCGACAGCGCGGGGACGAGTCCTCCGAGGTGGGTGAGTGCGGCGGCATCGACGGTCACGCCCCGACGGTTGCACAGATAGGCAAGCACCGCATCGTCGAGCGCCTCGTGGGCCTGCGCGTAGCCGAAGACGCCGTGATCCACACGGCGGTGCAGGGCCTCGAGGATGCATGGCGGCGAGACAAAATCCATGTCGGCGACCCAGAACGGGTCGAGTCCGGGCCTGCGGTCGAATTTGATCGATCCCGTGCCGCGGCGTTCCACCGGCGTGTCGAAGTCCACAGTCATCGCGCGGTTGTTGTGAAAGGGGAGGGGGCCGGATTCAAGCACGGAGCGCGGCGCGGGAGAAATCCCGGGCGTCCGGCGCTTGCAGAAGCGCCTCCGCGGCGTTTCACTCATCGCTGTGAGCGACCTTCAGGAACCGGTGCGGCGATGGGGCGGATTCGTCTGCCCGGATTGTCGCGCCGTATTCCGCGTGCCGCGCGATCACGACGGCAAGGGCGTGCTTTGCCCGAACTGCCGCCGCATGCTCCGGCTACCCGGGCCCGGGGACGAGCCGCCGCCATTGGTCGTCCAGCGACTGCAGACGGAATCGGAGGATGCCGAGTCTGCCGATGCCGGCGAACCCGGGTCGGGCCCGGATCGGGTGAAACGGACACGCCGTGGTGAGCGTTGGTCGCCGCATGCGTGGGACCGGCATGAATCCGGCAGAGGTTCCCGAAACGCAGCCGAGCCCGGCACGACGATGTGGATGCTTGCCGCGGCCGCCTTGCTGTTCGCGGCGGTGACGGCGGTTGGTGTTTACGTGATGATCAGCGGCGACGAGAACGAAGGCCAGCTCGACCTTGCGCAAGGCGTGATGGTCCCGCTGGATCCGGGGTCCGCAACGAGCGGGGAAGCGACGAGTGCTCCGGATGAACCGCGCAAGCCGGATTTCCTCGATGTGGCCGAGCCGATGGCGGTCGCATTCTTGAACGCGACGAGCGTGGACGAGTGGCTGCCGTTGGTGCGCAATCGCGGCGACGTGGAGTCGAAGATGCGTGCGATGTATCCCGACGGCGTCCTGCAACCGCCCGGCATGCTGGCATTCAACACCATGGAGCAAGTGCAGACCAAGGGGGCGATCCATGCCGTGGTCGCGAGAACCGCGGACTATTTCGAGCGTGAGATCGCATTTTTGGAAACGCCGGAAGGTTGGAAGATCGACTGGGAGAGCTGGGCCTGCTGGTCGGAGATGCCTTGGAGGGAGTTCATGCAACAGCGGCCGACGCGGTCGATGCTCTTCCGGGTGAAGCTCGAGTCGCTCGATTATTACAACAAGGCATTCACCGACGACCGGATGTGGCAGAGCTACCTGCTGATGCCGGCCTCGGGTGAACCCGTGTTGTATGGATACGCCGAGCGCGGCACGCCGCTCAATTCGCGGCTGACGCCTCCGTCCGACGTGAAGACGCTGCTGATCACCGTGAAGTTGCGGTTCCCGGAACAGCCGTTGACGGACAATCAAGTGATCATCGAATCGATTGTCGCGGAAGGCTGGGTGTTGCAGGACGGGGAAGGAGGGGCGTCGCAGTGACCTCGGCGGGAACCTACGACAAAGCGCTCGAACTCAATCTCGATCCGTCGGTGTACGGCACGTTCGCCGAGATTGGTGCGGGGCAGGAGACAGCGAACTGGTTCTTCCGCGTCTCGGGCACGGCGGGACTGGTGGCCAAGACGATCTCCGCCTACGACATGACGATGAGCGACGCCATCTACGGGCGCGCAAACCGCTATGTCTCGCTGGAGCGTCTGCAGGCGATGCTCGACAACGAATACCGCATCCTGCTCGAGCGGCTGGATTCGAAGCGCGGTGAGAACACCACGTTCTTTTCGTTCTGCAACACGGTGCGGGCACGTGGATACCGTGATCAGGGCGAATGCCACGGCTGGCTCGGCATCCGCCACCAACTGCGCCCGGGCGATCCGCCGTCCGACATCATCCTCCACGTGCGCCTGCTCGACGCGCGATCAATCGACCAGATGGAGGCGCTCGGTATTCTCGGGGTGAACCTGATTCACGCGGCGTTCCGTCACCGAGGTGATCTCGCGCGTTTCGTCGGCTCGCTCGTCGATGATCTCGCGCCCGGCCGGATCGAGGTGGATCTGCTCAAGTTCTCCGGCCATGGCGACCCCGGTTTCGACAATCGGCTTTGCGCGCTTCAGTTGGTCGAGCGCGGGCTCACCGACGCGACGATGTTTTTGCCCGACGGTGAGGTGGTGCAGCCGGCCGAGGCGCTGCACCATAGGCCGGTGCTGCTGCTGCGCGGCAGCTTTGATCCGGTGATGAACCTGCACCTCGACATGCTAGAGAGCGCGCGGGAAGGCTTCGGGCGATTCCTGGGTCATCAGGATCCGCCGCCGGTTGTCGAGCTGTGCGAGATGACGATGCATAACCTGCTGCGCGGCCAAGAGATCGATCCGGCGGACTTTATCGACCGAGCCGACGCGCTGCAGGCCTTGGGCAAGACGGTCTTGGTTTCGCGCTGCGCCGAGTTCCACCGCATCGCCGCGTTTCTCAACCGCTGCACGACCGAGTCGGTTGGCATCGTGCTGAGCATCGGGTTGCTCAACGAGTTGTTCAAATCCAAGTGGTCGGAGAATCTCGCGGGAGGGCTGCTCGAATCATTCGGCCGTTTGTTCAAGCAAGGCGTCACCCTGCATGTGTTCCCGTGGAAAAACCGCCGGACGGGCGAACTGGTGACGGCCGAGACATTCCGTGCACCCGACGATTGCGTGCATCTGTACCGGCACTTCCTCGAGAACCGCCGGATCGTCGCGATCCGCGCCAGCCATCCGCAGAGGCTCGCATGGACCGGACGCGACGTGCGCCGCATGATCCTCGAGGACGACGAGTCGTGGCGGGAGTTGGTGCCGGAGGCCGCGCGGCCGATGGCCGAGCGGCATGCGCGGCTGGTCGGCCGCTGATGTCCGGCATCAGCTCAGCGCGTCAAGCAAGCGCCGCAGGATCGCCAGCGCCTCGTCGGCCTCGGCTTGCGTGATGTTGAGAGGCGGCAGCAGGCGGACCGTTTCGGGCCCGGCCGCGGGTGCAAGAAGTCCGGCATCGAGCAGTGTACCAACCACAGTGGCGGCGGCGGTTTTTCCTTCAGGCACGGAAATGCGGTCGGCATCGAGCGCGACGCCGATCAACAATCCGATGCCGCGCACTTCGCGGACCAGCGGGTGCTGCCACGAAGTGATGGTGTCACGGATGTGGTTGCCGATGTGCAGGGCATGATTGGCGAGGGCTGACTCGCGGATTTCGCGAAGCGCGGCCAGCGATGCGGCGCAGACGAGTGGGTTGCCGCCATAGGTCGATCCGTGCGAGCCCGCGCCCATGATCGACGACAGAGGAGTGCCGTCGACGTCGATCGCGCGGTCGCTCAACCAGAAGGCACCGATCGGCACGCCGGCACCCATGCCCTTGGCCCAGGAAATGCCGTCCGGCTCGATTTCCGGCGCGATCGCGCGCCAGGCCATCGCCTCGCCGCAGCGGCCGAATCCGGCTTGCACTTCATCGAAAAGAAGCAGCAGGTCGTGTTTGCGGCAAAGTGCCGCGGCGGCGCGCAAGAACTCGGGTGTCGCAGCATGCACACCGCCTTCGCCTTGCACCGGCTCGAGCAGAATCGCCACGGTTTCCGGGCGGATGCCCGCTTCGAGCGCGGCGATGTCGTTGAACGGCAGATAACGGAAGCCGGGAAGCAGTGGATCGAATCCCTCGTGGATTTTCGCCTGCGCGGTCGCGGCCATCGAGCCCAGTGTGCGCCCGTGGAACGAGTGATCGAAGGTCAGTGTCTCGACGCGCGGCGTTCCATCGGGCTGTGGTCGCCGATGGCCGAAACGCCGCGCCGATTTGATGAGTCCGTCGTTGGCCTCCGCTCCGGAGTTCGAGAAAAACACCTTGCCGGGTAGGCGCACGTGGTGGTCGTTGATCTCCGCCGCAAGTTGCGCCTGCTGCGGCATGTGATACAGGTTGGACACATGGATCAGCGTGGCGGCCTGGTCGCGGATGGCATCGATGACGCGCGGGTGGCAGTGGCCGAGCGAACACACCGCGATGCCCGAGCAGAAATCCAGATACCCGCGGCCATGATCGTCCCACACGCGGCAGCCCTCGCCGCGCACCAAGGTGAGCGGCAGGCGCGCATAGGTCGGCATCACATGCCTGGCGTAGAGGTCGGCCGTGGTCATCGGAGGAAGCGCAGGCTAGCGTCGCGACCGGAAGATGCAAAACCCAATGTCGGGTGGTCGGTTCCGCAGGAGGGATCGGATCAGTCGATGATAAATCGCGGCGATCGGCTGAGGAATTCGCGCGGGTTTTCCCACAGCATGCGCCGGATGGCGGCGGTGTCGTGGCCGCGCGCCTTCATCCGCAGCGCGCACTTCGGCACGGCCAACGGGTCGGAGACGCCCCAATCACACGCGGAGTTCATCCACAGCCGCTCCAGACCGTGGATTTCCAGGATGTCGATCGCGCGGTCGACCGAGCACTTGCTGTGCGGGTACAAGGTCATGCCCGCCCAGTACCCCGCGTCGAGGACGGTGCCCACCGTGTGTTCTTCCACGTGGTCGATGACCACTTGGTCGCGTCGCAGTTTCGGGAAATTCGCCAATGCGTCGAGGATCAGCCGGGTGCCTTTGCGTTTGTCCTCGAGGTGGGGCGTGTGGACGAGCACCGGCAAATCGTGATCGAGTGCGAGCTGCACGTGTTCCTCGAAGATCTCCAGCTCGTTGCGCGTGTTCTTGTTCAGTCCGATTTCGCCGATGCCGAGGACGTTCGGTGAGTCGAGGAACTCGGGGATCATGCGCATCACCTCCCGCGCGAACCCGGGATCCTCGGCTTCCTTGGGATTCACGCATAGCCAGCAGAAATGACGGATGCCGTGTTTCGCGGCACGCTTCGGTTCGTGCCGCGTGAGCTGCAGGAAGTAATCACGGAATCCGTCGGGCGACGAACGATCGAAGCCCGCCCAGAACGCCGGCTCGCACAACACCTCGCATCCGGCGAGCGCAAGCCGCTCGTAGTCGTCCGTCGTGCGGCTGACCATGTGTGCGTGCGGTTCGATGTAACGCATAGGGTGTGATGGGGGAGTGGATCTCAGTCGGCGTCCGGCCGTGGCGCGCCGCATGCTGGCACGGCGGCGCGGGATGCCACGGTGTCGGTCGGATCCGAAAACGCATCGAGCACGGCTTTGGCACGATCGGTCCTCTGCTCGAGCAGGAGCGGCAGTGCGTCGAGCAATGCCCGATGCCTGAAGTCGCCGGTGCAGCCGTGACGATCGCAGCGATCGAGAAACGCAGCCAATTCCACCAACAGGTGGCGCGCTTCGATGAACTGCAGATCGAGCAGGTGGTGGTCGCCGCCCATGGCGCAAGCGTCCACCCGACCCGGCGACCGGTCAACCGGGAAGAAACCCGGATGGGTCACAACGGATCCGCAGCCCATCGAGGATCGCGGCTTGCGCGCCGACCGTGCCTGGTGTGATGGTCGGCCCTGTGCTGTTGATGTGGGTCCATCATCTCGATCCCGTGGCGTTGCCGTTGTTCGGCGGCCTCGCCATTCGATGGTACGGACTGGCCTACCTGCTCGGCTTTGTGTGCGGATTCCTGCTGCTCAGGCAACTCGCGCGGCGCGGACTATGGGTGCTCAAGCCGGAGCAGGCCGGGGATTTCATGGCCGCCGCGGCGTTGTTCGGCGTTTTTCTTGGTGGTCGAATTGGGTATGTTTTGTTCTATCAGTTGCCCGAGATCGGTTGGGGTGGGTTGTTGCGCGATCCGCTGATGGTGTTGCGCGTGTGGGAGGGCGGGATGGCGAGTCATGGCGGGATCGCCGGGTTGTTGGTGTTCACGTGGGTGTATGCGCGGCGTCATCGGGTGACTTGGACCGGCTTGGGAGACGGCTTGTGTGTCGTCGCTCCGGTGGGCTTGCTGTTCGGGCGAGTCGCGAATTTCATCAACGGCGAGCTGTACGGCCGTGTCGCGGGCGACAAGGTGCCGTGGGCGGTGGTGTTTCCCGAATCGCTGAGAGAAGAGCCGCCGGACGTCCAGCGCGCGGTCTGGGAGGCGTGCTCGGCTGCCGAACCGCAAGCCACGGCCGCAGCGGAATCGATCGGCTCGCTGGTGGCTGCGGCGCGCGATCATCCCGAGCTCTCCCGGGTGTTCGGATCCTTCCTGCCGCCGCGCCATCCGTCGCAATTGTACGAGGCATTCACCGAGGGCGCGCTGCTGCTTGCGATCCTCTGGTGGGTGCGCACGCGGTTTCCCAAGGCGCCCGACGGTCTGTGCACCGGCTTGTTTTTTGCGCTCTATGCCCTGTTCCGCATCGTCTGCGAGCAATTCCGCGAGCCGGATGCGCCACTGGTGGGCGGCATCACCAAGGGACAATTCTTTTCGTTGTTCATGTTCCTCTTTGCCGCGGGCTTTCTGCTG
>Ga0169931_10007036_pt1 | contig 16794 bp, 21 predicted proteins | sample Kivu_15m_20L_FD_129675 | JGI IMG/M metagenome (GOLD analysis project Ga0169931, IMG submission 129675) | Freshwater microbial communities from Lake Kivu, Western Province, Rwanda to study Microbial Dark Matter (Phase II) - Kivu_15m_20L... | ecosystem: Environmental > Aquatic > Freshwater > Lake...
CGACCTGGCGATCGGCACGACGCCGGTGGTGCAGGCGGCCAAGCAGGCCACGATCCCGGCGCTGTACTTCACGAACCTGATCTCCGCGCGCCCGCTGATGGGCCCGGCCGGCGCGGGCTCGCTGGCGCAGGTGATCAACGCGGCGATCGCCAACAAGGCGCGCTTCGAGACCATGCGCGAGTTCTTCGGCGACACCGGGGCGGGCGACCGCGCCGGCGTCTGGGAACACGAGCCCACCCTGCGCCCGGAGTTCCGGGCCGAGACGCGGCGCCAGGTCATCAAGCTGATGAAGAAGCGCAAGGCGGAGGAAATGGTGTGAGGGTGGACGCGGCGTCGATCACCCGCGCAGCCGCACGGCCCGCGAGCCGCGGGGTGCGTACGGACGTTCCGAGAGGGATCTTCTGATGCTCGTCCTCGACCACGACCGCGCCGGGGGTTACTGGGGGGCGGTGTATGTGTTCACCGCGATCAAGGGCCTGCAGGTGGTGATCGACGGCCCCGTGGGCTGCGAGAACCTGCCGGTCACGAGCGTGCTGCACTACACCGACGCCCTGCCGCCGCACGAATTGCCCATCGTCGTCACCGGGCTGGCCGAGGAGCAGCTCGGGCGCGAGGGCACCGAGGGGAGCATGAAGCGCGCCCACGCCGTGCTCGACCCCGACCTGCCCAGCGTCGTCGTCACCGGCTCCATCGCCGAGATGATCGGCGGCGGCGTCACGCCCGAAGGCACGACGATCCAGCGCTTCCTGCCGCGCACCATCGACGAAGACCAGTGGCAATGTGCCAACCGCGCGATGTACTGGCTCTGGAGCGAGTACGGCCTGCGCAAGGTGCCCGCGCGCAAGCCCTTCGAAGAGCGCGCGCCCGGCGAGAAGCCGCGCGTCAACCTCATCGGCCCGGCCTACGGCACCTTCAACATGCCCAGCGACCTGGCCGAGATACGTCGCCTCGTCGAAGGCATCGGGGCCGAGGTCAACATGGCCTTCCCGCTCGGCAGCCACCTCGCCGACGTGCACAAGCTCGTGGACGCCGACGTCAACGTCTGCCTCTACCGCGAGTTCGGCCGCATGCTGTGCGAGGCGCTCGAGCGGCCCTACCTGCAGGCCCCCATCGGCCTGCACAGCACCACCGCCTTCCTGCGCGAACTCGGCCGCCTGCTGCACCTGGACCCCGAGCCCTTCATCGAGCGCGAGAAGCACACCACCATCAAGCCGGTGTGGGACCTGTGGCGCTCGGTCACGCAGGACTTCTTCGGCACCGCGAGCTTCGGCGTCGTCGCCAGCGAGACCTACGCCCGCGGCTTGCGCCACTTCCTCGAGGACGAGCTCGGCCTGCCCTGCAACTTCGCCGTGGCGCGCAAGCCCGGGGCCAAGACCGACAACGCCGAGGTGCGGCGCCTCGTGCACGAGAAGACGCCGCTGGTGCTGTTCGGCTCCTACAACGAGCGCATGTACCTGGCCGAGAAGGCCGCGGGGCACGGGCCGAAGCCGGCCTACATCCCGGCGTCCTTTCCCGGGGCCATCATCCGCCGCGCCACCGGCACCCCCTTCATGGGCTACGCCGGCGCCACCTATGTCGTGCAGGAGTTCTGCAACGCGCTCTTCGACGCGCTGTTCCACATCCTGCCGCTGGCCACCGAGCTCGACCGCATCGACCCCACGCCCGCGCGCCAGGTCGCCGACACCCTGCCCTGGGAGACCGAGGCGCAGGAGTTGCTGGCGCGGCTGGTGCAGGCCGAGCCGGTGCTGGTGCAGATCTCGGCCGCCAAGGGCCTGCGCGACCGCGCCGAGGGCGAAGCCCGGCGCGCGGGCGAGGACAGCGTCACGCGCGCACGCGTCAACGCGGCCCATACCGCGTGGCGCACGGGGGTGGCGGCATGAAGAAGATCACGAAGGGCTCGACACACCACGACAAGGGGAGCGGAGGACGCATGCGGGTGCAGGCTGCGCCGGCATCGCGACCGATTTCGACGGCCGGCGCCGAGCGCCGTGCTGCACTGGATGTCGTGACGAAGGGTTACGGCTGCCTCATTGCGCAGGCTTGGCGCAAGCATGGCCGAAAGGCCGATGAAAGGAGTGGTTCACATGGCTGACCGCAAGGGCTCGATCTCGGGCCTGACTGACGACGAGGCCCAGGAGTTCCACCGCTACTGGACCCAGGGGTTCGTGGGATTCGCGGCTGTGGCCGTGGTCGCACACCTGCTGGTCTGGATCTGGCGGCCCTGGTTCTGAGTTGACGCGATAACTGGAAGGAGCAGGCCATGGCCGACGTCCAACGCAGTACCCACCGCCACGCGGTGGAGACGAACTCGGTGTCCTTCGTCACCATCTTCACACTGGGCTTCGTGCTCTTCTCGGCGATCGCGGTCGTCGGGCAGTTGCTCGGGGCGCCGTGGCGCACCTGGCTCCCAGGCGCGGAGGGGGCGAAGTCACTGACCGGCGGCGTCAAGGCTGCGGTCTACACCTTCATGTCGCACCTTCAATAGGAGTAATTCGTATGTGGAGAATCTGGAAACTCTACGACCCGCTGCGTGCGATGGTCGCTCAAGGGGTGTTCCTCTTCGCGCTGGCAGCGATGATCCATCTCATCCTGCTCAGCACGCCGACCTACAACTGGCTCGACGGCCCGAACGCCGCCGCCACCAAGGCCCAGGCTGCCAAGGCAGCCGCGGCCGAGAAGAAGTAGGCGGCCCAGGCTCGCACCCGAGCCTGTTCCCCGTGCAGGCTGGCGGCCGCCCTCGGGCACGGCCTCCTGTCTGCATCAATGAATCCAGAGCCCCCGGAGCCCAGGCGCAGCGGCGCAGGACCGAAGGCTCTTCCGGCGGAGGACTCACGTCATGGCCATGCTGAGTTTCGAGCGCAAGTACCGGGTCCGCGGCGGGACCCTCATCGGCGGCGACCTGTTCGACTTCTGGGTCGGCCCGTTCTACGTGGGTTTCTTCGGTGTTGCCACCATCTTCTTCAGCTTCCTGGGCACGGCGCTGATCCTCTACGACGCATCGCTGCAGGGCGTGTGGAACCCCTGGCGCATCAACGTCGCGCCGCCCGACCTGAAATACGGCCTGGGCCTGGCGCCCTTGAAGGAAGGCGGCATCTGGCAGGTCGTCACCGTCTGCGCCATCGGCGCCTTCGGCAGCTGGGCGCTGCGCGAGGTGGAGATCTGCCGCAAGCTCGGCATGGGTTACCACGTGCCGGTGGCCTTCGGCGTGGCCATCTTCGCCTACGTCACGCTGGTGGTCATCCGCCCGGTGCTGATGGGCGCCTGGGGACACGGCTTTCCCTACGGCATCTGGAGCCACCTGGACTGGGTCAGCAACATCGGCTACCAGTACCTGCACTTCCACTACAACCCGGCGCACATGATCGCGGTGAGCTTCTTCTTCGCCACCACCTTCGCGCTGTCGCTGCACGGGGCGCTCGTGCTGTCAGCGACCAACCCGCCCAAGGGTGAGACGGTCAAGACGCCCGACCACGAGGACACCTTCTTCCGCGACCTGATCGGCTACTCGGTGGGCACATTGGGCATCCACCGCCTGGGGCTGTTCCTCGCGCTGGCGGCGGGCTTCTTCAGCGCCCTGTGCATCGTCATCAGCGGCCCGTTCTGGACCCGCGGCTGGCCCGAGTGGTGGAACTGGTGGCTGCAGCTGCCGATCTGGAAGTGAGGCGCGCTGCGCAGAGAGGACCCACATGCAGTACCAGAACCTCTTCACCCGCGTGCAGGCCGTCGGCCCCACGCACGAAGGCGTGGAACTCGGCCCGCAGAACAGCGCGCGCGACATCCAGCCCTTCCTCGTGCACCTGTTCGGGCGCCTGGGCAATGCCCAGGTCGGCCCCTTCTACCTGGGCACGCTCGGCCTGATCTCCCTGGTCACGGGCACGCTGTCGATCAACATCATGGGCTTCTACATGCTGGCCTCGGTCGGCTGGGACCCCATCGAGTTCATCCGCCAGCTGCCCTGGCTCGCGCTCGAGCCGCCGTCGCCGAAGTACGGGCTGCACTTCCCGCCGATGAACGAAGGCGGATGGTGGATGTTCGCCTCCGGGCTGCTGCTGGTGTCGGTGTTGTCCTGGTGGCTGCGCACCTACCGGCGCGCGCGCCAGCTCGGCATGGGCACCCACATCGCCTGGGCCTTCGCCGCGGCGATCTGGCTCTTCCTCGTGCTCGGCCTGTTCCGGCCGCTGCTGATGGGCAGCTGGAGCGAGGGCGTGCCCTACGGCATCTTCCCGCACCTGGACTGGACGGCCGCGTTCTCGCTGCGCTACGGCAACCTGTTCTACAACCCCTTCCACGCCTTGTCCATCGTCTTCCTCTACGGCTCGACGCTGCTGTTCGCCATGCACGGCGCGACCATCCTGGCCGTGACACGCTACGGCGGCGACCGCGAGATCGACCAGATCGTCGACCGTGGCACCGCGAGCGAGCGCGCCGCGCTGTTCTGGCGCTGGACCATGGGCTGGAACGCGACGATGGAGTCCATCCACCGCTGGGCCTGGTGGTTCGCGGTGCTGTGCCCGCTGGCCGGCGGCATCGGCATCCTGCTCAGCGGCACGGTCGTCGACAACTGGTATCTGTGGGCCGTCAAGCACGGCGTCGCCCCGTCCTACCCTGCCGTCCTCGGCACCGTGGTCGACCCGGCCACCCTCCAGGGAGTCAAGCCATGAGCCGCCTCACGCTGAGCGCCCTCCACCGCCCGCTCGTGCTGTTGGGCGCCGCCGCGGCGCTGCTGCTGGCAGGGTGTGAGCGCCCGCCCGTGGAGACCACGCAACAGGGCTTCCGCGGCACGGCGATGCAGCACACGGTGAACCCGCGCACCGCCGCGGCCCAGCAGGCCGCGCTGCCCCCGGTGCCGGCCGACGCCCCCGCCATCCCCGATGGCCCGGGCCCCAAGGCCAAGGACATCTACCAGAACGTCAAGGTGCTGGGCGACCTGCCGGTGGCCGACTTCGTGCGTCACATGAACGCGATCACGCAGTGGATCTCACCCAACGAAGGCTGCACCTACTGCCACAACCCGGCCAACCTCGCGGAGGACTCCAAGTACACCAAGGTGGTGGCGCGGCGCATGATCGAGATGACGCGCAACATCAATGCCAACTGGACGCCGCACGTGGCGCAGACCGGCGTGACCTGCTACACCTGCCACCGCGGGCAGGCGGTGCCGCCGCAGGTGTGGTTCAAGGTCAAGGAACCCAAACAGAACACGCAGCCCATGCTGGGCAACGATTTCGGCCAGAACAAGGCCGTCGGCGGCGTGGCCTGGACCTCGTTGCCCTACGACCCTTACACGCACTACCTGAGCGGCAAGGAGAACATCCGCGTCTACACCGCACAGCCGCTGCCGCAGAAGGGCACCGAACGCGCGCCGATCCAGACCGCCGAGCAGACCTACGCGCTGATGATGCACTTCAGCCAGTCGCTGGGTCAGAACTGCACCTTCTGCCACAACTCGCAGGCCTTCTCGCAGTGGGTGCCGAAGAAGGCCACCGCCTGGCACGGCATCCGCATGGTGCGCGAGGCCAACAACGACTACATCACGCCGCTGACCTCGGCCTTCCCGGCCGGTCGCCTCGGACCCACGGGTGACGTCGCCAAGGTCTACTGCGCGACCTGCCACCAGGGGGTGAACAAGCCCCTGGGCGGGATGCAGATGGCGCAGCTCTACCCCGGGCTCAAGGGCGTGGCGGCGCAGGCGGCCGCGCCTGATGCCGGCGCCTCGGCCCCGGCCACGGCCACGGCGGCGACGGCCAAGGCCGCAAGCGCGCCTGCGAAGACGAAGTAGCCGCTGCGGCGGGTCGTCGGCCGAGCCCCCGGCATCGCCGCCGACCCGCACCCCGCCATGAGCCGCCCCGACACCATGTCATGGCGGGCCGGGGCCGGCCCGGGCGGCCCCCCAGACGACCCGGGGCGCGAAGCCGCCCGCGTCCTTCCCACCCCGCCGGCCGCCCGGCACCTGCCCGCGCCTGCCCACGCGGCGCTGCTGATGTCGCGCCTGCGCCGCTCGGCCGTGCCTTGGGCGGTCTGGCGGCTCGCGCGTGGCGCGCGCGCCTTCGGCACCGTGCCGGGGCTGCGCTTCGCGCGTGTGCTGGGCAGCGGGCGCGACGGCGGCTTCGGGCTCGAGCCCGGGCTGGACTGTCAGGGCGTCTTCGCGGCCTTCGACAGCGCGGAAGCGGCCGAGGCCTTTGTCAAGCACTCCGGGGTCGCCACGGCCTACCGGGAGCGGGCCCTCGAGCACTTCAGCCTGACCTTGGAGGTCAGCTCCTGCCGGGGCAGTTGGGGCGGGCAGCCGATGGCAGCGGCGGCCGGGCCGGCACCCTTGGGCCCGGTGGCGGCACTGACGCGCGCCGCCATCAAGCCCAGCCGCATGCGCGAGTTCTGGCGCCACTCGCCGCCGGCCGAGGCCGAGTTGGCGGCCGCGCCTGGCTGCCGCCTCGCGGTGGGCCTGGGCGAGGCACCGCTGCTGCGTCAGGCCACCTTCAGCCTCTGGGACAGCGTGCAGGCCATGGATGCCTATGCGCGCCACGGCGCGCACCAGCGCGCGATCCGCGCCTCCTGGGGCGGCAGCTACTTCAGCGAGTGGATGTTCGTGCGCTTCCGCCCGCTGGCCCTGCGCGGGCGCTGGCAGGGACGCGACCTCGACCCGGGAGACGTGCTTGCCTGAGCACCGCGTCGTCGTCGTCGGCGCGGGCATCGGCGGGCTGTGCGCCGCGCTGCGCCTGGCGGGCCAGGGCCTGGCCGTGACGCTGGTCGACGCCGCCGACGGGCCCGGGGGCAAGATGCGCCCGGTTCAGGTCGGCGGGCAGCCGGTGGACGCCGGCCCGACCGTCTTCACGATGCGCTGGGTGCTGGACGAGTTGCTGGACGAGCTCGGCACGAGCGCGGCGCAGGCCCTGCCGCCGCTGCAGCCCCTGTCGGTGCTGGCGCGGCACGCCTGGCGCGCCAACGGCACACGCCTGGACCTGCACGCCGACCGCGAGCGCTCGGCCGAGGCCATCGCCGCCTTCGCCTCGCCGGCCGAAGGGCGGCGCTACCTGGCCTTCTGCGACGAGGCACAGCGCGTGTACCGCCAGCTCGAAGGCCCGCACATCCGCTCCAGCCGACCGAGCTTCGCCCAGATGGTGGCCGACCTGGGCCCGCGCGGCCTGGCCACGCTGGCCGGCCTCGGGCCGCTGGCCACGCTGAGCGCGACGCTGTCGCGACGCTTCACCGACCCGCGGCTGCAACAGCTCTTCGGCCGCTACGCCACCTACTGCGGCGCCGCGCCCGGCCTCGCGCCGGCCACCTTGATGCTGGTGGCCCATGTGGAGCAGGCGGGTGTGTGGGCGGTCCAGGGCGGCATGGCAGCGCTGGCGCAGTCGCTCGCCACGCTGCTGCAACAGCGCGGCGCGCGCCTGCGCTTCGGCGCGCGCTGCACCGCGATCGAGCACGACGGCGGCCGCGTGCGCGGCATCCGCCTGGACCACGGCGAGCGCCTGGGCGCGGATTCCGTGGTCTTCAACGGCGACGTCTCGGCGCTCGGCCCGCTGCTGGGCGGCGCGCGCGCGCAGGCGCCCGCTGCGACGCCGGCGGGCGGGCGCTCGCTGTCGGCGATGACCTGGGCGCTGCGCGTGCGCGCCACGGGCTTCCCGCTCGTGCGCCACAACGTCTTCTTCGACGCCGACTACGCGAGCGAGTTCGAGGACATCTTCCACCGCCGCCGCCTGCCGCAGCGCGGCACGGTCTACGTCTGTGCCCAGGACCGGCTGGACGGCGACGCCGATCCCGGCGGACCGGAGCGGCTGCTCGCGCTCGTGAACGCGCCGGCCGACGGCGACACCCGCAGTTTCGAGGACCCGGAGACCGAGGCATGTCAATCCCGTTGCATGGCGCTGCTGCGCGACTGCGGCCTGGCGCTGGACCTGACGGCGCCTGGGGCGGTGATCCGGCGCACGCCGGCGGACTTCCACCGCCTCTTCCCGGGCACGGGCGGGGCCCTCTACGGCCCGGCGACGCACGGCTGGATGGCCCTGTTCAAGCGCTCGCCCAGCGCCTCGAGGCTGCCGGGGCTGTACCTGGCGGGGGGCAGCGCGCACCCGGGGCCGGGCGTGCCGATGGCGGCGATGTCGGGCCGGCTGGCGGCCGCCACGCTGATGGCCGACCTCGCTTCGACGCACCCGTCGCGCCGGGTGCTTATCTCTGGTGGTACGTCGATGCGGTCAGCGACGACGGCCGCCACGCCCTGACCCTGATCGCCTTCGTGGGCAGCGTCTTCTCCCCCTATTACCGCCGCGCCTGGCGGCGCGGGCGTGCCGACGCCGAGCAGCACTGCGCCATCAACGTCGCGCTGTACAGCCCTGGCGCCGGCCGCTGGGCCATGACCGAGCGCGGCCGGCGTCATGTCGACCGCGGCGCAGCCCACTTCGCCGTCGGCCCGAGCGCCCTGCGCTGGCACGACGACCGCCTGGACATCACGCTCGACGAGGTCGCCAACCCGCTGCCGCGGCGCATCCGCGGCACGGTGCGCGTGCACACCGCGGGCCTGTGCCGCCATGTGGCGGCGCTCGACGACGCCGGACGTCACCGCTGGGGCCCGATCGCGCCCTGCGCCCGCGTCGAGGTGGCCCTGGACCGCCCCGCGCTGCGCTGGAGCGGCCACGCCTACCTCGACAGCAACGAAGGCGACGAGCCGGTCACCGAGCCCTTCACCACCTGGGACTGGATGCGCGCGCCGCTGGCCGACGGCAGCACCGCCGTGGTCTACGACGTGCGTCAGTCGGCCGGTCGCGCGGACCGCGTGATCGGTGCACGCTTCCGGCCGGACGGCTCGGCGGAGCCGCTGCCGTTGCCCGCGCGCCACACCCTGACCCGGACCGGCTGGGGCATCCACCGCGCCGTGCGCGCCGAGCCGCCGTCCGCCGGCAGCGCGCCGGTGGCGGTGCTGCGCACCCTGGAGGACACCCCGTTCTACGCGCGCTCACTCGTGCGCACCCGCCTCGCCGGCGAGACGGTCGAGGCCATGCACGAGACCCTGTCCGCCACCCGCTTCGGCACCCCCTGGGTGCAGGCCCTGCTGCCGTGGCGCATGCCACGGCGCGCCTGAGGGCGCACCGCACCCGCAAGATACCGGAGAAAAAGTGTCAATTCAGCTTGACATCTGTGTGTGTAAGGTCAACATTAACGTTCGCCGGTCGTGTCTGTGACCGGCGTTCGTCCCCGCGTGCAGGTCCTGCACGTTTTCTCACTCTCCCCACAGGAGGTTCGCATGGCAGACGCAGACAGCGGTTCCGACAAGGTGTGGCCCACGGGCCTCACCGAGGAACAATCGGAAGAAATCCACCGGCACCTGATCCAGGGCACCCAGATCTTCGGCTTCATCGCCGCGCTGGCGCACCTGTTCGCCTACATCTACTCGCCCTGGCTGAAGTGATCGAGGAGACCACGACATGATCTACGGAAAGCTCTGGCTGGTCGTGCGCCCCACGGTCGGCATTCCCCTGTTCCTCGGCGCCGTGGCGGTGGGGTCGTTCTCGGTCCACGTGGCCCTGCTGACCAACACCACCTGGGTCAAGAAGTTCCTCAACGGCGCCGCGCCTGCCGCGACCGCCGCGGTCGAGGAGTCGACCCAGAAAGCGGCCGCAGCCCCACCGACGCTGGTGGTGGCCTCGGCCGAGACCGTCAAGCGCTGACGGACGACGCACCCGCGCACCGCGGTCCACGCCGGGGTGCCGGGCTGGGGCGAGCACCACTCGCCGCCAGCCCGGCACCCTGGACGCCCGCGGTCCGGGTGCCTTCGAACACCCCGCGGCCCTTCGCTTCTTGCACGACCTGCGCAGGGTCGACCCGCCTGCAGGCCTGACCGACCGGACACGACGTCCATGGTCCTGATCACCCGCCGCATCGTCACGTCCTGGGCCCGGCTCGGGCCGCGCTTCCTGCCGTTTGCCGACGTCGCCACGGCCGACCTGCCGCTCGCGCGCCTGCTGCGCCTGTCGCTGTTCCAGGTCTCGGTGGGCATGGCGCTGGCGCTGCTCGTGGGCGCGCTCAACCGCGTGATGATCGTCGAGCTGCACGTGCCTGCGGCCCTGGTGGCCGTGATGGTCGCGCTGCCCGTGCTGTGGGCGCCGCTGCGCGCGCTCATCGGCTTCCGCTCCGACACGCACCGCTCCGCGCTGGGCTGGAAGCGTGTGCCCTTCATCTGGCTCGGCACCATCGTGCAGTTCGGCGGCCTGGCCATCATGCCCTTCGCCCTGCTCGTGCTCTCGGGCGGCGGCAATGCCCAGCAGTGGCCCCTGTGGATCGGCCAGGCCGGCGCGGCGCTGGCCTTCCTGCTCGTGGGCGCGGGGCTGCACACGGCCCAGACGGCCGGGCTCGCGCTCGCCACCGACCTGGCGCCGGTCGAATCGCACCCGAAGATCGTCGGCCTGATGTACGTGATGCTGCTGCTGGGCACGATGGGCAGCGCACTGGCCTTCGGCTGGTTCCTCTCCGACTACAGCCCCGCGCGCCTGATCCAGGTCATCCAGGCCTGCGCGCTGGCCACGCTGGTGCTCAACACCGTGGCCATGTGGAAGCAGGAAGCCATGATCCCGGGCCACAGCCTGAAGCGGTACGCACGCGAGCCCGCGCCCGACTTCAGCGCCGCCTGGGCCCGCTACCGCGCGATGCCGGGCGCGCGCCGCCGTCTCGCCGCCATCGGCCTGGGGACCATGGCCTTCGCGATGCAGGACGTGCTGCTCGAGCCCTATGGCGGCCAGGTCCTGGGCATGGCGGTCGGGCAGACGACCTGGCTCACCGCGGCGCTGGCGGCCGGCGGGATCGCCGGTTTCGGGCTGGCCGCCCGCGTGCTCGGCCGCGGCGCCGACCCGGCGCGCATGTCGCTGGCGGGCGCCGCCGTCGGCCTGCCCGCCTTTGCGGCCGTGACCGCCGCCGCGGCGACGCTGTCGGTGCCCCTGTTCGTGACCGGCGTCGTCCTCGTCGGATTCGGTGGCGGCCTGTTCGGGCACGGCACGCTGACGCTGACGATGCGGCACGCCCCGCAGGACCAGGTCGGACTCGCACTCGGCGCCTGGGGGGCCGTGCAGGCCACGGGCGCCGGCGTGGCCGTGGCCCTCGGAGGCATCGGCCGCGACGCGATAGGCATGCTCGCCGATCAGGGTTACCTCGGCCTTGCCCTCGTCCACCCGGCCACGGGCTATGCTGCCGTTTACGCGATCGAGATCGCCTTGCTCCTGGTGACGCTGGTCGTGATGCGCTCGCTCGTCGCGCCGCGCCACCCGGCGCCGCCACCCACCGCCCCTACCCGCACTGCAGGAGTCACCCCATGAAGGTTCACCACCTCCTTTTCCTGGCCTGGTTCATCGTCTTCGCCTTCTGGCTCTTCCGCCAGTTCGCGCGCAGCAACCGGAAGTACGACCGCAAGCAACTCAAGCGCTGAGCGGGCTGCGGCCCGCAGCAGCCAGACCGGCGCGCCGGCGGCCCGCCTATGCGTAGTCCAGCGGCATGGCGGTCGTGAACTTCAGTTCCTCCATCGCGAAGCTGGAGCTAACATCGGACAGTTCGGTGCCGCGCGTCAGCCGCTTGTAGACCGAGTCGTAGGCGGCGATGTCGGGCACGACGACCCGCAGCAGGTAGTCGATGTCGCCGCTCATGCGGTAGAACTCCACCACCTCGGGGATGGCCTCGGCCGTGGCCCGGAAGCGCTCGAACCACTCCGGCGTGTGACGGCTGGTCTTGACGGCCACGAAGACCGTCACGCCGACGTTGACCTTGCGCGGGTCGACCAGCATCACCTGGCGCGTGACGACACCGGCCTCGCGCAGGCGCTGGATGCGCCGCCAGCACGAGGACGTCGACGTGCCGGCGGCGCGGGCCACGTCAGCCACCGGGATCTCGGCGTCGCGCTGCAGTTGTTCCAGGATCCGGCGGTCTGTGGCATCGATTTTCTTTTCCATGGCTTGATCCGGTACGTGTTTCCGGATTCTCAGGCCTTGCCTGCCATTCCTGGGATGGATTTCCACCCCCTGCGGGCCAGAATTCCCGCCATCCGCTGCCCCAGGACACCCGGATGCACGCCAACCGAGCCGCGACCTCGACACACCCTGCCCACGCACCCCTGGCCGGCCGGACCGCCCGCCCCGACCCGGATGATGCGTCCGCACCGCTGCCGGCGCTCGCCGCCATCGCCGGCCTCGTCGGGCGCACGCCGATGCTCGCGATCGACCTGAAACTGCGCGGCCGGCGCCGTCGCGTGCACGCCAAGGCCGAGTACCTGAACCTCACGGGCAGCATCAAGGACCGCATGGCCCTGCACGTGCTGGGGCAGGCCCTGCAGCGCGGCGAACTGCGCCCGGGCGACACGATCGCCGAGGCCACCAGTGGCAACACCGGGATCTCGGTGTGTGCGGTCGGCCGCGCGCTCGGCTGCGCGGTCGAGATCTTCATGCCCGACTGGCTGAGTCGCGAGCGCATGGCCCTGATCAGTTCCTTCGGCGCGACCCTGCGCCTGGTCAGCCGCGAGGAAGGCGGCTTCCTCGGCGCCATCCGGCTGACGAAGGAGCTGGCCGCCTCGCGCGAGCGCGTCTACCTGCCGCGGCAGTTCGACAACCCGGCCAACGTCGAGGCGCACGCGCTCGGCACCGGGCCGGAAATCCTGGCCCAGCTCGCCCGCGTGGGCCTGGCGCCGCAGGCCTTCGTCGCCGGCGTGGGCACGGGCGGCACGGTCATGGGCGTGGGCCGCGCGCTGCGCGCCACCCACCCGGGCGTGCGCGTGCACCCGCTGGAGCCGGCGGAGTCGCCCACGCTGTCCACCGGCCACAAGGTCGGCTCGCACCGCATCCAGGGCATCTCGGACGAGTTCGTGCCCGCCATCTGCCGCCTGCGCGAGCTGGACGCGCCGGTGGCCGTGCACGACGGCGACGCCATCCTGATGGCCCAGCGCCTGGCGCGCGAGCTGGGTCTGGGCGTGGGCATCTCCTCGGGCGCCAACCTGCTGGGGGCGCTGAAGGTGCAGGACGGCCTGGGCGACGAGGCCACCGTCGTCACCCTCCTGTGCGACGACAACAAGAAGTACCTGTCGACCGACCTGATGCGCGAGGAGCCGCTGCGCCCGGGCTACCTCAGCCCGGAGGTGGAGCTGCTGGGCTACGAGGTGATCGCCATGCCTGCCTGAGGAGGTGCACGCCTCGAGCGCAGGCCGGGATCGGCCCCTGCGCCGGATGTAGCATCGCTCTGCGGTTCTTTCGCCAGGCTTGCCGAAGGCCAGGGCATGATCGAATTGCATCTCCCGACCCGAGGACGGGCATCCGCACATGGTTCTCACACCCGATGGCACCCCCCGCGATCCGGACTTCTCCAGGCTTCACGGCCTCTGCAGAGACCGCGGCATCCGCCGCTTGTCCCTTTTCGGTTCGCGCTTGAAGGGAACGCATCGACCTGGCAGCGACATGGATCTCCTGGTGGAGTTCGAGCCCGGGAAGGTGCCCGGGCTGATCGGACTGAGCGCGCTGGAACTCGACCTGAGTCGCCTGCTGGGTCACCAGATTGACCTGCGGACCCCGGAGGACCTCAGCCACCTCTTCCGCCAGGAGGTAATGCGCGAGGCACGGACGCTCTATGCTCGTTGAGGACAGGGTCAGGCTCGTGCACATGGTCGAGGCGGCCGATGCCGCCTTCGATTTCGTTGCAGGCCCCAAGTTGCAGACCTCGACACCGACCGCATGTTGACCTTCGCCGTGGTTCGGGCCATCGAGATCGTGGGTGAAGCGGCCAACCACGTTTCGCCCGGGGGCCGAGCCCTGCTTCCGCAGTTGCCATGGCCGGCGATCGTCGGCATGCGCCACCGGATCGTGCATGCCTACTTCGACATCAACGTCGACGCTGTGTGGAAGACCGTGAGCGAAGAACTACCCGCGCTGCGGACGGCGGTTCAGCGCGCGCTGGCATCAGCGGGGTGACAGACAGGCACGCCGGGGCCCTTCTTCCGGTACTGAAGAATGGCGCAAAGGCCTTCAGCGCCGCCCGGCCTCGCGCCGTCGCCAGCCCTCGCTCAGCGCATCGGCCAGGATGGTCGCGAACACCGCGCCGTTGACCGCAGCGATCACGGCCACCACCGTGCCGCCGGCACGCAGGCCGAAGTCGAAGCTGAGTCCAGCCGCCAGCAGCGCGACGCCCAGGTAGGCCAACGCCTTCAAGCCTTGGCGGATCAAGGCCTGGACGCTGAGCACGGGCCGGGTCAAGGCGCGCGGCGCAGTCTCGGTCGACAGGGGCAGGCGTGCGCTCATGGTGGGGCCCTCGGTCTCTCAGGCTGTCAGGCGAGGCTGCGCTGCCGCTGGCCGACGCGCTCGAACAGGTCGAGCACGCGGACGGTGCGCTGGTAGAAGGTGCGGCCGGGCAGATCCTCGCGGACTGCGGCATCGACCAGGTGGGCGATGGCCGGCAGCGGGCGGTCGCCGGCGAGCTCGGTCAGCGGGTGACCGGGTGGCACCAGCAGCGCCGAGGTGGCCTGCGCCACCAGGCCCAGCTGGCGCGCGCGCGCCACCACGGTGCGGCGGTTCACCGAGTCCAGGCCAGCGGCTGCGAGCGCATGACCGATCTCGGCATAGACCAGGCGCGCGGCCTGGATGCCGACGCGGCAGTCACGCGGCAGCAGTGGCACCCCGCACTCGGCGCGCCGGTACAGGCGGTCGGCCTCGGTGAGCAGACGGTCGATGACCGTCGCGAGCTGGGGGCCGAAGGACGGCGCGGCGAGCCAGGCGTCGGGGTCGAGACCCGCGGCCCACATCCACGCCCGCGGCAGGTAGAGCCGGCCGCGGCGCGCGTCCTCGCCGACGTCGCGCGCGATGTTGGTGAGCTGCATCGCCACGCCAAGCTCACAGGCGCGGGCCAGGGCCTCGCGGCCCCGCGTCTCCATGACCACCGCCATCATCGCGCCCACCGTGCCGGCCACGCGCGCGCCGTAGGCATGCACGTCTTCGATCGTCTCGTAGCGCCGGCCCTCGACGTCCCAGGCGAAGCCCTCGAGCAAGGCGTCCAGCAGCGCGCGCGGCAAGCCGTGGGAGTGCACGACGCAGGCCAGCGCCCGATCCGCCAGCTCGGGGCCGGGGTGCCCGGCGTAGACCGCATCCAGGCGGGCGTTCAGCCCCTCGATGGCGCGCTGCGGGTCGGCACTGTCGTCGATCGCGTCGTCGGCGACCCGGCAGAAGGCGTACAGCGCCGTGGCCGGCGCACGCACGCGCGGCGGCAGCATCAGCGAGGCAGTGAAGAAGGAGCGCGAACCGCCGCGCATCAGGCGCCGGCAGTCCGCGAGATCGCGCGTGAAGTCCGTTGTCGTCGCCATGGGGTCTCCCGCCTGCCTCGGCTTCAGCGCGCGCCGGCACCGGCGTAAGCCAGCGTGCCCGCCGTCTGCGGCAAGGGCGGCAGCACGGTCTCGAGCGCCTTGGCCGACATCAGCACGCCGGGCACGCCGGCGCCGGGGTGGGTGCCGGCGCCCACCAGGTACAGGCCGGGCACGTCCTCGCTGCGGTTGTGGGGGCGGAACCAGGCGCTCTGCAACAGGCGCGGCTCCATGCCGAAGCCGGCGCCTTTGTAGGACAGCAGCTCGTCGTGGAAGTGCTGCGGCGTGGTGACGCGCGAGGTGACGAGGTGCCGCGACAGGCCCGGCAGCACGGTAGCCTCCAGGTAGGCCTCGATGCGACGGCGGTAGGGCTCGGCCTGCGCCGCCCAATCGGTGCCGCTGTCCAGGTGCGGCACCGGCGAGAGCACGTAGAAGGCGTCGCAGCCCGCCGGCGCGACCGCGGGGTCGGTGGCGCTCGGGCGGTGCAGGTAGAGGCTGAAGTCCTCGGCCAGGTGGTGGCGCAGGAACATGTCGTTCAGCAGGCCCTCGTAGCGCGGGCCGAGCAGGATCTGGTGGTGCGGCAGCTCGTCCCAGCGCCGGTCGGTGCCGAAGTACCAGACGAACAGGCCCATCGAGTACTTGGCGCGCTCGAGCTTGCGGTCGGTCCAGACCCGGCGCTGCACGCCGGGCAGCAGGTGGCGGTAGGTCCAGGCGGTGTCGGCGTTGCTGACCACGATGTCGGCGTCGATGCGCTCGCCGCCGGCCAGCTCCACGCCGGCGGCGCGACCGTCCTCGACGACGATGCGCTTCACGTCGGCGTTGCAGCGCACCGGCACCCCGCGCGCGGCGAGCAGCTTGACCATGCCCCGCACCAGCGCGCCGGTGCCGCCCATGGCCCAGTGCACGCCGAACTGCCGCTCCAGGCTGTGGATCAGGCTGTAGGAGGAGGTCACCTTCAGCGGGTTGCCGCCGATCAGCAGCGGGTGGAAGCTGAAGACCTGGCGCAGCGCCGGGTCCTGCAGATGGCTGCAGACGAGCTGCCAGATCGTGCGCCAGGCCTGCATCTTCACCATGTTCGGCAGGGCGGCGAGCAGGTCGCCGACGCTGTCGAAGGCCACGGAGCCGAGCTTCTCGAAGCCCTCGCGGTAGGCGACGTCGGATTCGGCGACGAGGCGCTCGTAGCCGGCCAGGTCCGCCGGGTTGAAGCGCGCCACCTCGGCACGCATGTGCTCGGGGTCGCCGCTGTAGTCGAACCAGCGCCCGTCGTCGAAGCGGATGCGGTAGTAGGGATCGAGCGAGGCGAGCGTCACGTCGTCGGCCAGTCGCCGGCCGGCGAGCTGCCACAGTTCCTCGAAGAACTGCGGCACGGTGATGAGGGTGGGCCCGGCGTCGAAGCGGAAGCCGTCCTGTTCGTGCACCCGGGCGCGGCCCCCGGGGGTGGGCAGGCGCTCGAGCACCTGCACGCGCCAGCCGCGCAAGCTCAGGAG
>Ga0169931_10007037_pt1 | contig 16794 bp, 22 predicted proteins | sample Kivu_15m_20L_FD_129675 | JGI IMG/M metagenome (GOLD analysis project Ga0169931, IMG submission 129675) | Freshwater microbial communities from Lake Kivu, Western Province, Rwanda to study Microbial Dark Matter (Phase II) - Kivu_15m_20L... | ecosystem: Environmental > Aquatic > Freshwater > Lake...
CTTATAACTTTTATAAATAATCTCGGAATAATCATATTGATTGCCGAAGCGGAAATGAGCCCGCTCCAGGAAAAGCTCCCGGCTGATTGGGTTGCCCATCGCCAGCCCGCTCCAAACAACTAGATTATAACCTTAAACAAGCCGACACCCCCTCCAGCAAACCGCTGCCAAGTCGACACACTCCCAAGTCGACACACTGCCAAGTCGACACACAGCTGCGATCCTGGTCTGCGATCTCCAGTAAAAGATCATGATTCCCGAGAAGCCCCAGCGGCCTGTCTGGCTGAACTGGCTGTTCCTGCTGGCATTTCTCTGGAGCTCCTACCAGCTCGCAGGGCTCTGGTTCCAGAGGCTGCACGGCTAGCTGCCCAAGTCAAGGGCGAGCAGGGGGCTGGGGCCAGAGGGCCTGGATCAGGCGAATCGGGGCCAGCACCACCAGAGCCAGGGCACCAACTGCCGCCAGCGCAACCAGAAGCACGAACAGCAACTGCAGCACTCCCCAAAGCGCCCGCTGAAGACCGGCAGTCAGGTCTGCCAGGGCCGTGCTGAGCACCAGAAAGGTGTCAAACCGATCCGGAACCTGCATCAGGGCCAGGATCAGACCAACCCCAGTGCCTCCCAGGAGGAAGGAGGTGCCGATCTGGCGCCAACGGGCCCGCAGCAGTCGGCCGCGAAAGCCCCGCCGCCTGACCCTGGCGGCCTTGCCGCTGCCGGGAATCCTCAGCTCGCGGCGTCGCCCTGATTTCATACCCCTAGGTGGTAGCCGGCACCGCGCATCCAGCGCTCGAATTCAATCAGCACCAGCTCATTGGGGCAATCAATGAGGGAGATGTCTGCCACCGTGCAGTCTCCGTGGCCACCATGGTGAAGGGAGATCCGAAAGTCTTCGCCGCTGAGGCCGCAGACCTCTGGATCACTGCGCACCACAACCCCGAGGGTGGCACCTAGCCGAGCCACCCGGATCCGCAGATCTGACCAACTCAGCTTTGCCATGGCCCAGGCCAATGGACCTTCAGTGTGCACATCCTGGCGTCAAAGTCAAGAAGAGCGCTGCGGAGCCGTGCTGGGGCTGGCCGTGGGTGGGGTCACGGGTCTGGGCTCGGGGAACAAAAGGACCAACCCAGCTGCCAGTCCCAGGGCCAGCACCCCCCCCAGCGGGGCGGCCAACCGCTGGACCAGGGGCCGGCGTTCCAGCAGTTCCCGGGCCCCGAGAGGATGGGGCGAGGGCAGCTCAAGCGGCAACTGCAGGCGTGGATCTAAGCGGAGTTGATCCAGCACTCGCACCAGATCAGCCAACTCGGCATCGTCAAGCACGAGCTGCAGCGGCGGCGTATCGGCCTGGCTGCTGCGCAGCAGCAGCAGGTGGCCCCTGCCGGGGTTGGGACCTATCTCTACAGGCTTGGGGTCGGCCCCAAAGCGACGATGCACGCCGCTGATCAGATAGCGGGCATAGGGGAACGCCACCTGCATCAGGGCCAGCAGATGCTCCTTGCGACCCTCCAGCACGGGGCGACCGACCCACTCCAGGCTCCAGCCGGTGATGATGCCGACGACATCCGCAGCCTGACCCACGGACACATCCGGCAGACCTTCCACCCGCAGGCGACAGCTGAGTTGGTTGTACTGCAGGGTCTGTTTCATGGCTGGGCGTCCAGAAGACTGGCCCGCAGGCGCTCAAACCCACCCGCCCCCGCGCCCAGGGCGAGGGCCTGCACCAGCTGGCGGGCCTGAAGGGCACCGGCCTCGGGGTCAAGCCAGAGTTGCACGCCGCCGCGACGGGGGTTCATGCGCTCGCGGATCAGCTCGCCCAGGCGACCACGGAACAGATCCCACCGCTGCTGGAGCACCCCGTCAGGCTCTGCACTGGTCAGCAGGCCCCGCAGCAAGGGGTAGAGCCGGTCGGCCAGGGCACAGAGGATGTGGATCAGGGCGTCGGTTTCCTGAGGGTCGAGGCCATCGCGGCGGGTGGTGCGGCGCAGGGGATTGGTGCAGCGCCGTTTCCACAGCTCCACCCGGTTGGGGAAGAGGCTGGAGAAGCCCAGCTGCTCGCTCATCCACACCATCGACTCGCCGCCATTGAGGTCGAGGGCCTCCACTCCCAGCAAAAGCAGGTCGAGGCGTTCCAGGCCGCGGCGGGGAAGCCGGGCTCTGGGTTCCGGCACGGTTGGGTCCTGGGGCATGGCTGCGATGATGCCAGCAAGTGCCCCCCCCCGTCACGTCCATGACCCCAGACCTGCGGGAGCTCGTGCGGGACGTGCCGGATTTTCCCAAGCCCGGCATCCTGTTTCGCGACCTCACGCCGCTGATGCGCGATCCCGGCGGCTGGCAGGAGGTGATCCGCCAGCTGAGCCAGGTGTGCGAGCGGTTGCGGCCCGAGCTGATCGTCGGCATTGAGTCGCGGGGGTTCATCGTGGGCACCGCCCTGGCAACCGCGGTGCGCCTGGGTTTCGTGCCTGTGCGCAAGCCGGGCAAGTTGCCCGGCAAGGTGACCGGCATCGACTACGCCCTGGAATACGGCAGCGATCGCCTCGAGATCCACAGCGACGCCCTGGCCGACGGACCCAGGGTTCTGATCATCGACGACCTACTGGCCACCGGCGGCACGGCCGCAGCCTGCGCTGAACTGGTAGAAGCTGCCGGAGGCGAGCTCTGTGGCTTCGGCTTCGTGGCCGAGCTTGCGGCCCTGGAGGGACGCCGCAAGCTCCCCGAGCGCCAGCCCGTTGAATCCCTGATCATCTACAGCTGATCCTGCCAGCAGATCAGGGCGTCAAATTGCTCGAGGCTGATCAGTCCGTAGCGCCAAAGCACCACTGGCAACGGGGCCTGCTCCTGCTGGGCCTGGCGCAGTCCAAGCTCGAGGGCACTCTCACTAAGCCCGAACTGATGCCGCAACAGGCGCACCATCGCCTGGGGGGGAGGGGGCAGGGAAGGGGTGCTGATCACCGTTGGCTGGAACCGGATGTTTTGCATGCTGGTCAGAGGCGCAGCAGCTGGCAAGGTCCGTGGGTCATCGCCGCCAGGGCCAGCTGCCTCGCCAATGGCAGGCGGGCCAGCAGCAGCAGGGCCAGGTGGCGAATGGGGAGGAGCAGGGGCGACCTGTTGGAGAAAATCCTCACCAACAGGTCAGTGGCCAGCAGGGTGAACAGCAGGTCAGGCCAGCGGCGGCGGCCATAGGCCCCAGGCAGTCGTCCCACCTCCAACCGGCCAGCCACCACCTGCCCCGCCAGACGCTGAAGCTGGGCCACATCCCGCCAACAGAGGTTGAGCCCCTGCCCGCCGACCGGATGGCAGCGATGGCCGCTCTCGCCCACCAGCACGGTGCGGCCCCGATGCAGCCGGCGGGCCAACAGCAGGCCCACCGGATAGGCCCGGGGGGCATCCAGCAGGGCATCGGGCTGGAGACAATCCGGCAGGGCGCCGGCGAGGGCGTCAAGAAAGGCCCCATCGCTGAGACTCTCGAGCTGGCGGCAGCGGCGGGCCGGCGCACTCCAGACCAGCTGGAAAATGTTGTCTCCCAGGGGTAGCACCGCAAAGGGCCCTTCGGGCCGCAACAGCTCCCAGGCCTGGTCGTTGGCGCTGCCGCGCAGCTGCACCAGGCAGGTGAGGCAGTTCTGGGAGTAGGCCCACTGCAGGGCGCCGATGCCCAGGGCGGACCGGCTGGGGGAGTGGGGTCCGTCGGCTGCCACCACCAGGTCTGGCGAGGGCTGGGACGGGAGAGAAGGCGACCCCAGCTCGACAACCACGGCGGGATCGGCCTCCAGGGCCGCCAGCAAGGGCGGCAGCAGCAGCCGATGCTGGGCTATCCAACCCACTGCTTCGGCGGCCGAGGCGGCGGCCGGTCCCGTAGCGGGGCCTATCCCCAGATCGGCCAGCGTGAAGCCCACCTGGCGCCCGATCGACAGGTCGACCAGCTCAAGGCGCCGAAAAGGAACCATGGCCTGCTCCAGGGAGCTCCAGAGCCCCAGTTGGGAGAGCAATCGCCGGCTGGAGTGGCTGAAGGCATAGGCGCGGTTGCGCTCCACCAGGGCCGCAGCCGGCAGGGGATCGCAGATGCGCACCTGCCAGCCGGCCCGGGCCAGGGCCAGGGCGGCCAGGGCACCGGTGGGGCCGGCCCCCAGCACCTGGGCCCGGAAAACCGGATGGGTATGAACCATGGAGACTGGCGGATCAGCCCGGTTGGGAGCACAAAAAAGCCGCAGTTGGTTCACTGCGGCTGAAGCGGGAATTGGCTTGGAACAAAAGTCGGGGTTCAGCCGATGCCGAGCAGGCCGCGGGTGAAGGATTCCCCACCCAGGGCAAATTCAGTGATCAACAGGGCGACGAAACCGAGCATGGCCATGCGGCCATTGAGCTTTTCAGCGCGCTCGTGGAAACCCCAGCCTCTCTCGCTGGAAACCACTTCCATGCGCGGTTCTGTGGCGAAGGCGTTGAGACGACCGCCATCCTCAGTGGTGACAGTGGCGCCCCTGATGGTGGCGGCAGCGGCAGCAGGGGTGGCAGCGGGAGTGGCCTGGGTCATGGGTGCCTTCGTGTGAAGTTGCTGACGGAATTGTAACGCAATATTGCAGATACTGGGAAGCCCCTTGTCCCTCGGCTCAGCGGAAGCGCTTCAGGCAGAGCTCCTCAAAGGCTGGGCGCAACAGGAAGGGGTACTCCCCCACCCACAGCTTCAGCTGCGGCAGCCAGGCATCACTGATCGCTCCCACCCGGGAGAAATCCTTGCGCTCACTGAGCACCAATGCGCGCACCACCATGCCGGCGCGAATCTGCTGGTGCTTCTTCTCAAAGGGAAAACGCACCTTGCCCAGGTATCCCTCCTCGTCTTCGAGCTCAAGGGTGAGCCAGGTGCGGCGGTTTTCCACCAGCTCCAGGCGACCGCTGTTATTTGCCTGTTCGCGCCGATCCTCAACGATTTCGCGGGTGTACAGATCGGCGATCTCCCCTTCAAACAGGGCGGCCGCCGGATAACGGCGCAGGGTGGCGTTTTTCTGGCCGGCCTCCAGGATCGGACCCCAGAGCAGATAGAGGGCAAACACCACCCCCACCACCAGAAACACCGGGCCGAACTGGCTGGAGAACAGCAGGGTCTGGCTGATCAGCAGGGTGATCACCGCACCGATCACCGAGATCAGCACCCGTTGCAGCAATTTGCGGGGATTGCCGCTGCAGGCGTTGAACTGAAGGCCTGTGGCCACCGCCGGAATCAACCGGGGGAGCTCGCCGGGGCGGAGGGGAATCAGCATGGGGCAAAGGGGGGCTCAGGCCTCCTCACAACAGGCGCTCCAGCCCATACACCAGCCCGCCCAGCTGGCGCACCTTGCGCACGGTGAGGAGCACACCGGGCATGTAGGCGGAGCGCTCGATCGTGTCATGGCGCAGGGTATAGGTTTCGCCGGGAGCACCGAACAGCACCTCCTGATGGGCCACCAGCCCCGGCAGCCGGATTGAGTGCAGGCGCAGGCCGCTTTGCCGCTGACCGCCGCGGCAGCCCGCCAGAGTTTCGCGCTCCTCCACCTGCTTGGGATTGAAGGTCTTGCCGAGCTCTTCAATCAGCTCAGCGGTCTTGATGCAGGTGCCGCTGGGGGCGTCGGCCTTGCGGTTGTGGTGCAGCTCGGTGAGTTCCGCGTAGTCGTAGAAGCGGGCGGCGGCGGCAGCGGCCTGCTGCAGCAGCACCATGCCGACTGAGAAATTGGGAATCACGGCCCCACCCACACCCGCTTTTTCAGCAAAGGCGGCCAGATCGGCCAGCTGGTCAGGGCTCAGGCCCGTGGTTCCGATCACCGGGTGCACCCCATAGGCGATCGCGGCGCGGGTGTGCTCGTAGACCACCGAGGGGTGGGTGAAATCCACCAGCACGGCGGCCCCGCCCCTGCGGGCAGCCTGGCTGACCTGGCAGAGGGTGCCCTCGAGATCACTGCTGGTCGCCACCTGGAGCTCGCCAAAGCCGAGCTCCAGACCCACATCGGCCCCCTCCTTGCCGGGGGTGTTGTCAATCGCCCCAACAAGGGCGCAGTCAGCAGCCGCAAGCACAGCCTTCACCACCTCGGCGCCCATGCGGCCCAGGGCGCCGGCCACCACCACGGGGATCGGCGCAGCGGGGGTAGGGGCTGGTGCCATGGCAATCGCAGATCGTGGGACCGAGCCTATGCGTGCTGCGCAGGGCTGGTGAGGGCTCGCATCGGGTCGGGGGGCTCCGTAGATTCCCAGACACCACCCCAGTTGCGCATGTTCACGCAGGTCCGCTCCACCAGCCGCCGCGTCAGCCCCGGCGAGGTGAACGGCCGGGCCGTGATGAAGGCGGTGTACGTGGTGCTCGAACCCCAGTATCAGAACGCCCTAACCCAGGCTGCCAACTCCCTCAACGCCCAGGCCGGGCCCCTGGCGATCGAGCTCAGCGGCTACCTGATCGAAGAACTGCGCGACCCCATCAACTACGCAGATTTCCAGGCCGATGTGGCGGCGGCGGATGTGTTCATAGCGTCACTCATCTTCATCGAGGATCTGGCCCAGAAGGTGGTGGAGGCCGTGGCTCCCCACCGCGATCGGCTCAAGGCGGCGGTGGTGTTTCCCTCCATGCCGGAGGTGATGCGCCTCAACAAGCTCGGCACCTTCTCGATGGCCCAGCTCGGCCAGAGCAAGAGTGCCATCGCCAGCTTCATGAAAAAGCGCAAGGAGGCCGGCGGAGCCGGCTTCCAGGACGCGATGTTGAAGCTGCTCAACACCCTGCCCACGGTTCTTAAGTACCTGCCGGTGGAGAAGGCCCAGGACGCCCGCTCCTTCATGCTCAGCTTCCAGTACTGGCTGGGGGGTACGCCGGACAACCTGCGCAACTTCCTGTTGATGCTGGCCGATAAATATGTGTTCCCCCCGGAGGCTGGCGACCGGCCGGCGGTGGTGGTGGCCGAACCCGAGGTATTCCCCGACCTGGGCATCTGGCACCCCCTGGCAGCGGGGATGTTCACGGACCTCAGGGAATACCTCAACTGGTCCTCCAGCCGCAGCGATCTGAGCGAGAAGGCACTCCAGGGTCCGGTGATAGGGCTGGTGCTGCAGCGCAGCCACATCGTCACCGGTGACGAGGCCCACTATGTGGCGATCATCCAGGAGCTGGAATACCGCGGCGCCACCGTGATTCCGGTTTTCTGCGGCGGGCTCGACTTCACCAAACCGGTCAACGCCTTCTTCTACGACCCGCTCAAGGCGGAGCTGCCCCTGGTGGATGGGGTGGTGTCGCTCACCGGTTTTGCCCTGGTGGGCGGCCCGGCCCGCCAGGACCACCCCAAGGCGATCGAGGTGCTGAAAAAGCTCAACCGCCCCTACATGGTGGCCCTGCCCCTGGTGTTCCAGACCACCCAGGAGTGGCAGGAGAGCGACCTGGGGCTGCACCCGGTGCAGGTGGCCCTGCAGATCGCCATCCCCGAACTCGATGGCGCCATCGAGCCGATCGTGCTCAGCGGCCGCGACGACGCCACCGGCAAGGCCCACACCCTGCAGGACCGGGTGGAGGCGATCGCCGAGCGCGCCATCCGCTGGGCCTCGCTGCGGATCAAGCCCCGGGCCACCAAGAAGCTGGCGATCACCGTGTTCAGCTTCCCGCCCGACAAGGGCAACGTGGGCACCGCCGCCTATCTGGATGTGTTCGGCTCGATCCATCGGGTGCTGGAGGAGATGGCCGCCAAGGGCTACGACGTGAATGGCCTGCCCAAGACCAGCAAGGAGCTGATGGAGGCGGTGCTCAAGGACCCAGAGGCCATGGAGGGGGCACCGGAGCTGGCGATCGCCCACCGCATGAGCGTGGAGGAGTACGAGCGCCTCACCCCCTATTCCGAGCGCCTCGAGGAAAACTGGGGCAAACCCCCCGGCAACCTGAATTCAGATGGCACCAACCTGCTGATCTACGGCCGCCACTTCGGCAACGTGTTCGTCGGCGTACAGCCGACCTTCGGTTACGAAGGCGATCCGATGCGGCTGCTCTACTCGCGTAGCGCCAGCCCCCACCACGGCTTTGCCGCCTATTACACCTATCTGGAGAAGGTGTGGGGTGCCGATGCGGTGCTGCACTTCGGTACCCATGGCTCCCTGGAGTTCATGCCTGGCAAGCAGATGGGCATGAGCGAAACCTGCTACCCCGATTCCCTGATCGGCGCCCTGCCCAACCTTTATTACTACGCCGCCAACAACCCGAGCGAAGCCACCATTGCCAAGCGGCGTGGCTACGCCGAAACGATCAGCTACCTCACTCCGCCGGCCGAAAATGCCGGCCTCTACAAGGGCCTCAAGGAGCTCGGTGAGCTGGTGGGCTCCTACCAGCAGCTGCGTGAGAGTTCCCGCGGAGTGCAGATCGTCAATGCGTTGGTGGAAACGGCCCGCCAGTGCAACCTCGATAAAGATGTGACCCTGCCCGAGCTGGACGGCTCTGAGCTGGACCTGGATGCCAGGGACGCCGTGGTGGGTGCGGTGTACCGCCAGCTGATGGAGATCGAAAGCCGCCTGCTGCCCTGCGGCCTGCACACGATCGGCAAGCCCCCAACGGCCGAGGAAGCGATCGCCACCCTGGTGAACATCGCGGCCCTGGAGCGAGAGGAAGACGGCCTGCGCTCCCTGCCGGCGCTGCTGGCCGAGAGCCGGGGCCGCACCATCGCCGACGTCTACAAGGGCAACGATGACGGCGTGCTCGTCGATGTGGAGCTCAACCGCGTCATCACCGAAACCTGCCGTGCCGCCGTGGGCTCCATGGTGAAGGCCGTGACCGGCGCCGATGGCCGGGTGACCCTGCGCGAAAACTTCGGCTGGTTGTTCAAGCTTCTGGAGCGCTTTGGTTTCCAGCTTCCCAGCCCCTGGCTGGCGGCCTGCCGCAGCGCCGGCTTCCCTGAACTGGATCAGGCCGAGCTGGACCGCACTTTCGCCTACCTGCGCTTCTGCCTTGAGCAGATCTGCGCCGACATGGAGATGGAGAGCCTGCTGCGGGCCCTCGATGGCGAATACGTGCTGCCGGGCCCAGGCGGCGACCCGATCCGCAACCCGGGGGTGCTGCCCAGCGGCAAGAACATCCACGCCCTCGATCCCCAGGCAATCCCCACCCGCGCCGCGATCGCGGCCGCCAAGGTGGTGGTGGACCGGCTGATCGAGCGCCAGAAGGCGGAGCAGGGCAGCTGGCCCGAAACCATTGCCTGCGTGCTCTGGGGCACCGACAACATCAAGACCTACGGCGAATCCCTGGCCCAGATCCTCTGGTTCATCGGCGTGCGGCCAGTGGCCGATTCCCTTGGCCGGGTGAACAAGCTGGAGCTGATCCCCCTTGAGGAGCTGGGCCGGCCCCGCATTGATGTGGTGGTGAACTGCAGCGGCGTGTTCCGCGACCTGTTCATCAACCAGATGGGCCTGATCGACCAGGGCGTGAAAATGGCCGCCGAGGCCGATGAGCCTCTGGAGATGAACTTCGTGCGCCGCCATGCCAGCGAGCAGGCGGCAGCCCAGGGCCTCTCCCTGCGGGATGCGGCCACCCGGGTGTTCTCCAATGCCAGTGGCAGCTATTCGTCCAACGTCAACCTGGCGGTGGAGAACAGCACCTGGGAGGAAGAAAATGAGCTACAGGAGATGTATCTGTCCCGTAAGACCTTCGCCTTCAATGCCGACAATCCCGGCGAGATGAATCAAAATCGCGGCGTGTTCGAATCGGCCATGAAAACTGCCGACGTAACCTTCCAGAACCTGGATTCTGCCGAGATCTCCCTCACTGATGTGAGCCACTATTTCGACAGCGATCCCACCAAGTTGATCCAGGGATTGCGCGACGACGGCAAGGCTCCGTCGAGCTACATCGCTGACACCACCACCGCCAATGCCCAGGTGCGCTCCCTGAGCGAAACAATCCGCCTCGATTCACGCACCAAGCTGCTCAATCCCAAGTGGTATGAGGGCATGCTCAATTCCGGCTACGAGGGGGTGCGCGAGGTGGCCAAGCGGCTCAACTTCACCCTGGGCTGGAGCGCCACCAGCGGCGCGGTGGACAACTTCGTGTACGAGGAGGCCAACGACACCTTCATCAACGACCCGGAAATGCGCCAGCGGTTGATGGACCTCAACCCCCACAGCTTCCGCCGCATCGTAGGCACCCTGCTGGAGGTGAATGGCCGCGGCTACTGGCAAACAAGTGACGAGAACATCGCCCAACTGCAGCAGATCTACCAGGAGATCGAAGATCGGATCGAAGGGGTCATGACCCAGCCCCCTGGAGGTTAGGAATCCGATCGGCCCCACCCCGCATGGCGTCTGCCATGCGGGCCACCTGAACGATCGGGCCCACATCGTGCACCCTCAGAATCCTGGCCCCATGGCCGATGGCCTGGGCACACACCGCCGCCGTGCCCCATAGCCGGGCCCTGGGCCTGGGTTCGTTGAGCACCGCCCCGATGAAGCGCTTGCGGGCGGGGCCCAGCAGCAGGGGGAAACCGGCGGCCGCCAGCTCTGGCAATCGCCGCAGCAACTCCAGGTTCTGATCGGTGGTCTTGGCGAATCCGAGCCCGGGATCCCAGATGATCTGCCCGGCCCCCACCCCGGCGGCCAGGGCCCTGGCCGTGCACTCCTCCAACTCCCGGATCACCTCTTCCACCACGTCCCCATAGACGGCCAGCCCATCCATGGAGCCGCTGTCACCGCGGCTGTGCATCAGAACGCAGGGGCAGCCGGCCCGGGCTATCAACGGCAGCATGGCGGGATCGCGGCGACCGCCGCTGACGTCATTGATCCAGTGGGCCCCTGCCCCCAGGGCTGCCTCCGCCACGGCCGCATGGAAGGTGTCGATCGAAAGCAGGGCAGAGGGATGGGCGGAGCGGATCGCCGCAAGGGAGGGCAGCAGCCGCTCCAGCTCCCGCTGCGGGCCCACCTCCCCGGCCCCGGGCCGGGTGCTCTGGGCCCCGAGATCGAGCAGATCAGCTCCCTGAGCAAGCATCAGATCGGCTCGGCGCAGGGCGGCGTCCGGTCGCTCGTGACGGCCGCCATCGCTGAACGAATCGGGGGTGAGGTTCAGCACCCCCATCACGGCGGTGCGGTTGCCCCAGGGGGCCCGGGGGTCGCCCATCGCCCCTGCCCCTCAGCGGCCGTAGTTGGCGATGCGGGCGAAGCTCACCGGATCCAGCGAAGCACCCCCCACCAGCACCCCGTCGATCTCGTTCTGGGCCATCAGGTCGTCAATGGTGGCGGGGTTGACCGAGCCCCCGTACTGCACCGTGACGCCGGGATTGCCCACCCAGCCGCGAATCAGCCCACAGATGCGGTTGGCCTCCTCGGCGGCGCAGGTCTTGCCGGTGCCGATCGCCCAGATCGGCTCGTAGGCGACGATCAGGGAGGTGGGATCAACCTCCTCGAGGCCCTGCTCGATCTGGCGGTGGATCACCCGCTCGGTTTCGTTGGATTCCCGCTGGTCGAGGCTCTCGCCCACGCAGAGGATCGGGATCAGGCCATGGCGCTGGGCATTGCGCGCCCGCAGATTTATCTGCTCGTCGCTCTCGCTGTAGTACTTGCGGGGCTCGCTGTGGCCCACGATCGCGTGGGTCACGCCATGCTCCAGCAGCATCGGCGCCGAGATCATGCCGGTGTAGGCGCCCTGGTCTTCCCAGTGCACGTTCTGGCCGGCGATCTGCACGCCGGCCCCCTCCAGGTGGCGGCAGAGGGTGGGAATCGAGGTGAAGGGCGGTGCTATCACCACCTCCCGATCATTGGGCAGATCGGCGATTAGGGGCCGGAAAACGGCGGCGAAGACCCGCGTTTCCGCACAGGTCATGTGCATCTTCCAATTGCCCGCGATAACTGCCTTGCGCACCGGCGCCACCTCCGAACTGTCAGCAAAACCTAATGGCCCGAGGGCCGCTGCCCCTGGAACAGCACCTCCCTGCCGTCGATGGCCACCGCATCCCCGAGGGCCAGCTGGCGGCCCCGCCGGATTTCAATGCTGCCGTTGACGCGCACGTCACCGCGCTGGATGCGGAGCTTGGCCTCCCCTCCGGTACCGACCAGACCCTGAAATTTGAGGAATTGGTCGAGTTTCAAAATCGAGTTGCAAGGTCGAGTTGCAAAGCGGATACCGCAACGGTGGTCGCGGCAGTCGGGGATAGCGTGTGGCCATGCTTGCATCGCCTGAGGCCGGGTTTCGAAAGCTCTGGCCGCTGCTGAAGCCCCAATCCCGGCGCCTCGCCGCCGGGGGGCTGTGCATGCTGCTCTTCGTGGCCTGCTGGCCCCTGCTGGCCTGGCTCGCCGGCCAGCTGATCCCGGCCATCGGCGCTGGCAACTTCCCGCTGGTGTTGCGCACCATCGCCGCTGCCCTGGGACTATTTCTGCTGCAGAAGGCAGCCCAGTTCGGCCAGGACACCCTGTTGGCCGGCCCCGCCCTGCGGGTGAGCCAGGAGTTGCGTCGGAGCCTGTTCGCCCGGCTGCAGAGGCTCGAATTCGGTGCCCTGGAAAAGCTCTCGGCCGGCGACCTCACCTATCGGCTCACCGAGGATGCGGACCGGGTGGGGGAGGTGATCTACAAGACCATCCAGGACACCATCCCCAGCGCCCTGCAGCTGGTGGTGGTGCTCGGCTACATGGTGTGGCTGGATCCACCTCTGGCCCTGGCCACCCTGCTGCTCGCCCCGGTGGTGGTGGTGCTGGTGAGCAGCTTCGGTGCCCGGGTGATGGCTGCCGCCGAACGCAGCCAGAAGCAGGTGAGTGAACTGGCCGGCCTGCTGGGCGAGGCGATAGCCGGCCTACCCCTGGTGCGGGCCTTTGCGGCCGAACCCTGGTTGCAGCGGCGGTTCGACACCGAAATAGATCTGCACCGCCGCGCCCGCTACCGCACCCTCAAGCTGCTCGCCCTGCAGCACCCGGTGGTGGGCTTCCTCGAAGCCGCCGGAATCCTCTCGGTGCTGCTGATAGGCGCCGCCCGCATTCAGGCCGGGGGCCTCAACAGCCAGGGATTCAGCAGTTACGTGGCGGCATTGTTGATGCTGATCGATCCGATCTCCCACCTCACCACCAACTACAACGAGTTCCAGCAGGGCCAGGCCTCGCTGCGGCGACTGCGAGCCATTGAGGCCGAGCCGGTCGAAGCCCCCGACCTGCCCACTGCCCAAGCCCTGGGCAGCGTGCGTGGGGCCCTGGTGCTCGAGCGGGTGTGCTTCGGGTACGACGCCGCCCAGCCGGTGCTCCACGATCTCAACCTGGCCATCGAGCCGGGCCAGGTGGTGGCCCTGGTGGGGCCCTCCGGCGCCGGCAAAAGCACCCTGTTTTCGCTGTTGTTGCGCTTCAACACCGCCCAGGAGGGTCGGGTGCTGCTGGATGGCCACAACCTGACCGACCTGCGAGCCCGGGAGCTGCGCCGGGCCGTGGCCCTGGTGCCCCAGCAGAGCAGCGTGTTCTCAGGCACGGTGTCCGAGGCGATCGCCTTCGGCCGGCCGGTCAGCGAGGCGGCGATCCGCCAGGCGGCCCACCTGGCCAATGCGTCCAGCTTCATCGAAACATTGCCCCACGGCTACGCCAGCCGCATCGAGGAAAGGGGCAGCAATTTCTCTGGCGGGCAGCTGCAACGGCTGGCCATCGCCCGCGCCGTACTTGGCAACCCGGCTGTGCTGCTGCTCGATGAGGCCACCAGTGCCCTCGACGCGGAGGCCGAGGAGGCGGTTCAGATGGGCCTGCAACAGGCCATGGCGGGCCGTACCGTGCTGGTGATTGCCCACCGGCTGGCGACCGTGCAGGGTGCCCATCGGATCCTGGTGCTGGATGGCGGGCGGATCATCGAGCAGGGCAGTCACAATGAGCTGATGGCCAGCGGGGGGCGCTACCGCGAACTCTGCGAGCGCCAGTTCATCCACCTGCAAGCCTGATGACCTGGGAATACAGGGTGATTCACATCAACGTGGAGAGCGGCAATCCGCCGGGCCCTCCCTCCCCCAAGGCAGACAGTGAGCGGCTGGGTGGGGCGCTCAGCCCCGAATTTCTGAAACAGGAATTCCCCCAGCAGTACGACGCCGCGGCCACCCAGCCACGCCACCCGGCCGAGCAGCTGCAGTTCTTTCTCAATGCCCTGGGCAAGGAGAACTGGGAAATGGTGGAGGCAGCCCAGGTGGGACGCCTGCTGATGTTTTTCTTCAAGCGGCCCGGACCAACACCCCTATCGTGAGGGGCACCCGATTCCCTTTCCGTGGACATCGTCAGCCCCAACGTCGTCAGCCCCAACGCCCCAGGCAGCCAACCGCCCGTGCTCACCTTCGAGGGCAAGCGCTACGACCTCAATGGACTGCCTGATGATCTCAAGGAGCTGGTGCGGGGCATGCAGGTTGCCGATGCCCAGCTGCGCATGCATGAGGACACCCTCAAGGTGCTCGCGGTGGGACGGCAGGCGATGGCTGGCCAGCTCAATGAAAAGCTGAAGACCATCACCCCTCTGCCCTGAGGCGCGGGCCTCAGCCCACCACCTCCTTCGCCTCCTGGAGCAGCTGCTCAGGCAAGGTCACGCCGATCGCCGCCGCAGTGTCCCTGTTCACCAGCAGCTCGGTCTTGGTGAGCGGTTCAAAGGCCATGGTTGCCGGCGATTCCCCCTTCAGTACCCGTACCGCCAGCTTGCCGGCAGCGTAGCCGTCGTCGAAATAGGCCCAGCCGACCGTGGCCAGGCAGCCGGGCAGGGTGATGTCGGCGGCATCCACCGAATACACCGGAATCTTTTTCTCCAGACCCACCTTGGCGATCGAACCGAAGCCCTGGATGGTGGCGTAGTCGCCGATCTTCACGAACGCCTCCACCTTCTTCCCGGCCAGCACCTGGGCGGCCTGCAGCACCTCACCGGAGTTGGCCACAGGCTGCTCCACCACGGTGATGCCCCGCTCGGCAGCCTCCTGACGCAGCACCTTGGACTCGTATTCGGAATTGGGCTCGCCGGGGTTGAAGATCACGCCCACGATCTTGAGCTCAGGATTGATCTGACGGGCCAGATCCAGCTCCTTGCCCATCGGGTTGGTGCCGATCGTGCCCACCACATTGGGGCGGTGCTGGCCCACCCCGCCGGGGGGGGGTGCCGGCACCGGCGCCCCAGGGATTGGAGCAGTAGCAGAAGATCACCGGGGTGGTTTCGGGTGCCACCTTCATGGCGGCCTGCAGCGGCGGGGTGCCTACGGCCAGAATCATGTCCACCTTGTCGCCCAGGAACTGCTTCATCACCAGGGTGGTGTTGGGCAGTTCTCCGGCCGCATCCTTCTGGATGTAGTTGACCGATTTACCGGGGATGTAGCCCGCCTCGGCCAGGGCAGCTTCAAAACCCTTGCGAGTATTGGTGGGAGGCGGCGCTTCCAGCATCTGCAGCATGCCGATGGTGGGGCCCTTCACCCTGGCGCCCCCACCGAGCTTGCCGCAGGCCGCGAGCAGCACCGTGCTCACGGCACCGGCCCCCACCAGGCTCAGAAATTCACGGCGCTGAAGGGCCATCGGGAGCACTGGAGGACTGCGGCGTCACTATGGCCGCGCCGTACATGGCCCGCAATGCGGGCGGATCCAAGTCTTCACGCTCCGCGGCGCTCCAGTCGCCGATCAGGCGGCCTTCGTGCAGCATCACCAGGCGGTCGCCATGGCCGAGGGCCTGCTCGAGGCTGTGGGTCACCATCAGGGCGGTTGTGCCCAGCTGGCGAATCAGGCGATCGGTGAGACCCATCACGATGGCCTCGGCCCGGGGGTCGAGGGCGGCGGTGTGCTCATCGAGCAGCAGCAGCTCGGGCGCTCCCAGGGTGGCCATCACCAGGCTGAGGGTCTGGCGCTGGCCGCCGGAGAGCTGGCCCACGGATTCATCGAGCCGGTCGGCCAGGGGCAGACCCAGATCGCCGAGCAGTTCGCGGTAGCGCCGCCGGTCGGCGCCATTGGGATGGATGCCGCCCAACCCCCGCCAACTGAGGGCTGGGCGGTGACGACGCTCGGCCAGACGCAGGTTTTCGGCCACCGTCAGCCGAGGACAGGTGCCCTCAAGCGGGTTCTGCATCACCCGGCCGATCCAGCGCGCCCGTTGGTGATCGCCCAGCTTGTGCAGAGGGCGCTTGCCCAGGTGAATCTGGCCCTCGTCGGGGCGCAGGGTGCCGGCCAGGAGGTTGAGCAGGGAGCTCTTGCCGGAGCCATTACTGCCGATCACCACCAGAAACTGTCCAGCCGGGCAGCCAAGGGCGAAATTGTGAAACAACTGGCGCCAGGTCCCTCCCGGCTGCGGGTGGCCCCAACTGAGACCCGCCACGCTGAGACTCATTCCTGCAGCCTCCCCTGATCAGCCAGGCCTGGGATGGGCAACCGTCCCAGGGCCAGGGCGATCAAAAGCAGCACTGCCGTGGCCAGCTTCAGGTCCACAGGCTCCAGGCCCAGCTGCAGGGCGATGGCGATCAGGATGCGGAACAGGATCGCCCCCAGCACCACCGCCAGCAGCGCCGTCGGCACCGAACGGGGCCGCAGCACCGACTCGCCGATGATCACCATGCCCAGACCCAGGATCAGGGAGCCGATGCCCATGGTCACGTCCGCGAAACCCTGATAGGTGGCCACCAGGGCACCGGCCAGGGCCACCAGGGCGTTGGCGGCGGCGATCCCCACCGTGAGCCCTCGGCGCTGATTGATGCCGTTGGCGCGGGCCATGGTGGGGTTGTTGCCCAGGGCCCGCAGGGCCAGGCCGAAATCGGTTGCCAGAGCAGGCTGATCAGCAGGATCACCCCGACCATGGCCAGGACGAGCCCCACCGCCCAGCGGCCATCGAGGCCCAGTCCCAGATCGGGCAGGGCCAGGATGCCGGCC
>Ga0169931_10007038_pt1 | contig 16792 bp, 13 predicted proteins | sample Kivu_15m_20L_FD_129675 | JGI IMG/M metagenome (GOLD analysis project Ga0169931, IMG submission 129675) | Freshwater microbial communities from Lake Kivu, Western Province, Rwanda to study Microbial Dark Matter (Phase II) - Kivu_15m_20L... | ecosystem: Environmental > Aquatic > Freshwater > Lake...
CGCGGTGTTGACGACTGTAGCGGTAGATTCAATTCTTGGCCAAACATTGCGGAGTCGAGTAAGAGATAAATTCCGTCCTATTGGGGCTCCTGTGGCCAACTTTTGAATTTACTTGTGTATATACAAATTAATTTACAAATTAGCAAAATAAAGCGAATATGTCAGTAACAATCCAAACATATCTGTGGACACAAGGAAAGAAGTGGATGCAATACGGGCCGAACTCACTCCGTTAACCATACAAGTAGCCAGCGGGACTATACGGCGCACGGTATATTTCCGAGAACCAATTTCAGGCGGAAGCGAGTCAGATCATGGCCGCAATCCAACAACTGCCTCAATAATTCAGGTTCTTACGTAAGGTTTAGGTAATTTCCTCGTGGCCTCTTTCCGGGCCACGTATTTCAGCAGATCCCAATGGATATCCAAAAAGGAATTGACCCGTTCCGGGTTATGGCTGCCCAACACGCGCAACCACCAGCCGATCGCTTTCTGGATGAACCATTCGGGATCCTCCGCATAAAAAGAGGCCCACCGAAGCATCCGTTCCGGGCATCGCCCGGGTTTTGCATAGGGCAAAGTATAGACGAGAGCCGCCCGCCTCATCCAAAAATTCGGGTGGCGCGTCCACTCCTCCACCTCGTCCAAAAGCCGCTCATCGGCAAGGATGCATTTCCACGCCGAGTGCGCAAGCCCGTCTTCCAGTGCCCAGCCGTCCACAACTCGCAAACCGTCGAGAACGCAGCGCCAAAGCTCCGGCGACGGCGGAACCCTGGGCAAGCTCAAAATTTTCATGGCAGCGACCATCGGGTCGAAGAGATCCGTGTTCCATAAGGAGCGGGCAATCGGGATCAATTGTTGATCCGAAACTCCCTTGACAAGCGCGCGGACGGCCCGAACGGAGGAAGGGACGGGAACGCCCCAATGCTCCCTTCTCGATTTATGATAATTTTTGTCCCAAACAGCCCGCTCCGGGCTGCCGAGAGCTTTCAATTCGTCTAAGAATCCGGAAAGTTCAAAAAAATGCATTCAAGCTAAGATATTACATTATATAATTCTCATCAAGCCGAATAAAATACTAATTTAAATTGAATCAACGATGCAAGTTTGGTATAATTAACACTGGTGAAGGGTGTCACTTAAATGGGTTTAATTTCTAAAGTTTTGGCAGATACAGTTCATTCCGGCGCGGCGCAAACGGTTAAGCCCACAGGAAAGAATTTCCTTTACAACGAGAAATCATCCGGACAAACCGCGATTTCCCGGTGGGAAGTCTCCCGGCAGGCAACCGAGATCGCAGTAGAAAAGTCCGGCGGACTCGTGAAATACCCTGAGCGGACGGTATTCACCTCGGCATGGGAAATGGTTCAGTGGCAAATCCCAAACAAAATCGAGTTCGCAAAAAGAGGCGACCGCGTTGAAGCGCGCCGAAAAGAGGTCTTTGCATCCCACTCGCTCGGGTCGACGCCTTGGATCCAAGATCTCACGTTCGCCTTAAAACCCTTTATACTTTCAAATGAGAAAGAGCTGCATTTTTCTGTTCTTCATCCAAAGGACCTGTCGAAGATCGATCTCGTTGCTACAAAAGAAAGAATCGAGCCGGTTGCCGTCCCGATGGGAAAATTCCGCGCGCAGGCAGTGAAAGTCGCGTTAGCAGGTTGGAGGAAATGGTTTTGGAACGGGACCGGCCATTTCGATCCCAAAGATGGATACATGATTCGGTTTGAATCGAGCGCAGCGCCCGGCATTCCCGCGACGCTGAAAGAACTGATTTAGATCGACCTTCAAGGGGCTGCAGCGGATTCAGAAAAAAAATCAGCAGGCGTTTCGCAACCGACCCCTCCCGCAAGAAAACAGCTTCCTATCCCGCCTCACCCCAAGCCCTGGATTATGCGGTAATCAGGCGCGTCTTCTGAATCTATCTCACTATGAACTGGAACCTATCCGACAAATTCGGAAATCTTTGCCGGATCCCATCCCTCCTGGCGGGCACACGAAACGTGTGTCCCGTCCCGTCGGCCGATTCGTTCCGGTTTCGCTTCCGCAAAACATCGGATCGCATTGGAAGAACTCTACCTGAAGAGAAGATCTCCGCCCCGGATCGGGGCGAAAAGCACCTTTTCGCAGCTTTCAGATAGCTCAGCTCACCCGGCCTTTACAGGCGCCGGACTCTTCGATCTGCCCGTTCGAACAAGGAGACTAAAACTTAAATCACTGACTCTAAAGATGACGGTAGCCGGATTCGAACCAGCGACACGCGGATTATGATTCCGCTGCTCTAACCAGCTGAGCTATACCGCCAAAGAGTTTGGAAAATTAGCGGGGGTAGGACTCGAACCTACGGCCTTTGGGTTATGAGCCCAACGAGCTAACCACTGCTCCACCCCGCGGTGCTTAAGAAAGATCAAATCTAGCACGCCCAGTGATTTATCTTCAAACTTTTTTCAAAAATGCCTGTAAAAGCTCCATCGTCCGAAGCGACGCCCCCCGCCCTGCCTCGGCAAGCTCCCCCGCCGCAAGGCGCATCTTCCTCTCTATTTCGGGAGAGCTAAAAAATGATTCCACAGCAGGCCGCAGCTCCTCATAAGAGACTTGGCTGCCCGCCTTCGCACTCAAGACCCGGGCTCGCAACTCCTCCTGGGAATGCATGTAAGGACCGAAGAAAACAGGCACTCCGTAGAGGCATGGCTCCAGAATATTATGCCCGCCTACGCGGGGTTGAAAGCTGCCGGCTACGATTGCAAGGCGAGATAAACTGTAGCAAAGGGGGAGCTTGCCCATCGCATCGACGAGAAGCACCCTCTCCCCTCCCCGCCGCTCTTCCATCCGGGACCAGCGGAAAAAAGGGATCTGTTTCTTTCGGAGGATCTCCGCAGCCTCGTTGAACCGCTCAGGATGGCGGGGGGCCAGGAAGAGGAAAAAGCGGTCGAGGGGTAGGCGGCCGAGAAGTTCCGCTTCCTCGGGAGCATGGGTGCAGGAAAGAGTGATCGCTGGGTTCTCCAAGGCGAGTATTTCCCGGAAAGGTTCAGGGTCGATTGGCGGCGGACGATGGTCGAGCTTGAGGTTGCCTCCGACCTGGATCCGGTCAGCAGGGACGAAAGGAAGGAAACGGCGGGCATGCTGTTCGTTTTGAATGAGGCAAAGATCGACGAGGGAAAACAGCTTTCGGGACAGGGGGCGGAAAAACGAGAACCGCTTGGCTGAACGTTCGGACATTTTGCCGCTGATGAGCACCGACTTGCCGCCGGTTTTTCGGATAGCTGCAAGAAGATTCGGCCAAAGATCGGTTTCAACGAGAAGGAAGAGTTTTGGGCGGAGTTTTTTGACCCATGGCCGGACGATCCAGCGAAGATCGACCGGAAGGAGGGCAAACGCATTGGCGGAAGGCAGAGAGCGGCGCGCTTCGGCAAGGCCCGTTTCAGTCGTCGCAGTGGCTAAAATAAATGCATCGGGATAAAGAGCCCGCAAATGTTGGAGAAAAGTCTCTGCGGCTTTGGCCTCTCCGACAGAAACCGCATGAATCCAAATCGCCTCCTTCCCCTCTGGATCGGGGATGGAGGCGAAAAAACGGCGGAGGTGGTGGGGCTTTCGGATCGCAGCGAAAAGAGTGGAGAGGGCGAGTATCAGTTCATACAGGATCACGGCTGCGTGACGATATTGAGCAGTTTATTCGGAACGAACACCGTTTTCACGATGTTCCCAACGAGGTGTTTTTCCACTTCCGGTTTTTGCCGTACAAGCGCCATCAGCTCTTCTTCCGTTTGATTGCGCGGGAGATCAAACCGGCCCCTAAGCTTGCCGTTGATCTGCACGACATAGGTCGCCGTCTCATCAACGAGGTACTTCGGGTCGACGGGCGGGATCGCTGCATAAGGGAGGAGATCCTTTTGCCCGAGATGCTCCCAGCATTCTTCTGCGATATGGGGAGCGAAAGGATGAAGCGCCTGGACCGCCCGCTTAAGGCAGCTTTTCGGGTAGGCCGGAAGGGCTGTAAAGGCGTTGATGAACTCCATCATGCGGGCGATCGCGGTATTGAATTGAAGATTCTCGATGTCTTTCGTCACTTGGTCGACGAGCCGGTGGGCCAGCTTCAGCGCTTCCTCGGTCTCTTCTTCGACAACCTTTTCCGAAAAGACCATATCGTAAAAGCGGTTCAAAAACCGCTTACACCCGTTGACCGCATCGGTATTCCAGATCTTTTCCTTGTCGAACGGCCCCATGAACATCTCATACAGCCGGAGCGCGTCGGCGCCGAACTCTTCGATGATTTCGTCAGGCGATACGCCGTTGAGTTTCGATTTGGACATTTTATCGGTTTGGACGATGAGCTCCTCGTTCGTTTTGCGCGCATAGAAGCGCCCTTCCCTCTCGACACAGTCGTCGGGATGGAGATAGCCACCCTGGCGCATTTTATACGAGCGGGCAGTCACGAGCCCTTGGTTGCGGAGCGTGGCGAACGGCTCGGGAGTATGAACCAATCCGGCGTCATAGAGAACCTTATGCCAAAACCGAGCGTATAGTAGGTGGAGGACTGCGTGCTCCACGCCGCCGACATAAAGGTCGACCGGCATCCAGTATTTTTCAGCCTTCGGACTCCAGGCTGCTTCCGGATTATGCGGATCGCAAAAACGGAGATAATACCAACACGAGCCGGCCCATTGAGGCATGGTATTCGTTTCGCGCATTGCTTTGCGCCCCGTTTTGGGGTCGGTGATTTCAACCCACTCCGGGACTTTCGCAAGGGGGCTTTGACCGCTTGCCGCCGGCTTATAATCGTCCAAAGGCGGGGGGATGAGGGGTAATTCGTCGGGCTGCAAGGCGCGCATCGACCCGTCCTCGAAATGAAGGATCGGGATCGGCTCCCCCCAATAGCGCTGCCTTGAAAAAAGCCAGTCGCGGAGTTTGTATTGAACCGTCCGGCTCCCTTTGCTCTCTTTCTCGAGCCAGCCAATCATCCGTTCCTTGGCTGCTTCTTTGCTAAGGCCATCCAAGGACAGATCGCCGTGCGTACTATGGATCATCGCCCCATCGTTCATCCAGCAGAGTTTGCCCTTTAAAACGGCGATCCGCGCTTCTTCCGGCGCAAGGACGCTTGCGGGATCGAGGAGGGAAAGATCCGGGTCGATCACAGGGAGAATGGGGAGCTTGTAGCGGGTCGCAAACTCGAAATCGCGCTCGTCGTGCGCAGGGACGCCCATGACCGCCCCGGTACCGTAGCCCATGAGGACGTAATCGGCGATCCAGATGGGAATTTTGCCCCCTGTTACTGGATGAATCGCAAACGCGCCGGTCCATATACCGCTTTTTTCTTTAGCAAGATCCGTCCGGTCTAAATCGCTTTTCGCAGCCGTTTGACGGCGGTACTCATCGACGTCTTCCCTTTGGTCTAGGGTCGTAATCCGGTCGACAAGCGGATGCTCGGGAGCGATCACGAGGAACGAGACGCCGAAAAGGGTATGGGATGCGGTCGTAAAGACGACGATCGGCTCGGCTGTGCTCTCATCGACGAACGCGATGCTCGCGCCAACGCTTTTCCCGATCCAGTTCGATTGCAGTTTCTTCAAATGGTCGGGCCAGTCCAGGAGATCCAGGTCTGCAAGAAGCCTGTCTGCATACGCAGTGATCTTGAGAATCCATTGTTTCAAAGGGCGCCTTTCGACCGGGTATCCCCCCTCTTTCGATTTGCCGTCTTCCACCTCTTCATTCGCAAGGACTGTGCCAAGGGCCGGGCAGAAATTGACATTCATCTCGGCTTCGTAGGCAAGCCCCTTTTCGTAGAGTTTTGTAAAAATCCACTGGGTCCACTTGTAGTACGATGGTTCGCTCGTTGCGATTTCGCGATCCCAATCATAACTGAAACCCAACGATTCGAGCTGCCGGCGGTAAGTGTCGATATTGGTCTTGGTTGTAACGGCCGGATGGGTACCGGTGCGGATCGCGAACTGTTCTGCGGGAAGGCCAAAACTATCCCAGCCCATCGGGTGGAGGACGTTGAACCCTCTTTGCCGCTTATAGCGGGCGATGATGTCCGTGCCGGTATAGCCAGTTACATGCCCGACATGGAGGCCCGCCCCGGATGGGTATGGGAACATATCGAGGACGTAGTACTTAGGTTTTGATGGGTCGACGTCCGTTTTGAAAATTTTTTTTTGCTTCCAAAACTTCTGCCATTTTTTTTCGATCGATCTGGGGTCATATTTGGGCTTCATAAGAAATAGAATAGCAGCCGGCAGCTTTTTGTTATACCGAGAGAGATTCAAGAATCGGAAATTTGGCAAAGCCGGCGCCTAGAATTTTCATCAGGCCGTAGGCCGGCGCGCGAGGAGTTCCCTATTGAGCAATAGGGGGCTCCGAGCGCGGTTGAAAAGGCTGGGATAGCGGCGCAGCCAAAAACCGATTCTTGGATCACGAGCGGTATACGTTGTCCGCTTGAAGAATCGATTTCAGCTTCGCGTTGAAATTCTCATCCGCCATCTCGATCGACTGGCTGCGGGCGTGGGAAGAGAGTTTGTGAACGGCGAGGATCGCTTCCACGACGCCGTTATGCCCATGGCAGGAGGCGACCTTCACAGCTTGATCCAACACATGATGAGGAAATTTATGCTGCGTGTTCAAAAGGGACTGAACCTCCAGCGCATCTCCCATCCCCGCCGCTTCAAGGAGCGCATCTTCGGGACTTTGATTGACGGGTTCTTTAACGGCATACGGCGCTCCGTCGATGGTCGAAAGAGGGACAAAGCAATGGGGGCATTTGGCCTTCGGGTTCGCATCCGTGAAGAATTGGAAGCACACCGGGTGGAACGCATGGTAAACGCCGTCGGCAAGATGCGCCACAGCCTCTACTTTATACTGCGCCCGGTTAAAAAATGTGAATTTCGGCCAGCGTGAAAGCTGCGTAGAATCGATCGACCGCAGGCTTCGCAAGTAGCTCCGTATTAATTCAATACGAAGCTGCTTGCGATCGTCGATTATCCGCGCTTTGACGCGGCCCAAATTCACATTTTTTGACCGGGCGCAGTATATCTTCCGGTCGGCCGCAGCAAAACAGTTGGCGGACCGTCCGTTTTGGAGGCAGCAGCGGAAAGGGCCTTTCGCAATATAGACAGCTCAATTCGATGTCGCTGGCAGGATAGGTTCCGGTTACAAAGGACATAGGGCGGTAGTTTGCTCCGGCTCGATCCACTTGCCGTGCGCTTGGATCAGCTCGATGAGTTTCCTGTCTGCGTCGGCAAAAGCGATGTCCCGCTCGACGCAGGTTTTGCCGACGTAGAGGTCGATCTTGCCGGGTTTGGAGCCGACATAGCCGAAATCGGCGTCGGCCATCTCCCCCGGCCCGTTGACGATACAGCCCATAATGGCGATCTTGACTCCGGGAAGGTGCGCCGTTTTCTCGCGGATTCGGCGCGATGTCTCCTGGAGGTCGAAGAGAGTCCGTCCGCATCCGGGGCAAGAGATGAACTCGGTCTTCACCGTCCGCATCCGGGCCGACTGGAGAAGATTGAAGCTCAGGCGGCGGCGAAGGTCCAAAGGCTGGCTGCCGATCAGGCAGACCCCTTCGGCCAGCCCATCGCAAAGAGCCGCGCCGATCTCCGATCCGGCATAGATCGGCAGGTCTAGGTCATCGCATGCGTAGTTGAAAGCGAGGATGAGCGGCCGCGTATCTTGGCTCCGGCTCAGATCTTCCGCCAAGCGCCTCGTTTCGTGGAGAGGAGAAATTTTCGGCTGAAACAAATGGAAATCGGCCGGCGGGGTTTCGAAAATAGGGATGCCGATGCGATCCAGCATCGCAGCCGCACGGTGATCCTTGGGAAGCGAATCGATCCAGAGCGCGTCGGCGCTTTCGATCGTCTTTTCAGGCCTTCCGAATTGCACCTTGCAGCCGATCTCCTCGAAAAAAGAGGGACGGTCCAAATCGCCCTTCTCGATTTTCAAGATGACCGATCCGTCGCGGTGCAAAGGCGGCGGCGCATGCACCTTCCGCCTTTGGATTTCGAGGATGCTGCGCCCCGTTTCCTCGAACGGCTCGATTCCTTTGCCGAGGGATTTTTCATAGAAGCGGACCAGCCGTTTGCAGGGGTCGATTTCTGCCCAAGGATCTTCGGTCAAAGAAACGCGGATCGTATCGCCAAGGCCATCTAAAAGAAGCGCCCCGATCCCCATCGCCGACTTGATCCGGCCGTCCTCCCCTTCTCCGGCTTCCGTGACGCCGAGATGGAGCGGATAGTCCCATCCCAGGCGGAGCATTTCGGCGGCGAGCAGCCGATAGGCTGCGACCATTACCACAGGATTGCTCGCTTTCATGGAAAAGACGATATCGTGAAAATCATTTTTTCGGCAGACGCGGGCAAATTCGAGCGCAGACTCGACCATCCCCCGCGGGCTGTCCCCGTAGCGGTTCATGATCCGGTCGGAAAGGGAGCCGTGGTTCGTCCCGATCCGGATCGCCCTTTTCAGCCGTTTGCATTTTTCTACCAGGGGGGAAAATCCCTCTTCTATCCGCTCCAGCTCGGCGGCATAAGCCGCATCGTCGTACTCGATCACTTTAAACGAGGCGCGCTTATCGACGAAGTTGCCGGGATTGACGCGCACCTTATCGGCAAATTCGGCGGCCAGCATGGCGGCCGGCGGATAGAAATGGATGTCGGCAACGAGCGGAATCATGACGTTTGCCTTCAGCAGGGCGTTTTTGATCCCTTCGAGAGCTTCCGCTTCTTTCTTCCCCTGGACCGTCACCCGGGCGATCTCGCATCCGGCCTCGGCTAAGCGGAGGATTTGCCCGGCCGTCGCCTCGACGTCCCGGGTATTCGAGGTCGTCATCGATTGGATCCGGATCGGGTTCGCTCCTCCGACTCCTACTTCCCCAATCTTCACCTCGCGGGTTGGAAAGCGGGAGGTCTTATGAACGGCGGCGGCATATTTCATAGGGGGACCATGATGGCTCATCCGGATTAAATTGGAAAGAGCCAAGTAGATTTTTTGATTGACAAAGGGGACAGCGATCAGACAGAGTCTATAATAATGATTTGAGAGGATTTCATGCGCAAGTGTCTGATCGCATTCGTTTTATTTTTCGCCCATGCCGGATTTTCCAATGATGACATCAGCGGGTTTTGGAAAACGGTCAACGAAGAAGGGAAGGCTCAGTGCATCATCGGGATCTATGAATACGACGGACTCTATTACGGCAGGATCATCGGCACCTTCGATGACAAGGGAGTCATGGACGACAGCATTTACAAACCGAAGAAACGGGCGCCGGGCTGCGTCGGGGAGCCCTTCTACAGCGGTCTGGACATCATTTGGTTTCTCGTCGACGCCGGGGTGAAATACAAAGGGAAAATCCTAGATCCGGAGAAAGGGAACATCTACAACTCGGAACTTTGGATCGAAAACGGCAACCTGATCGTCCGCGGAAAACTACTCATGTTCGGAAGGAACTACACATGGTATCCGGCGGTTGCCTCAGACTGGCCGAAAGACTTCAAACTCCCCAACCTCGAGGACCTCGTCCCCGAGATCCCGGAAGTCAAATAATCATAAGATAACACAGAACTTCCGATTCTTCGAGGGCGGAGATTCGGTGTGAAAATCGATCTTGTATTCGATTGTCTGGGCTACTGCGTCGAATTCGGCGGTCGCGTCGTAGAGAATCGGATGGGCAAGCGCGAGGGACCCCCTATTAGTCAATAGGGAGCCCCCTCACGCGTCGGCCTACGGCCTGATGAAAATTCTAGGCGCCGGCTATGCCAAATTCCCGATTCTTGAATCACTTTCGGTATACGTGAAGGAATCCTTCTGTTTCCCCCCAAGGGAATGAAAGGGGAAACGATCCGGCGCAAGGCAAATGCGCCGTTTCGGGAAGCGGGGCGCTGACGGTCAGAACTCGGGCGCCGGGAGGAAGGGCCTTCATTTTCTCAGACAGCGAGGCGAGTTCTTCTTCCTCCATGCAAGTGCTGTAGAGGTAAACGCAGGTCGCTTTCGAAAAATCGGCATCGGCCATTTTGCCGCAGGTAAATGAGATCTTCGGCAAGCGGAGGATCCGGACGATCGCGCGGGCGACGTTGACAAAAAGCGGCACGGCTTCGACGCCGGCTGTTTCGCACCCGATTGTTTGGGAAATCCAAAAGGCCCCTTTGCCGCGCCCCGACCCAAGCTCGAGCCAAACGTCTTCGGGCTTCAATTGGCAAAAAGATGCGATCCGCCGCAAAGAGGAAATCGGCGTCTCTCCGTAAACAAACCCTCTTTTTCGGCAGGCTCGGTAGGGATTGAAAAATAAAGAGGCTAGGCCAAGAAGAGAATCGGCAAGGGCGAAACGCCAATTTTTAGGGTATTCGGAAAAAACCGTCCCCAACTGGGCTTTCACCAGAGTAAATTTAATGCGGACGAGTTCACCAATTGACATAGACGCCGGGATCGACAGGTAGAAATGTATCATAAGGGAGCTTTTTCGCTTCCATGGCTAGATACAGATCGTAAGGGGGCCTGTCGAGGGGCTCTTCGGAAAGGCGGAATGTTTTCCAGTGCATCCCGAGACTAAAGCGCGATTTGACGTCGGAGTGGATCTCGACCGCTTCGCGGGGACTGCAGTGAACGGGCTGCATGAACTTTTGCGGAACGTAAGTGCCGATCGGGATAAGTCCTAAATCCATGTGAGGCCACCGGTCGCCGATCGCTTTGAAATCGACCGGGTTATATCCGGTGTCTCCGCAAAAATAGAGCCTCTTGGCCTTTGCTTCCAAAACGAACCCGCACCAAAACGTCTTGTTCTGATCCCAGAGGCTTCGGCCAGAGAAATGCTGGGCCGGGACAGCCGTGACGGACACATCCCCTTTCTGAAACGTCTCCCACCACCCCAGCTCTTGGACGTTGGATATTCCGCGGGCTTTGAACCAGCGTGAAAGTCCGAGAGGCACAAGCCACTGAATCTCGGGATGGAACGCGTGGAGATGGCGAACCGTCCTGGCGTCGAGATGGTCGTAGTGGTTATGGCTGAGCAGCACGTAATCGATCCGGGGAAGGTCGGACAGCGGAATCGGCGGCTCATGCAGCCTTTTGAGCGCCTTGATCGGCACGGGCGAGCAATAGGCGTCCCACACGGGATCGGTCAGGATCGAAAGGCCTTCGAGTTCGATCAGAAACGTCGAGTGGCCGATCCAAACAGCGGACGGCAGCTTCGGATCGAATTGCATAGCCGGCGCCGGATAGGAAAAATCAGCGGGCGGGGAAAGCCGCGGCACCGGGTCGTCATAGCGTCCGGTCCTCCAAAGCAAAAGATCCCAAAGGGTGCGGCGGGAATCGCCGCCGTGGGGGTTGGAATATCTATGGGCCATAGTCGCAAAATAATGAATTTCTATTTATCGACAAGGTTTATACACTATCTGTTGAGTTTTAGAACGTTGCATGTTAATTCCACGACAAGGAGATTTTTAAGCCTCATCATGGTATATTAAGCTTCAACCATTTGAACGGGCAGCTCGTGAAATACTGGCCCTTCAGGGCGGGGTCAAGCGAGCTATCTGTTAAACGCGGCAAGGAACTTGCCGCCCATTTCCGGAGCGGAGAATCTCCTCCGTTTACGGAGGAGTTCTTCAATCATCATGACTCAATCCGTCCCTTTGACCCGCTATCCGGAAGGGAGCATCCGAGAACTTTGGAAGATCTCGCTTCCGCTCATGATCTCAACCCTCGCGATGCTCTTTATGATCTTCACGGACAGGATCTTCCTCGCCCACTACTCGCTCGGGGCGCTCAACGCCTCTGTGAATGCGGGCACCCTCGCTTGGGCCTTCATGTCCGGGATCGGGATGGTGACCGCCATGTCGGAGGTCTTCGTCGCCCAGTATAACGGCGCGAAACTATACCGGAAAATCGGCACGCCTGTCTGGCAGATGATTTGGGTATCGCTTTTTTCCTTTGCACTCTGCCTTCCTGCGGCAGTCTGGGGCGCCCCGGTCTTTTTCCGCGGCGACCCTCACGCGGAAATGGAAATCGTTTATTTCCGCTGGCTTCTTCTCTTTGCGCCAAGCTATGCCTTGATGACGGCGTTCGCAGGCTTTTTCATCGGACGGGGCAAAACGCAGGTCATGATTTGGCTCGCAGTGATTGCGAACGGCATCAACATCTTGTTGGATTGGATTTTGATCTTCGGCGTGGAAGGGTGGATTCCCGAAATGGGCATTCAGGGGGCCGGCATCGCGACTTGCTTCGGCTATTTCTTCGAGTCGGCCGTCCTCCTCTACCTGTTTTTGAAGAAGGAAAACCGGGAATCATTCGGTACGGGCAACTGGCGTTTCAACGGGGAAGAGATGGCAAAGTGCCTGAAAGTAGGGATCCCCCAAGGCATCTTCTGCTCTCTTGAGATCTTTGGATGGGCCGTCTTTTACTGGATGATGACGTCCCTTTCGGAAAAACACATCACCATCTCGAGCATCTGCCAAAGTTTCACCATCCTCCTTTCCTTTTTCTTCGACGGCCTTTGCCGAGGGTCTGCTGCAATCGCAGGCAACCTTATCGGCTCGAAGCGGCATGAGCTGGTCAATAAGGTGCTAAGGTCGGGACTCATCCTTCTCTTTTTCTTCCTGATTGCCACCTCCGTTTTTCTCGTCTTCGATCCCGTGGACACGGCCGGATTTTTATTCTTCGCTGAATTTGAAGGGGGGCGATTTTCCGCTTCCGTCGACCCGGCGCTTGCCGATTCGCTAAAAATCTGCATGACCCTCTCGTTCGTCTATATTTTCTTCGATGGCCTCCGGTGGGTCTTGAGCGGCCTTCTGATCGCGGCGGGAGACACTCTCTTTCTCCTCTTCATCGGCTCGTTTTCGGTTTGGGCATTCCTCCTCCTCCCGGTCTATCTCGTCGTCGTGAAGCACAGTTTGGCCGTCGAGTACGCTTGGGGGCTAACCGTAGGCTACGCCTTCCTCTTTTTCTTAGTTTACCTCATCCGGTTCCAACGGGGGGCCTGGCAAAAGATCGACCTCGTCGGTTCTACGCAGGCTCATAATGGAGCAAGTAAGCCTGGGACAGAATCTCCTGTTGAGCTGGATGCGAAATCTTGACGATCCACTGGTTCTGGCAACCGTAAAGGACGCCGTCTTTGATCCGGTAGACCTTGACCCGCTCTTCGAGAGAAGTGGATCCTTCATGCACTAAAAACGCGTTGAGCCGATACGTTTTCTCCGGGCCTTGAAGCGGCTTGACGGTGATTTCCTGGGGGATCCACACGGGCGTCGTATTTCTTGACACTCCGGCAGCGATCGGCGTGAAAATCGATTTCAAAACGGGCACGTCATGGAAGATCGATTTTTGGACGACGTTCTCGAAGCGGGCGATATGGAACCACAGCTCGGGGGGCGCCGTAATGAAACGCCGCTCGATGTGGGTTGCCCGGTACGTCCGGACTTTCCCGTCCGGCCCGGCTTCCGCCCGCTTATAACCAATCGACCGTTCGTTATAAAACGCGTTAAGCATTTTTTCGAGATGCGGCTCGCTTCCTCTGATCTCGAGAGTGATGATCGGAATTTCCACTTCTTTGACCGTCAGCCGGCTGTCTGATTCGGCAGGCGCGTTATAGTGGGTCGCAGCGCGGACGATCCCTTTGAGCTCTTTCGGGGCGAGGTCAAGAATAAACGCGAGAAGGTCGAACGGGTCGACTCCGGAATGGGGCCACGGAAAAACTAATTCGAGAGTCGCACGGATTGAAATCGACGTGAGCGGCCCGCCCGAACTGCGGTAGAGCTGATAAAAGTCCCGAAAAGCGGCAAGTTCCACTGGGGGAGACTCCATAAGCCAGTCGGTCAGCGGCCCGCTCGATTCGATCATCTGCAAGTTCGCATTGAGGGCGCTGCACCCCCCTTCGTCCTTAATGCCGCGCGGGGCCGCGTCGGGCAGACGCGCGCTGCCGGCAAGCGGGATCTGGATCCGGGCTTTGGGAAGAGCCGGAGAAAAAAGGGGTTTCAAGGGAGTGTCCGAAACGGGCCCTCCAAACCGATCGGGATCGTAGAGCAACGCGGCGGCAAGCACGCCTCCCGTTAGAATGTAAAGGCTGCCCGGGATCGGGAAAAAAGCCAAGAAAATAGCCGCGAGGGAAGCGATCATGGGCAATGCGGAGCGCGATACTTTCGAAGCGGCGCGGCGCGTAAGCCCCCCCGTTTGGCTTTCGCCTAAGGAGATTGCGATCCGGTCGGAAATTTTTGTCATAGCGTAAGGGGGGGAGCGTCCGTTAATTCCGGGGCGCCGAAAAATTGGATCGGGCCGGGATATCGGTAGCAGTCGTCCATCTCCCACGCTTTCCGCATTGCCGCAAACTCTAAATAGGGCTTCGACTGCAAATCGACCAGCGCCTTTTGGATCACCGGCTTTTCTTTCCCTTTGCGAGTTTCGAAGCGCATCAGTTGGACAATCGGAACGGCTTTCAGGGTCCAGCGGGCCGGAGGTTCATTTAAATGCTGGATGGCGCAAATGACGCCGGTTAAATGATCCCGAGCGGCGATTGCGGCGAGATGGCCCAGGGCGTACCCGTAGCTCGCGTCGAAATTCGTTGGGAAGCAAGACCTCCCTTCATATCCGAGAAAATGGTCTTGGGCCGAAAATTTTCCCTTATAATCGGAGCGGCCCTTGAGCTCTTTATTCACAAGATCCATGAGGAGTACCTGCGTGTCGATTTGGGATACCGTCACGTTGCCGTGAGGATCCCGGTCGAGGAGAAGCTGCTTTTGGATCTTTTCGCCAAGCCGGGAAAAAACCGTTTTTTCCTCCTGCGTCAACTTTTCGACGGCGCTCGCCGGATCATCGGCCAGATGCCGGTTCAGCGAGGCAATCAGCGTCCGGATTTCCGGGATGAATTCGATCAGGCCTTCCGGCACGAGGATCACCCCGTAATCTTTTCCGGCCCGGGACCTCCGGCAGATGAGGTCGGCGATTTGCCCCACGATGGCAGAAAGCGTCTGCCGCTCTTCGCCGATGAGAGCGAGGTTCGGATGGGTCGCAAGCGCGCATTCGAGCGCGATGTGGGAGGCCGACCTTCCCATGAGTTTGATGAAGTGGTAGTATTTTTTAGCTGACAAGGCATCGCGGGCGATATTGCCTATGATGTCGGCATACGTCTTGCACGCCGAGTCGAACCCGAAAGAAACCTCGATGTCGGGGCTGCGCAAATCGCCGTCGATTGTCTTCGGAACGCCGATCACGCGTGTGGGACAGCCGTTTTCGATGAAATATTCGGCAAGGAGAGCCGCGTTCGTATTCGAGTCGTCTCCCCCGATCACGATCAAGGCGTCGAGGCTGTTTTCTTTGCAAGCGGCGAACGCCGCCGCCAGCTGCTCTCCGGTCTCGATTTTCGTCCGCCCGGTTCCGATCAAATCAAAACCGCCCTGATTCATGTAAGCGGCAATCAGATCCTTCGTCAGTTCTTTTTTCTCATTCTTGACGATCCCTTCCGGGCCGCCCAGAAAGCCGATCAGCTTGGAGCCTGGGTGGATCGCCAGGATCGCATGCAAAATGCCGCCTAAGACGTTGTGCCCCCCTGAAGCCTGGCCTCCGGAAAAGACAGCGCCGATCCGCAAAGGGCGCTTTTCTCCGGCTCCTCTTTCGAGGGCATGAGGGTGCGCGTCGAATGTTTTAGGAAATAACTTTCTCAGAGGCTCCGGCGGGATTTTCCCCCCGGTCTTTTGAACAAGCCGGACTCGATCCACCTCCCTGAGAAGATCGGGAAGCGGAGGGTTGTACAAGAGGCGATTTTTTTGGAGCGCGCTGAGTTCCATAGAGAAAAGGGATTCTCCTCCTCTACGAATTTGCGGGCAAGAAAATTATTTCGCACTTTGTGAGAAAAACATCCCTCAGACTCTCAGGGTCTCAAATCTCGGCGCTTAAGAAAACGCTATCCGTTGGCTTTATCTTCAATTGTTCTATAATTTCGAGCTTTGCGGACGCAGAATAGTGAATGATGAGAGCGTCCGGATCAGGTCTCATTAGCTTCGCCCAGTTATATTGGCGAGGCAATTCTTTTACGGGTATATCATATAGGTAAAGCACGCGGGAAAGGACGTTTTGATCCCCTAGAAAACGATTATTCTCATCAGCGCACATTTGCACCCAATAATGAAGAAATTTAGCGCCGCGACGGAAAAGAACGACTCCAGAATTATAATTCACTTCATCGGGAAAAATGTAGGATTGCTCCCGGTCTAACTGTTGAACGCATCCCAATTCTTTAACCATTGCCACATCTTCGGCGTCTAGACTGTCGAAAAGGGGTTTTAAGGAACCCAAGACCTGGCAATCAAGATCGAGCCAACAGCTCACTTCAAAGGGTGTATTGAGCAGAACGAGAGGTTTTCTAAACCAAGCGTCGCGAAAAAGCCAAATTCCGTCGCCATAGCGCTTTCCCCATTTCTTTATTTTCGCGGGAGGGATTTTTTTGAGCGCGGATCCATTCGGTAAAGAATAGACCTCCCCCCGCTCGCGACACCATTTCAAGGCGACAGGAGTCATCCCTAAATCAAAAAACGCGACCGGATACGAATTGTGGGCGGAATAATGCTTCCACCACCAAGGAAGAAGCCATTCCTGTTTACAATCGGAGGCGACAAGAATGCCCTTCATATTCCTAAATTTTTTCTATTATTTATGCGATCTCCCTATAAATGACAAGCTCCGGCCAGTTAGAGGGTGTGAACCTATCCAAGTAAAATTTTTCGTCGGTTTTCGTGATTATTTTGGCCGCTTTTCGATTCAAAATCGGGGGGGTCATATACTTCGGGTCGATATTACCCCCCGATTTTGAAGTCGAAAAGCG
>Ga0169931_10007039_pt1 | contig 16792 bp, 10 predicted proteins | sample Kivu_15m_20L_FD_129675 | JGI IMG/M metagenome (GOLD analysis project Ga0169931, IMG submission 129675) | Freshwater microbial communities from Lake Kivu, Western Province, Rwanda to study Microbial Dark Matter (Phase II) - Kivu_15m_20L... | ecosystem: Environmental > Aquatic > Freshwater > Lake...
ATCTTGGAGCGCAAGATAGAGGAGTACGAGGACCGCAGTATGGGTCCAGGGTGGCTCTAGGGCAACATACTGGTCGGATATTCACGTAAGGAGCTGTTCACTACACCCATGAACGTGGCCCTACCCAACCATCGCCGCATCTTCTCTCTGAGCTCCGTAGTCTCACCCCACAGCCTAGTGCCCTCCTAGATTCAGCTCGCCAACCTCTAGACCGACGAACGACCGAGATTCGACCGGAAGTAAGCAGTGTGTGAGTTAGTCGACTGAACGAGCAACTAATAAAAAATAAGAAGAAAGCACCCGCACCCAAGAAAGGACGCAAACCCAAAAGAAATCTAAATCGGAAGTGGCGAGGCTGAACACCAGCCACTTCAATCCTGATGACTACGCTGCACATATACAATATTTCTACTGTTATTTATATACAGTTATATATAAATCAGATGACCTTCAGAGCCCAAGAATTCAGAAATGCCATCGCCGATAACGACCCTAGAAGTCTACTGGGATTCGTCAAAAAAGTTATATTTAATCTCAGAAGAATGGAGTCAGTTTTTCTGGTGAGAACCATGGCGGAAGTTGCTACGATTTTAAGAGACCAGGGCGAGCCTCCTACCCTGAAGTTCAAGACAACCAAAGTGCGCTTTGTCTTACACAGTTTCTAATGTACCTGGTCTTCCTCGCAGACAACCATATCTACGATCTGATCAAATAATAAGTCTACACCATCATCCGAAGCGTATGCCTGTTCAACCGCTCATAACCTCTTAGACTTCGAGGCGCATAGTTCTTCAGAAACAACCAAGGTATTTCATCTTAAATGCAGTTACTGAGCTAGCAAGTTATGAATAAAAAATCAAGATAAAAGACATAGGCTGCAGATACTTAGTTTTTTGCATGGAATTCGTAAATACGATGGCAAAAATCATACCTAACTAGTCCAATAACAAGAAATAAAACTCGCTTTTCTACAATACTTATCAGACTCTGGTCAGGTAAGGAGTTGTTTTTCCGTCATAGGATTAGCTTGTTTTTTTCACTCAAAAAAAGATGGAAGAAATTTAGGAAGAGATATAAATATGCAAGGAAGAACTTGACAATATGTCCTCGGAAGGCAGTTCTGGGCTATAGAAAAAAATTCATAAACCCAGAAAAATCTAAAATCCAAGCATAGAATACCTCCAAAGAAGATTAAAATAAAAATAAAATACTTTACTTGAAAGATAGATGTAGCTTTAATAAAAATAAAAGTTGATTCAATAGATGCGACAAAGCAACTCTCTGACTGACCTACAAAGATAGTCAGCGATCGAACTAATGCGCTAAAAATAACTCAAACAGACTCGTAGAATAGAATAATACTAAAAAATAATTGCTTAGCTGACTCAAGAAGTCAACAGTATGCGAGTTCTTTTGCGTAATCAAAGTGCTTACACATCCGTGCCTACATAAAAAACCAAAAATTAGACAAAAATGCTATAAAAAATGCACTTTTAAATTTAAAGACTAAGAATATAGAACTAACAACTTAGGATGCAGATATAAAATTAGCCTTCTTCTTCAAGGAAGTCAGCCAAAATGAGTTTTGGTAACTTTTCCGATGCATCCAACATGCAAAGTCCTTCAAATAAAACAGTCAAAAATCATCATAATTTAAGGCAGCTACTGACCTGTAACGAACACCAAGAAATAACACCTGCCAAGACTAAAAAAGTAAGCAGTCAACAATAATTTTTTTAGTTTAAATAGGCCAAAGATTGCTTCAATCCTTACTTCGACACTCTAGGCAAATAGCAGCAAATCAGATTGAAAAAATCATTGTTTAAATCAAAATAAGTTTTATTCAAAAATACAGTGTTATAGATAGGCACCATTAGTAGCATAAGAAGCTCTATTTAAGTTGATCTGACAGTTATAGTTACCAATTTATCGACAAACAAGGTCAAAATATTAGAGATGAAGTGGTAGGATAGCAGAGAAATGGCAGTTTTTTAAGGAAAATAGATTCCTGAGAAAAAAATAAAACCAGGTTAGCAATCTAAAGTTGATATAAGGGTTCAAATCAACAATATAGATGCTCGATGCATAGTCATGGTGCTCACCTATCAATAACAATAAAGCGATCCGTAAAAGTTAGCCCTAATTTTGCCAATTTCAAAATTCAAACTAATAAAAACTTTACCATACACTGCTCCATCTTCAAAAAACTAGTCTTTTATTGAAAAAGTTTTTACTTTAGATCGCAGAGTAATGAACTCCCTGGACAAACTTAAATCATACTTTCCAAGATGCTACGTATCATAGCATTTGGGCGTATAATAGTTCAATATAAAAATAGCATTTTTATAGAAAACTCTTTTTGCTAAATTCGTAGCAATGTAAGGAGATAGCGTACGATTGAGTTTAAGATTCAATTAGTAAAACCGATGTCTTGCGGATAAGATTATGAATTAAGTTATTTTCATACTTGCCAAATGATGTTTCAAATGATATGTATATATTAATATAATATAAAAAAATAAGGTTACCACCACGGTGACGACAAAACTAAGACCACACACTTGTTTTTTATTTAAAAAATTAAATGAGATGGTATTATTAAATTAGATCATTAGTAGTCATAATCTACATATTGTTACTCGTCTTCCATCTATTGATCTCTGTATTGCTTTACACGTCTCAAATAGTTTCTATAAAGCTAGTCATCATCCATTTATTATCTGTCCTGTCTGCTATCATAGCTGTCATTATCTCTGATGATCCCCTCGGAGCTCCTTGAATCTTATTCATCAGGGTAGTCGTAGTCAGAATTGTTCTAGGCGTTGCTATCATAATCGTCTTAGTTTTTTTAACTTAGTTATTATTAGGATTATAGCTGCATTTAGTCGTATAGATGCTATTAGAGAGCAATCTGGGGGTATGCCTATTATGCGTTTACTTTCTTTTTTACAAGAGTGTAGTACTCACTCTCTTAATTTTCAAGCAAATCTCTGAATAAAAATATATTTACTCATATTAGACATGTTTTCCTCCTAACTATATGACTCCTTTGACTGATCCACCTTATTTAAGACTGCTCAATTTGACCATCCTGATCGTCCGTTTTGCCATCACTTCAGGACTCGCCCTGTCCATCTATCTTCTTACTTTTGAGCTCGCAAACATTTCCTGTCTTCTTTTAGACCTCTCATCTTTACTGCTTTCATGAGCTACTGAAAGTAAACTTTTAATCTAAGCTGAAATCTCCATCTTTTCTTGAGGATTTATCCTGAGTTTGAATACAAAAACCTGCTTAGAAAAAGTCTTTCGGTTCGAGTGTCGAAACTTATCTGGTTCATCATACGGGTCAAATTTTCTTATTAGTCTTCTCTTTTGATTCTTTTTCTAGCCTGTTCCATGATCACTGCTTAAAACTATTCTTACTTATTTCCTAAGGCGGTTGTTCGTCTTACTTGCGACTATAAGCAAACAAAATGATCTTTTTTTACCGCTAATCGAATAAATTTCTGCTTACTTTTATTGACTACAAAGGCAACTATAGAGCACTCTATACTTTTTACTAAGTTTTCTTTAAGATAGGTTTCAAGTTGTTAAGCTATGGTTCCTTATGCGATGAGATTTATGTTGTTGACATGCAAAAGTTTATAAAGAGTCAATATTGACTAGTTATAATCGTTATTAATGAATTCAAATCAATCAGAACAAACCAGAACATTATATCTCAAATCATTTTTCGGACAATATTTTTAAAGAAAGTAACACATACAGATCATCTCGAGTATTGAAACTTCAGTCAGTGTGATCCAATAACTTATAGAGCAATTTTAAATCAAAATAGGCACGAAAAGTATAGACATACCTCCGTTGTTCAGTAGACCTATCAAACAGCCTCATCAAGAAATAACCTAAATTCTTTAACAAATATACAACAGACTCACATCTATTTTCGAACACTGGAGAACTCCAATTAATACCTCAATATAAAATAGCACGCTTAAAGAAAAACATGCAAATTGCGATGAAGAACTGTATTAGATGCTAAATGACTACAAAAAATAAGTAAAGCAACAAAAATAGTTGAGAAAAAAGATATAATAATAGTGCGCTCAGCTGAGCAAATCACTTAATATTGCTTAAAGCGATAAAACACGACTAAGATGCTAGAAAAAATAAATTAAAAACTAGTTGAGTTTGGTCGAAAATAGATTGCAATAAAAAATTGAAGAAAGCAAGCAAATTGATGTAAATTTTAGAAACCTTTTAAGCTAGAAACAGTAGCTTGAAAGTAGGATAAATTAGCTTAGAGAGTTGGGAGTTCAGTTGGCCTAGAAATAAATGACCATTTAGCAGTTAAATTTGAGCCTTGAGTAAAGCCAAAAACGATAAAACTAGAGTAAAGAAAAGCTTAAAAATGTTGATTAAATAATAAAAGCAAGAATTCTCGAAAGCTAAGACAAATGGCGACAAATAATATAGGCAAAGATTAACTCCGAAGCTGTTTACAGCAAACCCGCGTGTAAGTTACTTAGAGATTTTGTGGGAAAAATGCGAGTTTCAGTAGGAAAAGATACGAATTGATTAAATTTCTGTAGTATTAAACCGCTGCAAAAACATATATTTTTAAATATTTTATACAAAATTTAATCAAAAAGAAGTTAAATTTTATGTTTTTCTTATTTAAACTGCTATTTTTTTGATTAAAATAGATTGAATCATTAATAAATAGCTTTCCGCTGAGTAATTATTTTCAGCCTTATAACAACCACTATGAATTTACGTAAGCTAGTAGGCATCGATAGCGGCATTTAGGAACTCCAGTTCGAACTAAAACCCCTCGCTCTAAACTTCTAAAAAAGCATGGACCACTCCTACGTGCTCTACCTTTTCAAAGGTATTTAAAAAATCATTCAGGCATGCAAGTTCTCGGCAGATTCGCAACATAATAATAAGACTATGCCTCTAAACAGTACAGATTCAAATTCAACGAAACGAGTGTATTCAGGATGGGCAAGATAAGCAAAGCCAAGTATTCGTGGCATTTGTATCGAATATCCCCACAAAACGGGCAGTAGTAGTTCATCCATTCAACTAAAATAAACCTAAAAACTGCAGTTTAAATGTACTAAATCTAACTTGCTTAAAAGTAAAGGTAGCTCCAAAATAACCTTAAAAATAAAGACAGTACTGCACTTCATCAAACTGTCATCGTTTAAATTTGGAGAATCGTCAGGAGCAAGCTACAGAAACGAAAGGAAAGTCAATTGTGTTTTTTCAGCAATAAAGCGATTAGTTTGGAGTACCAGTTTGAGATTAAGAACAGTTTGGACTTGTATATGGAAAAGAATCCGGTAAAATCGATGAGAAATAGCACGAACAGGAATATAGTTAAAATCGATAGCAAGTAGTAAGAAGTCGATTAAAATCTATTGAAGATCAAAATAGGTGGATAAACTGCTTAAAAGCAGTACGAGACATTATTTACTAAAGAAAATATTACATATAGGCCGCCTTAAAAAAAGTTTTCGTTATTAAGTGACATCATCTAAATGAGCTACGAAGGCTCAACAGTCTACGGAGGACCAGAACTAGGCGTTAAAAAAATCTCACAAGACATCCAAAGTCTCGGAAAAGCTGCTACTTTTCACTAATAATAACTTGACACGATAAAAAGACTAAACAAATTTAATACAATCCAAGTCGATGACAAACATTTGAACTATAATTTCATAAACAAATCTAAAACTCTGTTCGATAGTCACGGACATAAAGGAAAAAAGGAATAGAACTCGCCCAACATTCTAATGGACGTAAAAGTTCACGATATAAGCCATCCATTTACTGCTACTACAGCAGGTGAATAGTAGTACGATTCTTGTAGCGAGATATTCTTCAAAGATGGAAGATAAGTCCCCGAAGCAGTACTTGTTGATAAGGATAATAAGATCAAGTGGATTCTTGTAGTCGCTTTGTTGATTTTTGTAGCCGTTCTAGGCATATAGTGGTATCAGTTCAATCAGTAAGAAGAAATGTCGAGCAAAATGAAGAAAAATTTGAAAAAAAGTTATAAAGTTCAGATAAATTGATTCATTTTATGCAATGCAAACATTTACTTTTATCAAATCATAACAGATTTAATCATAGCCTGATAGTTCGAACTAATTGTCTACAATTACTACAAGGAAGCCTACTTCCACTGTGGAGAACCCTCCAAAAGTTGCTTTGTAAGCTACTATACTCTCAAGGGAGGTATTTGACCTTGTTAACCCTTGACCAAATACCTGAAATTTGAAGTTTTTTAGAATAAATAACTAGGGTTCTATCGTGCTAGCTAGAGTTGAATATGTGTCAAGTGTGCAGCTAATTCAGGGCTCTAAAGACAGCTTTAGATACTTTGTACTTTCTTGGGTTCTTTCAAAACAAGCACTACCAAAGTCCTTTATTATTATTTTTTTACTCTTCAGGCTAATTTTGTTCACGATTCATAAGCTAGCTTGCATCCATCACTAACTTTTGTCCTCGTATGTAAAAGATATACTATTATGTTTTGACTAGTGCTTCTTCGAACTCCAAGAAAGTGTTGTTTGATCTATCGTAGTACTTCATATATTATTTCAGGCGCATATGTATGATTATGATTAATGAATAGTCAGAAAATCAACAGAATACATATATTAATCAGGACCATCTATACCTATTTTTTAATCTCCAGTTCTGCATCTAAGGTGGCGTCATAAGCCTTCCCAAAGACTATACTCGATTTAAGTATTTGAACAGTATGATCATATTTTTGAACTGCATACGCGGTGATCTAAGCACCTTCTTCACGAATTCTTCAGATTTGATGAACTAAGTAAGTATCTACTTCAGTTGTCTTCGACCCTCTTAAAGCTCCTAATACTACATTTTATCTCTAAAATCTTGTCTACGGCCATTCGAAGCACGATACTCTCCGAAAAAGAGTACATTTATCGAATTGAAACTCGGAGTGAGTCTCTTATAGTGATTGAATATAGCGATTGCGCCAGGACAAAGTTCTTTGAGTGCAAAATAATACTTGATTTTACTTACCAAAAGTGTCTTGATGTTGATATGTAGCTACTTTGTTTAGAATCTCTATCCTTTTTTACGTTAAAAATATTACTAATTGTATTTAGATGATGTTTCTATGAGCGTTTTAGGTCTTACAGAATATTATGCTCTGAAGTCCATTATAAAAAGTATTAGCATCAAATCGTGCTAATAAAAACACACAAAAAGTGACAATTTAAGATTTTCGTGATGTTAGCTTTGATTGTTGATAAAATTCTTAATGAATTTTTTTATTGATATTAGTAACGATGATAACCTGAGGCTTCAAAATAACAATGTTATATGAAAATGAGTAAAATGCATCAAGCTCGAGATATGATGTTAAAAAATGTTAATATTTGTTGATAGAAGCAGCAAACAAACGATTTTGAATAATATTTAACCGATAAAGTATAAAAATTGAAGTTTTTTCGTTTTGAATGAACCAATCAACATCTCGCATCGATTCTATACTATTATTAGTGTTTTACCTCTTTAGATTTACTAAAAGTATCTTCATGTGTATGCTATACTAGATTAGTCGTATATAATAGTTAATTAGAATAAGCATAAAATGTAAAAAGCATCGAAAAACTAACACTAAACCGACAATCTTACCAAACATCAACAAAATCTTCAATCTGAAGTGAATCAAATAGAGAATAAGTAAAATATTGCGTATGGATAAAAACTACAAAATTTGAGTGACGATTCTATGGAAAATTAGTTAAACTCTTTATCTGAGGATTCATAATCTTAATCTTAGGTCAGTTTTGAGTAAGAAATCTGTTCTTAACATAATTGTTTTTTGTATGAACTCATCAAAAAAAGCACCTTTTTTGAATGTTTTTGTTACTCTAATTATCCTACATCAACTTTCAAAATATAGGAATTTAATACATACCTTTCCCACTTATTTCGAAGCGAATAAATGCAAAATTTAGCCTAAGTTTTAGACATCTTCACAAAAAACTTAGAAATTCATCCGAATTTCTCTAGTTTCCTCAGACATATCTACTATACATATCCGATCAGAATGATTAATGCGATAGTTCCTATAATGATCAAAGTATGGTCCCTCTACCTCCCTCACTTGTAATAAATGCTTGCTACAGACAATGTGTTACGAGTCGCTAAGAATATTTCTCAATTTTTATGCCAAAAATAATTTTAAGTCAATCACCTAAAAAAGAAGCTAACATGCAAAGACGAAGACCAGATTCATAAAATAATCGAAATAATGACTACAACAGTGATCTTAGTTCTCTAAAATATTGTTTCGAACCCCTATCTATAAAAGAAAGGAAAATACGACTACGTTCTAAAAGGAAACATTTTGACAGAAATATAAGAAAAACCTTTTTGTGACACTTTGCGAAAAATGGTGAAAAGATAACCCCCAAAACAGTGATCTAAATGATTATTGATCAGATATATTAACTATGTCAATTATTAATATAAATGTCATTATTTAATCAAAGAAATATGAAGATAGTCATCCAACTCATCTAGAATAGCCTCACACAAGACATACCTACAGTCATGATTTCTACTTAAACCAACAAATACATTTTCAACGTGCCATCTAGTTTTCAGAGGTACACTAAGGAGCATCGCATCAAACTACCAGTAAGCGCACATTATTTTTTCACGAAAACTTGTACGGGAACTATAACTGGACTTACAGGATTGCTTCTTACGCTTTTTGAAAGAGGAGCCAGCTGCCAGTCTAAACTCTATCTTTAAAATAGATTGTATGGATACCTGGAATAGCTTCGATATAAGGTTGGCATGAAAATTTTGCCTATTTCGTATTGCAGTTGGGAAGGTCAGGCTCGACTTGGTTGGAATAATTTCAAGTAGCTTTGTTAGCTTAGTAAAAAATAAGATTTTGCTCAGATTTTCAATAATTTCGATTAATTTTTGTCGCACCGAAATCCGAACGAAGTCAATAATGCCTCAACCTTTTACGACAGACAAGCTCAAATATTTTCAAACGAAGACTTCAGAATATACCCTTTCGACATCGTTTCCAAGCACTAAACAATAACAAACTATATAATTTAGCCCCCCATCATTCCAGGTGGTTTGAAAATATAAAAACTCAAATAATTCGGACTAGCTGGCAAAATAATAGGTGAATTGCAAAAGAAGCGCAAAGTTTAGCATAATGGTCGCACGATATCTATATAAGAAGTCAGTTTATAAGACGAACCGAGTCCTCATATTGTTATTTTGCACTACAACTCTATCGAATCCATTGAAAAAATAATACAAAATCATAGATTTAGACAGTATCTTTAGAACAAATAAAAGAAAACATAGTGCATTATACATATTGCTTAACTTCCTTAGATAATTAGTTCATAATAATTCAAATATTTTTTAAATCTGTGGTAAGGAAAAGTATCCCATTACGTCTACAATAGACAGTTCAAAAATTCCGGAGATCCAGTCGATTAACTTCATTACATGAGCACTCAGAATTAAATATGCACCTAACTGAGCAAACAATTTTAGTTCTGCATGCCCAATCTTCAAAAATTACATTATTAATTCGTCAAAAATTGGATCAAAAGTAGGACCAATATCGATAAATTGTTTCCCATGCATAAGATTACAGCGTATCGTAGGTGTCATTAGATCGTTGTTGTACCTCGCAAAAAAAGAGGTTACTTATAGATACAAGGATAGAAAAAATAAAGTTCAATTTAACAAGTTTAATTCATGCATAAATAGTTCTAACTTTAACCTGAAATGGCTTAAAAATTTAAAATTTTTGACCCTAAAGTCGTATTTCTCGGCACTGGATCTATGAAGCCATCAAAATATCGTAATGTATCAGGAATCTTCATATAATTAAATCCATAGAGCTCCATGATGTTCGATTGCGGCTAGGGCTCACATCTACAACTAGCCGACCACTACGGTCATTAAAAATATGAAGATATTTTACTATCAATACAAATAATTTTTATAACCCATATACATTCAGATCACAACCTAGGCATGCTTGATATCATCAGTCAGAGAAACGCCATCATGAAAAAAAGAAAAATCGATATATAAAACAACAAATTATTTTTAGTTCTGCCAGCTAATGTAGTACCGTGGTTCAATACTTTTTGCCAAACTATATAGAATCTTGGAGAAGGATGCTAGGTTGTTTTTATTCAGAGTCTCAGAAATTAAGGGTTTAACTTCTAGGGCACGATGTCGAAATAATCTGCGTTTAATAGAAGTTGCTCCATGGTCGAATAGTCTGAAAAATAGGCAAGTGATCAAGAAGATTAGCTGCAGATAGTTGTAAATGTTTTTGTATTTAGAAACCTGAATGGGAAGCAGTGCTCAAGTAATACTCATATAGACAATCAGCTGTTTTAAATGCTTTCAGTAAGTTACTCGAAAGTCTTGGATTGACTGAGTTTACTCCATATCCGGTCATTCACTGCCCTCAGGCTCACGGAATCATAGTGAAACACTTATCTGGTGTCAAAATCAGCTATTCTGGAGACACACGTCCTTGCTCGGAATTCGCCTAAGCCGCAATAGGCTCTACTTTGATGATACACGAAGCCACTCACGGAGACGATCTATGCAACTAGGCCGCTCAAAACTTCCATTCCACAGTCGGATAAGCCATAGACATGTAAAAATCATCAGATTCAGAGGAATGAAAGCCAAAAGCTGGAAAACGGCCTTGACTCATTTCAGCCAACGCTACAAAAGTACAAGTTAAATCGTAAATCCCAAACTATACAAACTAAATCAATAAAAAATGTAATACACTGACAAACATACGATTGTTTGTTTCGATCATTTGTAAATAAAACTCAGCTAGGCTCATAAACTACCATATTATACGAAAATCATGTCAACTGCTTTTCCTTCTTAAAACAAATAATGATTTTGTTTATTTTTTGGAATGATTTATATGAAAAATATTGAGAAAATGTGTAGTTTATGAGTAGTCTAGAGATGATTAACAACGTAACGCTTTTTTCTATGATGATAGATGGATATTTGTTGTTCATATAACACTTAGATCATTATTGGGTCATCATCGACATCGAAAGTAAAAAACTTTAGTCGAGGCTGGTCAACTTGCTGAGCTCTGGGAGAGGTTAGTGTCTCAAGGTTGAATCTTCGATCATGTTGTTTGTTCTCCAGAAGGGTTAAAGTCCTTCTTCGATAGGCGTTTAAGGGTTATCTTCAAGGGGCTGTTCAGTCTAGAAGGTCTTGGAGGAAGCTTTTTGAACTAAGGGAAGATAGGGGAGTTCGTTGCTCATATTTTCTTGTTTTCTATTATAAGAGGGGTTTTCTATTGGATTTAAACGAGTGATCTGATGATTTCTTATAAGATTTAACCGCAAAGAAGATTAATAGCTTATATTTCATTAACAAGTTGCTTTAAAGAAAAAGAATAAAAAATAAAATTTTTAATATAAGTGAGCTTCGATTTAACTCGAACGCTTATATTAATTTTTAAAATAAAATTGACATTCTATAATTTTAAATTGCATAGAATGAACTTCCAAAAACTTTCTTGGAACTGCGTAAAAGGAAAATGCGTACCTCGTGCCACCTGAAAAAAATTGATACAAAAAATGAAAAATCATTATAGCTTTTATCAAATCGAAGTTTTTTATTGCAATTAATTCTCATTTGCATTAATTTTGAATAATAATAATTTTCGATAAATAGAAAACTCCATGAACACCCTCAAAATCATGCTAATTGTTCTCCTAGTAGCAACTTTAGTGCAGAGCCACAGAAGAGACAAACGATGCTAGACCATCCGATGCGCTTCTGGCTTCAGATGTCGAAGAGGTGAATGCATTCAACAGAAAATCATGCCCAAAAAACATATCTGTGCGGCCAACGATTTCCCTAAGGATATCAAAGCTATTGAATGCCCTGCTGATAAAAGATTTGCCTGCACTCAGGTCATCGGCCCTGCCACGTGCGGATTCACCAACACCGGACTTAGAAGAGATTTCTCTAACGACTGTAAAGCATGTCAAGCTGGCTAGATCGTTTTCGCGTACAAACTTTCTTGCTCCAAAGCCCCTATCGTGTGCCAGGACAACCAAGAATGCGTCAACGGAGGTTGCGTCACCATGTTCGATAGCGACTAACACAAAGACGATGAATTTTGCAAGACCAAAAAAGATTGTGAAGACCCCGAAGTCAACCTTTGCGTGGCTAACAGATGTGTCTAAAAAAGAGACCTTTTCAAGAGTTTGAGACAAAACAGTCAGAACATCGCTCAGGTCCAAGGAAGAAATCGAAATGGAATGTTTTAGGTCAACAGAAGACAAGGATGGTACAACTGAAACTCATGATAAGCATCACTTCACTTCATTACTTAATCATATTGTCTATAATATAAATAATGAAGCGTTCTAAAAATATCTTCAATTCGCCTATAGCCCCCTAATCTTTGCTAGAGTAAGAAGGGAATCGTTAGTTTCGAGTCGGAGGGATAAGTATTGATTCGAATTGGCTGAAAGGGGTCAATCCTTAAGACTACCGTAGGTACATATTGTCGACCATTCGGTTGTCGTAGCTTCAGAAAGAGCTCTAAGAACTAAAAGACAATGATCAGAATAGTCCGATCAAGCAATCCAACAGTTTCAAGATCGGAAATATCAAGAAAAAGATTCATAATTTTGATCTTATTCCTCTACCTGAATAGCTGAACCGTTAAAAAGACTAAAATAAAAACAATGAAGCTCCGAAAACCGATACACTCATAATCCAGAAAATAACTGGATTTTTTAACAGTGCACTTACAAGAAAATGCAGAATTTAAAACAAATTGCTTTATATTTAATCGCAGAGAGACTCAGTACGTCCGTGGATATAGCTGCCTATCTTCAACTATACAATCTAACTGTAACTCAAACAAAAACCTTTAAATAATGAAATTTTCAAAGCATTTGTGTGGCTACCTGAAAATTAGCATAGAATTTTATTATGGGGATAAAAACTCCGACCCTATTGCCTGTATGGTAAAGAATAATAGCTCAAAAATGTTCAAAGGTACTTCCAGGTATAGAAGCTTTAAACTAAAAAATCAACTATTTTCAAACATTTTAACACACAGTTGCAGCAAAAAATTATAACTATTTTCGGAAACAAGGTACGTTTTTTTGATCACAACATGAAGATAAGAAGAGCTTAGAAATAATCACAACTTAATTTGTTTAAAAATATGCTGGAATATGCAGTAGAAATGGAGCCCAGCCACCTGGCACACTCTAGAGTTAACAAAGAGAAAGATGAATCAAGCAGTAAAGAAAAGTAGAGCAATATGGCAGCAAATAGCGATCTGTCGAAAAGCAGAATTTCTTTACCTCATTAATCTAACCCGAATCCTTCGATTTTGGCCTCTATTGCCAATGCTCTAGACACTTCCAAGGATAAATAAGGCTTTTTCAAGAAAAATCTATCAATATAGAAAGAAAAAGAACCACAAACGAAATCTTAAGTGTTCAAACTCCGTCTAAAAAGTTCCACCGTTTTCTACGACGAAATCCAATAGCCTATAAGCGGCTAGAAAGGCTAGAAAAATCGTTACACAGTCAAGGATATAAATCTAGGTCTGAAATAAGATGGAGGAATAAGTGAAAATGACTAGTAAGATAAAGGAAGTTTTAATTAAAGTGTCAGGGGCAGTGCCTAAGGAAGTATAGTCCGTAAGGAAAGTAGCAATAAAAAAAGCACAAATAAGAGATAAATGCAAAAAAAAGTAATACATATGTCACTACAAAACGAACTAGATTAATCTTAGTACTTTAGTATTAATATACATCAGATTACAGCACACGATAATTCTTCGCTAAATCGCGAGGGATAATTCGAAAATAAATCAGTATCAGAATTATCAATGAGATCGCATACACACAGCCCGAACTATATATCTAACATCGCACTCAGCTAAATACATAAACCTCAATCCGAAGACAACTTTTTAGGGATTCAAAGGCATAATATCTAGGATATGGATTTCATGGATTTTATATTAGAAACAAAAAGACCTTAGGAAGAAAAATAATCGTCAGATTCTTAAAAAAGCTCATCTATTGAAAGCATAAAAACCAGAAAAAACAATCAACTTTCAAAAATGCCCAATTCTAGAGTTATAAGAGACCTCAAAAACAAAAAACTAAAAAATTAGATAGATGTTCTATAAGTAAACAAACCAAAAACCATTCACTTTGCAGTTCAATAGATCCGAATGTTCATGCCATACAACTGCTAATAGATCTAATTCTAGATACTACAGGTAGACATGTAACTCGAGATGCAAAGAACGATAGTTGCTTGTGCTCGTACTAGTTCTAAATTTAAAATGGGATCTGAGAAGTAAAAATACATGTATTATACGATATAAGGTGGTCATCATTTCATGTGTTCTGATTCGAGCGATTAGTTTATTTTTGTATTGAAGGAACCCAGCAAAAATCATTACATACGATTCTGGACCAACCCTAAACCTAAATATCAAAGAAATTGCAGCCAGTTTCTAATGACAACTCTTGATCTCTAAGGATTTCCTTTCAGTTTTTCACTTATAATGTATTCTTCGCCACGTCCTGTGAAACTAACTCAGCTTCTGAGCACTAAAGAATTTCTTTTGACATACCTAAAAGAAGGAGAATCGTATGATTTTAAACATGATTTCATCGATGATAAAAGAAAAAGACAGCTTCTTCGTAGCGAGTGGAACAAGGTAATCATCAATGCAGCTCTCAAGGATGGAGATACTTAAAATTTTTCAAAAGCTGTTTTTTTCGGCATGTCCTAGTCAATTTTCAAAAAACTTAAAAAAAGCGTGGATTACAATCCTGAATCTTTGTTTGTTTTCGGCTAGGCATAGCTTAGATTGATGTAAGACAATATCCTTTCCGCGGGAGTGATGGACCTTCGCAGCTTCCTAAAACCCGTCCCCTTAATGCGATACATCTTCAAATGCCACAAAAACAAGCTAATCCAATAGCGACTTGAACAACTTTGTGTGTATTTTTTGCATAGATACGGTTCGATGCACAATCTGGCACTTCTTTTTGTCAAAGAAGTCATCGTCAAGTTATAGCCTATACTGAGTTTAGCCAGAAATTAAGAAGAAGTTTTTGCGATTATCGATCTGTACTTCGAAGTTTAGTACTAACTTGATCAGCTTTTTGAGGAGATTAGCAGATATTTCAAAAAATGATTTTTTGTGTTTTTTTGTTTCAGTTATCTGTACATGCTCTAATATATACAGCTTATAAATAATAACGAATATAGATTCATGGAAAGAAAGTCATTTTTGCTAAAAAGAGAAGCCTAAGAATCCCTAATGCCCGTTACCAGCAGTCCTCAACGCTCCAGCTACGACAATTAAGAGTCTATGGATGAATAACGTTGTTACGTGATGGTGATCGAACAACTCAAACGCTAGAATGCTTTTCTAAAAAAGAAAATAGCATAATTAAGTAAAAAGAAAGGCACAAAATAGACCAAACTAAGAAATATACCTATAAACGTCAAGGCTACTAGCCAGTAAAAAAGTCAATAGAAAAATAACGTCATAGGATTTTTCTAATAAATCAGTGGAATTCTGTAAAACTTTCAACAGTTATTCAGAGTATAAACCGATAGCTCGCTTTCACTTGAGAAACATAACTAGACTTTGAAAAAACTTCAAGTCGATTAAAACTGGAATCATCGTTTGATGAAAGTCATCCTCATGCCATAATAAAAACGTTACCCTTAACTTCTCTAAGTGTTTTCAAATTACTACAAAATAACATCAACAAGGGAAAAACATTTGAAAAAAATGGTCGAAGAGTTGACTCTTGAGGTGATCTAGATGGGCAACAATATGGCAAGCAAAATGCGCTAAAAAGTAAAATAATCCAGAAAAAGTTGTACCCTATCTATGATAGACTACCCTTTCTTGTCAAGTTAGACAACTTTTCTGAAAGAATCTAACGTGAGGACTTCGTTTGTTGAAGATAAATAAAATTGTTGTTAATGACTGATTTTATGATTTTATGAGATATGGATCATTATCACCATGCCCAAGGATCAATTTTTATATTGTTGTTTATAGCTAAATATATAAGATAGTACTTTGTGGCTTTGGTTTTGATTTTTATGAAGTAGGGATATCGAAAGTAAGATCGCTGAGGTCTGTTAGATTCTTTTATTTACTTGTCATCCAGCTTACCTAAGTCATATCTTTGTTACTTTTTATACCTAGAATGAATTTCCGCTTTTGAAATTTGAAAATTAGTCTGTTTCTGATTGAAAAGGTGCCTTGGTTTAAACTGAAGTCGTCTTTGTTGGACTGACCTATAGAGATATCTGAGCTGGAGGAGGATTGAAGCTCGGATATGGTGTAGAATATGCATAAGGTTGAGGATTGTATGGCTGATTTTGATAACTTTGAGATGGATAAGGCTGTTGATAGTAATTGTTGGTGTAGGGCTGAGGTTGCTGATATGGATATGAAAACGAAGGATTCTGATAGCTTGGTTGAGGTTGAGGGTAAGGATTGTAGCTTGGATTTGAGTATGGATTTGAAGGATAGTAAGAGTTGGGCGGGTAAGCTTGCTGACCTGGTCCGTAGTTCACATAGTTACCGTAGTTATTAACGTAGTTATTGATTTGACTAGGAGCTAAAGGTTAATTAGGCGATTTTTGAGCAACAAGTGGATTCTGAGGTTGAACC
>Ga0169931_10007041_pt1 | contig 16791 bp, 16 predicted proteins | sample Kivu_15m_20L_FD_129675 | JGI IMG/M metagenome (GOLD analysis project Ga0169931, IMG submission 129675) | Freshwater microbial communities from Lake Kivu, Western Province, Rwanda to study Microbial Dark Matter (Phase II) - Kivu_15m_20L... | ecosystem: Environmental > Aquatic > Freshwater > Lake...
CATCCAACAAATCAGGACGACGTTGCCTTGTGCGTTCAACCGCTTTCTCGAAGCGCCATTTCTCGATTTGCGGTGTATTGCCCGACAATAAAATATCCGGAACCTTCATCCCTCTGAATTCTGCCGGACGCGTATAAACCGGTGGAGCCAGCAGATTATCCTGAAACGAATCAGTGAGCGCCGATGTTTCATCATTCAAAACACCTGGGATCAAACGAATAACGGCATCAGCAACCACTGCAGCCGCCAGCTCTCCACCCGAAAGCACGTAATCGCCAATAGAAATTTCACGGGCAATAAAATGCTCGCGCACCCGCTCATCAATTCCTTTATAATGTCCACACAAAATCGCGATGTTCTGCTTTAATGAAAGTTGATTGGCGATGCCCTGTGTAAAGCGCTCGCCATCGGGTGTCATGTAAATTACTTCCTCTACACCGTGCTCATTTTTCAAAAATTCCAAACAGTTCACAATCGGTTCAATCATCATCACCATGCCTGCCCCGCCACCAAAAGCATAATCGTCGACGCTCTTGTGCTTGTCGCTACTGAAATCGCGTAGGTTGTGCACGATTACCGAGGCAAGGCCTTTCTGATGTGCCCGTTTTAGAATAGAATGCGCAAATGGACTCTCCAACAATTCAGGTAAAACGGTTACGATGTGAACAATCATTCGGCAAAAATAGTTGTTTTGCAGCCAAACATGGAATGACTTACCTTTGAGCCGCACGAATTATTGAAACTGCTATGAGCGACATCCGCAACAATTGGACACGTACCGAAATTCTCGACATATATAATACGCCACTGCTCGAGCTTATTTTCAAGGCAGCAAGTATGCACCGTAAGTACAACACCGGCTCTGAAGTGCAGGTGAGTTCGCTCATTTCGATAAAAACAGGCGGCTGTCCCGAAGATTGTGGTTATTGCCCTCAAGCTGCCCGCTACAACACCGGCGTTGATGTGCATAAACTCATGAATGTTGAGCAGGTTACCCAAATGGCCGAACGTGCCAAAGCGGGCGGTGCATCACGTGTTTGTATGGGTGCTGCATGGCGTGAAGTGCGCGACAACCGCGATTTCGATCGGGTTATCGACATGGTGAAAGCCGTTAACGCGATGGATATGGAAGTGTGTTGTACGCTCGGAATGTTGAGTGAAGATCAAGCGCAACGCCTTGCCGAAGCCGGATTGTATGCGTATAACCACAACCTCGATACATCCGAAGAAAAATACAGCGATATCATCGGCACGCGCACTTACGACGATCGCCTCAATACCATTAAAAATGTGCGTAAAGCCAATATTTCGGTTTGCTCGGGCGGAATTATTGGCATGGGCGGATCGGCTGAGGATCGTTGCGGCATGTTGCTTACACTCGCCAACATGGCCAAGCAACCCGAGTCGGTTCCCATCAATGCCTTGGTGGCCGTAGAAGGTACGCCGCTTGAAAATCAGAAGCCCGTTGAAATTTGGGAAATGCTCCGTATGATTGCCACAACGCGCATCGTAATGCCAAAAACGGTTGTGCGATTGAGCGCCGGCCGCCAGCAGATGAGTGTCGAAGGTCAGGCTTTGTGCTTCCTCGCAGGTGCGAACTCGATATTTACCGGTGAGAAATTGCTTACGACGCCGAATCCGGAATTCGACCAGGATATGGAAATGTTCCGTCTGTTGGGATTAAGCGCGCGTGAACCCTTTGCTGAAGGCCGCCCTCAGGTGGCACATGCACATTAATTATCACGGTTGATGTTTAGGTTGTTCTTTTTCGCATTGCTAATCGCAGAAAGCGCGAAAGGACAAACAGATTACAATCCTTTGCGTAGTGTAGCGGTGAATCAGCCCTATTTGCTTGATGCGGTTGAAATGTTGCGCTATGGCAATCCCGAGGGAGCGATAAAACACATACGCAATGCCCCCGATTTAACAGCCCGCAGTTTTGAAGCGGAATTTTTATTGGGGACAGCGTATCGCGTGCAGGGAAAAATTTCGGAAGCCATAGAGGCGTTCTCCCGAGCCAGTCGGTACGAATCGAGCTCATTGCCTGCGCATTTCGAGCGAGGAAACTGTTACCTTATTAAAAAAACATTCAACCTCGCTGTATTCGATTACGACAGGGTCCTGTTGTTGGATTCGACATTTGTTCCGGCGTATAACAACCGTGCCTATGCCCGCATCCGCAATTATGGCGAAAATGGAATGCCGCTTCATCAATTGCGGTTTGCACGGCAGGATATGGAGAAGGCACTGTATTTCTCGGGTAAGGAAGCCAATCAAGGGTTTGAATATTATTTTAACCTCGGACTGCTCGATTTGTATCTTTCGGAATACGAAACGGCTATCGTGAGTTTTAACAAAGCGGTATTTGCCGAGGAAGGAATTGCCAAACTCTATTATTATCGGGGTGCAGCTCATTTTCTGGCGCGTTATTACGACAAAGCACGCGAAGACTTCGAAGCGGCTGAGGTACTTGGATTCGTATCGGAACAAACACCCGAATTTTTAAACGTGTTGGGCTTAATTCGAAAGCACGAAGAAGAAACCGGACAAACATTGGGAAAGAAGTAGGTAGGTATGGATTTCCTGAAACAGAAACTTGATGAACGGCTTGCATTGCAGGCTTTGCGGCACTTGAAGCCGACAAATGCACGCATCGATTTTTCATCGAACGATTACCTGGGATTGGGCAGAAGCATTGAGTCAAAGCTTGAGACAAAGCGTTGCTCGGGTGGTTCGCGTTTGTTGTATGGCAATTCGCCCGAGGCCGAAAGCCTCGAAACGTGGCTTGCACATTCTTTTAATGAAGAAGCGGCTTTGGTTTTCAACTCGGGCTATGCCGCTAATCTTGGATTTTTTAGTTGTGTTCCGCAGAAAAACGACGTGATCTTGTACGATGAATTCATTCACGCATCGGTGCGCGATGGAATTCGACTTTCGCATGCCAAAGCATTTTCGTTTCGACACAACAGCATCGAATCATTGTGCGAGAAAGCAAGTCGCCAGCGTGGTCGAATCTTCGTGGCCATAGAATCGGTGTATTCGATGGATGGCGATGCTGCGCCATTGGAAGGATTTAATGCCGTTTGTGCCACGCATGGTTGGCTGCTTGTTGTGGACGAAGCGCATGCCTTGGGTGTTTATGGTCCAAATGGAAAAGGTAGGATTGCTGAACTGAAAGATGCTTCAGGAGTTTTTGCGCGCATATTAACCTTTGGTAAAGCTGCCGGATATCATGGCGCAGCTGTTTTAGGTTCTGCAATATTGAAAGCGTATCTCATCAATTTTAGCCGGCCCTTCATTTATTCTACCGCGCTTCCACCGAGCGACTATTCTACGATGCAAATGCAGTTACAGCGCATGCTTGAAGCAGAATCGGCACGTTTAACCTTGAAAAGTATAATTGATGTGTGGAAGCAGGAAGTTGGCGATGCTTTTCGAACGCAAGACGGGCCGATTCAGGTAGTGCCGGCGAAATCGAACGCGCATGCCGATGCCTTGGCAAAACATCTAAGTGAAGCCGGATTCGATGTTCGTGCCATCAAGCATCCAACCGTTGCAGCGGGCATCGAACGCTTGCGGATTATTCTGCATACCTTTAATTCAAGAGATGAGATACAAGCCCTTGCACAACATCTGTTGAAAACTGAAGATTTTTTTTGATTGAATCTTGCGTAATCAGAAAAACGTTCTAATTTTGCAGTCCCAATTTTACAGGTCATGGTAAGAACATATCAACCCTCCGTTAGAAAGAGAAGAAACAAACATGGTTTCCGTGAGCGTATGGCAAGTGCCAATGGCCGTCGCGTTTTAGCTGCCCGTCGCGCACGTGGTCGCAAGCGCTTATCTGTATCGAGCGAAAAATTGCACAAGCGTTAAGCTGATCAATAAATTTATTCTTCCAAAGCGGCCCTGTGCCGCTTTTTTGTTTTAGCCAACCAGTGTTCGGCAAACTTTCGTATGGCTTTATCGCTTAACATGTTGTGCCCGGTTTCGAGTTCATAAACCTGGGCAGCCGAAAGTTTTTTGCGGATAAAACGCCTTGTTCGTCCATAGGGAATAACACTATCATCGATTCCCAATACACACACCACCGATAAAGAAGATTTCCTCACGGCATCATTCAGCGCGATATGGTTTGGAAGCGCTGCCCGGTATGCCATCCAGGTGTTGAACAACTGTTTTCGTTTTGCGAAATCGGCTGTTTCGTGCAGGTAAAACTTAGCAGCCTTGTGCTTTATGAGTTTCAGTGCCTGCGCTGCTTTAATGATGGCGAATACAAGATGCGGGCGCTTTACAAATCCGCGAAACAGCGAAATTCCAATCAGATTCGTTGTTAAAAATTTATAAAAACCCGAAACCGGCATCCCATCGGGTGCAAAAAGCCATAACTCCTCGATGCGCTTCGAACAGGCTCCCGAAATGCTCATCGCAATGCGCGCCCCAATTGAATATCCGACCAAACTGATTCGTTCTGTTTGCAGTTCTCTGCAAACACTATCTATAAACTCAGCTGCCTGATTGGGTTGAAAGAAATAACCTTCTAACATGGAGGCATTCCTTCCGTGATAAGCCAAATCCATCAACACCAAGGTATACGAATCACTTAGCAGTTCGGCGAGGTGATGAAATGCGTGTGCATCCTGTCCGTATCCATGAAATACCAATAAAAATCGCTTACCCGAACCCAGGAGCGGCGCATGCCACTCATGCCCCTGAAATGCAATACGAATATGCCGTATTCGGTCGTCCATACTATGCGATTGGATGCTGAAAATACTAATTTTTCGGTGCGCCAATAAAATCGATTCTGTAATTCGGAGAAAGCAAACTACTCGTTCATTGTACTTACTTTCGCAAAAAAAAGAATACCGGAATCAATATGGAAGAAACCATTGTTATTACAGGAGCCAGTTCGGGAATCGGGAAGGCATGTGCCGAAATACTTGCCGTACCGGGGAAACGGTTTATTCTCGTTGCGCGCAGAAACGATCGCCTCCTGGAACTTGCTGCCAAGCTCGAAAAACGGGGTGCGCAAGTGTGGACTTATGCGCTCGATGTGCGTTCGCGCGAGGCTTGTCAGGTGTGGGCCTCGCAGATTCCTGTAGCATTCCGGAATATTCGGGTACTCATTAACAACGCCGGTTTAGCTGCCGGGCTTTCGGGCATTCAGGAGGGCGATTTTACCGACTGGGACCGTATGATTGATACGAACGTGAAGGGATTGCTTTACACTACCGAAGCAATTTTGCCTTTCCTCAAACAAACGCCCGGCGCGCACATTGTGAACATGGGCTCGATTGCCGGGAAGGAAGTGTATGCCAACGGAAATGTGTATTGCGCTTCCAAACATGCCGTGGATGCTCTCACGCGCAGCATGCGCATCGACTTGTTACCCCTCGGAATCAAAGTGAGTTCGGTAAGTCCGGGCATGGTCGAAACCGAATTTTCGCTGGTGCGGTTTAATGGCAATGCCGATCGAGCTGCTGTTGTGTATCAGGGTATGGAACCGCTTCAACCCGAAGACATTGCCGAAGCGGTAAAGTACATTTTAACAGCTCCGAAACACGTAACAGTAGCCGATGTTGTGTTGTTTCCTTCGGCTCAGGCTTCATCACGCGATGTGGTGCGGAAGCCGCTGGCTTAATCCTTCGCCATTTTCCGAAATACGCGCATCCATCACTGCAAACCAAAGAGGAGGAACGAGACTCAGCAGCATCATGGCCGGATAACCCGCCGGTAATTGTGGCGCATCGGTATAACTTTCTAATACCTGGTACTTTTTGGATGCTTTGTAATGGTGGTCTGAATGCCGGGTGAGTTCGAACAGCATCATTCTACCCAAGGGATAATCGGCGTTCCACGAATGGCCATGCACCACACGTTCATAATTACCCGATGCATTTTGCTTCCGAAGCAATCCGTAATGCTCAATGTAATTGATGGTTTCGAGCAGAATAATTCCGATGAGCGAGGCACTCAGGTAGAGGACGGCACTGAACCATCCCAGGAAAATTCCAAGGCTAAAAATCGTTGCCAACTGAATGAGCAGGTACAGCAACATATTGTTGTGGAGCGAAATAAATGATTGGTTCTTTTTCTTCAAGGTGTTGCGTTGAATGCGCCAAGCCGAACGGTAGCTTCCGAACAAGGATTGAATCCAGAATGCGTATAACGATTGCCCTTTACGCGCAGTAGCCGGATCGAGCGGTGTGGCTACATAGCGGTGATGCCCGTGATTGTGTTCTACAAAAAAGTGTGCGTACTGCGTCGATAAAAGTAAACATTGCGCAACGAATTGCTCGAGTTTCCCGGAACGATGTCCGAGTTCGTGGGCGATGTTTATCCCAATAACACCACACACGATGCCCGCAGCGGAAGTCATTCCGATAAGTTGCAGCACTGAAAATTCGGCGGTGCTGGTTTGGTAAAGGAAAAATGCCAGTGTAAAAAGCTGAACAGGCAGTCCGAGCATGAGCATGATGTCGTAAATGCGGTCTGAAGCTGCACTTTCAGCATCTGGCCTTATCGTAGCATTGGGCTTGGCGAGTAGCTCAATAAACGGAATTATGCCAAATGCATAAATCAAGGCACCATACGCAAAGTGCTCGGGAAAAGCGATGGATGCAAGGGCAACAAGCGGAATGCTGTATCCACAAAGGTATTTCAGGCGGTCTATCATCACACATCAAATTTCGGAAAATAAACAACCAAAGCAAGTCAGAAGTTTTGTCGAAGCGCTTATCTTTGAACGTTTAATATTTTGAATTGTGATGCGATTACTGAGCCTCGTAGCCATTTTACTGACTTTCTTACTCTTTTTTGAACCCGACAGCGAGTTCATGCCCATTCCGGGGAAAGGTAAAACGAAGATTATTGCCGAACGCGAGCACGAAAGCGAACGGGAAGAACAGGAAGCACGGCTGGCATGGATAAACCGCATACACAAAGCCGCTCCGGGAGTCGACTGGCGTGAAGTGGATCGCCAAACACGCCTCGATCGCTACAAAGAACGAATTCTGCGGGGTAAAAGTCAGCGGAGTAATGCGCCCATCGAAATCGAAGACGGCCTGCTTACCGGGCGTTGGGTGGAGAAAGGGAGCCGCAACAATGCAGGTCGCACGCACATGGCCGATTACGATACCTTAACCCGCACTGTGTATGTGGTGTCGGATGGTGGAAACGTTTGGAAGGGCAATCTGGATGGCGAAAATTGGGAGGTGCTGAACGATTTGTACCAGATCGAAAATGCATCCTTGATTCGCGCACTACGTAACTCTGATGGCATGCGGATTTTCGTTGCTACCTGGGGCAAACGGATGTGTTACAGCGACGATGAAGGACAAACCTGGAACGAGTCGAGCGGATTCGAAAATTTCACAGCGTACAACCATTCCATTGAGCGTGTGGTCGTAGCCGACGATAGCCTGCATACGATGTATGCCATCGGAACGGCTCCGAACCTCAGCAATACGCAGGTTCCGGTATGGATTTACCGTTCCATTGACCGGGGAACATCCTTTCAGCCTTACCTCGAAATCCCGCAAACCAATGGAATCAGTCGTGGCAATACCGATATCTGGATGCCGCATTACGGCTACAGCGATCCGTTTGTAATGGTGAATAATACCTGCTACCGAATTAACGTGGCCGACAGCAGCATTGCGTCCGTTGGGAATTTGGGGAGCGGTTTGAATGGATATTGCATGCTCACCGGTCAGTTGGATGGTGAACAAGTGCGACTTTACACCTACCTGAATCAGAATATTTACCGCTCGGTTGATGCCGGACAGACTTGGGAATTCGTGACAGACCTTGGTCGTGATCCATTTTTCAAAACGAGTTTTTCGGCATCGGTCGAAGAGGCCGATTTGCTTTATTTTGGGGATGTTGAATGCTACAAATCGCTCAACGGAGGCGAAACATGGACACGTATTTCGGAATGGCCCGAATACTATGGCAGTGAATACAATCGCCTGCATGCCGATATTCCCGGAGTTAATAGTTTGCGCGACGAAAATGGCAATGAATTTCAGCTTATCAATACCGATGGCGGCTTGTACTATTCGAACACCAATTTGCAGATAGTCGATAACATTTCGCTCGAGGGCCTGCATATTAGCCAATACTATGGGCAACTTACTGCACAGTACGACACAAACGTTTTGTACGTTGGTTCGCAGGATCAGGGCTACCAGTTATCGACCACCGACGATGGCGGGGTACTGGAAATGGATCAGGTTATTTCGGGCGACTATGGGCATTTGGTGAGTTCGAACGAAGGCATGAGCGTGTGGATGGCATATCCGGGTTTTGCCTTATTTTATCCGTTTGGGACAGAAACTGCGCAGAGTTATTCCTGGGACTTCAACAATACGAACACCTTTTGGATTCCGCCATTGATGCCCGATCCGGATGATGCGGCCGTTTGTTATGTTGCTACCGGCTCGCGCCTTACCAAATTAACGTTCAACGGTTCCGAAATTGTTCCCCAAACCATGCCGCAATCTTTTGCAGGAGGAGTTACCGCCATGGCCTACTCGCCGGTCGATAACAATCGATGGTATGTGTTAACTGAGTCGGGGCGCTTTTATAGTTCGCCCAATCGCGGCGAAACATGGACGAACATAGTAGTTCCAAATCCGCCGGGCGCGAATTACTTATACGGTGCGTGTATTCTTCCTTCTACAACGAATAAGGACGTAATTTATATAGGCGGAAGCGGGTATTCGAACCCGGCCGTTTACAAATCGACAAACAACGGGGCTTCTTTCGTTGCGATGAGTGATGGATTACCTTCGACGATGGTGTTTCGATTGGCTGCTGCACCCGGTGACGAATTTATTTTCGCTGCGAGTGAGGTTGGTCCTTATGTGTATTCCCCATCAACCAACCGCTGGAGTTATCTTGGTGGAGAATCGGCACCCGACCAAGCCTACTGGTGGGTCGAATACATTCCCTCGATGAAAACAGCGCGCTTTTCGACGTATGGGCGCGGCGTTTGGGAGTTCAAGATTAGCAGTCCGTTGAGCGTGAAAAACGAAAAGGCACAGCAGTTAAGCTTGTTTCCCAATCCTGCCCGCGAATTCTTTGCGCTTCGGGGTTTGAAAGCAGGTGGAACAGGAACAGTGAGCGTGTATTCGCTCTCGGGGCAGTTGCAGTTTTCGCGCGCTATATCGGGCACAGAGCCGATTGATATTGAAGGAAGGCTTAAGCCGGGGATCTATATTGTAGATTTTGTTGAGCGAGGAAAACCGCGTAAAACAGGAAAATTGGTGGTTCAATAAATTTTCAATCGGTATCGCTGCAAATGGCAGAGCCTCCGAGATTCTTGCCACGAATTCGGGCTTCGGCGCGAGCATCATCAAGTTGCTGAGAACTTCCGCACGTGCGTTCATCGCTTGCTACTTCGTTTCCGTTGCTATCGGTTATGGTACACGAAATACATCGTTTGCACGACACCTGCGCAATTAATATAAGCAAACAACCAAGCAGTAAAGGAATACGTTTCATCAGTCGCGGGGGCAGTTTAACTCAAGAGAATCGGGCAGGGTACTTCTGTAGGTAAGCTCCTGCGTATTTAACGTTGCTTTTCTTCCGCAAATCTCAGGATATGTATCGACTACTGCACCTGTAGATTTTGTGGTTGTTTCACAACGCATGCACTTCCTGCATGATGAATAAAGTGTTGCTACAAAAATGAAAAGGAAAGAAATCGTTCTGGTGTTCATTGGATTAGGCTGAATATGCGATGTAAAATAATGCAAATATGCTTGAAACATCACCAAATAAAAAAGGTCGGCAAATGCTACCGACCTTCTATAAATTACAAAGTAAACTGCTTATTTAAGCGTGTTCACGTGGCGGGTTAATTTCCCAACCAAGTTTCCAGCTTTGTTTTTGTGAATCACGTTTCGTTTTGCAAGCTTATCGAGCATCGAAGTCACCTCCACCAACAAAGCACCGGCTTCTTTTTTCTTCGAAGTCAAACGCAATTTTTTCATTGCATTACGGGTGGTTTTGTGGAAATAACGATTGGTCAAACGCTTCGTTTCGCTTGAACGGATTCGCTTCATTGCAGACTGATGATTTGCCATCGCTTTTGTTCTTTTTTAGTAGCCCGTAGGGGAATCGAACCCCTGTTACAAGAATGAAAATCTTGTGTCCTAACCCCTAGACGAACGGGCCATTTTTTCAAATTGGACTGCAAAGGTAATTTAATTCATCTTTCATACAAGAGCGTGAACCCAATTGTTCAAGTATTTGATTCATAATAAACACACTATCAGTCATTAAAATTTATATTGCATTCGTAAATAAGTGGGAAGAACCCGCGCAGGCTTAAATAATTGCTACATTTGCGCGGCATTTGAGCTATGAACAATCCGAAGGTTAGCTTTTATACATTGGGCTGTAAGCTGAATTTTTCAGAGACGTCGACCATCGCGCGTTCATTTGCCGACCATGGCTATCGGCGCGTAGAATTTGATGACCGACCCGATGTGTATGTGATAAATACCTGTTCGGTGACCGAAAATGCCGATAAAAAATGCCGCAGTTTGGTTAATCGGGCACTACGCGTTTCGCCTCAGGCTTTTGTTGCCATCATTGGTTGTTATGCACAATTGAAACCGCAGGAAATTGCTCAGATTCCGGGAGTCGATCTGGTCTTGGGTGCGTCAGAGAAATTCAATTTGCCCGAATACATCAATAATTTCCAGAAACGTGCAGAGACCGAAATTCATGCTTGCTCCATTGACGATGTACATGAATTCGTACCCTCTTTTTCAAAGGACGACCGTACACGTACATTCTTCAAAGTGCAGGATGGCTGCGATTATTCATGTACCTTTTGCACAATTCCCTTGGCACGCGGAGCCAGTCGCAGCGCAACAGTTGCTGAAACGGTTGAACAGGCTCGCGAAATCATCCGCCAAAACAATCCATCCGAAATCGTACTAACCGGCGTTAATACCGGCGATTTTGGTCGTACAAACGGCGAATCCTTTTACCAACTTATTCGCGAACTCGATTGGCTCGATGGCGTGCAACGCTTTAGGATCTCGTCTATAGAACCCAATTTACTTAACGACGAAATCATTTCGTTTTGTGCAAGTTCCGAAAAATTCGTTCCTCACTTTCACATTCCCTTGCAATCGGGCAGCGACCGCATTTTACGCTTAATGCGCCGTCGTTACCAGCGCGATGTTTACACCCGTCGCGTAAACGCCATTCGCGAAATCATGCCCGAAGCCTGCATTGGTGTTGACGTAATCGTTGGCTTTCCGGGCGAAACCGATAGCGATTTCCACGAAACCTATCAATACCTGGTAGAATTACCAATTTCTTATCTGCACGTGTTTACTTACTCCGAACGCGACAATACACTTGCGGCTTCAATGTCTGATGCAGTCGATTTAAAAGTTCGGGCGCAACGTAGCGAAATGCTTCGCATCCTTTCCGAAAAAAAGAAACAGGCTTTTTACCGGTCTCAGCTTGGAGCCGAACGCAAAGTATTGTGGGAGGCCGAGCAAACCGGCGATTCGATGTTCGGATTTACCGATAATTACGTAAAGGTGCGCACACGATGGGATAGCAAATTGGTCAATACCGTTTCGGAAGTAAAGCTCCTCGAAATTGATTCAGAAGGCATCGTGCAATGTGCCGAACTCATTCATTCTGCTTAATTTTTTTAGATGTATCCTACCGTCTCCGAATTTTTAAAATCCATTGGAATTAACCTGAAGCTGCCCATTCAGACCTTCGGATTTTTCGTTGCACTGGCGTTTGCTGTTGCTGCGTATCTGTTGGGGAAGGAACTGAGAAGAAAACAAAACGAAGGCCTCATTCTGCCGCAGACCCGCAAACGCACCATTGGAGCTCCGGCCGACCCAATGGAGTATGTGTACAATGCAATTGGCGGATTTTTTATCGGATACAAACTGGTGTACCTCATTTCAAACTATGCCTTGTTTGCCGATAATCCGCAAGCGATGCTTTTGTCGTTCGATGGGAGTTTTATCGGAGGCGTCTTGGGTGCCGCCCTTCTTGCCTATTGGAAGTATTTTGAAGTCAAGAAAACGCTTCTTCCGCAGCCGAAAGTAATCGAAGAAAAGGTAAATGCCGAAGATCATTTGGGCAACATCATTATGCTGGGCGTTGTTGGTGGAATTTTGGGCGCGAAGCTGTTTCACAACCTCGAAAATCCGGCTGAATTCTTTGCCGATCCGATTGGCGCGCTTTTCTCGTTTTCAGGACTTACTTTTTATGGCGGATTGATTGTAGCGGCCTTTTTAATCATCCGGTATGGACGTAAAAATGGAATCAATGCCTGGCATTTGTGCGATGCAGCAGCTCCGGCCTTGATGATTTCGTACGGTGTCGGAAGATTGGGGTGTCAGCTTTCGGGCGATGGCGACTGGGGAATCGTGAATACGGCTCCAAAACCGGGTTGGATGAGCGGCTTGCCCGACTGGATGTGGTCGTTCAAATTTCCGCACAACGTAAACAACGAAGGAATTCCGATTCCCGGCTGTGTTGGGCGTTGGTGCCACGAATTGCCCGAACCTGTCTTCCCAACCTCGTTTTACGAATTTCTGATGGCTGCCGTGTTATTTGCGGTCTTGTGGAGCATTCGCAAACGCATCAGCATTCCGGGACTTCTATTCAGCATCTACCTAATTATGAACGGTGCCGAACGCTTTCTCATCGAACAAATTCGCGTGAATTCGCTCTACACCTTCGGCAGTTTTCAAGTAACGCAGGCACAAATCATTTCCTCGCTTTTAATCTTGGCCGGAATTTTCGGCGTTCGCTACACCATCAACAAAGCCAAAACGAATCGGGCATGATGTCGGAAACAGAAATCGAAGCATTGTGCGAAAAGGTGTGTAACATCAGCAAGCTAACCGGCGAGTATATTCTTGCCGAACGTGCGCGCATGGGCCGACCAGACTTCGAAAGCAAAGGAAAAAATGATTTTGTAACCCAAGTCGATAAAGGTGCCGAAGCACTTCTGGTGAAACAATTGGCTGCAATTTTACCGGGTTCGGGATTCATTACCGAAGAAAATACTGTGGAGTTCATTCAAAGCGATTACGTGTGGATTATTGATCCAATCGACGGTACAACGAATTTCATTCACGGATTGCCGCTTTTCAGCATCAGCATTGCTTTGCAGTACCGAAACAAAACCATTCTTGGAGTCATTTACGAAGTGAGTAATCGGGAGTGTTTTTATGCCAGTTTGGGACGCGGTGCATTTTGCAACGGTGAAAAAATAAGCGTTTCGCATCATGTCCGTTTGAGCGATTCGCTGCTCGTAACAGGATTTCCGTATAAAGATGCCGGCAAATTGGAAAACTGGATGCGCTTGTTTATCGATCTTTTACGAAAATCGCATGGAGTTCGGCGATTGGGATCGGCAGCCATCGATTTGGCCTATGTTGCGTGTGGCAGGTTTGAAGCTTTTTACGAATATGGATTAAGTCCGTGGGATGTAGCGGCCGGAGCCTTTATTGTTGAGCAGGCAGGAGGTTTTGTGAGCGACTATTCGGGTGGCGATAATTATTTATTTGGCAAAGAATTGCTTGCCGGCAATGGGAAAATGAATGAAGAATTGCGCGCGGTGATTCTCTCTCATTTTTAATTGGGGATGGATAAGCGTAAGATTTTATTCATCGTAAATCCGGTATCGGGAGGCATTCGAAAAGATCGGTTTGTTCGGGAACTTTCAAAGGCAATCGAAAAATCGAGGTTGCAGGCAGAAGTTGTCCTGACGCATTCGGCAGAAGAAACGATGCTTGCGGCAAAACAAGCGGTAATTGCATCGCTTGATGTGGTTGTGGCCTGCGGAGGCGACGGTACCATCAATTGCATTGCAAGTCAACTTACGGATTCACAAACGGCACTGGGCGTCATTCCGATGGGTTCAGGAAATGGCTTCGCTCGTGCCTTAAAGATGCCGTTCAAGTTAGATTCGGCCTTGAATGTTCTGCAACAGGGCCATGTTCGGCAGATTGATGCGGGCAGGGTGAACGAAAACTTCTTCATCAACATTGCCGGAATTGGTTTCGATGCCCATATTGCGGGAAAGTTTCACCATTCGCACCGGCGGGGCTTGTCGACCTATACCAGCCTTGTTTTGAAAGAGTTTTCGCGCTACAAACCGGAACGCTACCGAATACAAACGGACGATAATATTTTTGAGCGCCAATCTTTTTTTGCGGCAGTATGCAACGGAAGTCAGTTCGGGAACGATTTTACCATTGCGCCCCAGGCCGACATGATGGACGGCTTATTGGAGTTGATAGAGGTAAAAAAGCCATCCATTCTACAGGTTCCGAAATTGGCGCTGAATGCCTTGCAACGCAAATTTGACAAGAACAATCTGGTTAACGTTATGCAGGGCAAATCATTTACTATTGAGCGCGAAAAAGAGGGTTTGGTGAATATTGATGGGGAGCCGCTGGAAATGGGGAACCGGCTTGAGTTCGGGGTTAACCCATCAGCATTGCATTTGGTTTGCAGGAATTAATGCATACATTCGCAATGCCTTATGCGATCAATCATTAAAATCTCAAGCATTGTATTGGCCTTGGTTGCAACACTTCTTGCCATTGCTTTTTTTTTACCGCCGAATTATTCCATCGAATACACAAGTGAAATTGCTGTGAATCGCGATACCTGTTTAACGAAGCTTCGCAACGCACAAACATGGTCAATCTGGAAACCGGTTGAATTAGAAAATCAAGCTAATAATACAGCTGCTACCTTTAAAGCAGATGAACACTTGATTGAAGAAGGATTGAATGGGGAATTTACGCAAAAACAAGTGGTTCAGCATACTTCGATTGACACGATAAGGGTTGATACCTCGCCTGCAGGTAGTCTGATTCACTGGAAATCGGTATTGATTTGTGAATATCCGCTTGGCCGTTTTACCGGATTGTTTTACCGAACAAATTGGGAAAATCAGGTTCAGCAACGTTTGAATGCATTTCAGAAATACATAGACGAAAGCACGCTGGGGCCACCGGTTCAGATAGACCAGGAAGAAGCCATAAAAGACCAGTAAAACAAAACAGGTCGAGATGCGTTTACTGCAGATGATAAGGAGAATTAATACCAGCATCGGTTTGATATTTATTGCCATTCAGATGCTTGCCTGCAATGGCAACGATTCAAAGCAACATAACGAACAGAATAAAATGATGATGAATAAAGAAAATGATGTAACCAGGGATACCGCGATATTGGGTGCAGGATGCTTTTGGTGTGTGGAAGCAGTTTTCCAAGACCTTGAAGGCGTGCTCGAGGTTCAATCGGGTTACACAGGCGGACAAATGCCCAATCCCGATTACAAGTCGGTATGCAGCGGTTTAACCGGTCATGCCGAAGTTGCACGCATTGTTTACGATACCGCTAAGATTAATTTCGAAACCTTGCTCGAAGTGTTCTGGCAAACCCACGACCCTACAACATTGAACAGGCAGGGAGCCGATGTGGGCAGTCAGTACCGTTCGGTGATTTATTACATGAACGAAAACCAAAAAGCCCTGGCTGAGTTCTACAAACAAAAACTCGACGCATCAGGCGCCTTCGATAAACCAATTGTTACCGAAATTTCGGCCTTCGACGGGAAGTTTTATGTAGCCGAAGATTATCATCAAAACTATTACAACGAGAACCCCGAACAAGGCTATTGCCGCATGGTAATTAGGCCAAAGGTGGAAAAATTCCGAAAAGCCTTTTCAGAAAAACTGAAGAAATAGAAATTCGGACTTACAATAAATCGAGCATATACAAGGTATACTCGAAAGTTACCCCACGTTCTTCGCGTACAACATCTTCGATTTTTTCGAAGCCCAGAGATTCAAGACTGCGATGAAACGTTTCGTGCGCATCCAGTTTAAGGTGGGCATAACCTTCCTTCGAAGCATGGTCGCGAAGATGAAGAATCATGCGTTTAGCAATTCCCTTGCGTTGCATCGATGGGTGCACGTAAAGCATGGTAATTTCTCCGCGCGTCGAAAAGGAGCAAAAGCCAGCCAATTTTCCCATTTCGAAGGCTGCAATAACGTAATCGCGTTGCAATAAATCTGTCCAAAACGACTGGCGCGTTGTGCCTGTAACCAAGGCTGCGCGTTGCATTGCCGAATAATGCGTTGTAGAGTCTTCAACCGCCGAAATAAAAACCGCGGTCATCGCCGTGATATCATTAACCTCTGCCTTCCTTAGTATCATCGGGACTGCAAGGTATCAGTAGCCAACTTGCAGTGCTAACCTATTTGCGGTGTTTTCTAACCACACAAAGCATGTTTCGAAACGCTAATTTGTAAGAAATCTATATGCTATAAAGTATATTTAGTAAACTAATAAATTTATATATAATTTAAATAGTATCACAAAGAAACTGTAATGACTAATGCTTAGGAGTTTCGAAAGTTCGGCTATTTTGCAATGTCGATGTTAAATCTTCTCTTTATTGGAACTGATAGCCAACAATCCAAGGAATGTGAGCAGTCCGTTCAAGATGAGTAATTCGAATCCAATCTGGTAGCCTCCGAACCAGGTTTCGGAATTATACCAAAGCATCCACGATGCAAGCGGCGCAGCAATACATACCGGCAAAATCAAGCCTGCGGGCAAATTCCGTTTCATGAGAATTCCGAACGCGAACAATCCGAGCAAGGGACCATAGGTATAGCCAGCCGCAACGAAAATTCCCGAGATTACGGAGTCGTTATTCACTTCACGAAAAATTAAAATCACAACAAGTAGTAGCAGCGAAAA
>Ga0169931_10007042_pt1 | contig 16790 bp, 11 predicted proteins | sample Kivu_15m_20L_FD_129675 | JGI IMG/M metagenome (GOLD analysis project Ga0169931, IMG submission 129675) | Freshwater microbial communities from Lake Kivu, Western Province, Rwanda to study Microbial Dark Matter (Phase II) - Kivu_15m_20L... | ecosystem: Environmental > Aquatic > Freshwater > Lake...
AGATACAACCGGAATTTGAGTTGTTCCTTTTGGAAGTGTAACTAATTTATATCTCAATACTTGAGTTTCATCAGGGCTTGCTTCCGTAATAGGAATAGCTCTAATTGCTGAATCGTAATAAGCCGAACCCTTTGGGTGTGCTGGCTCATATAATGTATAATCAATCTCATCATCACCCAAAGCGAACTTTGATATGTTTAAAGATTGACCGGATGCTAGTTTTTGTCTACCTTTTTTGGTAAGAACTGCATCAACTGTAATTTCGGTATTATCTAAATATGCCATTTGATATTGTTTTTAAATGCTTTTTATCTAAAATAAATATAACCATTTAGTATTTTCAATTTTAATCCACTTCAAGTATTGGTTCACCACTACCTCTTCCTGTTTTAGCCACTCTAAGAATGTTAGGATTAGTTGTAAATGTTTCTACTGGTTCTAAACCATCAGGTGTTGTAGCTGCAGTTTGTTGAGAACCTTTGAAGTATGAACGTTGTAATCCCTCACTCAAACCATTAACAAATTTGTAGTGGGTTGGTAGGTATCCATTCAAAGGTATAGATTCAACAACATCTCCGCCCGTAGCAACTACTATGGTTAGTGGAACAATAGAAATTTTATAGTTGTAACCTGTTACCGATACATCTTCGTAAATAACTTTATCACCAGGTTGTGCACCATTAACTGGCCAACCTGAAACTTGTGTTGGTACTTTATTAACGTATTGATTTTTAGTTATGTAAACATTTTGAATGCTTGATGATGTATTTCCAAATACTTCATCAAAATTAACAACTTTAGTTTTACCACCTATACTATATAAACCAAATCCTAAATTTGATAAAGAATTTCTATCCATACCAATTTGTTGAGATTGGAACGAATCGTATTCACCAGTTAATGTTTCACCAGTTGGAGCTTGTATAGCTACATCATACATTGGTGTATCTGCTTCTAAAAATTCATTTGTATTATAATCAATTAAAGTATCATAAAAAGGAGTTTCTGTTTCTAATATTGTTTTATTGCCTACATTAATTTCAGAATCCCAATTACTTATTTCATAATCAATTGTAGTTTCATCCGATGCTATTAAATTAGCATCATATGTATCATAACTAAACTCTATTTGATTATTATTTTCTACATTTATAGAAGTATCATAATCACCCCTCTCTGATTGTGGTTTATCCCAACGAGTTTTACTTCTTTCCAAAAAGTGTGGTTCAATTAACAAACCTTTGGATATTTTAGCTCTAGCTGGCGCTAAATCCGATAACACATCAAATAGAGATTTATCAATATATCTTACTAATTGAATATATTCATAAATGTTTCTATCTAACCTTTCAAAATAATATTCTCTTAGGTTTTCTAATTCAGAATAATTTTGTTTATAATCATCCGATGGGTCACCAATATAATTATCTATATTAAAATCACCAAACGCTTTTAGAATATCCATATTTAATTCTTTCATCGGAGAGAAGAATAATCCCAAACGAGAAGAATCTATTGGAGCTCTATCAAATGATTTTTTAGTTGCTCTTGCTTTGTAAGAAAGGTCACCAACTAATTCAATATCTTCAAATCTAATTTTGTTTCCGTAAGTATATCCCAATGATGGAACAGTAGCTGTTACAGTTCTATCATATGGTGTATATTGATATGGGTAAGTTGGTGCATAATGAGAATTTTGTGCATATCCATAAGATTCTCCATATTCAGTATTTATTGCTACGTTTTTAATATTTGGGTCAACAATTCTATTTTTTGGATATTCAAAATCTAATCTGAATAATAAATCTACCGTAGATGCTGTATATGAGTTACCATTTATGGCATCTGGAAATTTAACGTGATTATCAAATTTACTTCTTTCCAATGGAACTTTCCATAAACGGAATTCATCAATACTGCCCGTATATCCGTTACCACCAATTAAAATGTTTGAACCAGTTTCCCATTGATTATCATTATATAAAATGGACATACTAACTGAAGTTATAATACGTTGCCCATCTGTAGTACCTAACCAAACTTCAAATAAAGAACCAGTCCCAGCATAGTTGTATCTATTAATAGCAACATTTGAATAATATTCTGTTGATACTGGAAAATCTAAACTGCCTGTTTTTAAATCAGGTCCAAATGCGTAAATAATTGATGATACTATATATGGTGTATGCGGTCCAGATGCTGCGAAGTATGGAGATTCCGCATCATTTCCACCAAAATTAAATTCTAATTTTCCAAATGAACCAGTTGTTTGTACTAAATCTAAAGTCCATTCACTACCACTTATTAATGTTGCTTTTGAAACAATTTCAGATGGTTTAAATCTAAATTCTATTGTGGTTGGATATTCAGATGTTGATGGTGTTGTATGCCAAGGTACCCTTATACTTGCCGTTGGTGTTAAGTTAATCGCTGCTGTTCTATCATCAAAAGTAAATTCAGTTGTTCCATTTTCGGATGGATTTTGAGGTCCACCAAACTCCATAATTGTCAACATTGATTGTGGTACACCATAACAAGCCATAATAGCTTTCATTGCTCTAGCCGTACCTTTATGCTTTAGTAAATATGGTAAGTTATTTAATATTCTTCTCCAAACTTCTTCGTTTGCTTTATATAAAGGTTTAGAATATTTTTGAGTACCATCTTTGTATTTACCCAATGCATATTCCCATAAGAATTGGGAATCAAAAGCTCGTTTACCATCCCATCCCAAAGATTCCAACATATGATAAACCATTTTGTTCATCATACCCTTTGTTGGGTCTTCAGTAAGTTGTCTATTACTATTTAACCCATTTATGGCAGTCCAAATTGTATCAAAGTGGTAGCCAATCATATCTAAAAATGTTATATAATCTTTATTTTCAAAATCATCTTTAATATATTCTGGGATATTATTTACTAAATAGTTTGGATTTTCTTTATCAAATATTATAGCATCGGCAACAATTAAATTATACCACGCTACAGCATCGTTTGATGTAGATGCTTTTGGTACACCAGCTGTTTTTGGATATGATAAAGAAGAACTAGTATCTGTATATAGCCAATTTTCAAATCCATCAAAAGTTTTTTTAATTTGATAAATTGAATCAATTGTTTTAGTTGCTTCATTTGTTACAGAAATAGAACTTGTCCAATTTGAGTTTGAAATATTTGAATTTGCTAAAGAATTGTATCTAGATTGATAATTTTCTATTAATTGAACTTTGTAAAGAAAATTGTTTACCCTTTCTTCCGCAGAACTAAAATTTGTAAAATTTTCAAAAACATACTCTGAACCGCTTACATAATCTATATTAATTTTGGTTGTATCAATACCAATTTGTTCAATATAATTGTTTAATAAATCTTTAGAAGTAATTGAACCTGTTGCTAATAAATCATCAAATACTTTGTATCCGATTCCATTATCACTATCTAAAGAAAAATTAGGCCCTTTAAGTGGTGTACAATACTCTTTTAAATCGGCAATAAGTGTTGATGTTTCAATTACAGGGTTTGATTGTGGCTTTGAAATCCAAACCAATTGGTTTTCTTGAACTGATGTTGGTAACGTCTCATATAATTTTAAAATTATTGTACCTTCACTACCTGTCCAAGTTGTAATTACTTTATTGTCACCACCACCAAAATGTAATAAGTGAGTCAAATATTTTGATGAATCAGATTCAGGCTCTATTTTATCAATTTGTTCTTTAAACCCTTCAGCAATTCTATTAAGTGCAACATTTCTAGGAATTGTTAATTTTCCCTTAATAAATTTAATTGTAATTAATTCTTCTTTACCAATTACAATTTCTTTACCACTAGTATTATACGGAATTAGTTTTAATTGAAATGAAACTAACTCATCATTTTGAGAATAGTTACCATTTAATTGTTCTAATATTGTTTTAACATTAAGTTGAACATTTCCTTCTTTTGGAACTTGATAGTAACTTTCACCAGCATAAATTCTTACATAATTGGTATCAACAGAATCAAATGAAATTTTAAATGGTACGTCATATCCAACGTAATCAGGTCCTTTAAGTTCTGCTGGGTATCTAATATTTCTAATATCAGGCACTCCAACAAATATCTCATCAATAACATTATAATTTATTGTTATTGATTCACCATCACCTTCACTATTTGAAGGAACTAAAATAAATCTATAAACTCCTATATTTGTAATTGCAGATGAAGGAATTTGTATTCCAATAGGTGCTCTTTTTACAAATAAAGCTTCCGATGGTAGTATATTGTATGATTCTAAATTATCAAATTCAAATTTTTTATCGTTTACATATACTGTTATTTTTTCTAATCCCTGTCCAATATTAATAATTCCAATAGGAATATCTGCTTTGGTATTTATATTATAAACTCTATCAATATCCGAATTAGCCAATTCAATTTTAGGAATTGGTTTTAAAAATTGAGTAACTTCTCCAGTTTGAATTACTACATTATAATCAGTATCTAAAATAACTCTTCCACTAACGCTTTGCTCCAATCCCCTTCTAAATCCAATCCCAGTTTCTAATGGTACTTCTGTAACCAATGTTTCTTTACCAACTGCGCTAGTTTCTATTCTTCTAATTGTAAATTTTCCTAAATCATTAGATGAAATACTAAAAGAATCGTTTTCATTGCCTATAATTGTATTTAATCCTTCTTTTAATAAAATTGATTCTTGTTGGTTTTTTATTACATTAACTCTATCACTAAAATCAGTTGTAATTGTAAGTGTAAACGTAGGTTTTATTGGTTCAATAGGAATTTCTCTAATTCTTTTTGGTAATAATTCAAAATTAACATTTATATTTGTATCTAACGCATTGTAAACAAAATTTTGTTGAACATCATTTACATAATAAGTAACTCTCAGTTGATATGGAGTTACACTACCATATCTAATTTGAGAATAACTAAAGTTAGCACCACCTTTAAAATTAACACCAGTTGGTGATGCAACTCCTACAAATTGATTTGTTCCAGATGTAAAATCTATACCAGAATTTTGTTCGCCTGTTGCTGGATTATAGGATGGTATTGTTTGATACCCAAATAAACTACTATATGGATTTACATCAATGTTTTGTATATTAAAATTAAAAGAATCATTTCTTACTACATCAATTACATATTTTTCATTTGATAAAAATCCTTCTTTTTGAATTGTTATTTCTTTTGTACCATTAACTTGTAAAAGTAAATCACTTAACGTTATAGATAATCTGTCTGGTGTAACTTTAAAAGTATTTTCACCATTTACAAATATAGATGAGCCTGGCTGATTTGCTGTAATAAATAAATAGCTAAATTGGTCACTGTTTATTGTTCCCGGTGTATTTTGTACAATTGGTGGTAGCTGTGTTCCGACCGGAGTTGTTGCTCCACCACCCCCACTACCATAAGAAACAACCAAAGCATTTGAACCATCAATACCGCTTGATATACCAACAAGATTAGGCTCGGTGATGTTTTCAGTTACATTTGTAATTTGTGTGGTAACTGTAAAAAATTCGTTATTTGCAAATGCCGGCATTTATTTTTTATTTTAAGTTACTTTTGTTTTTATCTGGTCTTGTTCCAACTCTTTCTTTACCCAACCCATTGTCAACCACATTATAATTATCATATTCGTCTGTCCAGTCTCCGCCGCCGCCTCCAACATCACCTATTGGTTTTATTGGAACTTCTTCTTCTTGAATTTTTACAGGAGGATTTGGTGGTAAATCTATTGGTAGTATAAACTCAATCGGGTCTTCTTTAAATTTAGGTGTATCAATAATATCAATAGGTGGTAAAATTTCTTTTTTCTTAGCTTCTTTTAATACTAAATCTGCTGGAGATTCCACTGCTTTCTTCCTATCAATAACTTTTACTTCAGGTGGTTTTGTATCTATCATAACATCCGATACCGTACGTTGTGCAACCTGTCCCACCACATCCATACTTTCATCAGTCATTAAATTTTCATCAGATGCATATCTTACCACAGGCGATGATAAATAATAATCTATTGCTCTTATTACTAAATTAAAACAAAGTTCTTTTATAGTTGATTTTGAAAGTTGTAAAGGAGCTTTATATGTTTTTGGTTTTCCATAGTTTAAATCTTTTGGATTTGAAATTCTATTAGAAAATTCAAATAATGCAGATTCTACAAACTTTTTATGAATATTTGCACAAAACGCATCAAAATTTTGAATGTTAAATTCTGATTTTAATTTAAAATACCAATCTTCTGAATATTTGTTTTTAATAAATGTTGATATTAAAGTTGGATTGATTTCTTCAATAAGATTTATTGCATATGTAATGGTATCTTCTCTAAATTCACCATCTTTCATAAAAATACCGTATCTCTCAAATAAATCAGTTCCTTCCGTTTCTTTCCTTTTTAATGGTAACAATCTAACTTCGGTTCTTGATGGTGATATTTCACTTATCCATAATTTATCATATTTCTTATTACTACCAACTCTATGATTTACTAAAGTTATTTGTGTTTTAAAAATTCCATTATTGTATCCAGCTTCTTTAATAATTCTTTCAGCATCTATAAAATATTCATTTGGAAATCTATACATTTGAAATATAGTACCATCGGCTATAAGAAAATAATCTCTAATATTTTCAGTAGTCAATGGAATATATCTAACTAAACCATAATTTGATTGTGGAAGTTGATTATCATTTACATCATAAATAATAACTTCAATAGCATCGGTTTCACTAAACCCAAAAAAAGTTTGCAAATCTCCCCTTTCAAAGATTTCTCTATCTCTGGTTTGGATTCGGTATCCCTTTGTGTCAACTATTTCCTTAAAAAACTTTAGTGCCATTTTTTTACTTTTTATGCGGTAAATTTATCACCACGCATTTTTTGAATGGCTGTTGTGAATGTTATACTTCCTTTAGGTGATTTAATTATTAAATTACCTGTGTATGATTTATCACTACTTGTACCTACTCCTGCACTCGGTTTAAATCCATCCACCTCTTTTTTAACTGTTGTTACTTTAACTATTTTTTCTTCACCACCAGCCAAATCTACATTTGCTATATTACCAAATGCTTTAGCGGTATCACCTTCAAATTTAAATGATACTGTAATTTTATCTTTTGTAAAGTTTTTAAGTTGAATATCTGGTCCATTTATAAATGTACCATTACCATCATCTTTAGCTCTACCTCTAAATGTGATATCATTATATTTTTCATCACTCTTTGTCATTACTTTTGCTGCTAAATCATCCGTTACTTTTGCACCCTCTGCTTGTTTAGCTTGTTTACCAAAAAGAGTATCTCTTAAAATATCATTTTGTTCTTTTAAAGATTGATTTCTTGCAAACAATGAAACTCTTTGTATTGATTCAGCTGTTGCTTTTTGTATAGCATTTTGTAATTCAACAATTGTAGATTGTATTTTTGAATTAGTTTGAGTAGCCTGATTTTGTGCTGCTGCAGCTAATAAAGATTGATTATCTACATCAACTCTTAAACTTTGAGTAGTAATTTCTAACTCTTTAACTTTTGCTGATAAATCCAATATTACTCCATTTAATACTGCTATTTCAGCATTAAGATTTATAATTGATTGTGTTGCTTCATTCCAAATAGAACGAAGTACCATATCAGGTAATTCAGGAGGTCTTACAGGAATTAATTCAAATATAGTGGTATCAATAGATTTAATAAGTTCTTCATTATCATAGCGTGGCTTTACCAGCTTTGCAGAAGTTACTCCATCCTTTTTATCAACCTCTTCAAAATAGTTTACGCCGGCTAAATTTTTTGGTTTTAGTCCTAAAGAACCACTAACCATAATTTTACCAACTAACTCTTCATTTTTTAATCCTTCTTTTATCATATTATAAAGAAACAGTAAAGTTTATATCATTATCAAAATATTCAACAAAACCATTTAATTCTATTTTAAATTCAATTTTATAAACTCTATTAACTTCCCAATTTTTTAAATCTAATTTAATAAAGTTTCCATCTTCATCACAACTTACTTTTGAAAATTCTGAAAAGGGAATTATAATATCGTCCGAATTTAAATCTTTTATTTGATAATATGTTGTTTTTGGTAAATACTTTGTTACACCATATGCAAATTGATTTGTAAACGTTTTTAATGGATACAACTCTCTAGCAAATATTCTTAACTTTGGTTGGCTATTAAGCTTGTATTCTTTTTTAAGATTACTTACTCCGATTTTTACACTTTCTATTTCAATTGCTGCCAATGAGCCCGTTTGAAAGGATTGGTCATCCCAACCTATTCTTATTTTTGGTTCATGTATAGTATGAGTTTCTTTTGAGAAAAATTTTATAATACCATAATCTTTAGTATCACCTTCATTTTCTGCACTATATCTTAAAATTATACCATCGTTAGGAATTGAACTAGAAACCCAAGCCTGAACCATTGGTTTTACATTCATCGCAACATCTGCTGTTGTATATGAAAATCCTTGCTGCGCTGAATAACTTGTGTACCAAGTTCCACCATATCCTAAGTAAGAACCAGTTGAACCGGCTGCAAAGTTTGGAATAATACCATCAGTTGTAGTATCACCTAACCATCTAGTTTTACTATCACCCTCTCTATATTTATATGTTACACCACCAGTTGATATATTATCAAATCTAGTACCAATACCCATTTCCCAACTACCACTTATAGCATTTGCATACAATGTATAATCTAAAGGTATTTCTTCACTTTGAGTTTCTCTCAATATTAATGTAACTTCATCTAATTTAGTGTTATTATCTGATAAAGATTTTGAAAGATAAGATAAATCAAATTTTATTAAAACTCTTGAATGGTCTCTTAAACTTCCATAATAAACTTTACTTACTTCTAATATCTCATCTAGTCCGGTATTTTGGTCGGGCTGTTGTAAGTATATACTTGCATCTTTTGATGCTGTTAAAAATTGATACATATTATTTTACCCTCCCTTTAATATCTGCGTCTGGAAACTTAATTTCAAAAACCGATGGGTCTAACGATGGATAAACAATCTTACCTTTAGTTGCTGCTTGAATATTGTAAGAGTTTGTTGAATAATTTCCACCACATTTATTTTCTATTTCTAACATTGGTACTGATGAAACTCCCTCAATATTTGCTATTAGTAATTCGACCTCACTCAGATTAATAGTTTGATTAAATGTCCAATTATCTATTGAAAAATAATTTTTTAATGCGGTTATACAATTTGTTAAAACTTCACTTTTGTTATAATTTTTATATACAATTATTTCAAAATTTAATCCTATATTAATTATAAAACCATCAATTATATTTACACCATCTGTTAATATTTTATATTCAACTAAATAAGTTTTTAAATTTTCTTTTACAGCTCTATTTAATTCTGTCAAATTACCGTTATTATTATATCCTAATAAATAAAGATTTATTGCAAACGGATTATTTTTTTCATTTTCATTCGATGTTTTTCCAATCAAATATTTTTGAATTTCTTCTTTTATAGTTTGTTCATTTGGTTCTTCAGCATCAGGTTTATTTACAAAACTCAATACCAAATCCGTAAACTCTTGTAAAGATTTTGGAGATGCTAATATAGATGCCGGTGAATTATTATCCAATGAACCATCTGCTGTTGCAAATGCTTTTGCTATAGCTCCGTATTTTGCAGGCATTGATAATGCTCTAACCTGATAATCTTTTGCTGTTACTGCTCTGTTTTGAGAACCAAAATTAGCTAATGCATTTTGTCTTATTTCTTCAACCGTCTCACCACCTCTACCACCAACTGCAGGTTCATCATTATCAACTGCTACAGATGATATTACTGAATTATATACTCCTCTTTCAGCTGCTGAATATTTTTGTATATCATTTTCAAATTCAATATTGTTTAATGAAATTAAAGTATTTTTTGGTACATTTGATTCAATACCACCACCAACTAAATATCTAACTGTAATTGTGGTATTTGATGGGGATGTTCCGTATGTTTTTGTTTTTAAAAAGTTAGTTGGGTCAAAAGATTCTTCTAATCTATTAATAGAATTTGGTAAACCCAATCCAACATTTTTAAGATTTGGAATGAGAAGTTCATCAGATGCCGATGGGTCACCAGCACCAAATTGTATAGTTGTTGAACTATCAGAATTAACTTTTGTTACAAATCTTTTTGGAGTCTTAATTGTTTTTAATATATAAGGAACTGTTGATTTAAATTGATATAAATCAGAATCCATTGCTTCAGTATTTGGATGTTGTACAAAAACCATCTCTTGAGCTAAGTAAGGAACTTCATAATATTTGTTACTATTGGAATCTCTTATATCTAAAATTTCAATTATATTTGTTTCTGGTAAATTTATTGTTTGAAATGGTTGATATGTCCCAAATGTAAAAGAATTTTCAACTATTGTTGCCGATATGGCTTGTACATATTTTTTTACAAGATAAACTAAAGGTTCTCCTGTATTACCATCTGTTTGATAAACAATTATTTCTCTATTTTCACTTTCTGAAAAATCAACTCTATCGGTTGTTCTAAAAACAATATTATCACGAGAAGTTTTTATTTCTGTCCCTTCTTTTATTTTTAACAAATAGCGTGTATCAATTGTATTGTTTATACCCGTACCAACTGCTGGTACTAATTGATAAACTGATACTGTTACGATTGCTGGTCCTGTTACTTTTGGCTTATATCCTAAATATTGTGCTAAAGCTAAAACATTTTTTGTATCTTCAGCGTATAGCATCATTGATTCTTTTAAAGAATCATCAACATAATACGATAATACATCACCAATATAAGATGCCATCTCTATAAACATCATACCAGGAGATGCTTCACTAAAATCAGAATACGTCTTTGGGAAATAAATTTTAGCAAACTCTATAAGACTTCCTCTAAAGCTTTCAAAATCCTTATTAAGATATTTGATATCTTTTCCTTTATTTTTAAAAATTTTATTTGTAGTTTTGATAGCCATTTTTAATTTTTTTATATAGTAAAGGTTACATTTTCTAACTCAGCGTTATCAACAATTGAAAAACTTAAAGATACATCTATTGTATTTCTATCTCTTAGTTCATCACTTATGTCAATTACCAAATCTTCTATTACAACGTATGGTAACCAAATACTAATTGCATTTTCTATTTCACTTTGTATTCTTGTTTGAGTATCATCATCTATTGGTTCAAATAAAATTGATTCCAATCCTATACCAAAATCAGGTTGCATTATTCGTTCACCTCTTTTTGTTTTTAATAAATTTACAATATTGGAACGAACTTGTTCTCTAGTTGTATAAGATTGATTAAAGGCTACATTTGTTATTTGAATAGGTAAAGTAATTCCTATCGCATAATCATTATACGTTTCGGTGTCCTTTACTAATTTTTGACCTAAAATTATAGCCATTACTTCTTAAATCTTTTTACAAGCTCAGAATAATCTCTATTCAATGCTTTGTCTAATTCAGCTACACCAGTTTGAACCCCCAATCCAGTCTTTTGAGGTCCACCACCAGCGAAATCACCATAACCCATTTTTTCAGCAATTGCTGTTCTACCTACAATTGAACCCATATCCCCTTGTCCAAAACTTATTGTTCTATAACCACCATCATTTGATACTGCGGCTCTAGTTTCATTTAGGATTTGGTTAATCATTGGGTTTTTAGTATAAGTTTTTTGTTCTGCTAATTTAGGTTCATCATCACCTAAAATAGCCTTAGCCATACTCAAACCTGTATTCTTAGGTTGCTTTTGTTCGGCTAATACCTTTTTCATTTCAGCCCTTACTGCTTCCTTAATTATACCAGAAAGTTGTTGTTTAACTTCTTCTTTAACTAAGATTTGGATGGCTTGTAATAATTTATCAGTATTCATAAGTCTTTATTTGTTATGTTTATAAATATTTAGATTGATAATTTTGTGGATTTATAACTTATGTGAGTATAATCTAAAAAATTCTGCAGGCATTGCAGAGTGTGCAATTTCTTTTTTTAATGCAGAACCTTGCATTTTTGCAGCTGCTTCAACTTGTCTATCCCCAACACCAGCATACTTACCAGCCCAATTGTTGTTATTGTAAAGCATCACTACGTTTGACCAATTAGTTGCTGTTGTAACATGTGCAGCTGTTGTTGATGGGTCTATTAAACCTGTAAATGGTACTGTCCCAGCAGCTTTCCATGCTTGCTGTCCGCCTGCCGAAAATCCACAAACCGAACCTATTTTTATACCTTTGTATTTAGCCTGTATAGTTTCTAATGGTACAGTATACGGAGCTATAACAATCTTTTTTGAATTTTTAAGTGTTTGTGGAATTTGCAATGCCATCCAATTTGGTGTAGCATAATCAATACCACCCCAAACTATCATAGCAGGTAAATCTTTTTCTATGTTATAAGTAATAAATACACCATCTCCTGCAACCTCATCACTTCCGGTAAATGTAACATAATGTCCCCAATATTCCCAATGCCACATCTCATCAGTACCAGAATTATCTGCTAGACGATATGGATTATACCAACCATACTTAGCTCCATTATTTGACATCCATCTATAAAGTGAAGATTTTTCCCTTCCAGCTTTATTTATTTCTGGACTTCCACTACCATTAACTTGTGCCCATAATTCTGAAAAATCTAATGCCATACCCCAGCCATGTGGTGAGGAACCAGCTTTAGCAACAGTACTTCCGCTTCCTAAACTTTTTTGATGTTCTAAATCTCTATATGCAGAACTTACTGTCCAACTTATTTTATCTTTAAGAGCCTGTTCTTTCATTTTGAAATATGCATTTGCTGCATCAGGATGTAATAAATACCACCCGCCTTCGCCTTTGTATTTATATCTATCTTTTGCTCCCTTTTCAACACCAATCATTGCATCTAGCGGTATAAAAGCATTTTTGTATTTTTCTTTAAAATCAGGTGCACCTGGCATTGCTTGTTCACCAACTTTTCCATAAATTTTTGGAGGAGGTCCCCCATCACCACCACCTATATTATCATCAGCGTGAGTACCGGTACTTTTTACTACAAATTTTTTTGGAGTAAATTTTGGTCTAGGAAATGTTGGAGGTGGTTCAACAATTTCTATTGTTTTTGTTTCTGTTACTGTTAAATCCACACTTGGTGTATAATCTCCAAATTCAGATTCAGGAACAAGAGTAGGGTCAGGCGTATGAACCATATCATTTCTTTCAGCATGTTCCTCTGCTTCTTTTCTTTCAACAGGAGGTGGGTCATCGGTTTCAGCGGTATCTTGTTCTTCAGCTGTTCCCAATTCTTCACTTTTTCTAGCTCCAGCTACGTTATAACCTTGCCAAGTTACAATACCAGGGGCAGGTGGTGGGCCTGGCGGATATAATGCTGTTACATATACTAATCCACTTACAGTTGATAAATGCCCTTGTGCATAGGTGATAAAGTCATCAACTATTATTCCCGTATTTTTTGTTGGGTCTATTACTGACATATTATACTTTTCTTTCTGGAACTTCTCCAGATGTTGTTACTGAAGCTCCCGGTGGAATTACATATCCGGCAACTTTTCCCATATTTGGAGTTCTGGCAAAACACCCAACTCCATTGTTTGTAAAACCACCACCAGAAGTATTTCCTTCTATTGTTGTTATTTTTCCGTTTACTACAGAAGCAACAATACCAATATGGCAATATCCATATTTACCGCCTGTATATATAACAGCTGCTCCGATAGCTGGTGTTGTTGACCATAATCCATTTTTCTTAGCCCAAGGAACCCAATTAGGTACGAACGGTCTCCAAAAATTAATATCTTTTGTAGCAATTCCAGCTTCTAACCACCAAGTACCAACTGCTGATGCGCACCAAAAATGCCCATTACCAGCTTTTTTTAGTTGTGCTAAATTATCTATTCCATTTAATTTATGCATTTGGTCAATTCTACCAAAAGTACCTAATGGAAGACTACCATTTGGATTTGATGCACCACCCGTATTTAAAAATTTACCTTTTGCATCTCTACTTTCCATCACTCCAATGTCTGCCGTTGCAGCTGCTACTATTCTTTCACCTATAGCGCCAGTTGAATAAGACCTATCTGTACCATCATAATTACCATTACTATATTGTGTATCGGTAATTGTTACAAATCTTTTGGCAACAAATCTTGGTTTTGGTGTAGTTGGTGGAATATCAACTATTGATAAAGCTTGTTTTTCTTCTATTTCAAATTCTAATTTTGCAACATAATCTCCAGCGGTTTCATCACCTGCATCTGCAGCTACTTTAGCATCTGCCAATTCTACTTTTCTTGCTTCTATAGCTTTATCATCTAAAATAAATGCTTCAGGTGGTGGCGGTGGTAAGTCAGCGTTTACAACAGGCTGCCAACTACCTGCATTTGTTACTATATTTTTAGTTACTCCTATATTTTGTGTAGCTCCTATTGCTGGAATTTTTGGTATTGGAAATTCATTTAATTGTGCTCCATTCCAATAAGCTAAAACACCCTGCCCCATTTCCCCAACTAAATCATATCCACTTTTAGAATTTAATCCTTTTTGAAGCGCTGCTTTAAATAAATTTTTCATTGCTTCAACATTTCCTTGCTTTATAGCAACTTTGTTTACAAAGTCTCCTCCTCTTTTTATAGCAGAATCATATTCTGTGGCATATAGGTTAGCTATCGTATCTATATCAGAAATTCCTTCGGGGTTATTAGCTACATTTAAAATATTTTGTTTAAAAATTTCCCAAGACATATTAAGATGTTGAATTTAGTTCACTTAGTATTGTTTTTAACTTAGATTTAATGTTATTAAAAGCCGGCAAATTTTCAGGTCCTATTTTTGATGGACCCGATGGTGTTAGGTATTGTTGTTTTAATATTGCATCAATTAATTCAGTAAGTAAATCTACTAATTTATTTCCTTTTACTAAAGGTTCTAATTGTGTATTACCTAAATTTATCTTTCCATTTTTTGTATTTAAATTAATATTTCTATCATTTGTTGTTACATTAATATCAGCTCCCACATTAGCTTCTATACCTAATGCATTATCTATTGATAAAGCACCATCAGAAATGAATCCATAATTTTTTTTAGAATAAAATATCATTTCTGAATTTCTTGCCGATAATATAATTCTACCAGAATTTATAAGAATTTGGTCTCCAATTAGTTTATCAGGGTATCCAGCAAATGAATCAGGAGTTTTTGAAAAATCAGATGTTCCTTTATCATTAATAGTACCAGGCACAAACCCCATTTGATATTTATCAGATGTCATAGCTATAATACTACCATCTTTGTTTAAATCTTCTAAAGTTGTTTGTTCTATTTTATTTTTTCTTGAATTTGCATTTTCTCCATTTCTTATAATTGTTGTTGGTGAAAATTCATTTTTATCATTATTGTATGCTGAAAATCTGATTGATTGTCCAAAACGGCTTTCAAACAAAGAATCACCCTCATATAATTTTAATTTATGAATTCCTGCTTGGGTTTGAAAATAATCTCCAAATCCATCATACTTAGAAGAATTTTGTTGGTTATTTTTTGGTTGTGATGTATTTTCTATTTCTTTATACGATTCGGTTCTACCCGATGAATTTGCATTTTCACTTGGTTTATATTTCTTTTTTATATATTCAGGATCTGCAGAAATATTTGGTGTTAATTCTTCTGATATTCTCTTATATAATGGAATTCCAGTTCCTGTCTGAAGTATTTCTACAGTTTCATTTCTTACGGGTAAACTTTTAAAATATTTTTCAGATGGATATGCAATTGGTAAGTCTTTGTCACTATCTGGTGTACCTCCTGTATATCTAAATTCTATTGCTCCAATTAATTCTGTTGTTTTTTGCGCATCTGAATTTTTTATTCTTGGGTGATTTTCATCTAATATTACAGAATAAACTACACCATTTCCATTTTGTGTATTTTTTCTTTCGTTACCCTGTGTGGCTAAGTTTGCTGCAATTGTTGAATTTGTTAAACCCATTTTACTTTATTGATTTTTTTAATTCATCTAATTCAAATTCTAAATCATCTACTCTTTCTACTTCTTGCTTAGTTTCTTCTAATTCTTTAAGAAGTTGATTTTTTTCAAATTCAGTCAAGAATCCATCCTGTCCTTCGGTCTTCTTTTCTGCTGCTACAATCTTTTGTACAATTGATGCTAATTTTACTAATTGGTCATCATTCTTTACTGAACTATCAATTAAACCTTGCAATATCGGGCCTACTGATGCTACATCGCCCGCATGTTTAATCATTTTCTTTAATTCTTCTATTAAAGAGCTTATTTTTTGTTTTTTAGAAACCTGATTATTGTAAATGTCCTCAAATAGAGAACTCAGATTCTTTCCTTTGAATATTTCAAAATCTGTTGACATACTTTATTATTTTGTGTACGTCTATAAATATGTATAATGAAAAAAGTGGGTTTATTGTTCTATCACCTCAATTTTTATCTTTGGCTGATAATCTTTTGGTAATTTGTTAGTAATACCTTTGAATTCTTTTACTTTGCTCTTAAAATAAGTAATTTGTAAGATTTTATCAGTAAGATTCATTACAGTTTGCGAAGATGTAGACATTTCTGATGTATCCCTTTTCATATTAAGTTGAGGTCTCTTAGGAAAGAATTCTTTTCTCATTGCTGCTGCTATTTCTTTCCAATCTTCAACTCTATCAACTGATTTTTCGGCTGATATCTTTCTCATTTTTGATGATAGATATTTTTCACCATGCGTATAA
>Ga0169931_10007043_pt1 | contig 16788 bp, 13 predicted proteins | sample Kivu_15m_20L_FD_129675 | JGI IMG/M metagenome (GOLD analysis project Ga0169931, IMG submission 129675) | Freshwater microbial communities from Lake Kivu, Western Province, Rwanda to study Microbial Dark Matter (Phase II) - Kivu_15m_20L... | ecosystem: Environmental > Aquatic > Freshwater > Lake...
GCGGCCATCATGGCCATCGTTCCAATGAAGAACGTGAATGCAACGTAGTTGTCGCTGGCAATTTTTAAATGTTCCATTTTTTTTGTTTTTGATTTTTCCTACTCTTGAGGATTTTCGGAATCTCCAAGTTTTTTTAATTGATTTTCATCTTCAATATATCGTTAACAATCATCTAAGCGAATTGTTTGGTGTCGCTTTAACTTGCCCATAACGGTCCACCACCTGTGGGCGGAAATGCAAAGAGGGGCGCTCCTCGACCCAAATTGTCATCCGACCATACTCCCAACAAGTCTTCGATGGAAGGAAATTGTACTTCGACCAATTGTGTGTTTCCCGGATTGTTAAGTGGAGAGTTTATCCAAGCTGATAAATGTCCGAAGACCGCACATGCAGTCGCCTGTCGTTGGGCAATCAAAGCCAAATTCCAATCATCGGCCGTATTAAAACCGCTGCCGACTTCAAATGTGAGATGAAAGTAACCGGCAGTGCATTCATTCTGGATACCAACTGATGATTGAACCATGAGCTCTCCAAGACTGTATGGCTTGCCGTTTTGGTCATAAACATTTTCGAAAAGACCACCAATGGACAACTCAATTTCCTGTTCTTGAGCGAACACGGCATTTGAAGTCAAAAGAAAAACTGCAGTCAATAAAGCTAAAAGTTGGTTCAGGGATTCTTTTGGTCTTGGCAGTTGAAAGGAGTTTACTTCAGGGAAATCAACATTGCAATGATTGATATTAATCTTTGAAACACCGGAGGCGGTGTGTGGGGGGGGGTAATACCCTGTCATTCAACACGTAAGAAAACAGTGATTTTGAAAGAGTTTTCATAAGTCTTTGATTTTGGTTAATGAATAAAAGGTTAGGCGCCATTAGGCGAGGGCTTATTACAAAAAAACCGGTTTGACACGACTATTTGATTCAAACTCTTCAGCCTGAGAAGAAGTGCAATAGAAAAATGTTCGTTTTTCACACCGGTGTGGCTGCTGCGGCAAACCACAGCTTGGCATCGGGAATGGTGGTCAAGGTGCGCAGGCAGGCAATGGCGGTAGCCCCGGTGGTGAACACATCATCTATCAGCAGGATGTTTCTGCCGGCCAACAGCTCGGGTTGCGTCACGCGGAAGGCGCCTTCCACATTGAGGTGTCGGTCCATGGCGGTCTTTTGGCGGGCTTGGGTTAGGGTTTTGCGGTCGCGTATCACCGCGTTGTCCACTATTTGGGCGTTCATCACTTTGGCTATGCCATTGGCTATGAGGGCGCTTTGGTTGTAGCCCCGCCTGCGCTCTTTGCCCTTGTGGAGCGGCACCGGCACCAGCGTATCTATGGCCTCAAAATCGGGATTGTCCACCATGGCTCGACCCATGCGTATGCCAAAAGCCTCGCCTGTGTTGGGTTTGTCGCGGTATTTGAGCAGGTGTATCATCTCTTGCACCACATTGCCCTCTCTGAAATGAAACAGCGCCATGGCGGCCTCAACAGGCACTGAGGTGCGGATAGTGGTTTCGATGCGGTTGTCGCGCGTCACTTCCATGGTTGTGCGTGGCATCAGGGCCGAGCAGTCCACGCAGATACCTTCTTCTTTGGGGGAGAGGTGGACGGTGCAGCCCGGGCAAGGATTGGGATAGGAAATGCGCCACAGCAAGCTGTTTTTGAAAAGCTTGATGATGGACCGCTTCTGATTCATGGGCCGAGAAATGAGCGGGGGACTTACTTCCAAGCCGCCACTACCAGTCCGGTGCCTGAGGGATGGGCCATGTGGCTATCCATGAAGTTGAGCACCAAACAAAACGGAAACACAAGCAAATACCAAAAAGGCAGCAGGAGGAAAAATGCCTTTGAGACGTTGAGCATTTGCAAGGGCCATTTCATGGAGAGGCGCCAAGCGATGCTGCCCGGGCGGCCATAGGAATAGTGGGCTTTGACGCGGCTGAATCCGCATTCCATCAGCTTGGCTTTGATTTCCTGCTTGTTGTATCCATCGCGCACGTGCTCTTCGATAAACGAGGTTTGGCCATCGGCATGCACGTCAGACCCGCCTTGGTCTGATGGGGTGCTGATGAGCAGCATGCCACCCGGCTTGAGCGATTCGCAGATATTGCGCATCACGGCACGGTCGTCTTCGATGTGCTCCAACACGTCCACGCACAGGGCCAAATCAAAACACTCGTTTTTCTTGAATTGGGTCAAATCGCCCACTTTGAACAGCACGCTCTCGATGCCCGCTTCGTGAAAAAACCGGTTGCAGTCGCTCACTTGGTCTTCTTTGACATCTATGGCCAGGATGCAATAGGCCTCGCTCATTTTGGCCATGAAATAGCTGTGCTGGCCAAATCCCGAGCCTGCGTCCAGGATGTGGCGTTTGCCGGGCGATGCTTTGGACCATCTGCGCAGCTCGCGGTGGATATGCCAAGCGCGCAGCAGCAGCAGGTCCAGCAGTTTGTAAAAGAGAATACGCAGCCAGGTGCTTTGGTTGAAAAATCGGCCCAGCGTGCCTTTGACGGGATCGTAGTGCATTTTTCCGCGGGCTTATTTTTTCAGGAGGTTGTCAATGGTTTCGAAATAGTCCAGCGAGTCGTCCAAGTAATAGAACAATTCGGGGACTTTGCGCATTTGCTTGCCGATGCTTTTGCCCAGTAGACCGCGCAGTTGGTGGGCGTTGTCTTTGATTTCGCGCAGGCATTTTTCTTTGTCGGGCGTGGCAAATATGCTGACATAGATGCGTGCCGAGCCCAAGTCGGGGGCGGTTTTGACCTGCGTGACGGTAATCATGGCTCCTCCGAACAGCGTGCGCCCGTTTTGCTGAAAAATGAGCATCATCTCACGCTTGATGAGGTTGTTGATTTTGTCAAGTCTTGTTCCGGCCATGGGGCGCAAAAGTAGGCAATGGCGGCCTCAAGCGCGGAGCATTTGCGCCACTCGATCTATGAAGGCATCGCTCTCCCATTGGGTGCCGGCATCGGGCAGGGCCAATACGGTGTCCATGAATCGGTCTTGCGCTTCACCTGCGGCCAGCGCCTCGTCATAGGGTGTGTGCGAGAATGTCACCAGTGAGTAGAGGGGTGTCCACAGTTCGGGGTATTTCTCAGCCAGACGTGCTTCTATTTTTTTCTGCAAAATGAAACGCGGATCAGCTGTTTTGTCGCGCATTTCGATGTAGTTGCGCAGGGCCAATTCCAATATGGCATCGGTGCGGGGCTTGCGCTCGCGGGCAAATTTTTCGAAGGTCTCGGGACTGTCGCCCAAGGCGTTCAGCATTTGGTCCATTTCGGCACAGTCCTCAAAACCGGCATTCATGCCTTGGCCATAAAACGGCACAATGGCGTGGCAGGCATCACCCATCAGCATCACGCGGTCGCTGATGTTCCATGGGTCGCATTTAATCATCACCAGCGAGGCCGATGGATTGCTGAAAAAATCGTCCAACAAGGTGGGCATCAAAGACACGGCATCGGCAAATTGCTCGTTGAAAAAAGCTGTGGCTTTGTCACGTGTGTTCAACTCGGTGAAGGAGGGGCTTCCCTCATGCGCCATGAACAGCGTAACGGTGAAACTGCCTCCGGGATTGGCCAGGGCTATCATCATGTATTCGCCTCGGGGCCAAATGTGCAAGGAGTAAGGGTCCATCACATAGTGACCATCGGGCCCGGCCGGAATGAAAAGCTCTTTGTAATTGTGAGTCAGGTAGGTTTGCGAATAATTGAACCTGTCAGTTTTTTGCAACCTTGCGCGCACTGCCGAAAACGCGCCATCGGTGCCGAATATGTGGTCAAAACGTTCGGTTACTATTTGACCCGAAGAGGTGTTTTCAAAAGTCAGCTCGTTTTTGTCCAAATCGAGGTCGAGGCACTTGTGGTCAAAGCGCAGACTGATGTTGTCAAAGGCATCGGCACATTGCAACAGTTGTTGGTTGAGCCCACCGCGCGAAACCGAGTAAATGGCTTGGCCTTCTTTTCCATAGGGTTGAAACATTTGGTGGCCGTCTTTGAAGTGCACCATGCGGCCTTTCATGGCGATGGCTTCTTTGCGGATTTCATCAGCCACCCCCGCCATTTCCAGAGCGCGCCAGCCGCGGTCCGACAGGGCCAGGTTGATACTTTTTCCGGCTACCACGTTGGCTTTTCGGATGTCGCCTCTGCGTTCAAATACGGTCACATCCCAGCCCCTTTTGGCCAAAAAAACGGACTGCAATGCGCCCACCAATCCACCGCCCACTACGGCTGCCTTCTTCTTTTCCATAGGTTGTTTGTTACGCCAATGCTTGTTTCAAATCGGCCACAAGGTCGGCTGCATCTTCCACTCCCACACTGAGCCTTATCAGGCTGTCTGTGACTCCGGTTTTGATTCGTTCTTCTTTGGGAATGGAGGCGTGGGTCATGGTAGTGGGATGGCCCACCAGCGATTCCACACCGCCCAGCGACTCGGCCAGCGAGAATAACCGCAGTTTGGACAAAAGGTTTTGGGCCGCTTCGATGCTGTCATTTTTAAGTGAGAAAGAAACCATCCCACCGAAGTCGCGCATTTGTCTGCGGGCTACATCATGGTTTTCGTGCGTGGCAAATCCGGGCCACACCGTGCGCTCAACGGCCGGATGCGAGGCCAAAAATTCAGCAACGGCACGGGTGTTTTCGCAATGGGCTTTGACACGGAGGTGAAGGGTTTTCACTCCACGCAGCACCAAGAAACAGTCCATCGGACCGCATACCGCACCGCTGCTGTTCTGGATCCGATAAAGCTCAGTGGCTAATTTTTCTTCTTTCACCACCAAGGCACCCATAATCACATCGCTGTGGCCACCCAGATACTTGGTCACCGAGTGCATCACAATGTCAGCGCCCATTGCCAGCGGTTGTTGAAGATAGGGCGTGGCAAACGTGTTGTCCACTCCCAACAGGATACCGCGGGGCTTGGTGAGGGCCGCAATGGCTGCGATGTCAATAATGCGCAGCATGGGATTGGTAGGCGTTTCCACCCAGACCAACTTGGTTTTTTCGTTGATCAGGGCTGCCACCTTATCCGCGCTGTCCATGGCCGTAAAGTGAAACTTGATGCCATACTTCTCGAAAATGGTACGAAACAAGCGATAGGTGCCGCCGTAAAGGTCATTGGTAGAGATGACTTCATCACCGGGATTGAGCATTTTAAGCACAGCGTCAATAGCGGCCAGCCCGCTGCCGAAACACACACCCGCAGTGCCACCTTCGAGGGCTGCCAAGTTGTTTTGCAAGGCATGGCGCGTGGGGTTTTGGGTGCGAGAATACTCGTAGCCTTTGTGTTGGCCAATGCCATCCTGCACATACGTGCTGGTTTGGAATATGGGGGTCATGATGGCGCCCGTGCTCGGGTCGGGGCTCACGCCCGCATGGATGGCTTTGGTGCCGAATCCGTAGTTGGTGTTGTCGCTCATGGCGGTGTTTGAATTGATTTTTCGACCGCGAAGGTAGCGGGCAGGGGCGAACTTAGAAGTGCCGGTTTTTTGGAAAAAAAAGCCCGTTGAGAACTCAATCCCAACGGGCAAACAACATAAGAATCGGAGATATAGTTTTTACTCGAACAAGTTGAGGCGAACTGTTTCTGTGCCGTTAGTGCCACTCAGTTGCAGCAGGTAAATTCCCGTTGCCAAGTCGTTGAGCGCAATGCCCGTCATTTCAGATTGAATGCGGAAAGCCGAAACTTCGCGGCCGGCCATGTCAAAAATACGGGCCTGTGCACCGGTCCATTGGCTACCGGTCTTCAAATTGAAAAGACCCGAACTTGGATTGGGGAATACGGACAGTGTGGAGGTTTGCGCATTTTCGCCAACGCTGTCTCCGCAATCTGCCATAATTCCAAATTCAATCGTGTAGCTGCCGGCATCTTCGGGCCAGTCAGTCATCGAAATGGTGGCACCATTCACAGATATCATCACCGATGCAGCCAATGCATTGAGCACACCACCGGGGGTATCCAAGGTCAAAGAATAGCAATCTGCCGGGAGACATGCGGTGAACGAAAGGGTATTGTTGATTTCGGTCAATACAATTTCACCATCCAATTCAAAGCCTTCTGATTCAAGGAACCAAGTCAACACTTGCAGTTCAAATTCAGAAAACTCAGCAGAAATTGTCAGCGTGGTCAAATAGCAACCTTCTACCACCACTTCTACGCACTCAGTCAGAACACAGCCGGGTGCCTCATACACAGCACAAACTTCGTAGGTGCCGGCCTCAGTGAATTCGTATTCAAGCACCGATCCGGAGATAAATTCGTTTCCTGGCAATATCCATCCCATAGGCTGAACACCGCTGCTTTCGGTAGCCGAGAAATAATACGAGAATCCGTCTGCTGTTTGTGCCTGGATTTCCATTGAGCAGTCGCCATTTTCGCAACCTCCGTTCACCGAGAACTCGATGTAATAGTGAATCTGGCTTCCATTCTCAACTATTTCTACGTTTTCCGCAGTCCACGATTCAACTATGCCAACAGAGAATGCTTCTGAATTATCGTTGCCATATCCGGTTACATGGAGGACATAACAGCCTGTAGGCAAACAACCGTTGAAGTCATAATAGGGGTCTTGAACTGAGAATCCGGTGTCACCCTCTCCCCAATTCTCACCTTCTGACACAATCACCCAGGTGGCTTCATGTGGCCCGCCAAGGTTCATGAAACTGTCAATGTAAAAACCTCCTTCGAAACAATCGGGTTGTTGACCGCAATCGCTGTTCAAGGCCAATTCGAAAGTGTAGTAATACTGTCCCCCTTCTTGCTCCATATCCTCTGAGACCACTTCCCATCCGCCTGTCAAGTCAATGCCGAAAGCAGCGGGATTTTGCATGTTTTGGCCGATGACATTGAGCGTGTAGCAGCCATCGGGAAGGCATTCAGCCCAGTCGTAAACGGGAGTATTGGGTGTCAACGAAGCAAAACCCTCCAAATCAACACCTTCACCGGTCAGGAACCACACTGCTTGCAGCGGGCCACCCATCATGTAGTTGCTTTCGAGCACAAAACCTACCTCGGGGCATTCATCAGAGCAATCCTGACCTACCGAAAGTAAGTACACATTGGTAGCGTCTCCGACATACACCAACTCGATGGAAACATCAACTGTTTGAGAGAAAACCTCGAACACATTGTCCCCTCCGATGTTGGGCACATGGTGAAGATTGTAGCATCCATCCGGCAGGCATAACTCTGTCATGCAAAGGCTTCCTTCGCAATTGGTCTCGTAAATCGCTTCTCCGTTCTCGTTGCTTAACCACCATGATGATGGGCTGCCTGTGGGTGTCAAGGCAATATTCACTACATGACACTCTTCCTCACACTCTTCTACCACCACAGTGACAACGAAATAATTATTGAAACAAGGAATGGTCAATGAGGCATTCACCGCAATCACGTATACACCGGGCTCAGTGAACTGGTGGGTGACGTAGTGTCCTCCACTCTCTATGGTGCCATCACCAAAGTTCCACATGGCTCCGCTGACTGATGCGGCACTGCCCACTTCGAATCCATACAGACCACAGCCCAATTCCACCACATCGATGCCGCTCGGACACTCGATGTTGCAACCCGTAACGGTCAATGGAATACAAATCTCCACACCCTGGGGGCAGGCCTCGGATGAGGCAACGACACAAACCTCGTAGGTGCCGGGAGTCGGGTAGCTGTGAAAAGCACCATTGGCCCCCGTGTTGCTGCCTCCATCACCCCAAGTCCATGTGATATCGCCAAATTGGGGAAAATCAAGAAGGGCAAAAGCATAGGTGCCGCAACCGTTTACATCTGAAACCAAAATCTCCGAAGGGCAACCATCGGTATTGCACGATTCAACTGTGAAGTTCACCACAAATGTGGTGGGTGCACAGCCCACGGCTTGGTAAATGGCATATCCCTGATAGGTGCCGGGCGCAAATTCAAAGGAAATAGGTTGACCATTGTTGGTTACCAAGTTGTTGCCGATGTTCCAAAAAACGGTTGATTGAGCCGATGCACCGGGAATACTGAAGGTGTAGTGCCCGCAAGAAGTCTGTTCATAGACCATTTCGGTCGGACATTCAGACCCGCCACCACAAGTCACTTCTACGGTAACTTGCTGAACCACAGGTTCCGGACAGTCAATACCGGTGTAGGTGGCAGTAACAACGTAAGTTCCATTTTCTTCAAAAATGTGTGTTACAGACAAGCCCTCTCCAAACTGACCATCTCCAAAGTTCCAAATCACGTCCGCCTGAACATCATTGCCGGCAAAATCAAAAACGTAGGTGTTGCACGTCAAGGGATGGACCAAGACGGTTGACAAACAGTCGGGAAACGGTTGATAGAAAAAAGTCTCGCACCAAAAAACGCCTTGAGGGCATTCGGGTGTTTCATAAGAGGCACATATCTCATTAGCACCCGGCTGCAATAAGAAAGTGGTGATAGCTCCGACATTCACTTGCTGGCCATTTTGTGTCCAATAAATCTGGGCTCCGGGTGCGGTTTCAGTTGCCTGCAATACCAAGACATTGTCTTGTTCCTGCATGGTTACTATGTTCATATCGCAGGCTACACAATCTTCATTTACCCCAATAGTAAAGGAGTATTGATTGCCTCCGGGGTTGTAGCTCTGCAATTCTTGGGTCACAGTTTGACCTCCGACCGTCACGTTGACGCTGAAATCCACTTGCCATGGGGCAATGGTTGCGGCCGAAGTTATCAAGAAAGTGAAGCAACCGTTTTCCAAACACAAAGTGGCTGAACACTCCGCATCGTTGGGAGAAAATTGGCAAACACCCTGGTTGAAGGTGTTGCCTTGATATACGCTTGCATACCATTGAACGAAACTCGGGCCTTGCTCGGCCATGTTCGAGTTGAAATTCAGTTGTACCTGGGTGCACTGGGCAGATGCGCCCAAGGATAGGATGGCCAACAAGGCCGCAGTCATAAGTCGAGATAAAAGCATAATTGATTGGTTTTGGCAAAAAGCGATTCGGACTGCAAGACCCGCCCAATGGCTTTTTTGGTTGCTTTGAACATTGAAAGTCCCTCACAACTACCGCACAAACAAGTGCTTCCTCCGGGCCTCGGCTTGCAGGACGGTTGCCCCTTCCTTCCTACATTTGCCCCATGCAAATCCAAGTGCTTAAGTCCAAGCTTCACCGCGTGCGCGTCACCGAAGCCGACTTGAATTATATCGGCAGTGTGACCATCGATGAAGACCTGATGGATGCCGCCAACATGATAGAGGGTGAAAAGGTCCAAATCGTCAACATCAACAACGGTGAACGCCTCGAAACTTATGTCATCAAAGGCATACGCGGATCGGGCAGTATCTGCCTCAACGGGCCTGCCGCGCGCAAGGTGACCGTGGGCGACATTGTCATCATCATTTCCTATGCGCTGATGGATTTTGAAGAGGCCAAATCCTTCAAGCCCACGCTCATTTTTCCCGAAACTGCCACCAACAAACTGCGCCACCAATGACCAAAACCGCGGTCACGGCAGCCAAAGTACTGTTGTTTGCCGCCATCGGCATGGGGCTGCTCTGGCTCACTTATCGCGACAAGGATTTGGGCCAAATGTGGCGCGACATCAGCCAAGCTAATTTTCTGTGGATTGCAGCTTCCTTTTGCTGTGGCTATGTGGCCATCATCAGCCGCGGCTTGCGCTGGGGTATGCTGCTCCGCCCACTGGGCTATTCGCTGCGCAGGCCCAATGCCGTGCACGCAGTGGCGGTGGGCTATTTTGCCAATATGGGCATCCCGCGCTCGGGTGAGTTGGTGCGTTGCACGGTCCTCTCGCGGGCCGAAGACATCCCTGTGGACCGCCTGTTTGGCACTGTCATTCTGGAGCGGGTGATTGACACATTCATGCTGCTTATCGTGGCTTCCACGGCTTTGTTGCTCAATCTGGACACTTTTCGCGGCTTTTTTGCTTTGGCTGCCGAGCGCAGAGCCACTGCACCCACTGCCGATGGAGATGCTTCCAATTTGTGGATTTTCATCGCACTCGGGTTGCTGCTGATTGGACTGTTGGTGGCTTGGCGTTTCTTGCGCCATTCGGCTTTTGAACACCGCTTGCGCGTCATTGCCCGGGGCATCCGCGAGGGCATTGTCAGCATAACAAAATTGCAACAGCGCGGCCTGTTCATCTTCCACACTTGTTTCATTTGGTTCAATTACTTTTTATCCGCGTGGTTCTGCTTTTTGTCTCTACCCGAAACTGCTGAATTGGGCATTCCCGCGGCCTTGTTTGTGATGGTGGCGGGCGGATTGGGCATCATTGTGCCCACACCGGGAGGAGCAGGCAGCTATCACGCGGCCGTCACCTTGGCTTTTGTGGCCTTGGCAGCCACCGGCACTGCGGTGCTCGGTGCGCAAGACACAGCCGAGGCCATTAGTGCCAAGTATGCTGCCATCGCCTGGACCACCCAGACACTGATGATGATTATCACGGGCTTTGTGGGGCTCATTTTGCTCAGCTTGGCCTCCAAAAAGAAAAACACATGAAAACCGGAAGACTCATTTTGACCGCGGAAGGGCTTCAGGCGCAATTGGATAAATGGCGCTCTTCCGGTCTGTCCATCGTTTTCACCAATGGGGTTTTTGACATTCTTCATCTTGGTCATGTGGACTATCTGGAGGCAGCGGCCCGGCTGGGCGATTGTTTGGTGGTGGGCATCAATTCAGACGCTTCTGTGCGCAGGCTGGGCAAAGGCCCCGAGCGGCCTATCAATCCCGAGGTGGCCCGTGCGGGTGTAGTGGCCGGACTCAAATCCGTAGCCGCCACCATCGTTTTTGACCAAGACACGCCTGCCGCCTTGATTGCGGCCATCAGGCCCGATGTGCTGGTCAAAGGAGGAGACTATGACCCCGATGAGGCCGATCCGGATTCCAAAAAATTTATGGTAGGCGCTGCCGAAGTGCGCGCAGCGGGAGGCAAGGCCATCTGCATTCCGCTGACCGAGGGTTTTTCTACCACCGGTGTGGTCAAAAAATTGACCGGCAAAGGTTGATTCAACCCGAACTTTTCCCCTGCAGCAGCGGTTTCCCCCGCCATTGAGCAATTTCGCAGCGTGAATATCATCATCATCGGTTCGGGTGTGGCGGGCTTAGCAGCAGCCATCCGCTTGCGCGCTGCAGGTCATACCGTCACCGTCTTCGAAGCGAATGATTATCCCGGTGGCAAACTCTCGCAATTTGAAAGCGAAGGTTTTCGCTTTGATGCGGGTCCTTCACTTTTCACCCTACCCGAAAAAGTGGACGCTTTGTTCGAAGCTGCCGGCCGCAATCCGCGCGACTATTTCAATTGCCATCGCCTGCCCGTCACTTGCCATTATCAATGGGCCGATGGCACTTGTCTGGACGCGCATGCCAATCGCCAACTGTTGTTGGACGAAATAGAAAAAACCCTCGGAACGGGCAGGTCAGAGATGGAAGCCTACTTGCGCCAAAGTGAACAGACCTATGAGTCCGTGGGGCGCATTTTTTTGGAAAAATCCCTCCACAAGGCCTCTACTTGGCTCAGCCGTCCCGTGGCTGCGGCCCTCACCCGATTGCACCGCTATGGCCTTACCCAATCCCTCGATGGCTTCAATCGGAAGAAACTGCGCCACCCCAAATTGGTCCAGCTTTTCAATCGCTACGCCACCTACAATGGATCGGACCCCTATCGGGCACCGGGCATTTTGCACTCCATTCCCCATTTGGAACACAACCTCGGGGCCTATCTGCCCGTGGGTGGCATGCACGCCATCACCACCGCCCTCCACGCTTTGGCTGTTGACTTGGGTGTGGCATTTCATTTTGGTGAAAAAGTCGAGGAAATCCGGACTCAAAACGGAAAAGTAACCGGTGTGCGCACTGCAAAGTCAGCCCGCACAGCCGACATCGTGGTGAGCAACATGGACGTTTGGCATACCTACCGCCAATTGCTGCCCGATCATTCGGCTCCCGAAAAGACCCTCGCCCAAGAGCGTTCCTCTTCGGCTGTCATTTTCTATTGGGGCATCGGGCGCCAATTTCCTGATTTAGACGTGCACAATATCTTTTTTGCCAATGACTATCGGGCTGAGTTTGACGCCCTTTTTCGCACCAAAACTTTCCACCCCGACCCCACCATCTACATCAATATCACCTCCAAACAGGAGACGACAGATGCCCCACCCGGTATGGAAAACTGGTTTGTAATGGTGAATGCCCCTGCCAATGTCGGCCAATACACTGATGAGGCAATCCGCCAAATCCGGACGCGCATTTTGACCAAGCTCAGCCGCATGCTCGGCACCGATATCGAGCCGCTCATCCGCTGCGAGCAAGTGCTCGACCCTCGCACCATCGAAAGCCGCACTTCTTCCTATCAAGGCTCACTCTATGGTACTTCGTCCAACAACACCATGGCCGCTTTCCTGCGTCATCGCAATGATAGCACCCGGCTCCGTGGCCTCTATTTTTGCGGAGGCAGCGTCCACCCCGGTGGCGGCATCCCGTTGGCACTCAACTCGGGTGAGATTGTGGCCCACCTGATAGGACAATTAAAGAACTGAAGTTTGAACAATTTGAATTCCTTCCTCCGCGACCGATACAAAACCGGCCTTTTTGTCATCCTTGTGTTGCACACAGTGGGGCTCGTGGGTTTGCTTTCCCCATGGTACGATGTGTTCTTGCGCCTTACCCCCGCCACCCTGCTGGTGTCCGTGCTGTTGCTCATACGCGGATGGGAGCACATCTCACTCCGTTTGTGGATGGGCATAGCAGCGGTCTTCGCTTTGGGCTGGGGCGTGGAATATTTGGGAGCAGAGCACGGCCTCGTCTTTGGCAACTATGACTATGGCACTGTGTTGGGCCCCGGGCCTGCGGGAGTGCCCTTGCTCATTGGAGTCAATTGGGTGTTGGTCATCTTCGGGGCCCATGCGCTTTCGTCCTCGTTTGATTTGCCTGCCCCCTTGCGCATTGGTTTAGGCGCGGCCTTCGCTGTGGTGCTGGATGTGGCCATAGAGCCGGTGGCCGTGCATCTCGGATTTTGGACATGGCAAAACAATGAAATTCCCCTGTCCAACTATGTAGGATGGTTTGGCGTTTCGGCCCTGCTCATTTGGGCGGTTGAGCGCTTGGTGGGCCCCACCCGCAATGGCTTAGCCCGCGCCCTGTTCTTGGTTATGTTCGCCTTTTTTGGAATCTTGGCCATGATTTTATGAAATGGGTAAGGTTGCCGCGTTCCGTTGAGCTCCCCCGCGGCTTGCCTATCTTCGCCCAAACACATCTCCCTTGAACCACAAGAAAAACAAGGCAAAGAAAGCCCCGAGCAGCGGCAAAGATGCCCGAACGGACTTGCGCAAAACCATCCTCGAGGCTTTTCATCGCCAACCCAACAAGCCGCTCAACCACAAGCAAGTGGCCGCCCTGCTGGGTGTCAAAGACCTCAAGGCCCGCGCCCTCATTGAGCGCATCTTGCGAGAAGAAACCGACAAAGACAACTTGCTCGAACGCGGACGCGGCAGATATGTGGCCGCCTCACTGCCCGAGTCCACCGCCATCGGCACCTTGGACATCACCCGCAATGGCCGTGGCTATCTGATAGTCGAAGGCCGCGAGACAGACATCGCCATACCGCGAGGCCGCACTTCTACTGCCTTGCGAGGCGACACGGTGGAGGTGCTGTTCAACCCCAATGCCGTCAAGCCCGAAGGCAAAGTAATCCGCATCGTGGAACGCGCCCGAACGGCATTTGTGGGTGTGCTGGACAAAAGCACTCGTTTTGCCTTTTGCCTCCCGTCAGACACCCGCATGCATGTGGATTTTTTCATCCCCGAGGAAAGCCTGAACGGAGCCCTGCATGGGCAAAAAGTCATCGTAGAGCTGGTCTCGTGGAACAACGAGCGCGACAATCCCGTGGCCCGCGTGACCAAAGTGCTGGGCCGTCCGGGCGACAACGATGTGGAGATGCACGCCATCATGGCCGAGTTTGGCCTCCCGGTGGAGTTTCCCGTAGAAGTGCTGGCCGATGCCGAGCGCATCAGCGAAAAAATCACCGCAGCCGAAATCAAGAAAAGACGCGACTTCCGCGGCATTACCACTTTCACCATCGACCCCTATGATGCCAAGGACTTTGACGATGCCCTTTCGGTGCGCATCATTTCCAAAGACAAAGTAGAAGTGGGTGTGCACATAGCCGATGTGTCGCACTATCTGCTGCCCGACACCCGCCTCGAAGACGAAGCCCTCAGGCGCGCCACTTCGGTCTATCTGGTGGACCGCACCATCCCCATGCTGCCCGAAAAACTGTCCAATTTCCTCTGCTCGCTGCGGCCTGATGAGGAAAAACTCTGTTTCTCTGCCGTGTTCGAAATGGACATGCAGGCCAGTGTCACCAAGCGCTGGTTTGGCCGCACCATCATCAAATCCGACCGCAGATTCACCTACGAAGAGGCCCAAGGGGTGATAGAGAAAAAAGCGGGCGACTTTGCCGATGAAATCCTGCTGCTCGACCGCCTGGCCAAACTGATGCGGTCCGAGCGCATGAAGCACGGCAGCATTGACTTCAACACCCAGGAAGTAAAATTCCGTCTGGACGAAACGGGCCGCCCCATTGAGGTTTTCACCAAAGTGATGAAAGACTCCAACCGCCTCATCGAAGATTTCATGCTGCTGGCGAACAAAGAAGTGGCCTATCATGTGGCCCATATCAGCGCCCAATTGCACAGCCACGCGTTTGTCTATCGCATCCACGATGACCCCGATCCCGCCAAGGTGGAAGACCTGCGCAAGTTTGTCCAGCGATTTGGCTACAAACTGGTGGTGCCCAAAAACGGAAAAGTGACACCCGCGCTGATTGCCCTGCTCAATGCCGCCAATGGAAAGCCCGAAGAAGACATCATCAAGCAAATGACCATCCGCAGCATGGCCAAAGCTGAATACAATACACGCAACATCGGTCACTACGGCCTTGGCTTTGAGTTTTATACTCATTTCACCTCGCCCATCCGCAGATATCCCGATGTGATGGTCCATCGCCTGTTGCAGCGCTATTTGGACGGGGAAAAAGGAGCCAACGAAAAAGAATATTCGGTCAAATGTCGCCATTCGAGTCTGATGGAAAAACGGGCCACCGAAGCCGAACGCGCCAGCATCAAATACAAGCAAGTGGAATACATGAGTACCCACATCGGAGAGCAATTCTTCGGGGTTATTTCGGGTGTCACTGCCCGCGGCCTCTATGTGGAGCTGGTGGACAGCAAGTGCGAAGGCATGGTGGGCATTGCCGACATTCCGGGCGATTTCTTCTCTTTTGACCAAGACAGATTTGTGCTTCGGGGAAGCCGCACCCGCACCGAATATGGCATGGGCGATAAGGTGGAAGTCCGCGTCAAAGGTGCTGATATGCTCAAGCGCCAGTTGGATTTTGCCATGGTCATTTGAGTCAAAATTTCGTGTCACCCACGGGTTGCCCGTGTGAACTTCACAAGGTACTTTTGCCGCCTTTCCAAACAGGGCATATACCTATGCGGAAAACGCGCCCATAGCTCAGTTGGTTAGAGCATCTGACTCATAATCAGAGGGTCCCCGGTTCAAGCCCGTGTGGGCGCACCTCATTACAAGCCGCTTACGAGCGGCTTGTTTTGTTTTGGGGAAGGATTTGCAAGAGATTTGCAAGTAAAAAAGGCAAAAAAAATGGGATGACCCGTCTTCATTGACGAATAACCAGACGGAAGCCAATGTTGAAATCTGAGAAGTCACGATCGCCAATGTCTCTGCAACTGATGCGGCAATTGGACTGAGAATCCTTCCATGACCCTCCTCGAAAAACTTTAGGAGATCCTGATGAAGGGCCTGAAGGATTGAATTCAGGGGAAACTGAGTAAAAATCCGAACTGTACCAATCGCTGCACCACTCGCTCACGTTGCCGGATAGATCATACAGATCCAGTTCATTAGCCTTTTTACTCCCAACAGGGTGTGTTTTGGAATCGCTGTTTTTACCGTACCATGCGACAGAATTGATTTGATTGCTGCCACAGTACTTGAAGTTTTGACTCGAATTTCCACCTCTTGCGCAGTATTCCCATTCGGCTTCAGTGGGCAGGGAAAACTCTAGACCGGTCAATTGATTTAGCCTACTGATGAACTCTTGAACTTTATTCCAACTCACACTTTCGACCGGGCAGTTTTCGCAATTGATAAAGTGGCTTGGGCTAATTGAACTTCCTGAATTGTCCATGATTGTTTTCCACTGAGATTGGGTTACTTCAAACTTGCAAATTCTGAAATCACTTACCGTTATCTTATGAGATGGTTTCTCATCAACATGACAATCGTTGCCTTGTTCGTTGGTGCACCCCATCATGAATGTACCTCCGGTGACAAAGACCATATCCGAGATTAGTTTTTGAATTTCGGAAGGGAGAGCAATTTCTTGTCCCCATCGGTTGAAAAGTTTGCCATCCGGGCCGATAAGAATTCCTTTGTTGTTTGAAGTAGCGCTGAAAGACTGATCTCCCTTTTTCAAAGTGACGTTTGCGTCATTGGTTGAACCTTCGTTCACAATCACCTTGGTTGTGTGGTCTTGGTGGTCTTTCAGTTTGAGTGTGATTGTCCTTTCCCCCGCCAATACATTCTTGGCCGTCATGGGCGTGGTGCCCGCCTTTTTGCCGTCAATCAACACCTCTGCATCCATGGGATCGGAGGTGATGCGGATGCTGCCGTACATGGGCGCTGGGGTTAGCTGGATGTCTTTGGTTTTGCCCACTTCGATGGTCACGCGCTCTTTGGCGGGGTGGTGGCTTTCCATGCGGGCTTCGGCATTGGCGCTGCCTCCGGGCAGAC
>Ga0169931_10007044_pt1 | contig 16787 bp, 11 predicted proteins | sample Kivu_15m_20L_FD_129675 | JGI IMG/M metagenome (GOLD analysis project Ga0169931, IMG submission 129675) | Freshwater microbial communities from Lake Kivu, Western Province, Rwanda to study Microbial Dark Matter (Phase II) - Kivu_15m_20L... | ecosystem: Environmental > Aquatic > Freshwater > Lake...
CAGCAGCCGGGTCTGCAGCGGCAGCAGGTCGCGGAAGATGCCCGAGAGCGTGATCACCACGTCGATTCGCGGCCGCCCGAGCGCCTCCAGCGGCACCAGCGTGGCGCCGGCGATCCGGCCATAGCTGTCGAAGCGCGGCAGCGCCCCCATCAGCGCCAGGCACTGCGCGATCGGCGAGCCTTCGGTCTTCAGGTTGTCGGTGCCCCACAGCACGATGGCGATCGACTCGGGCAGCGCGTCGGCATCGGCGCGGTACCGCTCGATCAGGCGCTGCGACTGGCGTGCGCCGTCGCGGACCGCGAACGCGCTGGGGATGCGGAACGGATCGAAGCCGTGCAGGTTGCGTCCGGTGGGCAGCACTGCCGGGTTGCGCAGCAGGTCGCCGCCGGGCGCCGGGCGGATGTAGCGGCCGTCGAGCGCGCGCAGGATCGCGTCGAGTTCGTCGTCGCGGGCGAGCAGCCGGTCGGTGTCGGCGAGCTCGCCGAGCCGGGCGAGCGCCGCCGGCTCGGAGCCCAGGCCACCGGCGGCCAGGGCTTCGGCGGGCGTCGCGCCACCGACCAGCGCGGCCACCGCCGGGCGCGGCAGCGGCTCGCCGCCGGCCGACTCGGCCATCGCCATCAGCAGGTCGGTGCGCTGCTCGGCCGACGGCGGACGCCCCACCACGTGCAGCCCGTGCGGGATCAGCGTGTACTCCAGCTCGAGCACCGCACCCGAGAGCGCGGCGATCCGCGCCTCGGCCTCGGCCAGCGTGAGCCAGGCGGGCTCGGCCTCGGCCAGCTCGAGCTCGGCCGCCTGCGACTGGATCATCGCGGCGAGGTCGGGCCGCTCGGGTGCGTCGGTGGCCAGGCTGCGCCAGCGGTCGAGCGAGGCCTTCAGGTCGAGCAGCCCGCGGTACAGGCCCGCCTGGGTCACCGGCGGCGTCAGGTAGCTGACCAGGGTGGCGGCCGCGCGCCGCTTGGCGATCGCGCCTTCGGACGCGTTGTTGGATGCGTACAGGTTCACGTTGGGCAGCGCGCCGATCAGCCGGTCGGGCCAGCAGGCGCCCGACATGCCGGTCTGCTTGCCCGGCATGAACTCCAGCGCGCCGTGGGTGCCGAAGTGCAGCACCGCGTCGGCGCCGAAGTCCTCGCGCAGCCACCGGTAGAAGGCCGAGAACGCGTGGGTGGGCGTGTGGCCGCGCTCGAACAGCAGCCGCATCGGGTCGCCCTCGATGCCGAACGGCGGCTGCACGCCGACCATCACGTTGCCGAAACGCTCGCCGAGCACGAAGATCGAGCGGCCGTTGCTGAGCGAGCGGCCGGGCGCCGCGCCCCACTGCGCCTCGATCTCGGCCAGCCAGGGCTCGCGGCGCACGTGGTCGTCGACGGCGATCAGCGCGTGGACGTTGGCGGGTGCGCCGTGCCGGGCGGCGTTGCCGTGCAGGATGCGCTCGCGCAGTGCGTCGACCGTCTCGGGCACTTCCACCGTATAGCCGGCTGCCCGCATCGCTGCCAGCGTGCGGTGCAGCGACTCGAACACCGAGAGGTGGGCCGCCGAGCCGGTGGCGCCCGCATTGGGCGGGAAGTCGAACAGCACCACCGCAACGCGCCGGCCCGCACGCTCGCTGCGCCGCAGCGCCACCAGCCGGTCGATGCGATCGGCCAGACGATCGCTGCGGTCGGGGCACGGCACCATGTCGGCCGACGCATCGGCGTCGCTGAACACGCAGGCCCGTGCGCATCCGCCGCAGGTCGTCCCGGGCGCGCCGGGCCGACCGCCGAACACCATCGGGCCGGTGGCGCCGTCGAGCTCGGGGATCGCAACCATGATGGTGCTCTCCACCGGCAGCAGCCCGCGCCCGGAGCCGCCCCACTGGTCGAGCGTCTGGAACTCGAGGGGGTGGGTGGCGAGGTACGGCACGTCGAGCCGGGCGAGCACCTCCTCGGCGGCGCGCGCGTCGTTGTAGGCCGGCCCGCCCACCAGCGAGAAGCCGGTCAGCGACACCACCGCGTCGACCACCGGCCGGCCGTCGGCGACGAAGTAGCGCTCGATGGCGGGGCGCGCGTCGAGGCCGGCGGCGAAGGCGGGCACCACCTTCAGGCCGCGCGACTCCAGCGCCTGGATCACACCGTCGTAGTGACGGGCATTGCCGGCCAGCAGGTAGGAGCGCAGCAGCACCAGGCCCACGGTGCCGCGCGACCCGGGGAGCGTGGGCAGCGCGCTCGCGTCCTCGCTCAGGCGCGACGCCATGCGCGGGTGGTAGACGCCCAGATCCGGGTACTCCACCGGGGGGGCCACCTTGCAGCGGCCGCGCAGCACCCGGCGATCGCCATCGGCGTAGCGGTCGATCAGGAAACGGACCAGGTTGGCTGCGTTGTCCTCGGAGCCGCCGAGCCAGTACTGCATGGTCAGCAGGTAGGCGCGAACGTCCTGCGCGGTGCCGGGCACGAATCGCAGCAGCTGGGGCAGGCGGCGCAGCATCCGCATCTGGGCCGCACCGCCGGCCGCCGGCTTGTCGCTGCGATCGCCGCGGTCGCGGGCGCCCCGCAGCTTCTTGAGCAGCGCCATCGGGCCGCTGGCCGGCTTGGACAGGTCGAACCGGCCGAGCCGGGTCAGCCGGACGATCTCGGCGGCCGACACCACGCAGGCCATGGCGTCGCACTGCTCGCGACGGGCCAGCAGGTCGGGCAGGATCGGGGTGAAGTGATCCTCGAGGAACAGCATCGAGGCCACCACGATGTCGCCGGTCGCGATGTCGGACTTGCAGCGCGCGAGCGCCTGCGTGTCGGCGCTCCACTCCGAGGCGGCGTGGACCCGCAGCTGCAGCCCGGGGAAGTCGCGGCGCAGGGCCGGCCGCGCCCGGTCGATGGCGCTGGACAAATGGGTGTCCATCGTCACGATGACGACGTTCACCGGCGTGCGGTCAGCGACTGAAGTGCGCCTTGGCGTCATACAGGGTCTCCAGCGTGATCCGGGTCACGCCGCGCTCGAGCGCGAAGCGCTCGGTGTTGCGACGGGCCTTGCCGCGCACGAAGAACGGGATCTTCTGCAGCTCGAGCCGCGCGTCCTCGGCCCAATGGGCCGGGGCCGTTGCGCCCGCTGCGGGGGCATCCGCGGTGGTGGGGACCTCGGCGAGCGCCACGGCCGCGGCCTCGGGCGGCGGCGCCGGCCGGGCCGGCGTCGCCGCCGCCGCCTGGCGGGCGTGTGCGTCCTGCGCCGCGACCCTGATGCCCGGGCTCGCATCGGCAAGTGCCGCCGGAGCCCCGCCGGCGCGTCCCAGGTGCGACGGCGCCGCGCCCTCGTGAAACTCGAAGTCGCCACGGAACATCGTCAGCAGGTGCTCCTCGAGGCCCATCATCAGCGGGTGGACCCAGGTGTCGAACAGCACGTTCGCACCCTCGAAACCCATCTGCGGCGCATAGCGGGCCGGGAAGTCCTGCACGTGCACCGGCGCCGAGATCACCGCGCACGGCAGCCCGAGGCGCTTGGCGATGTGCCGCTCCATCTGGGTGCCGAGCACCAGCTCCGGCTGCGCGGCGGCGATCCGCGCCTCGACCTCGAGGTAGTCGTCGGTAATCAGCGGCTCGACCCCGTACAGGCGCGCCGCCTCGCGCACCTCGCGGGCGAACTCGCGGCTGTAGGTGCCCAGGCCCACCACCTCGAAGCCGAGCTCGGTGGCCGCGATGCGGGCCGCCGCCACCGCGTGCGTGGCATCGCCGAACACGAACACGCGCTTGCCGGTCAGGTAGGTGGAGTCCACCGAGCGCGAGTACCAGGGCGCCCGCGACGGCGCGCCGGCGAGCACCGGCTGCGGATCGACTCCGGCCAGCGCGGCCACTTCCCGCACGAAGTCGCAGGTGGCGCCATAGCCGATCGGGACGGTGCGCGTCATCGGCATCCCGAGGGTGCGCGACAGCCACTGCGCCGCCTGCGCGGCCACCTCGGGGTACAGCACCGCGTTGAAGTCGGCCTCGCCCAGGCGGGCGATGTCGGCCGGATCGGCGTTCAGCGGCGCGACCACGTGCACGTCCACGCCGAGCGCCGCCAGCAGTCCGGTGATCTCGCGGACGTCGTCGCGGTGCCTGAACCCCAGCGCGGTGGGACCGAGCAGGTTGCAGCGCGCGCGCCGTGCCGGGTCGCGCGGGACGCGCGGCGAGCGGTCGGCCAGCCGGCGCACCAGCTGGTAGAAGGTCTCGGACGCCCCCCAGTTCTCCTTGCGCTGGTAGGACGGCAGCTCCAGCGGCACCACCGGCACCGGCAGCTCGAGCGCCAGGGCCAGCCCGCCCGGGTCGTCCTGGATCAGCTCGGCGGTGCACGAGGCACCCACCAGCATCGCCTTCGGGGAGAAGCGCTCGAACGCGGCCCGAGCCGCATCCTTGAACAGGGCTGCGGTGTCGCCGCCGAGGTCGCGCGCCTGGAAGGTGGTGTAGGTGACCGGGGGACGGCGCGGCAGCCGCTCGATCATGGTGAACAGCAGGTCGGCGTAGGTGTCGCCCTGGGGCGCGTGCAGCACGTAGTGCACGTCGCGCATCGCGGTGGCGACCCGCATCGCGCCGACGTGCGGCGGGCCCTCGTAGGTCCAGAGCGTCAGCTGCACGGGGGCCTCAGGCAGCGAGCCGCGCACGCCGCGACAGCGGCCGGGAGAACAGCTCGGCCAGGTCGCCGGCCTGCTCGAAACCGTGGATCGGGGAGAACACCAGTTCGATCGACCACTTGGTGGCCATGCCCTCGGCCTCGAGCGGATTGGCCAGCCCCAGCCCGCAGACCACCAGGTCGGGCCGGGCGGCACGGCAGCGGTCGAGCTGGCGCTCGACGTCCTGGCCTTCCGACAGCAGCACATCGGCCGGCAGCGCGGCCAGCTCGTGCTCGAGGTGCGCGCGGTGCAGGTAGGGCGTACCCACCTCCAGCAGCCGCATGCCGAGCTCGCGGGCGAGGAAGCGCGCCAGCGGCACCTCGAGCTGCGAGTCGGGGAACAGGAACACGCTGCGCCCGCCCAGCAGCGCCCGGTGACGCTCGAGCGCGCGCCGGGCGCGCTCGCGCCCGGGCGCACTCACCCGCTCGAAGTGCGCCGGGTCGATCCCCCAGGCGTCGGCGGCGGCCCGCAGCCAGCCGGTGGTGCCCTCCTCGCCGAACGGGAACGGCGCCGACAGCCACTGCACGCCGCGCTCCTGCAGCGCCCTCGCGGTATCGGCGAGGAACGGCTGCGCCAGCAGCATCCGGGTGCCGGGCCCCACCGCCGGCATCGCGTCGGCGCGCCGCGCCGGCAGGAACCGCACCGGGCCGATGCCCAGCTCGTCGAACAGCCGGCGGAACTGGTCCTCGACCACGTCGGCCAGCGCACCCACCACCAGCAGCCCCGCCGGCTCGGCCGGGCCCGTCTCGGGCAGCTGCGGCACCAGCGCGGCCAGGCAGGCGTCCTCGCCCTGGGTGAAGGTGGTCTCGATGCCGCTGCCGGAGTAGCTGAGGATGCGCACCCCCGGCGAGAACCGCTGCGACAGCCGGAACGCGGCCCGGGACAGGTCGAGCTTGATGACCTCGGAGGGGCAGGAGCCCACCAGGAACAGCATCCGGATCTCGGGGCGCCGCTCGAGCAGCCGGGCCACCACCCGGTCGAGCTCGTCGTTGGCGTCGGACAGGCCGGCGAGATCGCGCTCGTCGATGATGGCGGTGGCGAAGCGCGGCTCGGCGAAGATCATCACACCGGCGGCCGACTGGATCAGGTGCGCGCAGGTGCGCGACCCCACCACCAGGAAGAATGCGTCCTGGATCTTGCGGTGCAGCCAGACGATGCCGGTCAGGCCGCAGAAGACCTCGCGCTGGCCGCGCTCGCGCAGCACCGGGCGCTCGTCGCAGCCGGAGGCGATGCCGATCGGGATCCGGGCGTTCATGCCGAGGTGCTCCCGGCGACCGGCCGCTCGAGCGGAAACTCGCCACGATCCAGGCGTGCGGCCCGCAGCTTCAGCACGAACTGCCCGGCGTTGATCACGTAGGCGGCGTAGGCCGCGAGCGCCAGCAGCATCTGGGCGCGGATGTCGAGCGCGCCGGTGACCAGCGCCACCAGGTAGGCGGTGTGCAGCGCCAGCACCGCCATGCTGAAGACGTCTTCCCACCAGAACGGCCGCGCGAACAGGTAGACGCCGAAGACGTCCTTTTCCCAGATGCAGCCGGTGACCATGATCGCGTACAGCGCCAGGGTCTTGACCACCACCGAAACCGTGGCCGCTGCGGCGCCCTCGCCGGTGGCCAGGAAGCGCAGCACCAGCGCGAGGCTGACCAGGAACACCAGGAACTGCGCAGGCGCCAGCACGCCCTGGACGAGCGTCCACGGCGAGGCGTCGCGACGCCTGCGCTCCTCCTGCGTATACAGCGGCGCCCGTCGGGCGCGGCGCCCGGCCGCCGGGCGGCCGGCCCCGTCTGAGTCGGTGACCATGAGGCCAATCTAGTCCCCGAATCGTCGTGTGTCAATCACGCTTGACGTTCGGCAGGAGTGACACTACGCTGCAATCCCGGACTCGGCTTGACGTGGCCGTGCAAGCCCGAGACACTGGAGTGGATCAGGGACAAGTGCCTTGCGGTCGAACCCGTCGGCCGGCGGAGCCCCTGCCCCCCAACGAGAGTCCGGCCGTCCGGTCGCCCATTGAGAGATGGGCGGGCGAGCAGAGCGGCACGGGATCTCCATCAATGGGAGAAGACGTGGTGGGGTCGACGCGATTCGGTGGGCTGGCCGAAGGCCCGCGCACCTTCAGGCGGGTTCCTCGGGGTCTGACGGCGAATCCTGCCGCCGCTGCCCCGGCGCCGGAGGCACGGCCGTGCCTCGAACGGACGATCGAGACCGAGATCCTTCCACGGCTGCTGCTGCAGCACCCGGTGGCCGGCGCCGGAGCGCCGACGATCCCCGGGCCCTCGGGGCCCCAGCCCACCGAGCTCGAGGTCGACACGGTGGCCGAACTCGCCCTGCGCAGTGACCCGGCCTCGATCGCCTCGTTCGTCGACGAGCTGCGCTACCGCGGCATGGAACTCGACCGCCTCTACCTCGAGCTGTTCGCTCCGGTGGCCCGCCGCCTGGGGGCGTGGTGGGAGGCCGACCGCTGCAACTTCGCCGAGGTCACGCTGGGCATGTGGCGGCTGCACAGTCTGGTGGCCGAATACAGCCCCGAGTGGCCGACCCTGGCGCGCGCCGGCCCGGCGCCGCGCGCCCTGCTGGCGGCCATGCCCGGGTCGCAGCACACCTTTGGCCTGCTGCTGGTGTCGGAGTACTTCCGTCGCGCCGGCTGGGAGGTCTGGTCCGATCCGTCGGCCGACCTGACGCTGCTGCGCCAGACCGCCCGGCAACGCTCGTTCGACCTGATCGGCCTGTCGGTCGGCACCAATGCCCATGGCCGAGCGCTCGCTTCGGTTATCCTCGCGCTCCGCGAAGCATCCCGCCACCCCGATCCCGCGTTCATGGCCGGCGGTTCATTGTTCGACCAGCGGCCCGAACTTGCCGGGACGGTGGGAATCGACTTCGTCGCGACCGACGCCCGGCAGGCCGTCGAGCGGGCCGAGTCGCTGATCGAGTCCCGCAGCGCCCGGCTCGCGCGCCGCTGACAGGCGCGCCCGGCGGTGCGGGAAAGAGCCCGGCCGAGGTCTGGCCGCCGTCCGACCGTTCGACCCGCGACATCGTGAGCCCCTCCAAGATCCGGCATTCCTTCGCGACCCTCGAGCCTGCCAACCCGGCTTCGCTGATCGCTGCGGCGGCCGACGTGGCGCTGCTGCTCGACGAGAAGGGCGTGATCCGGGACGTCGCCGTGGCCGGCAAGGACATGGCCGCGCTGGGCAGCAGCAGCTGGGTGGGGCGCCGCTGGACCGAAACCGTCACCGTCGAGAGCCGGCCGAAAGTCGAGGCGCTGCTGCAGAGCGCCGGCGCCGTCCCGCCCGGCCCTGACTCGGCTAGGACCTGGCGGCACGTGAACCATCCGTCGCGAGAAGGCGCCAGCGTGCCGGTGCTGTACGCGACCGTGCCCGCCGGACCACCGGGACAGGTCGTGGCCATCGGTCGTGACCTGCGCGAGCTCGCCGAAGTCCAGCAGCGACTGATCGCCGCGCAGCAGTCGCTCGAGCGCGACTACCTTCGCCTGCGCCAGATGGAGGCGCGTTACCGGGTCCTGTTCCAGGCGGTCTCGGAGGCGCTGCTGATCGTCGATGCCACCACGCTGAAGGTGGTCGAGGCGAATCCGGCAGCCACCGAGGTGTTCGGCGAGAGCCCCCGCAAGCTGGTCGGCCGCCCGATCGCCGACTGCTTCGACCCCGACAGCCAGCGGGCGCTGCGCACGCTGCTCGAGAACGTGCGCAGCCAGCGGCGCACCGAGGCCGCGCGGCTCCGGCTCGCCTCAGGAGCCGTCGGCGTGGCGGTCTCGGCAGCCACCTTCCGCCAGGACAGCCAGACCCTCTTCGTGGTGCGGATCACCCCGCCGGGCGCCACCGATGCCGAGCCAGCCTCGGCGCCCAGCCGTCGGGCGCTGCTGGCGGCCGTGCACGATGCGCCCGATGCGCTCGCGGTCACCGACCCGACCGGCCGGATCCTCTATGCCAACGCGAGCTTCGTCCAGCTGGTGCAGGCCGAGTTCGTCGAGCAGGTGCTCGGTCAGCCGATCGACCGCTGGCTGGGCCGCTCGGGCGTCGACGTCGCGGTGCTGCTCTCCACGGTCCGCAACGGCGAGGCGGTGCGGCTGTTCCCCACCGTGATGCGTGCGCAGGACGGCGGCGAGACCCAGGTCGAGATCTCTGCCTCGTCGGGCGCCGGCGACGACGCCCAGCCCTGGCTGGGGTTCCTGATCCGCGACGTGGGTCGGCGGCTGCCCACCACATCCGAGCGCGTCACCACCGGCATCGGCCGGCCGGTGGAGCAGCTGACCGAGCTGGTCGGGCGGGTACCGCTCAAGGACATCGTCAGCGAGACGACTGACCTGATCGAGCAGCTGTGCATCGAGGCGGCCCTCAAGCTCACCCGCGACAACCGGGCGGCCGCGGCCGAGATGCTCGGACTGTCGCGCCAGAGCCTGTATGTGAAGCTGCGTCGCTACGGCCTCGGCGACTACCCCGCCGAAGCCCAGGACTGACGCCCTGCCGCACGGGTTCCAGCGATGAGCGGAGGCGTCGGACCGGTCTCGGACGAGACCGCGCTGCTGTTCCTGGCCGACATCGCGCCGCAGTCGCGGCTCTGGGGCTGGTCGCGCTTCGTCATCGGCCCGCGGCCGCTGCGGCGCGTGCCGGGCATGCGCTTCGTCAAGGTGCTGGGCAGCGGTCAGGGCGGTGGGTTCGGGCTGCGTCCGAGCCCGTCGGTCATGGGGCTGTTCTGCGTGCTCGAGAACCGCGCCGCAGCGGTGGCGTTCGGGGCTCCTGGCGGACCGCTGCAGCGCTGGCGCGATCGCGCGAGCGAGTCGTTTACCGTCAAGCTGAAGGCGTTCTCGTGCCGCGGCAGCTGGTCGGGCACGCGGCTGTCGGTCACCGCGGCCGCGCCGTCCGTGGGGCCGGTGGCTGCGCTCACCCGGGCCTCGATCCGTCCACTGCGTGCGGCCGCCTTCTGGCGGATGGAGCCGCCGGCCGAACGCGAGCTCACCGATGCGCCGGGCTGCCTGCTGGCCGCCGGCATCGGCGAAGCGCCGCTGCTGCGCCAGGCCACCTTCACGATCTGGCGCGACGCGTCGACCATGGACGGCTATGCGCGCACCGGGGCCCACCAGCGGGCGATCGAGGCGTCGATGCGTGGCGCGTTCTTCTCCGAATCGATGTTCGTGCGCTTCGTGCCGTTCGATGCCGAAGGCACCTGGAAGGGCCGCTGCCTTGCGTGACCACCGGGTCGTGGTGGTCGGCGCCGGGGTGGCCGGCCTGGCCTGCGCAGTCGACCTCGCCCGGCGCGGCTTCGGGGTCACCGTGCTCGAAAGAGCCGAAGTGCCGGGCGGCAAGCTGCGGCAGGTGGTGGTGGGCGGGCAGCCGGTCGACAGCGGGCCCACGGTGTTCACCATGCGTGGCGTGTTCGAGCAGCTGTTCGCCGAGGCAGGCCGTTCGTTCGCCGACGAGGTTCGCCTGCGGCCGCTGACCGTCCTGGCGCGGCACGCCTGGGGCTCGGGCGGGCGGCTCGACCTGTTCGCCGACGCGGCCCGGTCGGCCGAGGCGATCGGCGAGCTGTGCGGCCCGCAGGAGGCGCGCCGATTCCTGGGGTTCTGCGCCCACGCGCGCCGCGTCCACGACACCCTCGAGGGGCCCTACATGCGTTCGGCCAGGCCCGGCCCGCTCGACATGGGCCGCGCGCTCGGGCCGCGCGGCCTCGGGGTGCTGCTGAGCCTGGGTCCGATGCGCGACCTGTGGCACGCCCTGGGCCGGCACTTCCACGACCCGCGGCTGCGCCAGCTGTTCGGCCGCTACGCCACCTACGTGGGGTCCTCGCCGTTCCGGGCACCGGCCACCCTGATGCTGATCGCGCACGTCGAGATGGACGGGGTCTGGTCGGTGGAGGGCGGCATGATCGAGCTGGTCCGCGCGCTGGTGCGCGTGGCGCAGGGGCACGGCGTGGTCATCCGCTGCGGCGCCCACTGCGAGCGGATCCTGGTGCGCGACGGACGTGCCGTGGGGGTCGCGCTGGCCGATGGCGAACGGATCGGTGCCGACTCGGTGGTGTTCAATGGCGATCCGGCCGCACTGGCCGAAGGGTGGCTGGGTGACGACGTCCGCGCCTCGACCCCGCCGGTGCCGCGCAGCGCGCGCTCGCTGTCGGCGCTGACCTGGTCGATCCGGGGCACCACCGCCGGCATGCCGCTGGTTCGCCACAACGTGTTCTTCGACGACGACTATGCATCCGAATTCGAGGACGTTTTCCGGCAGGGCCGCCTGCCGCGCAAGCCGACGGTCTATGTCTGCGCGCAGGATCGGGGCGACGACGGCGGCTCGCCCGCGCCCGAGCGCCTGCTGTGCCTCGTCAACGCGCCCGCGCTCGGCGACGCGCGCACCTTCGCCCCCCCGGAGATCGAGCTGTGCGAACACCGCGCCTTCTCGCTGCTGGCCCGCTGCGGCCTGCAGGTCGAACGCCCCATCCACTCCACGGTGGTGACCACCCCGACCGACTTCGACCGGCTCTTCCCGGCGACCGGCGGGGCCCTGTACGGCCAGGCCCTGGATGGCTGGATGTCGGCGCTGCGCCGACCCTCGTCCTCCAGCAGGCTGCCGGGTCTGTGGCTTGCGGGGGGGGCGGTGCATCCGGGGCCGGGCGTGCCGATGGCGGCGATGTCGGGACGGCTCGCGGCAGCGGCCCTGACGGCGCACCTCGGTTCGACGCGGCGGTCGCGCCGGGCGGCTACCTCTGGTGGTACGTCGATGCGCTGAGCGACGACCAGGCGTTCGGGCTCACGATCATCGCGTTCGTGGGCAGCGTGTTCTCGCCGTACTACGCCTGGGCCCGCGATCGCGGGCGCCTGGACCCCGAGGACCACTGCGCGCTGAACGTGGCGCTGTACGGGCGCGGCACGCAGCGCTGGACGATGACCGAACGCGGGGCCTCGCGGGTGGTCCGCGAACCGCAGGCCTTCGCGATCGGGCCCAGCAGCGTGCACTGGGACGGCCACCGGCTGCGCATCGAGATCGAGGAGCGGGCGGTGCCCTTCGGCCAGCGCGTGCGCGGCCGGGTCACGGTGCGGCCCGAGGCGCTGTGCACGTTCGCCACTGCGCTCGACGCCCGTGGGCGGCACCGCTGGGGCCCCATCGCACCATCGGCGCGCATCGAGGTCGACCTCGAGGAGCCCTCACTGTCGTGGCGCGGTCAGGCCTACGTGGACTCGAACGTGGGCGATGAACCGATCGACGGGCCGTTCCTCGACTGGGACTGGTCGCGCGCCCCGATGCGCGATGGCAGCACGGCGGTCGTCTACGACGTGCGGCCGCGGCAGGGCATCGACCGGGTGCTGGCCTTGCGTTTCGCACCCGACGGCAGCGTGTCGCCATTCGAGCCGCCGCCGCGACAGGCGCTGCCGAAGACCGGTTGGCGGATCGCCCGCTCGATGCGCACCGACCCCGACGTGCCGGCCCGCGTCCGCCAGACCCTGGAAGACACCCCGTTCTACTCGCGCTCGGTGATCGAATCGGGCCTGCTTGGCGAGCGCGTGGTCTCGATGCACGAGACGCTGGACGTGCGCCGCTACCGGTCGACCGCCGTCCGGCTGATGCTCCCCTGGCGGATGCCCCGGACCGGCTGACGGCGCCTGCAGGGCCTCAGCGCCGGATGCTGGCGGGGTCGGGCAGCACGCTGTCGAGCGCCTTCGCCGACGACAGCACGCCCGGCAGACCGGCGCCGGGATGGGTGCCGGCACCGACCATGAACAGGCCGTCGACATCCTCGCTGCGGTTGTGCGGGCGGAACCAGGCGCTCTGCAGCAGCAGCGGCTCGAGGCCGAACGCCGCGCCCTTGTACGACATCAGCCGGTCGTGGAAGTCCTGCGGGGTCGTGTGGAACTGGGTCACGATCGATGCCCGCAGGCCGGGCAGCACCGTGCGCTCGAGTTCGTCGGCGATGGCGTCCCGGTAGGTCTCGGCCTGCGCGGCCCAGTCGGTGCCGCTGTCCAGGTGAGGGACCGGCGACAGCACGTAGAAGGTGTCGCATCCCGGCGGCGCGAGCGATGGATCGGTGGCGGTGGGCCGGTGCAGGTAGAGGCTGAAGTCGTCGGACAGCCGCTTGTGCCTGAAGATGTCGGTCAGCAGCTCGCGGTAGCGCGGGCCCAGCACCATCTGGTGGTGGGGCACGTCCTCGAAGCGGCGGTTCGTGCCGAAGTACCAGACGAACAGCCCCATCGAATAGCGGCCCCCGTCGATCTTCGCATCGGTCCAGTGCCGTCGGTGCTGCGGCTCCACCAGGTGCCGGTACGTCCAGGCCGGGTCGGCGTTCGAGACCACGATGTCGGCGTCGATCCGCTCGCCGCCGGCCAGCACCACGCCGCGCGCCTTGCCGCCCTCCACGACGATGCGCGCCACCGGGGACCGGTAGCGCACCTCGGCCCCCTGCCCCTGCAGCAGCCCGACCAGGCCGCGCACCAGCGCGCCGGTACCGCCGATCGCGCAGTGCACGCCGAAGCGCCTCTCGAGCGAGGCGATGAGGCTGTAGACGCAGGTCACCGAGAACGGGTTGCCGCCGATCAGCAGCGGGTGGAAGCTGAAGACGATCCGCAGCCGCGGTTCCTTCAGGTGCTTCGCGGCCAGCTGGTAGAGGCTGCGCCAGGCGCGCATCCGCACCATCGAGGGGATGGCGCCGAGCAGATCGCCCACCGAGTCGAAGGCCACCGACCCCAGGTCCTCGAAGCCGAGCTTGTAGCAGTGCTCGGCCTCGGCCATGAAGCGCTCCCAGCCGGCGACGTCGCCGGGCGACAGGCGCGCCACCTCGGCCCGCATGCGCACGGGGTCGCCGGTGTAGTCGAACCAGCTGCCGTCGTGGAAGCGGATCCGGTAGAACGGGTCCAGCGCCTGCAGCGTGACGTCGTCCTCGCGACGCCGGCCGCACAACGCCCACAGCTCATCGAACAGGAAGGGCGCGGTCACGATGGTGGGGCCCGCATCGAAGGTGAAGCCGTCGCGATGATGGACGTAGGCCCTTCCGCCGGGCGCATCGAGCGCCTCCAGCACGGTCACCCGCCAGCCCCTCGCCCCCAGCCGGATGGCGGCCGCCAGGCCGCCGAAACCGCTGCCGATCACGACTGCGTGCGGCCTGCGGTCGGGGTCGCCCGTCTCGCGTCGCGCGTTCGCGGTGGGTGCTTCGGGAACCAGGTTCGTCTCGAACGGCTTCATGGACTGCTGCTCCGTCTGGGACGGTCAGTGTAAATCAGGGTTGACGCTTTTGGGTGTCACGTGCAGACTCAATCGATGGACCGGCCGTCTCTCTCGACCGTCGCCGAGCTGCTGAAGCCGATCACCTGGTTTCCGCCGATGTGGGCGTTTGCCTGCGGTGTGGTCGCTTCCGGCGTCTCCCCCGAGGGGACCTGGCCATTGGTGGTCGTGGGCGTGCTGCTGGCCGGCCCGATGGTCTGCGGCACCAGCCAGGCCGTCAACGACTGGTTCGACCGTCACGTGGATGCGATCAACGAGCCGCACCGTCCGATCCCCTCGGGCCGCATGCCCGGCCGCTGGGGGCTGTACATCGCGGTGGCCTGGACGCTGCTGTCGCTGCTGGTGGCCTCGGCGCTGGGCCCCTGGGGGTTCGGCGCGGCGCTGGCCGGGCTCGCGCTGGCCTGGGCCTACAGCGCGCCGCCGCTGCGCCTGAAGACCAACGGCTGGCTGGGTAATGCGGCCTGCGGCCTCTCGTACGAGGGGCTGGCCTGGGTGACCGGCGCGGCGGTGATGGCCGGCGGCGCGATGCCCGACGCCCGCTCGATCGCGCTGGCCGCGCTCTACAGCCTGGGCGCCCACGGGATCATGACCCTGAACGATTTCAAGTCGGTGGAGGGCGACGCGCGGATGGGCGTGGGCTCGCTGCCGGTTCGGCTGGGCGTGGCGCGCGCCGCCCGCGTGGCCTGCTGGACGATGGCGGTGCCCCAGGCCGCGGTGGTGCTGCTGCTGCTGGGCTGGGGCCAGGCCGGCCACGCGGCCGCGGTCGCCGGCCTGCTGGCGGGCCAGCTGCTGATGATGCGGCGCTTCCTCGCCGACCCGCGGGCGCGGGCGCTGCACTACAGCGGCTTCGGCGTGCCGCTGTTCGTGGCGGGGATGATGGTGAGCGCGTTCGCCCTGCGCGCGATCGGAGGGCAGTGAGCAATGGCGAACCGTGACTTCGGCTGGCTGGACATCGCCCGCCTCGGGCTGGTCCAGATGGCGCTGGGGGCGGTCGTGGTGCTGACCACCTCCACGCTGAACCGGGTGATGGTGGTCGAGCTGGCGCTGCCGGCGCTGCTGCCGGGCCTGCTGGTGGGCGTGCACTACGCGATGCAGGGGCTGCGCCCGCGGATGGGCTACGGCTCCGACGTGGGCGGGCGCCGCACGCCCTGGATCGTGGGCGGGATGATCGTGCTGGCCCTGGGCGGGGTGGGCGCGGCCGGCGCCACCGCCCTGATGGGCGAGCACCCGGCGTGGGGCATCGCGGCCGCGGTGCTGGCCTTCATGACCATCGGGGCGGGCGTGAGTGCTGCCGGCACCTCGCTGCTGGTACTGCTGGCCAAGCGGGTGGCCGAGCCGCGCCGCGCCGCCGCGGCCACCATCGTCTGGGTGATGATGATCTTCGGCTTCGCGCTGACCGCGGGCATCGCCGGCCACCTGCTCGACCCGTATTCGCCGGCCCGGCTGGTGGCGGTGACCGGCACGGTCAGCGCGATCGCGGTGGTGGTCACGCTGCTGGCGCTCGCCGGCCTGGAGGGCCACGGGCGGGCGGCACCGGTGCCGGCGGCCGGTGACGCGAAGCCGCGGTTCCGTGAGGCGCTCGCCCAGGTGTGGGCCGAACCCGCCGCGCGGCGCTTCACGATCTTCGTGTTCGTATCGATGCTGGCCTACAGCGCCCAGGACCTGATCCTCGAGCCGTTCGCCGGCACCGTCTACGGCTACACGCCGGGCGAGTCGACCCAGCTGGCCGGCGTGCAGCACGGCGGCGCGCTGCTGGGGATGCTGCTGGCCGCCTTCGCCGGCAGCCGCGTGGCCGGCCGGCAGCTGGGCTCGCTGCGCAGCTGGACCATCGGCGGCTGCCTCGCCTCGGCGCTGGCGCTGGCCGGGCTCATGATCGCCGGGCTCACCGGCGGGCAGTGGCCGCTCAAGCCCACGGTGTTCGCGCTGGGCGTGGCCAACGGTGCGTTCGCGATCGCGGCCATCGCCTCGATGATGCGGCTGGCCAGCGAAGGCCGCGCCTCGCGCGAGGGCGTGCGCATGGGTTTGTGGGGCGCGGCGCAGGCCATGGCCTTCGGCATCGGCGGGCTGGCCGGCGCGGCGGCGAGCGACCTCACGCGCTGGCTGCTGGGCGCCGACGGGATCGGGTACGCCTCGGTGTTCGGCGCCGAGGCGCTGCTGTTCGTCGCATCGGCGGTGCTGGCGGCGCGGATCGGACGTTCCTCGGCAGGCGAGTTCCGCATCGACCCGGCCGAGCCGGTTCGCGCGGTGGCAACAGGCGTGGGCGGCTATCGCGCCGCCGGAATGTGACGGAGACGACCTTGGACGACCTCGAGACCTTCGATGTGGTGGTGGTGGGCGGTGGTCCGGCCGGCGCCACCGCCGCCCACGAACTCGCCCGCAAGGGCCGCCGCGTGCTGCTGCTCGACCGCGCCGGGCGGGTCAAGCCCTGCGGCGGCGCGATCCCGCCGCGGCTGATCCGCGACTACGCGATCCCCGACTCGCAGCTGGTGGCGCGCGCCACCTCGGCACGCATGGTCTCGCCGGCCAACCGGCACGTGGACATCCCGATCGAGGGCGGCTTCGTGGGGATGGTCGACCGCGACCGCTTCGACGAATTCCTGCGCGAGCGCGCGGCCGACGCCGGCGCGGTGCGCCGCACCGGTGTCTTCGAGACCATCGAGCGCGGCGCCGACGGGGTCAACGTGGTGCACTACCGGCGACGCGACCGGCAGCGCCCGGGCGAGGGCGTGCCCGAGCGGGTGCGCGCGCTCACGGTGATCGGCGCCGACGGCGCGAAGTCGGGCGTGGCCCGGCAGGCGATCCCGGGCGGTGGCGACACGAAGTTCGTGTTCGCCTACCACGAGATCCTGGCCCGCCCCGCCGAGCCGCCGGCCGGCTACGACGGCTCGCGCTGCGAGGTCTGGTACCAGGGCCGGCTGTCGCCGGACTTCTACGGCTGGGTGTTCCCGCACGGCGACACGCTGAGC
>Ga0169931_10007045_pt1 | contig 16786 bp, 12 predicted proteins | sample Kivu_15m_20L_FD_129675 | JGI IMG/M metagenome (GOLD analysis project Ga0169931, IMG submission 129675) | Freshwater microbial communities from Lake Kivu, Western Province, Rwanda to study Microbial Dark Matter (Phase II) - Kivu_15m_20L... | ecosystem: Environmental > Aquatic > Freshwater > Lake...
AAAACGAAAAAAATTGATTCTAAATTAGGATCTTTAGTATAAAAATTATAAGTATACATATTTTTATATTATGGCGATGGTAATCATGTGATAAAGGTTGTATTGTCCCACAAATGTTCTGGCAAAAGGGGTCTATCACACAACCACATGTATTTTTTAGCATCAAAAATCAATATAACCTCCAATACTCCAACCAGGTCCCAAGAATTCTTGACAATGTAATATTTTTTAAGCCAGTTGAAGCCGACCATAGCAACAACGTGATTTGATTGCCTTTTGTCAGTGCAATCAGTCAAAACACCACCACTGTAGGCCCAAATATGTGCTTGTGCAAATATTGATACGCTAAAAGGTTGTTGCCAAAGACTCTATCTCAGTGCCGAACAGTCTTTGTTCATAATTTTCCATTGTGATTAGCCAGTAATCTGTAATGATAAATATTAAGCTGTAATGACAGGCTTTATTGATAGTAATAATTAAGCAGATGAAATTTCGAAGATATTAAATAATTAAAAATGATCTTTAATCGCTTATTGCTATTTTTTCATAATTAAACTAATACTTTGTATCAAAATGAAGGAGATTTTGTTGATAACAATTCTGATTCTGGCAGCGAATTCAGATATTGTAGCTTTCAGTTAAAAAGCCGTGGCTAAAACTAATGTAATGATGATCCTGTTTATGTCCTAGCTTGAAGATCAAGATGCTTTAAATGATCTCAAAGCATTCCAAGAGTATGATTAAACAAACCCTAAAATTACACTGATGGTAGCCAGGATAAATGACGAGGGAGGTTTTCACAAAAAATATAGTAATGTATTTGGTCTTAATGTATTTTCTAAATCACAAATACTGTTCTCAAGTACCAAGGGTTAAAAGTTTTTATACGATTAGTAGTTGATTACAGTATAGGGTCTAAAGAATTTTGTCGCTAGGGTAAATAATCGAGAAGTTTAAATATATGTAAAATCATAGCCTATTCCATAGCCGAATGGTGACAGTGTTCTTAGATTAGTAGGCAAAAATGTTCAAAAAACTGTGTTTTAAACTTAAAAGTAAGTATTTTTATATATCTTCGCTCCCTGGTGCAGACACTGCCAAAGTCTATCACCAATTTACTAATAAATCGCTAAGAAACTAAAGCTTAATCCTAATATAATACTAGCAAAAATAGATTCTACAGCAAATCAAGTACCAATCAGCATCAAGCGTTTTCCCACGCTTTATTATTATAAAAAAGATAAGAAAGCTCCCCCGCTCGAATACGAAGGAAATAGAGGATTAAAATAGATAATAATCTGGATAAAAAATCAAACCGAATATCCTTGGGTTTAGGTAGATATGTACAAATCAGCACCTATTCCATAGCCAAATAATGACGCAGTGAGGACAGTTGTGGGCAAAAATTTTAAATAAGTAGTCCTTTAAACTTAAAAATAAATCTTAGTTGAGTTCTATGCTCCCTGGTGCGGTCATTGCAAGCGTCTTGAGCCAATTTATGAATAAGCTGCAAAGAAATTGACTTTCAATCATAATGTTTTGTTAGTGAAAATTGATTCAACTCAAAATGACATTCCTGGAATCGAGATAAAAAGCTTTCCTACTTTGAAGTTTTGGAAAAAAGACAAGACTTTAGAGCCTTTGGATTTTAAAGGAAATCGCAATGTAGACGGAATCATAAGTTGGATAAAAGACAACACATAATATTCTTGGCCTGAAAATTCTTCGATATAAGCGTCCTCTTTAACTCCTACAATATAAGCACCCTCTACAGCACCTACGATACCTACAGATTAATCGAAGTCTACAGAACCTACGATACCTACTCCTTCTGCATCTCCTACGATATCTAATCCCTCTGCATCTCCTACGATATCTAATCCCTCTGCATCTCCTACGCCCTCGAAAACTTCTATGCCTTCAACACCATCTACTAATTCTAAGCCTTCTCAGGCCTCTAGGACTCCTAAAATGCCTAAAACCCCTACAATCCCTAAAGACCCTACAGTTTCTCCTACTTTTACGAGCACTACATCATCTATAACTGAAAATTTTTCTTTTAACTAAGACGCCTTCGTAAAAATATTTATCTTAAAACAAAAAGCCCTCATACTTTTTGCTAATGATTTGCATTTAAGAGTATCAGCTCCAGCAAAACAAGCTTTCCTCGATTTCAAAAAAACAAAACCTCAAATCATTCTTACAGTGATTCATAAAAAAACAGCAGACAAGCTTTCGTTGAAAATAGCTGACGCCTTGGGCATTTAGTTCACTGACGTGCCTATTATCATACTTAGAAACGGAAAATAGCAGAAGTTTAAGTATGATTCTGATACTTATACTGCTGAGGATCTTGAAGATTTTGTAAGTAGAGTTGACAAGGGTGAAGTCAAAACTTTTTTTAAATCAGCTCCTGTTCCGTAGCTGAATGAAGATCCTGTCATCACTGTTGTAGGTAAAAATTTTAATAAGGTTGTCCTTGAAACAGAAAAAGAAGTGTTAGTCAAGTTTTAGGCTCCTTGGTCTGCAGATTCCAAACCATCGGCGTCTGAGTTCGAACTAGCAGCTTGGAGATTGTCAAAAAATTCTAACCTTCTGTTTGTGAAAATAGACCTAAATGCAAACGAGGTCCCTGAACTCATAATTGACAATTTACCTGCACTTAAATTCTACAAAAAAGACAAATCTCTTTAGCCTTTAGACTACGATGGTCAGCTAAACGCCGATGGGATTTTCAGATGGATAAAACAGCATTCATAAACAAGTTTTTCTAAAAACGGATACAATAATCGTGTAGAAGCTTCTGAAGAACTCTGATCTAAATTGTAAATCAGTTGAAAAGATGAAATTTCTGTATCAAAAATAATTATGTAATTTCACCATTTTAATATAATAATACATATGATTAATCCCATCATAATTCTTGTTGCTGTTTGTCTGTTTTTCAGACAGGGTCTTGCACAACTAACCACTATCAAGTGCCTGGAAATAAGTAATAATGTTTAAAGCTAGAGCATGTTGTCATCGCCAGTATCTCAACGGCGAGCATGTCAGCATCTTTTACTTGGACGAATGCGGTTTCAGATATTTCTGTGGCAGTGATAGGACTCAGAGGTTTCGGTAACAGTCCTGCTAATCACTTTTTAAGCTACACTTCAGATGTTACGAATATTTCTTCATCGGGAGGAATAGTATAGTTCGCACATCAATATGCTGGATCTGTTTTCACCAGGATTCAGTTTGACGTGCTAGCAACAAGGCTGAGCTGTTCTCAGCAAGTGGCATTGCTGGTGCGAAGTAATAATTCCATAATATAGTTTTGAATCCAATCATTCTTAATGATAATCCAAGAACAAATACCTTTTAGGATTTCGACGTCAATATAGGTCCCTTTAGTTTATTACCAGCTAATCAGCATTCAGTTTTGCCTATGATAAAATCAATGTTTGTAACTATGCCTTTAGGAAATCGACAATAGTTTGCCTTTGAAAATATAAATATTTTATCTGCGAGTATCGTTCGAATACAGCTGATTTCAGATCAAAATTTGAATAATAGATATTCTTCCTTCCATGTATCTATTTTATTGATTCGGAGATCACAGTTTAGCAACAATCTATTCGTCTACAATAATCCCGACTGGCCTATGACCACTAGTCTGAATCACAACTGGAATTGGAATCTTAACGGTGCAAATTTAATACCCACTGCGATACCTGCAAGTAACTGTATTGCTCCTTTAATATGGATATGGTCGAATAACCTCGCAGGTCAAAACCGAGCAGCTTCTAACCAATAAAACATAAACGCTATAAGTGGAACAATGCTCAACATACGAGGAATAGGATACAACTTTTCTTGTTTCCTCTAGTGCTAGAATGCCACCATGATTATATCCTCAACATTCAGTTGTTTAAGTTGTCCAGCTGGTCAAACAAACATACAAAATCAATGTGTAGACTGCTCTCTAGCCACTGTCACCTCTACACCCACCAATCTCAGCCATCTTTTACGCTGTTTTGGTAACTACAGCTGTCCTTCAACTATGCCAGACTGCCACGTGTGTTTCAACTAGACTTTATGCATATATTGTGATAGCAACCTTATTCTAAATAATGGATAATGTTACAACTGTTCTCTTGCTAATGTCATTAATTAGTCGAATCTAACCTATCTTTAAATTTGTTTTGGCAATTTGAGCTGTCAATCATATTCAATCCCTGACTGTCAAGTATGCTACAACTCTACCATTTGTCTTTACTGTTTAAATAAAACACTTGTTAATGGCAGTTGTGGAGACTTGTGTTCACTACCCTACGTACAAAATAACACTAATCTCACTTATCTTGTCGATTGTTTTGGCAATAATAGCTGTTCTGGCACTAATTTCAGCTGTCTCGTGTGCTACAACTCATCTCTCTGCCTATATTGCGACAACAATTTCACTCTAATTAACGCATAATGCTTCGACTGCTCTTTAGCTTATGTCAATTCAACCTCTAACCTGACCTATCTTCTCAATTGTTTTGGTAATTCCAGCTGTCTTGCCAACATTACAGATTGTCTAGTTTGTTTCAATTCCAACCTATGTCTGTATTGTTCCAATACAACTCTTATAAATGGATAATGTTTAGACTGCTCGCTGCCATACGTGAGCAACTCTTCAAATGTTAGCCTTAGCCACCTTTAAAAATGTTTTGGAACGAACTCAACTTGTCAAAGTGCTGTATCGAATTGCAACATATGCTACAATACGAGTCTTTGTCTTTACTGTGACAACAATCTTACTCTTTTAAATAATCACTGTGTCGACTGTTCTCTAAGTTACGTCACTTCTACGACCAATCTAACCCATCTCGAGCTATGTTTCGGAAACTCAAGTTGCCCCTTTTTAATGACGGATTGTCAAGTATGCTATAACTCGAGTTTTTGTGTGTATTGTTCGAACCATACCCTATTAAACGGTCAATGCGTCAATCTTTGCTCACTACCTTACGTGATTTCTTCTACCAATCTGACTCATCTTCTCAACTGTTTCGGTAATTCAAGTTGTCCCTCAACCATGACTGACTGTCTTATTTGTTACAATTCCACTCTTTGCCTATATTGTGCCAACGGTTCACTTATAAACGGTTCTTGTTTGGTAATTGATGGATGCGCTTCATACAACTTGACGATTTGCATATCATGTAAACCAACTCATGTCATGTATCAGGGTCAGTGTATTGATTGTAATATTTATGTCAGTCAAGACTACGATTTAGATATGTATTTTTGGTGTTGGGGGACCAATTCTAGTTGCTCAGATGCTGTTCCGAACTGTTTTCATTGCTAAACTATCACAAAATGTAGGTTTTGCCATCTAGATTTTGTTCTTTATCAGGGTCAATGTTTGCCTTGTTCTGATCTGAATTCCACGTTTGGACTCAGTTTTCTTCTCAGTTGCTATGGCACGAACTCAAGCTGTTATTCTCTTATTCCCTAGTGCCTGATTTGCTTGGACTCGACCACTTGTCTTAAGTGCAGATTCGGATTACCAGTCTAAGGAGGGTGCACTACCATCCCAGGATGCGTATCTGTGGCAAATGAAGCAATACCTAATACTCAAAATTCTCGTTAAATATGCACAAGATGTGACTAGCCTATTTTTTAACTTTTCGAAAAAACATGTCGCTGTCATGATCGAAGCAAGTAGATAGTAAATAGTAAGTGTTAGTCTGCACCTTAAGGATGCATAGCTGTTATAAATACAGTGTCTCAAATTTCAACATGTGCCTCATGTAACTTAAGTTTAAAGTTATAAACTCATAACTCAAGCTGTGATTGCCAATAAGGTTTCTTTTTCAGTCAGACATGTCGGTAAATATGTGGAGATGGTCGATTATATGTGTTTTAATGTGATGATGGCAACACTATGAATGGAGATGGTTGTAGCTCTTAATGCATAGTATAGAACTGGTATCGTTGTGCTAACGGGTCATCAACTTCACCTTCTATCTGCCAATTTACTAAAAATATTACTCTGAATATAAGCTGGATGGAAAAAACATCATATGATTCGAATTAAGGGGTCTTAGCTCTACAATTATCTGAAGATTTTGCATCCGTTTCTCAAATGAATTTTACTGAGTTGGTTGATTTCAAAGTAGGAAACATAAGTATCAGAATTAAGTCTTGGATTTACGAAAACAGATAACTAAGACTTTATTTCGATTTCTTTGAACTCTTTAGACTAAAAAAGCCTCTCTTTCTATAAATTTTGATCCATCTTTCTTCACGAATCGCAGCTTATTAACTAACTTTTTTGCCTTTTAGATTGATTCTCGAATGATTGAGCTTTAAATCATAGACTAGAGTCCTTTTAAGTTATATATAACTGGTTTTTTGATAGTCTGTGGCCTTATTTCGCTTATCTTGTGTCTCGGAGTATGTCTGAATCCCATGGTGGTTATAGAAACAGTCATAAATACTCAAATTATTTATCTTCTTCAATTTCAGACTAACTACTATAGTGATGCTTTCAGCGTTCTTCGTAATTTTACTTATGTTTTCTCTAATATTCAATACTACATGAATCGAGCTTCAAATTTAGCTATCGGAAACAGCTCGAAATACATTGGTTATTCATCATCTAACTGGTTTTTTAGTATGATTTTTCTTGCAAGTATTCTTAATGTTTCACTTATTTTATATGGACTCACAAAGTTTCTTATTCGTCGTTATTATGGTAAAGGCATTAAAAGTAAACAAAAAAGTAATGTATTGTATTTTTTGATAATCATCAAAGATTGGCTTCAGAGGGTTCTTTTTGTGGTCACTGTCAGCTTCTCACTCTTTATTTTTCTACAATCAGTAGACAAATGCATAGAAAAAGACACTAAAATAACATCATTTTCTTAATTTCTTATTGTAGTGGTCAGAATGTAATTTTTCGTGATAGGGGCAGCTATTTTTTTCCAATCTTTTCACTAAACAAATACGAAAACTTTACTAAAAATGCTATAAGGCCAGGCAAACATTCATTACATTCAAGGATTTTTAGCTTACATCGTCTTTCTAATAGCTTCTTTTGGTTCAATGGCATACAGCTCGTCTTTTTATGAAAAATATTTCGTATTATTTTTTACTGTTTGCATGTTCATCTATCAAATGTGTACTGTCAGGCCTTACTACTATATAGTTCATAACTTTGGAGCGCATTTGAGTGCGATTTTGACTATCTTATTTTGCATTTTTATGATCACTAAAGAATCGATTCCTTAATTAGTAGATAAAGATTTCGACCTTATTGTGATTCAGATCATGGTGTTGACCTGGCTCATAAGCTGTGGATTGGCTATTGGAAGATTGATATACACTTTGAAACTTAAATGTAAAAGCAAAGAAGATCTTTTCAAAAAATATAGAGAATAAAATCCACACATAAAACAAAAATAATTAGGTAATTAATTATTTATTCAGCTATTCAGCAGTTATAAGCAAACAAAATCATCAATCAAGATCATTAAAACAAAATTTAAATTTTAGATTAAAATATTCAATATAGAGATATGAGTATTGGAGATCGAAGTCCACTATTAAAAAAAGGACTTTCTAAAAAATCAAAAAAGAAAGTATAAAAAATTAACTAAGATGCTCCTATCTACAAGAGAACATCTCCATAAACAAAGTAATTTTAATCTTTTTAAAGAATGATGATGAGATAACACAAATTACTATCGAACATGCATAGAACGATACCAATCGAGCAACAATACTTGAAACACAAACTACTTTTTGAATAAAAATGACTACGATCGCTTTGATTTTTTCTTTAATCTATTCTAATTAAGTTTTCAGTCAATCAACTTTCTATTGAAGTACGATCGGAAGAAGGGGTTTGGCTAGAAGTCTCATACATGCTTCATAAAACCATCCAGGAAAGATGTGCTTTAAAATGTAGGCAGTTATTCTATGTGAGTAGTAACCGTATGTCTCTCGACTCCATGATAGCTACTTAAGTGAGTCCCATGCACATTATCTTCTATCTGGCACTAAAAACCCTTTCTTTTGACGTGAAAGAGGCGATTACACGAACATCGGTTTCAGACACATGATGTCGATATTAGGGTATTCGTAAGCGATTCCTTCTGTAAGTTTCAAATTGAAAGCTTTTGTAGCTGCATACAGACTAACAAAAGGCAAAGCGCCTTCTCCCATATAAGAAGAAAGATTTATAATTGCACTTTTTGTTGGTCTTTTTATCATGTTTTCAAGAATAGGAGGCAGAAGTCCAGCCATTGAAGTGCAGTTTATGTTAACCAAGTCATTAACATCTTATTGTGAGTATCTGTGATAGTATTTTATGATTGAAGAACCAACATTGTTCACAAATAAACCGATGTCTAAATTTTTCAACTATTCCAACATAGCTTACCAATCTTTTCCTTGACCCGAGTTTCTGAAATCGAAAGTTATCGATCTGAGCTTTGCAGACCTATATTTTTCAGGCCTAATTTTTTGAAGATTTTATATAGTCTTGGTCAGCTTTTCAGGGTTTCGTGAAATCAGCAAAACATTAAAGCCTAGTTTAGTCAAAACTTCGCAGAATCCAAGGCCGATGCCATCAGTGGCTCCAGTCACTACTGCCCAGCTTTCCCCCTCAGCTGAGCAATATTTTTTGACAAGATCAGGCATAGGTATAAGCTGCTTGATGAGCGTGACGATCAAAAAGAAGACAAAGCAGAATATTGGATAAGCAAACAAAGCGATGGCTATGGCTTTCCAATAGAATGCACCCCACTAAGCTTCAGACATATCTATGCTTATAATTATATCGATGTATTATCATTGATCTGCCTGCATTCAATCATAAATGCCAATCATATTAAGACCAGGAAAACTGTCTGGCTTCGCATCGATCTTTACATTTACATCAGCCTCAATCTACGGAGCTAAATTTTAATTTACTATACCTTCTTAGACTTAATGTATATTTTACTAAGTCATGGCTCTTCTGCTTATCTAAAAGCTATTCGCTTAATCATTTTTTTTCTATTCATTTTATTGCTCGATTTTATTATCATTCTGTTGTGGTTAAATTTACATATTTTTCATCTCGTTTTCGACTTAATTTGGCTTAAGATTGCATTTTTTATAAATTACCAGGCTAGCTATACTGATAGCAGCAAAACCACAGACAATTGTTATGACTGTTATTGAAGTTTCCGTTGAATTTTCTTAAGAACTTGCAGCTGATCTGCTGACCCTGCATCGGCCATCGGCTATGCTACCACTAGAACAGGAAAGACAGACGATTCTTACGTTAGTCGAGGAGCAAGATTAGCAATTAGAACCTGCCATTTCTTAGCAAGAAAGGCAAGTACCGTTTTGAACAATCTTGCCATATCTACATGAAAGACAGGAATTTTATGAAGGACCAAAGCATGTAGGACAATTTTCATGGCATTGTGGAGCTATATAGCTTCTTCCATCTTAGTAAAAACCATTTTTAGGCTCACATGCCTATGTATCTTGATTCATTTTTCTGTTAGATATGGCACCACAACTCAGACAGAAATTAGGATTAAGGCAGGTCTAGCAATCATGTCGACAATTCAAACAAGTTGTATGTGAAGAATCAGCGTATTTTTTAGCCTCGCAAAACTAACAAATACTCCTATTCGCTTGAACATCACAGATCGCATTTATTTCGAAGGTGCAAGAACTCGAACATCCATCACCATTGTAAAGATTACCATCATCGCATTACTCCACACCGATTACTGCGAAGGCGTCTCCACAAACAGTTATGCATGCATTTTGATCAAGTATGTAGCCAGCTGGGCAACTCAGGCAGGCATTAGGATTAATGCAGGTCAAGCAATCATGTCGACAGTTCAAACAAGTTGTATGTGAAGAATCAGCGTATTTTTTAGTCCCGCAAAACTGACAAATACTCCTATTTGCTTGAATAGCACAAATCGCATTTGTCTCGAAGGTGCAAGAGCTAGAACATCCATCACTGTTCAAAAGATTACCATCATCGCATTACTCCACACCGACTACTGCGAAGGCGTCTCCACAAACAGTTTTACAAGCATTTTGATCAAATACATAGCCAGCTGGGCAAGTTATGCATGCATTTTGATAAAATATATAGCCAGCTGGGCAAGTTATGCATGTATTAGTGGACGAAAGAATTGATCCAGTGAAGCAACCTGTGCAAAAAGAAGGTGAGTTTGTGCATGTACGACACAGATTACTACAAGGTTGAGCAACAGAATTGTTAAGACCGTTATCAAAATAGCCATCTAGAGGAACACATCTGCCATTAACTAAAGCTCTGAAATGACTAACACTATTGCATTGAGTACATTGTCCATTAGAATTGCATTTTTAGCATTCGTAAGGGCAAACAGTACACTAGTAGTTGACATTACTTCCATAGTAACCTTAAGGACAGATATCATAGCATATAGCCTGAGTAACCATGTAGTAAGGAGTCGTATTTTCACAAGCTTTTATTTAAAAAGAGTAAACTACTAAGTAAAGATTGTTAAGAACGTAGGTGCTTGCCGCTGGGATAGAAACTAAGGGATTGAGAGTTGTATTGAACATCAAAAAAGGCTGTCGCCCTATTCTGAAGCGATATATGCCCCAAAAAGTATTGAAAGTCTAGCATTTTCCTGCCAAAGGAGTAGATGCAAAACTGTTTATAAAACTTGAAATCAAAGTCATTTAGTAGTTGTAATATTATGCTCTGGCAGCAGGGTAGCCAGAAATCATATCATTCACGTTATAACCAAAAAATCCGAGCTTCAAACCATGGACTAAGGTAGTTCCCAAGACTTAAGTGTTTATTTTTACTTGCAGAAGTGTCCAGCTCAGAAATACGACAGTGAGACGGAGATCAAAATAGTTATCTGAAGTGGGAGCGGTGACATTCATACCCATGAAATAACAGAATTTCACATAAGGAGTGCCGAGATTTTGAATAGGAAGAGTTTCAACTATTTCGATATGGCCCACAGTGGTCATACTTGTAGGTCCTGAGCTCGGACTGTAGGTAATAGTATGAAACATTATATTCACGCCTCCTTGAAAAAGTATAAGACGAAGAGTAAGTCCTTTAAGTCGACTCAGAGTGCTCGAATAAAGGCATATTTCGAGATGAGTTGCAAGCTAATTACATGTATCAACAGTGATATTTATGTTTTGATTGTTGATTTAGTAATCTATAGATTGGATGGCGACCTAGGCTCGATAAGTAGCATGAGTTGTGCCAAACATGAAATTGAACTTGTCAAGACTGAGAGTATCCCAGCTGTTCTGGCCATAGTATGTGGTAGAGAGTACGCTGTAAGATGCTATTTAAATCAAAATTTACCTGTTTCAAAGAATTTATCGTTGCGATGAAACGCAGGAGAAGCCGTAAGAGAGTTGCAAGTATAGGTCAGTATTAGTGAAATGAGTACAATCATCATCTTTGATAAGATATTATGTAAGTTTTTATTTTATAAGTTAAGATTAAGATTAATAATCTGTTTGTAAAATCATCATACTTTTTATTGAAAAATCAGATGATTTAGCAACAACAAAATTACTTATAATCGAAGAATTTTAGCAATGATAAAGGTAACTACAGAATCAACATACGCATTTATCCTCGATTAAATGAGAAAATTCTTTTTGTAGAAATCATTGATTTCGATTCGTTTCAATCATACTTTCGAACCATCGATTGTAAATTTATATAAAAATAATTAAAAACATTAAGCGCCATAGACAACCCTGAAGGGTTATTCGATTATTTAACTAAAAAATTTGAAGAAATTTCAGTCTATACTAATATTCTAGGCACAATATCTATCAAAATTAGATAAGCAAATCATTAAAAAGATGATCAAGAATACGAAATAAGACTCAAAAGAAAAATTATGAACAAAAATGATATTTTAGATTTAAGAATAACCAAAGTCGAAAGAGATTTAATCAAAGATAGATAAAGAAATCAAGATAATACAAAAGCTCGTAAACTTCTTACAAATATTGTTTAAAGTCACAGAGCTTAAATTAATAGTTTGCAACAAATAAGTGCTTAACTAAAAAAGTCTTTAAATGATAATGAAGAAAAAGAAAAACAAACTAAACAAAAAATCAACTAATAAATCGTAAAATTGATTGAAAATAATGCAAAATAAATATAGACAAGTCGCAAACAAAACCAATAAAAAAACGTAGAGTTTCAGCAATTGATAAAAGAATAGAACCAAGTTGAATCGACGTAAAGATAAAAGTTCCAACAAGCAATCCAAAAATAGGTCTAAAAACTTACAAAATAAATAACTTTAGTTAGTGAAACTTTAGGAAAACTACCATCTGATTTGAAGAGGGTAATATAGTTTGGAGATCGTCTCAGATTTGCTGATCACTTAAAAGGAAAAGATCTGACTATCGAGCCACCTTTTAGAGCAATCAAAAAGAAATAAACGCAACAAAGAATTTGGCTTCTAGAGCCTGAATTGGGAAGTATTTTTAGTCTTATTTAGCCCATATCACTCATAAAACTTGGAAAGTCAAAGTCGAGTCTCTGGTATATCTGGTAGGAGTGGGCATAGCTAGCTTAGATATGATAAAAGCTAACAATTTTACCTGGAATAATCCCACTTCATTGAACCATGGCGGGTATTTTATATGCACAAGTGGGGCCTCGTATAGCAGCTTCAAAGATGAGCATAACTGTAAATCTTTGGGTCCTGCTTTTGGATCTGGAGATACGATAGAAGTCACCTACGACTCGATTGAAAGCATAATTCGATTTAGGAAGATTGGATAATAAAAAAATTATGTTTTTCCAGTAAATCCTGGGCATAAAGGCATTCACGCGGCAGTTAATCTGCATAGTATTGGCGATAGTGTATAGATTAGTGAATGATATATAACTATTTCAAATTGATTTTAGCTAACTTAAAGATACGTTTGAGTGTATTATTAATATTCTCATTTTAATATAGTATTTCAAATGTATTTATCACATTTGGCAGTCGTAAGTCCATGTATTCGGATGATTTTCAGAATGCAAGCTGTATGACCTGGAGTCACTGTTAATTTTGATTAGTTTTTTGTTTACTAGACTGACCTCAATCGCAAAGGATTTGTAGAAACGGCCATAAACGCAAGCAAAGTTATTCATATGCAGATTGACGCTAACGAAGTGTTATTTCAAATTGTTTATAATGTCTAAATTGCCCCACACTTGGCCATGGTTGATCCCTCCACCTGGATAGTGAATCTCAAGAACGATCTGATCAATGTACTCAAGGTCAGCCATCGGGAAACTTCTGAACCCAGGCCACTCAGCTCCTTCCACGTCAATCTTCATCGTTACATGCTTTTTAGTCAGATTTCGTAGAACTAGCATGTCCTTAAGCGAGTAAAATTGGTATTGATTGTTGTGCTCAGTGTAATCTGAAAGGCAAGAGGGCTCAAACAAGTTTTTTCCTTCGTTGGTAGCGCAATTAGGAGCGACCCTGTTGGTGCAGTCGAACTGATAGTTGGGTATTTTGAAGGCTGAAGAGAGATCACATCCAAAAAGGTCGGGCCTTCGACTCCTAGGTTGATCAAAGCCTATGATTTTTACACAAAATTCTTGCATAAGACATATCCGCCGTCAGCGTAGTCCCCATATCTTTTGAGTTCGCAGTCAGTGTCCTTTTTTAGGGGTAAATTACGTTGTAGGGGCGCAGCAGAGAGTCCATCGCTTGCTAGTACTCATATTATTGTGAGCCCACAGCTGTGAAGTTGAATTTCTCACCTATTTTTCTTACACCTAGCGACTAGTAGGGGTAGCCTTTATTTTCGTGGCTGTGATGTTCACTAAAAGGAGTATTGGAATCATCGATAACTGGATTCACAATTACGTTTTTTTCAATTTTTTAAGGCTAGCTCACAACTTTTGGAGGCTAGTTCACTACCATCTTGGGAGGCTAGTTTACTACCACATTTGTAGGTGCTTTGTTTTAATTTGATTTTTCAACTACTTGAACAGGTTTTTGCTAGTTTTCAATTTTCACTTCGATTTTTGGCTAAAAATCTTTATTTTTTTATTGAATTTCTTTAGTGATATCAGCTGGCTCTAATTTATGTGGTTAAATATTTTTTTTGTGTTAAGAAGTTCGATCATTAGTTGATTGTGGTGGTGTAATGTTTATGATATTTGAAGATGGAGGTTATGCATCGATAATCTAAGTTTTTTATGTTTAAAGAGAGTTGAAAGCCCCTATGAGTAGCCATACGATAAAAAAAAAACTATAGGTATTAAGATTGCTGCTATAAATTTGATTACTTTTTTCAAACTCGGATTTTAGACCAATTCTATAGAATTTTCTTGTTTGTTTTTGTTGAGAGAATCTATCTTTTGAGTGCTATCTTCTAACTAATTGTCCCAATTAGCACTATCCTCGACACTCTAATTAGGCGTTTAGCTGATATTTTCGATATATATCTCTTATTTAGGCTAAGCAATATGCTTAAATTTGTTATTGTGCTTATTAGGATTGCTCATATTTTGATAAATATTGCAATTTTAAATACCACTAAAAAATATATGCGGGTACTATGCATGCATATTTAATTAGGTCTTTTGTAAGATCAAGAAGTCACAAATTTGTCAATAAATTTTTTAATTAAAATAATATAGTCATTTTCTATGATGATTTCAATTTTCATTTTTATAGTTTTAAGATAAGAAATCAATTTGATCTTAATTTTTTTCATCTTTAATTAATTTTTTATCGTCTATCTCAGTCGCCTAATCAATGCTTTCCTCGGGACTCTAATAATGTGATTAGCCGCTACTTTCGATATGTGCTGATTTTTTATTTTACGGGATATCTCTAAATTTTTTATTTTATTGATTAAGATTGCTCATATTATAAATATTATTGCTTTTATTATATGTTCATAAATAATAAATCAAATGTCTATGATCACTATTTGCTAATTTTTCTTTAAGATTGATTTAGATGCAAAAAAAAAAGTTTATTATCAATATATTTTATTAAAAAAAATTGTTCTAATTATTTGGAATGTATTTATCACATCTGGCAGTCAGCACGAATGTTTATATTCGGATGATTAAAAAAGTTATCACATGAAATATGACATTAAAATCTATTATATCTAGCATAAAGATACGAAGTGTAAGTTATAATTTTTAATGAAGTTTAGTTTCTTAGCAGTGTTCTGTTTCTTAGCATCGCTTGCTCTAGCCTCTACATTATCATTTGAAACCCCTGAGCATGTTGCTAGCCTTGAATCTCCCTTGGAACACTATCAAAGTGATCAAAAAATATACGATGTGATTATTATTGGGGCGGGCATCTCGGGCATCGGAGCATCTAAAGTTTTAAAATAAAACAAAATCGACCATATAATTTTGTAGAGCAGAAACAGGTACGGCGGAAGAATATACTCTGAGGACTTCGCAGGCATTAAAGTGTAAATGGGAGCAACTTACATCCACAATCCTACATAAGACAATAAAATATATCAGTTTATCAAAGCTTAAGGTATAAAAACTGTTCAGTCCTCGTAAGAAGAATAGTTCTATTACCAAGATACAGGTCTTCTCGATGACGACGATCTATTTTCACGCGTGGAATAGCTCGAAGAATAGGCCTATAATTAGGGCTAGTAAGTCGCTTAATAAAGCGACAAGGACATCTCTCTAGCTTAATCCTATAAAAATTTTATCGACACGACACTTTCAGGGGAAAAATAGTTAATTCGAGACTTGGTTTTGTGGAAATTAAATCTTGAAGGTGGCATTTAAGGTGCATAGCTAAGCTAGATGTCAGCCAAAAAGCCTTCGATTTAGTAACAGTTAGATGATCTTCTAGTTCCAGGTGGAGGTTACCCTTCAGTAGTGTAGCGTCTGTACAAAATTGCCAATCCTTCTGTTCGTTTCAACACAAGGGTTCTATATGTGGACTATTCAGAAAATGTTATCAAAATAGGCACCAATAATGGAGTTTTTCATGCCAAAAAAGTTATCTCTAGTCTTCCTTTGGGAGTCTTGAAGGCAGGTAAGGTCAAATTTACGCCTCAGCTGCCACGATCGTATTCAGATGCCATAAACGGTATCGGAAACGGCAACATGAACAAGATCTTTTTCCATTTCAACTAACCTTTCTGGGATGCTGATAAGGGGTATATCAACTTTGTGACGAATTCTAAGACTAACAACAGATATACTCACGGTTTCATCTATCCCAACAATCAGGGTAAACATCTTTTGTTAGTTTTCGCAGGCGGAAAAGCTTCTTCTGAGCTCATGAAATGGTCCAATCATCGAATCAAGTAAGATTTTACAAATTTTTTGACTAAATTTGTGGATAACTCAAGTCAGTATAAGATACTCGGTGTCAAGATGTCCCGCTGGCACAAGTAAGAGTTTTCTCTTGGCTCTTATTGCTACAATAAAGTGGGCACTACCAAGCAGCATTTCTAACAGCTCAGAAAATCCATCCAAAATCGACTGTGGTTCATCGGAGAGCACACTCATCCTACCTTGAACTCATATGCTCACGGGGCTTATGAGACCGGTCTATGGGCAGGCAAAGAAGCAGCAGATTCATTAAAAACTACTGTCAGCGAAGGATAATGGTAAAGCACTGATGAATAAGAGTCCGATGAAGAATGATTCAAAGAAAAATATCTATAAAGAAAAAAAAATTATCAATCGTTTGTCTTGAATATATGGAGAATTTATATATCGCAACAATATAAATAAAGATATGTCCGA
>Ga0169931_10007046_pt1 | contig 16785 bp, 27 predicted proteins | sample Kivu_15m_20L_FD_129675 | JGI IMG/M metagenome (GOLD analysis project Ga0169931, IMG submission 129675) | Freshwater microbial communities from Lake Kivu, Western Province, Rwanda to study Microbial Dark Matter (Phase II) - Kivu_15m_20L... | ecosystem: Environmental > Aquatic > Freshwater > Lake...
CGCCGTGATCTCCGCCACCCGCTGCAGGGTGCGGGCGACGACCAGGCCGGCCGCCCGCATGACCTGGAGTTGGTCCGCGGACTTGATCTCGATGCGGTCGCGTGTGCGGAACATGGTCAGTCGCGCAGGGCGGACAGGATGCGCTCGCTGACCTCGGCGACATCTCCCATGCCATCGACCTCGAGCAGGATCCCGCGCTCGCGGTAGACGGCCACGAGGGGCGCGGTCTGATCGAAGTACACCTCGAGACGCCGGCGGATGACGTCGGCCGTGTCGTCCGTGCGGCCCTGCTCCTGCGCACGCTTGAGCAGCCGCCCCACGACCTCCTCCGTGTCGACGGTGAGTTCGACGACACGGTCGAGACGCCGCCCATCGGACTGCAGCATCATGTCGAGCTCGTTGACCTGCTCCAGCGTGCGGGGATAGCCGTCGAGGAGGAAGCCGGGGTTGCAGTCGTCGTGAAAGATCCGGTCGCGCACCATGGCATTGGTGATGGAGTCGGGGACATACTCCCCCGCGTCCATATAGCGCTGGGCCTCCTCGCCGAGGGGCGTGCCCGCGCTCACATTGGCGCGGAAGATATCGCCGGTGCTGATGTGGGGGATGCCGAGCGCGGAGGCAACCACGACCGCCTGGGTGCCCTTGCCGGCCCCGGGCGGTCCCATGATGAGGAGCCTCATCAGCGGAGGAAGCCCTCGTAGTTGCGCTGTTGCAGTTGCGAGTCGATCTGCTTCACCGTGTCCAGGCCCACGCCCACCACGATGAGGAGGCTGATTCCACCGAAGACGAACTGGTCGCCGATCCCGATGAGGTTGAAGGCGAAGACCGGCATGACGGCGATGAGGCCAAGATAGATCGAGCCGGGGAACGTCAGCCGGCTGAGGACATAGGACAGGTACTCCGCCGTGGGCTTGCCCGCGCGAATGCCGGGGATGAAGCCCCCGTACTTCTTCATGTTGTCGGCCACGTCCACGGGATTGAACGTGATCGACACGTAGAAGTAGGTGAAGAACACCGTGAGGATGAAGAAGACCGTGAGGTACCAGGTCGTCGTGCCCGTCGAGAAGTTCGTGGCAATCCACTGCGCCCACTCAGCCTGACTGCCCGTGAGCTGCACGAGCAGCGTGGGGAGGAAGAGCAGGGACGAGGCGAAGATGACCGGGATAACGCCCGCCATGTTCACCTTGAGCGGGATGTAGGTCGAGGTGCCGCCGTACATCCTCCTGCCGACCATCCTCTTGGCGTACTGGACGGGAATGCGGCGCTGCCCCTGCTCGACGAACACGACGAGGGCGAGGACGACGAGCGACACTAGCAGCGTGAGCACGAAGGAGAAGGTGCCGCGGCTCACGAAGACGTTGATGAACTGAGCCGGGATCGTCGCAATGATCGACGTGAAGATCAGCAGGGACATCCCATTGCCAACCCCGCGCTCGGTGATGAGCTCGCCCAGCCACATGATGACCGCCGTGCCCGCAGTCATCACGATCACCATGACGATGATGAGGAGGGGGTTTTGGTTGGGGATGAGCTCCTCATTGCAGCCACTGAAGAGCTGGCCCGGCGTGCGAGCCAGGGACAGAATTGCCGTGGACTGCAAGATCGCGAGGCCGATGGTGAGGTACCTCGTGTACTGCGTGATCCTGGCCTGGCCGGACTGCCCTTCCTTCTTGAGCATCTCCAGGCGAGGGATGACGACGGTGAGGAGTTGCAGGATGATGCTCGCCGTGATGTAGGGCATGATGCCCAGGGCGAAGACCGACAGTTGCAGGAGAGCGCCGCCGCTGAAGAGGTTGATGACGGCGTAGACGGAGTTGTCCGAGGTCTGGTCGATGCACCGCTGGATGGCGGAGTAGTCGACTCCAGGGGTCGGGACGACCGAGCCCAGGCGGAAGATCGCCAGCATGGCCAGCGTGAAGAGCAGCTTCTTGCGCAGGTCCGGGGTGCGGAACGCCGCGACGAAGGCGCTGAGGTGCACGCTTACCTCCTGGGCGATGCCGGAGCGCCGCCGTGTGTCGTGGACGAAAGTCTGTCGTCCGGGCCGTTGAAGCCTAACCTAGGCGCCCCCGAGCAGGGGGCCCGCGATCCTGGGGGGATCCTGGGGGGCCCGACGGTTAAACCTTCTCGATGCTGCCTCCGGCAGCGGCGATCTTCTCCTGGGCCGAGGCGGAGAAGGCATGCGCCTTGACCTGGACGGCCACGGAGATCTCGCCTTGGCCCAGGACCTTCACGGGCTGGCCCTTGCGTACGGCTCCAGCAGCCACCAGGTCAGCGACGGACACCGCGCCTCCCTGGGGAAAGAGCTTGCCGAGAGACGCAACGTTGACCACCTGGTAGGTGACCGTATTCGGGTTAGTGAAGCCCTTCAGCTTGGGCAGACGCATGTGCAGGGGCATCTGGCCGCCCTCGAACCGCGCAGGGACCTGATTGCGTGCCCGTGTGCCCTTGGTACCGCGACCGGAGGTCTTGCCCTTCGAAGCCTCACCGCGACCCTTACGGGTCTTCGGCGTCTTGGCTCCCGGGGCGGGACGAAGATGATGAACCTTCAGAGCCATGTCACTCGACCTCCTCGACTGAGACGAGATGGGAGACCGTGGCGATCATGCCTCGGATCTCAGGGCGGTCTTCCTTGACGACAGTGTCACCGATGCGCTTGAGCCCCAGCGAGCGCAGGGTTTCGCGCTGGCTGTGGGTGCCACCGATGGGTGACTTCCGCTGAGTCACCTGGAGACGGACGCTCACGACGCACCTGCCGCTCGGGCACGAAGGAGGGCGGCGGGGGCAACGTCCTCGAGGGGCAGACCGCGGCGGGCAGCGACCTCCTCAGGACGCTCAAGATTGCGCAGCGCCTGCACCGTGGCATGCACGATGTTGATGGCGTTGTCGGAGCCCAGGGACTTGGACAGGATGTCGTGGATGCCCGCGCACTCCAGAACGGCGCGTACGGGACCGCCAGCGATGACGCCGGTGCCGGGAGCTGCAGGGCGCAGCAGGACGACGCCTGCGGCCGCCTCGCCCGTCACGGGGTGCGGGATGGTGCCCTGGATGCGAGGCACCTTGAAGAAGTGCTTCTTGGCCTCCTCGACGCCCTTGGCGATCGCCGCGGGCACCTCCTTGGCCTTGCCGTAGCCCACGCCCACGGTGCCATCGCCGTCGCCAACGACGACTAGCGCCGTGAAGCTGAAGCGACGGCCACCCTTGACGACCTTCGCGACGCGGTTGATGGTCACCACGCGCTCGAGGAAGGCGGACTTCTCCTCGCGGGGTCCGCGGTCGCGTCGCTCACGGCGATCGCGTCCGCCCCCGGAGTTAGCGGCGCCGGTTCCCCGGCGGTCCATTGTCGACATGCCTCAACCTCTCCTGACCGTCAGAACTCGAGGCCGCCCTCGCGGGCGCCCTCCGCGAGGGCCGCGATGCGGCCGTGGAACATGTTGCCTCCGCGGTCAAAGACCACGGTCTCAACGCCCGCCTGCTTGGCACGGGTAGCGACAAGCTCGCCGACCTTGCGGGCCTGAGCCGTCTTGTCGGAGCCGGAGGAACGGACGTCGGCTTCCATGGAGGATGCCGATGCCAGCGTGCGGCCGGCGCCGTCGTCGATGACCTGGGCCACAACGTGACGTGCCGAGCGAGTGACGACCAAGCGGGGGCGCTGGGCGCTGCCACTGATCTTCTTGCGCACACGGACGTGTCGCCTGGCACGCGCGGTGCGCTTCGGGTTGCCCGAGCCGATCTTCGGGGCGATAGAGCTCACTTCTTGCCCGCCTTTCCGGCCTTGCGCCTGACGACTTCACCCTCATAGCGCACGCCCTTGCCCTTGAAGGGCTCCGGCTTGCGCAGCTTGCGGATATTCGCGGCGACCTCGCCTACCTGCTGCTTGTCGATGCCCATGACCTTGAGCTTGGTGGGCGACTCGACCGCAAAACTGATGCCCTCGGGAGCAGGGAAGACGATGGGGTGGCTGTAGCCCAGAGCGAACTCCAAGTCCTGCCCCTTGGCCTGGACTCGGTAGCCCGTGCCGACGATCTCCAGGCCCTTCTCGTAACCCTGGGTCACTCCGACCACCATGTTGGCGATCAGTGTGCGGGTCAGACCGTGACGTGCGCGCGAGTCACGCTCGTCGTTCGGGCGCGTGACCGCGAGCGTGCCGTCGTCGTGCCGCTCCACGGAGATGGGCTCCACGACCGTGTGCGTCAGCGATCCCTTGGGTCCCTTGACGGTGACCAGAGAGCCGTCAACCGTCACGTCAACACCCGATGGGATGGCGATAGGAAGGCGTCCAATGCGCGACACGGCTCCCCCTTACCAGACGTAGGCGAGGACTTCCCCGCCTACGCCCTTCTGCGTAGCCTGGCGATCCGTGAGGAGGCCGGACGAGGTGGACAGGATCGCTACGCCGAGGCCACCGAGCACCTTGGGCAGAGCGGTGCTCTTGGCATAGACGCGCAGGCCGGGCTTGGAGACACGGCGCAAACCGGCGATGGAGCGCTCGCGGCTCGGGCCGTACTTCAGCTCCAGGATCAGGCTCTTGCCCACCGTGGCATCCTCGACGGTCCAGCCGGCGATGTAGCCCTCCTGCTTGAGGATCTCGGCAATGCCCGCCTTGATCTTGGAGTGCGGCATCGTCACCGCATCGTGATACGCGGAGTTGGCGTTGCGCAGTCGCGCAAGCATGTCCGCGATCGGGTCGGTCATGGTCATGGCCATCAGGCCCTTCTCGCCGTGGTATCCCCGCGGGGACCTTCGGCGTCGTGGTTTACCAGCTGCTCTTGGTGATTCCGGGCAGTTGCCCTGCGTGTGCCATCTCGCGCAGGCAGATCCGGCACAGGCCGAACTTGCGGTAGACAGCGTGGGGTCGACCGCAGCGCGTGCAACGCGTGTAGGCACGCACGGCGTACTTGGGCTTACGCCTCTGCTTCTCGATCAATGCCTTCTTCGCCACGGTCAGTTCTCCTTGAAGGGGAAGCCGAGGAGCCGCAGCAGGGCGCGCCCCTCTTCATCGTTGTCTGCGGTCGTGACCACCGTGATGTCCATGCCCCGGACCCGGTCGATCTTGTCCTGGTCGATCTCATGGAACATCGACTGCTCCGTGAGGCCGAAGGTGTAGTTGCCCCGCCCATCGAACTGCTTGGCGGACAGGCCTCGGAAGTCTCGGATTCGTGGAAGCGCAACCGATAGAAGGCGATCAAGGAACTCCCACATGCGATCGCCGCGCAAGGTGACGTGGGCGCCGATGGGCATCCCCTCGCGCAACTTGAACTGCGCAATGGACTTGCGGGCCTTGGTGACCTGCGGGCGCTGACCCGTGATCTCCGAGAGGTCGCGGATGGCACCCTCGATGAGCTTGGAGTCCTTCGCGGCGTCACCCACGCCCATGTTGACGACAACCTTCGTCACGCGAGGCACCTGCATGACGTTGTCGAAGGAGAACTGCTCCCGGAGTGCGGGGACGATCTCCTCGCGGTAGCGCGACTTCAGTCGCGGCATCTGGCGATCGGTCATGGTCGTCATCACAGGTCCTTGCCGGTCCGCTTAGAAACGCGCACGCTGCGCGTCGCCTCATACGTGCTGCCATCGGCTCGCCGCTTCTCGACCTTCTCCTTGCGAAAGCCGACCCGCGTCGGGCGATTGTCCTCCGGATCCACAACCATGACGTTGGAGACGTGGATTGGCGCCTCCGTGGTGATGATGCCGCCCGTCTTGGCGCCACGGTTGTTTTGGCCCACCTTGGTGTGCTTCTTGATGCGGTTGACGCCCTCGACGATCACACGGTCGGACTCGGGGAAGACCTCGATGACCTTGCCGGTGATGCCGCGATCCTTGCCGCTGATTACCTGGACGAGATCGCCCTTGCGGACGAAGAGGCTGGCCATGTCAGAGCACCTCCGGTGCTAACGAGATGATCTTCATGAAGCGCTTCTCGCGGAGCTCGCGACCAACTGGTCCGAAGATGCGCGTGCCGCGCGGCTCACCATCACCCTTGAGGATGACGGCTGCGTTCTCATCGAAGCGGATGTAGGAGCCGTCGGGTCGACGGTTCTCCTTGCGAGTGCGGACAACGACGGCCTTGACGACCTCGCCCTTCTTGACACCACCACCGGGGATGGCGTCCTTCACCGTAGCCACGATGATGTCACCGATGCCGGCATAGCGGCGTCCGGATCCGCCGAGGACGCGGATGCAGAGCAACTCCTTCGCACCCGTGTTGTCGGCGACCTTGAGCCGGGACTCTTGCTGGATCACGTCGTCTCCCCTACTTCGCCTTCTCGAGGATCTCCACGACGCGCCAGCGCTTGCTCGCCGACAGCGGCCTGGTCTCCATGAGCAGCACGCGATCACCAATGCCGCAGGCGTTCTGCTCGTCGTGGGCCTTCAACTTGCTCGTACGGCGGACAACCTTGCCGTAGAGCGGGTGCTTGAAGCGGTCTTCGACGGCGACGACGACGGTCTTGTCCATCTTGTCGCTGACCACGAGGCCCTCACGGACCTTGCGTGCGTTGCGCTCTGAGCTCACGTCCACCTTCTCGTCAATCATGCTGCACCGCCGACGTGCTCGACGGGAGTGATGCCGAGCTCACGCTCGCGCATCACGGTGTAGAGGCGCGCGATGTCCTTGCGCACCGCACGGAGTCGACCGTGGTTCTCGAGCTGGCCCGTGGCGCCCTGGAAGCGGAGGTTGAACAGCTCTTCCTTCGCCTCGCGCAGGCGTGTCACGAGATCCTCGTCCGTGAGGCCGCGGAACTCCTGGGGTGATGTACCGGCAGCCATCAGACCTCCGCAATATCGTCGCGACGCACGATCCGGCACTTCATGGGCAGCTTGTGCATGGCCCTCGTCAGTGCCGCGATGGCGGTCTTCTCGTTGGGGTAGTCGAGCTCGAACATCACGCGGCCGGGGTGGACGTTGGCCACCCACCACTCCGGTGAGCCCTTGCCGGAGCCCATGCGGGTCTCGGCAGGCTTCTTCGTGAGCGGGCGGTCAGGGTAGATGTTGATCCACACCTTGCCGCCGCGGCGGATGTGTCGCGTGATGGCGATACGCGCGGACTCGATCTGCCGGTTGGTGACGTACGCCGGCTCGAGTGCCTGCAGCCCGTAGGTGCCGAAGGTCACCTCGGTGCCGCCCTTGGCAGCGCCCGTGCGCTTCGGGTGGTGCTGCTTGCGGTGCTTGACCTTGCGTGGGATCAGCATGATCAGACCTCGCCCTCTGTCGGTGCGGGAGCCTCGGCGGCGACGGTCGCCGTCTCAAGGACCTCGTCATCGCGACGAAGGCCACGGCGCGGCCGCTCGGGGCGCTTGCCCAGGCGAGCAGCAGCGGCGGCGGCCTCACGCTCGGCGCGACTCGCCGGGGCGTCGCCCTTGTAGATCCAGACCTTGACGCCGATGCGACCAAAAGTCGTGCGGGCCTCGTAGAAACCGTAGTCAATGTCGGCACGCAGGGTGTGCAGGGGCACGCGGCCTTCGCGGTAGAACTCCGTGCGGCTCATCTCCGCGCCGCCCAGGCGACCCGAGACCTGCACGCGAATGCCCTTGGCACCGGCCTTCATCGTGCTCTGCATGCCCTTGCGCATCGCGCGGCGGAAGGACACGCGGCTGGAGAGCTGCTCGGCAATCCCCTGCGCGACCAATTGCGCGTCCATCTCGGGGTTCTTGACCTCGAGGATGTTGAGCTGCACCTGCTTGCCCGTGAGCTTCTCAAGGTCGGCTCGGATGCGATCGGCCTCGGCGCCACGGCGGCCGATGACGATTCCTGGGCGCGCAGTGTGGATGTCCACGCGCACTCGCTCCCGGGTGCGCTCGATCTCCACCTTGCTGATGCCGGCGCGCTCCATGCCCTTCGAGAGGAGCTTGCGAATCGCCACATCCTCCTCGACGTAGTCGCGGTAACGCTGTCCAGCCTTGGCGCTATCGGCGAACCACCGGGACGTGAAGTCGGTCGTGATGCCGAGGCGGAAGCCGTGCGGGTTGACCTTCTGACCCATCTCAGCTCTCCTCTTCCGTGGCAGTGGCCTTGGCCGGTGCCTTCTTGGCTGCTGCCTTCTCTGCCGGTGCCTTCTTGACAGCGGCCTTCTTGGCCGGTGCCTTCCCCTCGTCTGCCTTGGGCTTATCGGATGCCTTAGGGGCAGCCTTGGCGGTCGCCTTAGCGGAGGTGGACTTCTTGGATGGAGTCTTCACCGGAGGGGCAGCCTCCACCGTCTCTAGGACCACCGTGATGTGGCTCGTCCGCTTCCGAATGCGGAAGGCGCGACCCTGCGCGCGCGGACGGAATCGACGCATCGTCGGGCCTTCGTCGACGTATGCCTCGGTGACCACCAGCGAGGCGGGATCGAGGTTGTGATTGTTGGTCGCGTTGGCGATGGCACTGTCAAGCACCTTCCCCACCGGCTCGCTCGCATCCTGCGGAGCGAAACGCAACACCGCCTGGGCATCGGCCGCGGGCAGACCTCGGATGAGGTCCACAACACGGCGTGCCTTCATGGGCGTGACACGGACGAACCGCGCCTGGGCCCTGGCTTCCATCGCTCTCCCCTTGCCTCTCGTGACTCTCGTGCTCTGCCCTGGGCCAGCGCTACTTGCGCTTGGCCTTCCGGTCTTCCTTGACGTGTCCCTTGAAGGTGCGCGTGGGAGCGAACTCCCCCAACTTATGGCCGACCATCTGCTCGGTGACGAACACGGGCACGTGCTTGCGACCGTCGTGCACGGCGATCGTGTGCCCGAGCATGGCGGGCACGATCATGGACCGCCGCGACCAGGTCTTGATGACCTGCTGGCTCTTGGCCTCGTTCTGGGCGTCCACCTTCTTGAGCAGGTGGTCGTCCACGAAGGGACCCTTCTTCAAGCTCCTGGGCACAGTAGTCTCCTAGCGCTTCTTGCCGGTCTTGCGTCGACGGACGATGAACTTGTCGCTCGGCTTCTTGGCCTTGCGGGTGCGACCCTCGGGCTTGCCCTTGGGGTTGACAGGGTGGCGACCTCCGGAGGTCTTGCCCTCACCACCACCGTGCGGATGGTCGACCGGGTTCATGGCCACGCCACGCACCGTGGGGCGACGACCCTTCCAGCGCATGCGCCCGGCCTTGCCCCAGTTGATGTTGGACTGCTCAGCGTTGCCCACCTCGCCGACCGTGGCGCGCGAGCGCAGGTCGACGTTGCGAATCTCACCGGAGGGCATGCGCAGCTGCGCGTAGGGACCGTCCTTGGCGACCAGCTGCACGCTCGCGCCGGCAGACCGGGCGATCTTGGCACCCCCACCGGGGCGAATCTCCACGGCGTGGATCACGGTGCCGACGGGGATGTTGCGCAGCGGCAGGTTGTTGCCGGGCTTGATGTCCGCCGAGGGGCCCGTCTCCACCGTGTCGCCCTGATTGAGCTTGTTGGGCGCGAGGATGTAGCGCTTCTCGCCATCGGCGAAGTGCAGGAGGGCGATGCGCGCCGTCCGATTGGGGTCGTACTCGATGTGCGCGACCTTGGCGGGCACTCCGTCCTTGTCCGCGCGACGGAAGTCGATGACGCGGTAGGCGCGCTTGTGGCCGCCACCTTGGTGGCGAGTGGTGATCCGCCCCTGGTTGTTGCGGCCGCCCTTGTTGGGCAGCGGGCGGACGAGCGACTTCTCGGGCGTGGAGCGCGTGATCTCGACGAAGTCGGCCACGCTCGCGCCACGGCGACCGGGGGTCGTCGGCTTGAACTTGCGGATTCCCATGGTGTTCGTCCCTCGCCCTAGCTGACCGGTCCGCCGAAGATGTCGATGCGATCGCCCTGCGCCACGGACACGATGGCCCGCTTCGTGGCTGCACGGCGACCGAATCCGCGACGGGTGCGGATGCGCTTGCCCTCGCGGTTCATCGTGTTGACTGATGTCACGCGCACGCCGAAGACCTGCTCGACCGCGATCTTGATCTGGGTCTTGTTGGCATCGGGAGCGACGATGAAGGTGTACTTGTTCTCGTCGAGAAGCCCGTAGCTCTTCTCCGAGATGACGGGCGCGAGGAGCACATCGCGCGGATCGGCGATCCTCATGCCGACACCTCCGATTCGGTTGCAACGGCCTTGGCACCGCGGCCCTTGACCGGGCCGGCGATGAAGCTGTCGAAGGAGTCCTTGGTGAAGACGACATCGTCGTTCACCAGGACGTCGTAGGTGTTGAGCTGGTCGGGTGCGACAACGCGGACGTTGGGGAGATTGCGCACGCTCAGCCACGAGGCGACGTCATCGCGCTGTACGACGACCAGGAGGTTGGGGCGCTCGGTGATCTCGAGCAGGAAGGCCTGAGCGCTCTTGGTCGAGGGCTCGTCACCAGCCACCAAGGAGGTCACCACGTGGACTCGCCCTTCGCGTGCCCGATCAGACAACGCTCCCCGCAGGGCGGCCGCCTTCATCTTCTTCGGCGTGCGCTGGTCGTACGACCGAGGGGTGGGACCGTGCACCGTGCCACCGCCGACGAGCTGCGGCGCGCGAGTCGATCCCTGGCGCGCGCGGCCTGTGCCCTTCTGCTTGTAGGGCTTCCTGCCGCCACCGCTGACCTCGCCGCGGCTCTTCGTGTCGTGCGTGCCCTGACGGGCCGCAGCGAGCTGGGCGACGACAACCTGGTGGATGAGGGGGACGTTGACCTGGACGTCGAAGATCTCCGAGGGAAGCTCGACGTCTCCCTGCGTCTTGCCCTCGGGGCCGAGGACCTTCACGGACGTCATGAGGACACCGCCTTCGAAGTCGTGCGGATGAGCACCAGCCCACCCTTGGGGCCGGGGACGGCGCCCTTGATGAGGACCAGCCCGCGCTCAGGATCGACCGCATGCACGGTGAGGCCCTGAGTCGTGTGCCGGATGGTCCCCATGCGGCCCGCCATGCGCACGCCCTTGAAGACGCGACCGGGCGTGGCGCAGGCGCCGATGGAACCGGGCTTGCGGTGGTTGCGATGTGCACCGTGCGAGGCGCCGACACCGCTGAAGCCGTGACGCTTCATGGTCCCTGCGAAACCCTTGCCCTTGGTGGTGGCCGTCACGTCGACGACCTCTCCCGCGGTGAAGGCCTCCGCTCCCACCTCTTGGCCCAGGGTGTACTCCGACGCGTCCGAGGTGCGCAGTTCCACGAGGTGTCGGCGGGGCGCCACACCCGCCTTGGCGAAGTGGCCCGCATCCGGCTTGTTCACGCGACGCGGATCGACGGCGCCGAAGCCCAGTTGCACGGCCGAGTAGCCATCGTGGTCAGGAGTGCGCACCTGCGTCACCACGCAGGGACCCGCCTTGACCACGGTCACCGGGACGACGCGGTTGTTCTCGTCCCACACCTGGGTCATGCCGAGCTTCTCGCCCAGCACTCCCTTGACTGTCCTATCCATCGTCATCGTCCTAGAGCTTGATCTCGATGTCGACGCCGGCCGGGAGATCCAGGCGCATGAGCGAATCGACGGTCTTGGGGGTGGGGTCGAGAATATCGATGAGGCGCTTGTGCGTGCGCATCTCGAAGTGCTCCCGACTGTCCTTGTACTTGTGGGGCGACCTGATGACGCAGTAGACGTTCTTCTCGGTCGGCAGCGGCACCGGCCCCGCGACCTGCGCGCCCGTGCGAGTCACCGTATCGACGATCTTGCGCGCCGATGAATCGATGATCTCGTGGTCGTAGGCCTTGAGCCGGATCCGGATCTTCTGTCCCGCCATGGTGGCTTCCTTCGTGAGTCCGTGCCGCTGTCTGTCTCGGTCTGTCCAGGTCGTGCTGGCCGGGAAACGGGGGAGGCGCTAGGCGCCTCCCCCGTTCTCGACTACTTGAGGATCTTGGTGACGCGCCCCGCGCCGACGGTGCGACCGCCCTCGCGGATAGCGAAGCGAAGGCCGTCCTCCATGGCGATGGGCTGGATGAGGTCGACCTTCATCTCGGTGTTGTCACCGGGCATGACCATGTCCTTGCCATCGGGCAGGTGAACAACGCCCGTGACGTCGGTCGTCCGGAAGTAGAACTGCGGACGGTAGTTGTTGAAGAACGGCGTGTGGCGGCCGCCCTCGTCCTTGCTCAGGATGTAGACCTGGGCCTCGAACTCGGTGTGAGGGGTGATCGAGCCCGGCTTGCAGCACACCTGGCCGCGCTCAACCTCCTCACGCTTGGTGCCGCGCAGGAGCAGACCGACGTTCTCGCCCGCCTGGCCCTCGTCGAGGAGCTTGCGGAACATCTCGACGCCGGTGACGGTGGTCTTCGCCGGGGGTCCGGGACGGATGCCGACGATCTCGATCTCCTCGTTGACCTTGACGATGCCGCGCTCGATACGGCCGGTCACGACAGTGCCGCGGCCGGTGATGGTGAACACGTCCTCGACGGGCATGAGGAAGGGCTTGTCGACCTCACGCTCGGGGGTGGTGATGTAGGAATCGACCGCTCCCATGAGCTCCATGATCGACTCGCCCCACTTCTCGTCGCCATTGAGCGCCGGGAAGGCAGCAACGCGCACGACGGGGATGTCGTCGCCGGGGAACTCGTAGGTCGACAGGAGCTCGCGGACCTCCATCTCAACGAGCTCAAGGAGGTCCTCGTCATCAACCATGTCGCACTTGTTCAGGGCGACGACGATGGCAGGCACGCCGACCTGGCGAGCCAGGAGGACATGCTCCTTGGTCTGGGGCATCGGGCCGTCAGTGGCGGCGACCACGAGAATCGCTCCGTCCATCTGGGCAGCGCCGGTGATCATGTTCTTGATGTAGTCGGCGTGACCCGGGCAGTCCACGTGGGCGTAGTGACGGGCTTCCGTCTGGTACTCCACGTGCGCGATGGAGATCGTGATGCCGCGCTGACGCTCCTCCGGGGCCTTGTCGATCTGATCGAAAGGCGTGAAGGGGTTGATGTCGGGCATCTTGTCGTGCAGGACCTTGGTGATCGCCGCGGTCAGCGTCGTCTTGCCATGGTCGATATGCCCGATGGTGCCGATGTTCACGTGCGGCTTGGTCCGCTCGAACTTCGCCTTCGCCACGGTGGGCTCCTCTTCGTTTCGGTCCGTCCGGCTGTCGCGGATCGGGTGTTGTCTGGTTGTTTAACTGTTCTTCGATCCGCGACTATTCGCCGCGAGCTTTTGCGATGATCTCCGTCGCCACGTTGGTCGGAACCTGGGCGTAGGAGTCGAACTGCATGGTGTAGCTGGCCCGGCCCTGGGTCCTGCTGCGCAGGTCGCCCACGTAGCCGAACATCTCGGAGAGAGGCACGAGCGCGCGCACAATGCGCGCCCCCGCCCGCTCATCCATGGCCTGGATCTGGCCACGGCGGGAGTTGAGGTCGCCGATGACGTCGCCCATGAAGTCCTCGGGCGTGGTCACCTCCACGGCCATCATCGGCTCGAGGAGCACGGGGCCGGCCTTGCGGGCCGCCTCCTTGAAGACCATCGAGCCGGCGATCTTGAAGGCAAGCTCCGAGGAGTCGACCTCGTGGTACGCACCATCGAGGAGGGTGACCTTGAGATCGACCATGGGGTAGCCAGCGAGGACGCCGTACTCCATGGCCTCCTGGCAACCCGCGTCCACCGACGGGATGTACTCGCGCGGGATGCGTCCGCCGGTGACCTTGTTCTCGAACTCGTAGCCGCCCTCGCCCTCGGTGTTGGGCGCAAGCGTGATCTGCACCTTGGCGAACTGGCCGGAGCCACCCGTCTGCTTCTTGTGGGTGTAGTCGACCTTGTCGACGGTCTTGGTGATGGTCTCGCGGTAGGCGACCTGCGGCTTGCCGACATTGGCCTCGACCTTGAACTCGCGGCGCATGCGGTCGACGAGGACCTCGAGGTGCAGCTCGCCCATGCCGGAGATGATCGTCTGACCGGTCTCCTCGTCGCTTTGGACGCGGAAGGTCGGATCCTCCTCGGCCAGGCGCTGGATCGCCGTACCGAGCTTCTCCTGGTCGCTCTTGGTCTTGGGCTCGATGGCCACCGAGATGACCGGGGCCGGGAAGCTCATCGACTCCAGGACCACGGGCTTAGCCGGGTCGCACAGGGTCTCTCCCGTGGTGGTGTCCTTGAGTCCCATGACCGCAACGATGTCGCCCGCGCCCACAGCGTCGATCTCTTCGCGCTTGTTGGCGTGCATGCGATAGATCTTGCCGATGCGCTCCTTGCGGTCCTTGGTGCTATTGAGGACCGCGGTGCCCGTCTCAAGACGGCCGGAGTAGATGCGGACGTAGGTGAGCTTGCCCAGGTGCGGGTCGCTCATGATCTTGAAGGCCAGCGCCGAGAAGGGCTCGTCATCGTTGGGCTTGCGCTCGATGGCCTCGTCCTCGTTGCCCGGCTTGTGCCCCTCGATGGCGGCGACGTCGAGCGGCGAGGGGAGGTAGGCCACGACAGCGTCGAGCATGGGCTGGACACCCTTGTTCTTGAACGCCGAGCCGGTGAGGACGGGGGTGAGCTTGTCGGCGAGGGTCGCGCGGCGAATGCCGGCCTGGATCTCCTCGACGGAGAACTCCTCGCCCTCGAGGAACTTCTCCATGACAGCGTCGTCGTTCTCCGCGAGCGTCTCCAGGAGCTTCTCGCGCCACTCGGCCGCCTGGTCGGCCATGTCGGCGGGGATGTCCTCGATGACGTAGTCCTCGCCCTTTTGGGTCTCCCCCCGCCAGGTGAGTGCACGCATCCCCACGAGGTCGATGACTCCGAGGAAGTCGGACTCAGCCCCGATGGGGATCTGGAGGACGAGAGGGGTGGCCCCGAGTCGATCGGAGATCATGCCGACGCACATGTAGAAATCGGCGCCCGTGCGGTCGAGCTTGTTCACGAAGCAGATACGGGGGACGTTGTAGCGGTCGGCCTGGCGCCACACGGTCTCGGACTGGGGCTCCACGCCTGCAACGCCGTCGAAGACGGCTACGGCACCGTCGAGGACGCGCAGCGACCGCTCGACCTCGACCGTGAAGTCGACGTGTCCGGGCGTGTCGATGATGTTGATCGTGTAACCCTTCCACTCGCACGTCGTGGCGGCGGAGGTGATGGTGATCCCGCGCTCCTGCTCCTGCTCCATCCAGTCCATGGTGGCGGCACCCTCGTGGACCTCACCGATCTTGTAGTTGATGCCGGTGTAGAAGAGGATGCGCTCGGTCGTCGTGGTCTTGCCCGCGTCGATATGCGCCATGATCCCGATGTTGCGGACCTTGGCGAGGTCGAGCTTGGTCGCGGTGGACACCTACAGACTCCTTATTCGCTTCTTCGTTGCCTCGGCGCCGACTACCAGCGGTAGTGGGCGAACGCCTTGTTGGACTCGGCCATCTTGTGGGTGTCCTCGCGCTTCTTGACGCTGGCGCCAAGGCCATTGGAGGCGTCGAGAATCTCGTTCATGAGGCGCTCGGTCATCGTCTTCTCACGACGCTGCCGCGAGTAAGAGATGAGCCAGCGCAGCGCCAGGGTCGTGCTGCGGCCGGCCTTGACCTCGACCGGCACCTGGTACGTCGCGCCGCCCACGCGGCGGGAGCGGACCTCGAGGGTCGGCTTCACGTTGTCGAGGGCGCGCTTGAGCGTCGCGACAGGATCGGTGCCCGTCTTCTCGCGGCATCCCTCGAGGGCGCCGTAGACGATGGCCTCCGCGGTCGAGCGCTTCCCATCGAGGAGCACCTTGTTGATGAGCTGCGTGACGACCGGGGAGTTGTAGACCGGATCGATGACAATCGGCCGCTTGGCAGCCGGGCCCTTGCGCGGCATCAGCCCTTCTCCTTCTTCGCGCCGTAGCGGGAGCGGGCCTGCTTGCGACCCTTCACGCCCTGGGTGTCGAGGGCGCCGCGGATGATCTTGTAGCGGACACCGGGCAGGTCCTTCACACGTCCGCCGCGGACGAGCACGATCGAGTGCTCCTGGAGGTTGTGCCCGACACCGGGGATGTAGGCCGTGACCTCAACGCCGGACGAAAGACGGACGCGAGCGACCTTGCGCAGCGCAGAATTCGGCTTCTTGGGCGTGGTCGTATAGACGCGCGTGCAGACACCCCGTCGCTGGGGGCTGCCCTTGAGCGCCGGCGTCTTGCTCTTCGCGACCTTGTCCTGCCGGCCCTTGCGGACCAGCTGCTGGATCGTGGGCACTGCTTCTCCGTCCGTGTCTGCTCTATGTGTCCGTTTCGCCCGATTTCTCCCACCCCCGCAGTCGGGTGTGTCGCACCCCTTGCGGAGTGCCTCACCCTCGAGCGGAGCTGGAGGACTTCCGGCGCACGCGACCGATCACTCGGCCCGGCACGCGCGTGTACCCGGGTCGCCCCAGGCACGGGGAGCAAAGATACCGGACCGGTCCATGACCTCCAAATCGGGGGTCCACCCCTCACGGACGAGGGGCCGCTTGGGGCTTGCGCCCCCTACCCCTCTGGACGCGAGATGGTCAGGAGGTCGTGCTCGAGGCAGCCCCAAGGACGAGGGCGATGAGGAAGATAGCCCCGAGGATCACCACGATCGCGGCGTAGAGGCCGATATTGATCCACGCGACCACCTTGGTGGCGGTGTTGAGGCCCTCACCACCCACACGCCCGCCCGAGGCGGCGATCTCGTCGCCGGACTTCTTGGCCAGGACGAGAGCCACGATCGCGAGGACGATCGGGCAGACGAGCCACGAGGCGATGGCCAGGACCAGCCCGACGACTGCGCTGGTCGAGGTGGTCACAGCCGGGACGTACCCGGGAGGCGGGTAGGCGTAGCCCTGGGGCGGGTAGCCAGGTGGGTACCCATAGCCCGGAGCCGGCGGCGGCTGGGCTGGGGCGGCCGCCGGGCTGGACCCGGCGGGACCATCTGGCGCATGGGCAGGCCACACCGGTGGGGCCGGGGGTGCTGGAGTTGGGGCGGGAGGCGCAGCCGGAGCAGGAGGCGC
>Ga0169931_10007047_pt1 | contig 16784 bp, 16 predicted proteins | sample Kivu_15m_20L_FD_129675 | JGI IMG/M metagenome (GOLD analysis project Ga0169931, IMG submission 129675) | Freshwater microbial communities from Lake Kivu, Western Province, Rwanda to study Microbial Dark Matter (Phase II) - Kivu_15m_20L... | ecosystem: Environmental > Aquatic > Freshwater > Lake...
AGGGCTATTCATTCGAGGTGGTGCTCCCTGATGGCTATGCCGTCAACGGAGTTGTTCTGTCGGATCAGCTGAAGAGCCTTGACTGGCGAACAAGGAAAGCTAAGTTCATCGAGCGGGTTTCCTCAGATGTAATGGCGATGGTAATTGCGAGGGTGTTACCACTTCTCGAGCCTGACACTCCTGCCACTCTCTAACACCGCCATGCACCTGAGCCGCCACCGCAAGGCTATCCACTTCGTTGACCACGTTTTGCGGCCAGGTGATGGCGAGCGTTAACCCACCAGCCGCCGGAAGGTTTTCTTGCCGATCTGCAGCACCTTTCCCGTAAGCTCCTGCGGGCTGGCGAAGAGCTGATTCGGGTCCACGAGCTTCTCGCCATCCAGCCGCACGCCACCATCCTGGATCCTGCGCCTGGCCTCGCTGCTGCTGATGCCCAGACCCACGGCTCCGATCAGATAGAAGGCCTTCGCCGGAAAGTTCACGGCCGCCAGCGAAGCTTCGGGCACCTCGGCAGCGTCGCCGCTCTCGCCTCCACCACCCGCCACCAATCGCGCCGCATCCGCCTGGGCCTGCCGGGCCGCCGCCTCGCCGTGGCGCTGGCGGGTGATCTCCAGGGCCATCGCCTTCTGACGTTCGCGCGGGTTGGCGGGAAGGGCGGCCAGATCGAGATCGGTGAGCAGGGTGAGGTAGTCGTTGACCACCGCATCGGGCACTTTCTCGAGCTTGGAATACATATCCAAGGCTTCCTCCGCCAGGCCCACCGTGTTGCCCAGGCTCTTGCTCATCTTCTGCACGCCATCGAGCCCCGGCAGGATCGGCAGCAGCATGCCGAACTGGGGCCGCAGGCCATGGTGGCGCTGCAGATCGCGGCCCATCGCCACATTGAACTTCTGATCGGTGCCGCCCAGCTCCAGATCGGCGCGGATCGCCACCGAGTCGTAGCCCTGGAGCAGGGGATAGAGAAACTCATGCAGCGAGATCGGCGTGCCGGAGCCATATCGGTTGGCGAAATCCTCCTTGGCCAGCATCTGGCCCACCGTGCTCGTGCCCAGCAGCTCGATCACCGCCGGCAGATCCATCCCTGCCAGCCACTCGCTGTTGCGCCGCACCTCCAGCCGTCCGGGCGTCTCGAAATCGAGCAGCGCCCGCGCCGGATCCTGCCCCTGCCCCAGCTGGGCCAGATAGGTGGCGGCATTGGCCTCCACCGCCTCGGCGCCGAGCTGCACCCGCGTGGTGCTCTTGCCGGTGGGATCGCCGATGCGGGCGGTGAAGTCGCCGATGATCAGCACGGCCGTGTGGCCCGCATCCTGAAAGGCCCGCAGCTTGCGGAACAGGATCGAGTGGCCCAGGTGGATGTCGGATCCGGTGGGATCGATGCCCAGCTTCACGCGCAGCGGCCGGCCCTGCCCTTCCGCCTCCGCCAGCCGGGCGGCGAGGGTCTGATCCGGGTCTCCGGCGGCGGCGGGATCGCTGGCGGCCGGGAACAGATCGGCCAGGCCCCGGCTGAGCCAGGCGGGCAGGGCTGCGGCAGAGGCCGACCCGGCAACGGGCCGCGAGGCGGAGGGATCAGGCATGAACAGGCCGGTGGCAGCGCTGGCGGCTGGCGGATCGTAGGCAGGAGCCCGGGGAGGCCTGCATGGTCAACAAGCGGCCCGCGCTGCCGGAAGCCGGAACGGGCAGGCTTCAGGGTTCCGCCTGCAGCTGGCTCTTCATGCGCTCCAGGGTGAGCTGCATCTGCTCAAACATCTTCTCGGGAGTGAGCCCGAACTGCCCGAGCTGGGTGCGCAGCTGCTCCACGGTGAGCTTCGCCTGGAAATCCTCGGAGAGCTCGAAACGCTTCATGAACACCCGATAGCGATCCATCATCTCCTCCATGCGCTCGATGTAGAGCTTCTTGCCCTCCCGGTCGAACTTGCCGTACTCACTCCCCAGCTGCATCAGCTGCTGATAGTCGCCGAACAGGCGCCGGGCCTCGTCCTGCACGATCTCGGAATCGAAGAAGGCCATGGGCTGGGAGCGCTGTGGGGCGCCTGCGGGCATCAGGCCTCTGATTCTGGTCAGCCCCCCCAGGGCGGGCGAGTGCGGATCCACGCACGCACGCCGATCCGTAGCAACCGCTGCGCCACCCCCCGGCGGCGCTGTTCACGGTTCAGGTATCCCCTGCTGGGTTCCCCGTGGACCTCACACCCTTCCTCGCCCAGCTCCGCGCCGATCACGCCCTGGCCACCAGCCAGCTGCAGGGGCAGCGCCTCGCCCTCTGCCTGGGCAGCCGGCTGATGATCACCGCGGCGGTGGGCGCGATGCCGCACCCGCTGCGGATCGTGGCGGCGGCCACCGATGCAGCCGCGGCCCTGGCCCTGCTGGCGGAGCATCACCCCGATCTTCTTCTGGTGAGCGATGCCCTTGAGCAGGGCTGCGGCGTGGAACTGGCCCGCCAGGTGAAGCAGCTCCACCCGAGCACGCGGGTGCTGCTGATGATCACCCGCAGCGGCGAGCGGGCGCGGGTGGCGACCGCGATCGCCGCCGGCTGTGAGGCGGTGCTGCGTGCTGATGCCCTCGGCACCGGCGCCGAGCTGATGGCGCTCCGCACGATCTGCCTGGGAGGCACGGTGGTGGACCGCGAGCTGCAGGCTGAATGCGGCCGGGCCCGCAGCCTCGCCGCCCTGCTCAGCCCCCGGGAGCTGCAGGTGCTGCAGCGGGTTCTGCACGGCGAGAGCAACCTCGAGATCGCCCGGCTCCTGTTTCTCAGCGTCGACACCGTCAAGAGCCACATGAGCCGGGCCGTGCAGAAACTGCAGGCCCGCGATCGCACCCATGCGGCGGTCAAGGGTCTGCAACTCGGGCTGCTGGAGTGGCCCTGAGCCGGGAATCGCCGCTAGTTTCGGGCCCGTTGTGATCGGGTTCGGCCTGCGATGGCCAGGCGCCACTGGCTGGATCCCCTCGCCCGCCATCTCCTGATGGCCAGCGGCCAGCTGCCCGCCCCCGCAGCCGCCCCATCCCCGGATCCCCAGCCCTCGTCGCCCGCCTTCGCCCGCGCCGGCCGCCGGCTGAGCGAGGCGCTGCGGAGTGCCCTGGCCAGCGGCCCCCAGCGCGGCGCTGCCCTGCCGCCGGATGGTTCCTGCTCCGATCCTCCGCAAACCAGCGCCGCTGATGACGATCCGGCCGATGCCCTGGAGCGCGACCTGCTGGCGCTGAAGCTCTCCCAGAACCCAGCCCTGCCGCTGCGCGACGCCCGCGACGTGCGCCATGCCGCCGAACTCGGCTGGCGGCTCGATGTGAACCGGGCCACCGCCGCCGACTGGGCGCGGCTGCCGGGCTGCACCGCCGCCCAGGCCGATCTGCTGGAGCGGCTGCGGGCCGGTGGCGTGCAGCTCAGCGGGCCGGAGGATCTGCGCCAGGTGCTGGCCCTCGATGCCGCCACCCTCGCCGCCTGGCAGCCGCTGCTGGCCTTCCGCTGGTACGACGACCCCCTCCCGGCCGCGGCGAGCCCGCCGCCGGTGGCGGTGAACCAGGCCACTGCCGCCGAGCTGGCCGGCCTTCCAGGCCTCACCCCCGAGCGCTGCCGGCGGCTGCTGCAGGAGCGCCGCCGCGGGCCGTTCCGGGATCTGCCCGAGCTCGGCGAACGGCTCGTTCTGCCCGCTGAGGTGCTGGAGCGCTGGATCGGCAGGGTGTCGTTCGCCCCGGGGCCGGCCGGCCCGCAGCTGCCGCCGGCCGTGGGCGGGGCGCCCGGCGGCAGGCCGCCGCGCCGGTGAGCGGGCCGGCCCCACGCCAGGGAGAACTCTTCGGCACGGGTCCGGCAGCGGCAGCCAGCGCCGGCGTCGCGCCACCGCCCCTGCTGCGGCACCAGCTGCTGCGCTGGCAGGAGCACCTGGCGACCCATCAGGCACCGCGCTTCCGGCGCGAGCCGCTGGCCGGAGAGGGCCAGACGGATCTGTTCGGGGCGGCGGCCCGCTCCCCCGCCGAAACCGCCGCCCTCGCCCTCGATCCCCTCACGCTCGCGGCCCAGAGCCTCTCCTTCTGGCGCTGGCCGGAGGCGCCGCAGCAGGGCGCCGCCATCTATCTGGTGCTCGACCGGCCCACCACGCTGGCGACACCGCTGCTGCTCTACGTGGGCGAGACCGGCCGCGCCGATCGCCGCTGGAAGGGCGACCACGACTGCAAGAGCTACCTGGCGGCCTACCGCGAGGCGCTGCACGGAGCCGGACTCGAGCCCCGTCTGAGCATCCGCTTCTGGGGCGATGTGCCGGCGCAGGCAGCCCCACGCCGCGCCCTCGAGCAGGCCCTGATCCAGCACTGGCTGCCGCCGTTCAACAAGGAGACCCGCGAGCGCTGGAGCACCCCCTTCACCGCCGCTGCGGGCTGAGCCCCGAAGGGCTCTGGCTACGATCGCGCCTCAGCCTTCCCGCACCGCGCCGCGGAGGGAGATCCGCCCCATCACCATGGCTCGTCCGCTGATCCGCTGTCTCATCGAAGGTCTGGGTCCCGCCGGGGAGCTGCCCGCCGGCTGGCAGGGCGACACCCTGGCGATCGGCCTGTTCAGCGGCACGGAGCATCCGCTCCACGCGGCGCTGAGCGGCCTGCTGGGCGGCGACCCCGCCCCGCTGTTCGAGCGGCGGCGGTTTCGCGGCAAGCCCGGCGAGCTGCTCAGCCTGCAGCGGCTCGCCGCCGAACCCGCCACCCTGATCCTGGTGGGGCTCGGCGAGCCCGCAGGCTTCGATGCCCAGGCTCTGCGCAGCGCCGCCGCCGCCGCCGCGAAGGCAGCCGCCGCCGCCGGTGCGCTCTCGTTCGGGCTGGCCTTGCCGGTGGAGGGGCTGGAGGCCGGTGCCGCCGCCGCCGCCATGGCCGAGGCGGTGCGGCTGGCGCTCTACAGCGACCAGCGCTTCCGCAGCGAGCCCGAGCCGCCGCTGATGCCGGAACAGATCACCCTGCTGGGCGTGGCCGCCGAGGGCGAGGCCGCCCTGGCTCCGCTCAATGGCCTCTGCGCCGGCGTGGAACTGGCCCGCCAGCTGGTGGCCGCCCCACCGAACAGCGCCACCCCCGAGGCCCTGGCCGCCACGGCCGCCACGATCGCCGCCGAGCACGGTCTCGAGCTGAAGGTGCTGGAGCGGGCCGACTGCGAGGCCCTCGGCATGGGCGCCTATCTGGGGGTGGCCCAGGGCTCGGATCTGCCGCCGAAGTTCATCCATCTCACCTACCGGCCCCCATCGCCGCGCCGGCGGGTGGCGCTGGTGGGCAAGGGGCTCACCTTCGATTCCGGCGGCTACAACCTCAAGGTGGCCGGCTCGATGATCGAGATGATGAAGTACGACATGGGCGGCAGCGCCGCCGTGCTCGGCGCCATGCGCGCCATCGCCGAGATCCGCCCCGAGGGCGTGGAGGTGCACGCGATCGTGGCGAGCTGCGAAAACATGATCAGCGGCGGTGCCGTGCATCCCGGAGACATCCTCACCGCCTCCAACGGCAAGACGATCGAGATCAACAACACCGATGCCGAAGGGCGGCTCACCCTGGCGGATGCGCTGGTGTACGCCGGCAGGCTGGAGCCCGATGCGATCGTGGATCTGGCCACCCTCACCGGCGCCTGCGTGATCGCGCTGGGCGAGGAGATCGCCGGCCTCTGGTCGTCGTCGGATGGCCTCGCCGATGCCCTTCTCGACGCCTCCCGCTCCGGCGCCGAATCCCTCTGGCGCATGCCGCTGCGGGCCTCCTACAAGGAAGGCCTGAAGAGCCAGTTCGCCGACATGAAGAACACCGGCCCGCGCCCGGGCGGATCGATCACCGCCGCCCTCTTCCTGCAGGATTTCGTGCCCAGGGATCTGCCCTGGGCCCACCTCGACATCGCCGGCACCGTGTGGAGCGACAAGGGCCGCGGCGCCGATCCCGCCGGCGCCACCGGCTTCGGCGTACGCACCCTGGTGCGCTGGGTGATGGCCGGGGCACCGGCCTGAGGCTGCGGCGCCGCACAGGCATCCGGGCGGGGGCGCCTAGGTTGGCCAGACCTGCCTGACCCTTCGCCGATGCCCGCCCCGAAGCTCCGCTGGTATCTCAAGGCCCAGCTCGGTGTGCTGCTGCTCCCGGCCGGGCTCTGCCTGTTCGGAGAGGCGGTGATCCGCAAGGGCATCCAGACCTGGGGGGGGCTCACGGCGGCGACCGCGGCCGAGAGGCTGCCTGCGGTGCCGGATGCCGGGCCCTGGTTCTGGGTCGGCACCCTGGGCCTGGTGCTGATCAATGCCGGCGTGGGGCTGATGATCGAAAGCGGGCTGCGCCGGGGCTATCCGGGAAGGCCCCCGCTCTGAACGGCGGCGCCGGAGCACACGACCGCCTAGGCCGCCGCCACCGATGCAGGCCTGCTGGCCGTCACGGCGTTCACGGAAACGGCCGCGACCGGAAGCGGTGCCTCGAGTTCGTGGATCTGCCAGTGGGCACGATCGCCGGAGCCGGGCAGCAGCTGATCGAGCTGGGCCGCGGCTTCCTGCGGGGTGCGGTAAGGACCGATGTGACGGGTCTGGAGACCGTCACGGATGGTCAGCAGATACATACACGTGGAGCGCTTGAGGCCCTGCCAGGCTAGAGCGAATCCGGGCCGACGGATGGGGTGAAAACCGGGCTGAACCCTGGAATCCCGGGGCCTGCTCGGGCGTTCCTTCTTCAGGTTCTGATCGGAATTGCTCTGTCTGCGGCGGGAGCGCACCAGCCTCTCTGATCAGCGGGTCATCACCGCGGCGCTTCCGTGGCAGGAGCGGGAGCAGCGGCGGCGTCTGCGGTCTGCGGGGCGGCCGCTGCGGAGGCGGCCGGGGCCACGGTGGGGACGGTTGCGCCCAGCCAGCGCACGCCGCGCCGGGCACGATCGCCCCACACCGCATCAAGGCGCTGATCGCGGCGGCAGGCCCAGCGGTAGTAGCGGTAGCGGACGCCGTTGCGGCGGGCGTAGTTCTGGTGGTAGGTCTCCGCCGGCCAGAACTTCGCCAGCGGGCGCACCGCCACCTTGATCGCCGACGTGGGCCGCCCCAGCTCGCGGGCCGCCGCCACCAGGCTGTTGCGGGCCTCCACTGCCTGGGTGGCACTGGTGGTGAAGATCACCGGGCGGTAGGAATCGCCGCGGTCGCAGAACTGACCGCCGCCATCGAAGGGATCGACATTGCGCCAGTAGGCCCGCAGCAGGGCTTCGTAGCGGATGCGGGTGTTGTCGAAGCGCACCCGCACGCTCTCCTGATGGCCCGTGCCTCCGCCGGAGACCTCCTGATAGGTGGGATTCGCTTTGCGGCCGCCGCTGTAGCCGCTCTCCACATCCAGCACCCCGGGCAGATCCTCGAGATCGTGCTCGAGGCACCAGAAGCAGCCGCCCGCCAGCACCGCCTCCTCTGTGGCCGCCTGCACGGCGGCGGCGGGAGCCAGACAGAGCAGCAGGGCCAGCAGCACCCCTGCGATCCTGCGCGGCCATGCCCTCCTGCCCGGAGCGGAGGTGCGGGTGTGATCGGCCCGCTGCGGGCAGCGGCAGCTCAGACGCATGACGGGACGTGCTGGACCTGATCCAGAATGGCCGACGCTGCGCGACGGGTGACGCCGGGTTCCCCCAGCGCCTGTCGCAGGCGGCCATAGCCCTCGAGCATCCGCTGCCTGCCCGGCCCGCCGGCCACCAGCAGCGGCTCGATCGCCGCCACGATCGCCTCGGCGGTGAAGGCCTCCTGCAGCAGCTCGGGAACCAGCCGCTCCGCCAGCACCAGGTTCACCGGCGAGATGTGGGAGACCGAGAAGCGCAGCAGGTGGCGGGCCACCAGCGCCGTGGGGCGACTCACCCGGTAGCCGGTCACCTGGGGAACACCGCGCAGGGCAAGCTCCAGATTGGCGGTGCCGGATTTGGTCACGGCGCCATCGGCGGCGGCACAGAGATCCGGCCGGAGGCGGTCGGCCAGGGCGGCGGGGATCACGCGGGCCCGCAGACCCGCCTGCCGCACGGCCTGCTCGAGCGCCGCCTCGAAGCTCTCCAGACCGGCCGGCAGCAGCACCTCCAGCTCCGGCCGGCGGCGCTGCAGAGACACCGCCGCCTCCAGCATGGCCGGCAGCAGGTAGCGCATCTCCTGGGGCCGCGAGGCCGGCAGCAGCAGCAGCACGGGCGCCTCCGCGGGCAGTTCCAGCCGCCGGCGGGCCTCCTCGCGGGAGGGCAAGGCGGCCAGGGTGTCGATCAGGGGATGGCCCACCCAGGTGACCTCCGCCCCACGGGCCGCATAGAAGCGAGCCTCCTCCGGGAAGATCGCCAGGATGCGGTCGGTGAAGCCGATCAGGCGGGTGGTGCCGCCATCCCCCATGCGCCAGGCCCATTCCTGCGGGGCGATGTAATAGGAGATCGGCACCTGCGGGTAGGTGCGCTTGAGCCGCAGGCCCAGGTTCACATTGGCGCCCATGTAATCGATCAGCACCACCCCATCGGGGGGATGCTGCCGCAGCCAGCGCCGCAGACGCGCCTGCAGCCGCAGGGTGGGCAGCACCAGCGGGATCGCCTCCCAGAGACCGATGGCGCCGAGGGCGGCGGTGTCGGCCAGCAGCTGGGCACCCGCCGCCTCCATGCGGCGCCCCCCGAGGGCGACCACCTCCAGTGCCAGCCCGCGATCGGCGGCCTCGCGATGCAGCGCCTGAATCAGCAGGCTGCCCTGCAGGTCACCGGAAACCTCACCGGTGCTCACCAGCAGGCGCATCATCAGCGCGAGGAGGGCAGGGGCCCGCGGCGACCGGGTCCCACCGAGGCCTCCAGAAAGCTGCAGAGTTCGGAGGAGGCCGGCAGCAGGCTCTGTTGGCGGGCCTCGCGCAGCGCCTCAGCCAGAACCCGGTCGCTGCGGTAGAGGAGGGTCCAGACCCGCTGAAGCTCGCGCAGCTCCTCGCCATCGTGCCGTTCGGCCAGGCCGCTGCGCCGCAGGCCGATGCGGTTGAGGCCGCGCACCCGCCCGGGGTGACCCTCCACCAGGGTGAAGGGCGGCACATCGCGATCGATGCGGCTCATGCCGCCCACCATCGCCAGGCCGCCGATGTGCACGAACTGGTGGATGCCGAGCACGCCGCCGATCACGGCGCGGTGGCCGATCACCACATGGCCGGCCACCGCCACGCTGTTGGCGATCACGATCCGGTCGCCCAGCCGGCAGTTGTGGCCGAGATGGCTGTAGGCCATCAGCAGGTTGCCGTTGCCCAGCAGGGTCTGCTCGCCCTCATGGGTGGCGCGGTTGATCGTCACGCACTCGCGGATCGTGTTGTCGTCGCCCAGCACCACCTCGGTGGGGGCGCCGTCGTACTTGAGATCCTGCGGTTCGAGGCCGATGCAGGCGCCGGGGAAGATGCGGTTGCCGCGGCCCATCCGCACCCGCCCGTCGATCACCACATGGGGGCCGATGCGGCTGCCGGCACCGATCTCCACCTCCGGGCCGATCACGGCATAGGGCCCCACCACCACGCCCTCGCCGAGGCGGGCCGCCGGGTCGACCACCGCCGTGGGATGCACCGATGTGGCCATGGCTGTGCTGCTCATCGGCTCAGTCGACGAGGGAGAACATCAGCTCCCCCGAGCAGACGAGTTCGCCATCCACCCGCGCCTCAGCCTTCACCTTGCCGAAACGCCTGCGCTTGAGGCTGAGCAGCTCGCAGGTGATGCGCAGCTGATCACCGGGCACCACCGGCCGGCGAAAGCGCACGCCATCGATACCGGCGAACACGAACAGACCCTTGGGCAGATCCGGCATCTGGGTGACGATCAGGCCCCCCACCTGGGCCATCGCCTCCACGATCAGCACCCCCGGCATCAGCGGACGGCCGGGGAAATGCCCCTGGAACTGCGGTTCGTTCACCGACACGTTCTTGATCGCCACCGCCATCCTGCCGGGCTCGTGGGCGATCACCCGATCCACGAGGGCGAAGGGATAGCGATGGGGCAGCAGGCCCTGGATCTGTTCGCTGCTGAGCAGCACCGCCTCCACGAGGCCAGAGGGCCGGCTGGGAGACGCGGGCTCGCTGGAGGTGGAATCGGCGGCGGGGAGGGTGGGAGAAACGGTCAAGGCTCAGACGCTGACGACGAGGGGAGAGGGCGCGGCGGCGGCGAGGGATGGCGGAGCGGCGGAGGCGGCACCGGCGGCGATCGCGGCGGCCAGGGCGGTGTGCAGCCCATGGGAGCCGCGGTAGGCGAACACCTGGGCCCGGGGCAGACCCCCGAGGGCGAGATCACCCAGAAGATCCAGAAGCTTATGGCGCACCGGTTCATCCTCGAACCGCAGCGGCGGGTTGAGCCAGCGGTCTCCGTCGCAGACCAGGGCGTTGTCGAGGGCGCCGCCGCGGATCAGGCCGGCGGCGCGCAGCTGCTCGATCTGTTCGCGGAACCCGAAGGTGCGGGCAGGGGCGATCTCGCGCACGAAGCGCTCGGGCGTGAGGGCGAGCGAATACAGCTGGCGGCCGATCGCCGGCTGGGGGTACTCCACGGCAGCGGCCAGCCGGATCTCGTCGCAGGCGAAGGCGGTCACGAAGCCCAGCCCATGCCGCAGCGTGAGCGGCGCGGTGGGCAGGGGTGGCTCCTGGCGCTCACCGAGGGCGGTGAGGCCGGCCTCGGCGATCGCCTCCACCCAGGGAAGGGCCGAACCATCCAGCAAGGGAATCTCCTCTCCCTCCACCCGGATCTCCGCCTGGCTCACGCCGGTGCCGGCGAGGGCGGCGAGCAGGTGCTCCACGGTCGCCAGCCGGCGGCCATCGAGCTGCAGGGCCGTGCAGAGGCGGGTCTCGCAGACCTGGCCGGGTTCGAGCCGCTGCAGCGGCAGCTCCGGGGCATCGAGCCAGCCCACCCAGTAGCCCGGCCGCTGGGAGGGGGCAAGGCGCACCCGGCCGTGGAGGCCGCTGTGGAGGCCCACCCCGCTCCGCTCCACGGCATCGGCCAGGGTGTGGGCCTTGCGGTAGTCGGCGGGCCAGCGGGTCATCAGAACTTCCAGCCCACTCCCAGGTTGAAGCGCCAGTTGCTGGTGAAGTCCTGGCTGGCCACCTCCAGCCGCAACGGACCCACCGGTGTGGTCACGATCACGCCGGTACCGACCGAGAAGCCCGAGCCCGGCTTGCCGAGCAGGCCGCCGAGATTGCCGGGCACGTCCGCCTGGCTGCCGAAGGTGGTGCCGCCATCCACAAACAATTCGCCGCTGACGATGCTGAAGAGCGGAAAGCGGTATTCGATCGTGGCTTCACCGAAGTTCTTGCCGACTCCGAGATCGCAGTCGTAGTAGCCCCGCACCGAGTTGCCGCCGCCGAGGCAGAAGGCCTCGTAGGGCGGCAGGTCTCCCAGCACCGATCCGGCCGACACCTGGAAGGCGAGGGACTGCTTGCAGTTGGCGTTCTTGCCGGCATTATCGCGGCAGCCCTTGAAAAACTTCAGCCAGCGCACCGGAATGAAGTGGGTGTAGCTGGCCCGCAGGCGATTGAAGGTGGGTGAATCAGGGCCGACCGAGACGAACTGCTCCGTGCCCAGGCTGAGGAAGTCGCCGCGGGTGGGATTGCGGGGATCATCCAGGGTGTTGAAGGTTGTCGCCAGGCGAAGGCCCACCAGCTGGTTGCGGGTTGCGCAGTTGTAGGCGATGCAGACCACGTTGTTCTGGGGCACAAAACTGCCGGTGGAGTCGAAGGCGTTGTTCACCACGCCATAGGGCATGGTCTGGCCGCCCACATTCATCGGGGTCACCTGCTGACCGCTGAAGCCGAGGACCAGATTCCAGGGGGCGCGAATGAAGGGATTGCGGCCGTTGAGGGGACGCACAAACTGGAGGTTGCCGCCGATCCTCTGCACCACCACGGAGTTGCCGTCGTAGTTGAACCAGCTGTTGCTGGGAGAGGCTGCAGCCGCCTCCTGCACCGACGCCACCGGCCCGCCGAGGGGGTTGACAGCGCCATTGATGTTGTAGGCGTAGCCATTCAGGGTTGTGGCTGGAGCCGAATAGAAATCGGAAACGGTGTAGATGTTGCCTTCGTTCTGGCTCTGGAACACCTGCGGCACATCACGGCTGATGAACGCCTTGATCCGCATCGCCGTGCGGTAGGGATCGCCCTTGATCCAAGGATCGGTGAAGGTGATGTCGAACAGGCCTCCGAACTGGCCGTAGGTGAAGCTGGTGGCCAGATCCCAGGCGCGCCCGAAGAGGTTGCTGTCCTGCACCTGCACCTGGCCGAACACACCCTGGCTCTGGCTATAGCCCAGACCACCGGAGAGGGAGCCGGTCGACTGTTCGACCACGCCCAGCACGATCGTCACGCTGCCGGGATCGTCGGGCTGGGGCCGCAGCGTGACCTTCACATCGCTGAACAGGCCGGTGCCGTAGAGGCGCTTGATGTCCTCCTCGAGGTTGCGCCGGTTGAACACCTGGCCTTGCTTCAGCGAGATCTCGCGGGTCACCACCCAGGTCTTGGTCTTGCTGCGGATCGGCTTGCCCTTGTCGTCGGTGCTGGAGCCCTCCTTGTCGAGGAACTGCACCTCCACCCCGGCCACGGTGCCCTGGCGCACCAGAAGCTGCACGCTGCCATCCGGGCCGATCCTGCCCGGGCCGGTGACGCGGGCCAGGGAATAGCCCTGATCGGCGTACCACTTCTGCAGCTCCTGCATGCGGTTCTGCAGGGTGTTGAGATTGAGGGTGCGGCCGTAGTCGGCGGCGAAGGTGTCGTTGATCACCGTGGCCGGCAGCTTGGCGTCGGCGGGTTCGAGCACCACCTTGCTGAGCACCGGATAGGGCGACACCGTCACGATCAGGCGCACGCCGAGGGGCCCGTCCTTGGGCTGCATGCGCACATCGGAGAACCAGCCGGTGGCATAGATCGCCGAGAGATCCTTGCGGAGCTGGCTGCGGGTGACCCGGTTGCCGGGGATCACGGTGAGGGCGCCATAGGTGGCCTGCTCGAGCCGCTGGCGCTCGGGATGGCCCTCAAGACCCTCCACCACCACCTCGCTGAGCAGCACCCGGGGTTCGTTGTCGGCCGGGGGTTCGGCGGCGGCGGGATCCGCGGGCGGTGTGCCGGCGGCGGGAAGCGGCGCGCGCGGGCTGGCAGGGGCAGCCGGAACGGCGGCCGGAGCCTGCGGAGCGGCGGGAGCGGCGACCGGTGGCTGGGGCGCGGCCGCCGGCGCCGCGGGGGTGGAAGCGGCCGGAGCGGCTGAGCCTGTGGGGGGGGCGGGACGTGGCGCCGTGGGCCTGGCGGGGGCAGCCGCAGGAGCGCCCGCCGGGGGGCTGGGAGCTGCGGGCGCAGCGGCGGGAAGCGCCGGAGCGGGGGCCTGGGCGAGGCTGGCTGGAGGCTGGGCGGAGGCGGCCGGGCCGGCCGGGGCCGCCGCCGGAATGGCGGTGCCGCCAGCCGATGTTGCCTCCGCGGCCAGGCTGCGGCCGGTGCCGATCAGGGCCAGCCCGAAGAGCGGCAGGGCCGCCAGTGAGCCCAGGGAGCGTGAGGCTGACTTCCTGCGTGGGCTGGCGCCGGCCATGGGGGAATCGCGTCTGGTGCGGCGATGCCGCAAGTCCGGGTGACCCTACCCGTAGAAGCTGGGTTCCGGACAGACCCCTTGGACCCGTTTGAGGACCTCCCCGTAGGCCTCCACCACCCCACCGAGGTCCCTGCGGAAGCGATCCTTGTCGAGAATCCGGGCATCGGCGTCCTCGACCCGGCGGTCCCAGAGCCGGCAGGTGTCGGGGCTGATCTCATCGGCCAGCAGCAGGCTGCCGTCGGCGGCGAAGCCGAGCTCGATCTTGAAATCCACCAGCTCCAGATCCACCGAGCCGAAGAGTTCGCGCAGGCCGTCGTTCACCGCCAGGGCCAGGGCGCCGATCGCCCGCCGCTGCTCCGCATCCAGCACTCCGAGCCGCTCCAGCCGCGCCTCGCTGAGCAGCGGATCGCCGAGGGCATCATCCTTGTAATAGAGATCCAGCAGCGGCGGTTCCAGCGGGGTTCCGGCGGCGATCGGCAGCTGGCGGCAGAGCGAGCCGGCGGCCAGGTTGCGCACCACCACCTCCACGGGCACCACCCGCACGGCGCGCACCATCATCCAGCGCTCCTCCAGCAGCCCCAGGTGGTGGGTGGCGATGCCGCGCCGGCCAAGCCAGTCGAAGATCAGTGCCGAAAGACGGCAGTTGCAGGCGCCCTTGCCGGTCAGGCTGGCCTTCTTGGCGGCGTTGAAGGCCGTGGCGTCGTCCTTGAATTCCACCGCCACCCGATCACTCCGGTCGGTGGCGTACACGCGCTTGGCCTTGCCCTCGTAGAGCAGCGGACCCGGGGGCAGGGCGGTCATGGGAGCGGGGAGACGGGGGGAAGGGTGGAAGCGCCGGGAGGAGGGCCGGAGCCTGCCGCCTGGCCAGGTGGGGCGGGGGCCGCCGGGGGAGGGTCTGGGTTGTGGCCGCCGGCGGCCCGTGGCGAGCGGAGACGGCGCTCGAGGTCGGCGCTGCGCCCGGCCGAGGCGGGATCGCGCTGCCGCAGCAGCCATTCGCCGTAGGCATCGTCGATGCGGGGGCTCAGGCGCAGGCGCCGCTCGATCGCGCGCGAGGAGGGCAGGGCCGCCTGGGCATCCAGCAGCTCGGCCACCAGTCCCCAGGCGCCCGCGGCAGCGGCCTGCTCGAGGGCGCTCTCCAGCAGGGCTTCCCGCTCCGCTGCGGGCAGACGCCGCAGTTCGCGCACCGCCAGCAGCCGCCGCTCGGCCCCGGCGACTCCGGAATCCCTGGAGGCGAGCAGCAGCTCGGCGGCGGCCCGCGGAAAGCCCCGGGCCCGCAGGTGCTCGGCCAGCACATCGATCGCCGGGCGGCTCACCACGCTGCCGTCATCGCGGCGCTGCAGCGGCAGCAGCAGCCCCTCGAGCCGCTCCGGCCGGGAGGTGGTGAGCCGCTGCAGGGCGAAGGAGGCACGGCGATGGTCGAGGGCGGCATCGGCCGCCCGCCACTGCATCAGCAGCCACTGCACCCGCTCGGCACCGGCGGCCGGCGAGATCCGGTCGAGCACCGTCAGGGCCGCCTCCGGCTGACGGCAGCCGAGCAGCACGTCGGCGTTCGCCAGCACCACCGGCAGCGGCTGGGGAGCAGGCAGCACGCTGAGCAGCCGCTCCTGGATCAGCCGCAGGCGATCGAGCCGGTCTTCCGCCTCGGCTCGCCGGCAGCCCAGGGCCAGATCCTCGAGGCTGCCGTCGCGCAGCAACGCCTTCAGCTCGGGGGTGGTGAAGGGGGCGAGGGGCGCCTGGGCCGGGTTCACCCCGGTCGGCGGTGCCGCTGCCGGCGAAGCCGGCGCCTGGGAAGCGGACCCGGCAGGCCGCGGCGGAGCCGAGGGGGCGGGCGCAGCGGCGGACTGGCCCGCGGAGGTCGCCGCTGCGGGCAGACCGGGCCCTGGAGCCACGGGTGCGGCAAGGGCGGGGGGGAGCGCCAGCAGGCCGAGCAGCGGCAGCCCCAGCCCGGCCGGGTGGCAACGGCGCCGGAGGCAGGCCCGGTGGCGGAATCCGGCGGCGGCGGGGTTGGGCGCGGCTGGAGACAAGGGAATCGGCTGGGGATCGGCAGAAGGCACGCGCCGGGCGGGCGGGTGCGGGAACGGTTCGGGCCGGGGCTCCGGGCTGATGCCCTGACGCTCGCCAACCTAAGGGAGGCCGCCGGGGCGCCGCCCGCCGCCCGCCGCGCACGGTGGCTTGGCAGGATTGGCAGAGATGCGACCGGCCCGCCGGCGACGGAGCAGCCCCACGATGTCCGCCATGGAGCCCCCCGCCGCCGACAGCCGCCGCAGCCCGGCTCCCGGCGGCACCCCCACACGCATCCTGGTGGTGGGTGGCGGCGGCCGCGAGAACGCCCTGGGCTGGGCCCTGGCCCGCTGCCCCGGCGTGGAGGCGGTGTGGATCGCCCCCGGCAACGGCGGCAGCGGCAGCCTGCCGGGATGCGAGGTGCTTCCGATCGCGGAAAGCGATGACGAGGCCCTGGCGGCCGCCTGCCGGGAACGGGGCGTGGAGCTGGTGGTGGTGGGGCCCGAAGCACCGCTGGCCGCGGGCCTGGCCGACCGACTGCGGGCCAGCGGGCTGGCGGTGTTCGGCCCCGGCGCCGATGGCGCGCGGCTCGAGGCGAGCAAGCAATGGGCCAAGGATCTGATGCTGACAGCCGGCATTGCCACTGCCCGCCACGGCCACGCAGCCAGCGAGGCGGAGGCCCTGGCCCTGCTCGAAACCTTCGAGCGCCCGCCGGTGGTGAAGGCCGATGGCCTCGCGGCGGGGAAGGGGGTGACGGTGGCCGCCAGCCGGGAGGAGGCCCGCGCGGCGATCGCCGAGGTGTTCGCCGGCCGCTTCGGGGCGGCGGGAGCCTCGCTGGTGCTGGAGGACTGCCTGAGCGGCCCCGAGGTGTCGGTCTTCGCGCTCACCGATGGCCGGCGCCTGGTGCTGCTGCCCCCCGCCCAGGATCACAAGCGGATCGGCGAGGGCGACACCGGACCCAACACCGGTGGCATGGGTGCCTACGCCCCGGCGCCGCTGCTCGACGACGACGGCCTCGCCATGGTGCGCCGGCTGGTGCTGGAGCCCACCCTGGCGGCCCTGCAGCAGCGCGGCATCGACTACCGCGGCGTGATCTATGCCGGCCTGATGCTCACGTCCTCCGGAGCGCAGGTGATCGAGTTCAACTGCCGTTTCGGCGATCCCGAATGCGAGACCCTGATGCCGCTGCTGGGCCCCGAACTGGCGGCGGTGCTGCTGGCCTGCGCCCGCGGCGACCTCAGCGCCGCCCCCACGCTCACGATCCAGCCCGGCTGCAGCGCCTGCGTGATCGCCGCCGCCGCCGGCTATCCGG
>Ga0169931_10007049_pt1 | contig 16782 bp, 9 predicted proteins | sample Kivu_15m_20L_FD_129675 | JGI IMG/M metagenome (GOLD analysis project Ga0169931, IMG submission 129675) | Freshwater microbial communities from Lake Kivu, Western Province, Rwanda to study Microbial Dark Matter (Phase II) - Kivu_15m_20L... | ecosystem: Environmental > Aquatic > Freshwater > Lake ...
GGAGCCGCCGGGTACACCAACTACCCCTTTGTACTGAACAACCAACCGCAACGCGATGGGATCGTGGTGAAGCATGACTATGTGGGCAGTATCGGCACCAGCAGTGTCGGGCGCTCGCGCGTGCTCACCCACGAGGTGGGTCACTGGCTGAACCTGCCCCACTGCTGGGGCAACAGCAATGAGCCGGGCCTCGAGGAGAATTGTTCCATGGACGATGGCGTGGACGACACTCCGCTCACCGTGGGATGGACCTCCTGCATCCTGAGCGGATCGAGCTGCGGATCCCCCTTGGACAATGTGGAGAACTACATGGAGTACTCCTACTGCGCCAAGATGTTCACCCTGGGCCAGGGCACGCGAATGATCGCCGCCCTGACCTCCACCATTGCGCAACGGAGTTCCCTGTGGCAGGACAACAACCTCATCCAGACGGGTGTGCTCAACACGCCTCAGCTATGTGCAGTGGAGTTCATCGCGGACGACCGGGAGATCTGTGCCGGCACCAGCGTAACGTTCGTTGACGCGAGCTACAGCGCCGTTACCGCGCGCACGTGGTCCTTCCCCGGCGGCGAGCCGGCGACCAGCAGCGAAGCCACCGTCACGGTAACCTACCCCGCCGCGGGTACCTACCCGGTGGAGCTCAGTGTCACCGATGGCGTCAATGCGCTGAGCGTGCTGGAACAATCCTACATCACCGTGCTACCCGATTCGGGTGTTGCCTGGCCCATCAGCGAAGGGTTCGAACAGGTCACCGGACTGAACGGACCCGATTGGTGGGTGGAGGATGAGGAAGGGAACGGCAGTTTCGCTCTAACCTCCGCTGCCGCATATTCAGGCTCCAGCGCGGTCCGGTTGAACAACACCTCCGGCACCAACGGGTATGTGGATGCGCTGGTGAGCAACGTCTACGATGCGAGTGGGCTGGCCTCCATGACCGTGGGTTTCCGGTATGCGTTCGCACGGCGGCAATCGTGGAACGAGGACGTTCTGCGCATGTATACCAGCAACAATTGCGGCATCACGTGGTCACCAAGGAAGACCCTGCGCGCCGAGGATGTCCTCCCCACCGCACCGGACCAGGGTGGCACCTTCGTACCCAACGGTCCCGGCCAGTGGGGCTATGCCGAAGTGAGCAGCTTCGGCCCCAGCAATTTCGTGAGCAACCTGCGCCTTAAGTTCGAATTCACGGGTGGTGGGGGCAATTTCCTGTACCTGGACGACATCAACATCAACGGCGAACCACTGACCACCGGTCTGGAACGGGTGGCCACCGCCGACGGGCTGCTGATGTATCCGAACCCTGCGCGCACCGAGACACGCATCCGGCTGGATGATACATGGCGCGGACCGGTCACCGTAGTGGTAGTGGATGCCATGGGACGCCGGGTGCTGGACCTGGGCAAGATGGAACGATCCGCCACGGAGATCCGTGTTCCGCTCGCCGAACTCAGTGCAGGCATGCATGTGGTGCAGGTGAGCACAGCCGGGCGAACCGCACTGATGCGCCTGATCGTGGAGGACGATGGAGGCGGAACACCACGCTGATCGACCATTCTCAGCATTCCAATGATGGCACGTTGACCTCGTGTCACCGATCGGTCATTTCCTGGGACTCATCGACATAATGAGGTTGTTCGCCCGTATCTTCAACGAACGTGCACAGGGGCCTTACCAGACATCAACAGACGAGCGTCATTCCACCCGCAGAAAGATGGCTTGAACCGGATCCGTTGCTTCCAACCCATCGCCCTAACTTGACGGCGTTAGACCTGCACACCCGAACCATGTATCAGAAATTCGGAACCTGTGTCCTTGGGCTCGCCTTCGCGGCGATGGCCATGACCGCTCAAGCCCAATTCACCCCAGAACTTCCCTGCGGAACGAATGAGCCGCACCGGTTCATGGGGGACCGTATCCATGACCAGGAGCTGCTGGATGATATCGCCGCTGCCGATGCGGAGCTCGAAGCGTTCACGCGGACCTTCGAAGCCGATGCGGAGCGGGGAGGTGGCAGCAATTACATCGTCCCCGTGGTGTTCCATATCATCCACAACAACGGCCCCGAGAACGTCGCGGATGAGCAGATCTTCGATGCCATGCGCATCCTCAACGAGGACTTCAACCGCGAGAACCCGGATTGGGACAACGTCAACCAGGCGTTCGTCAACATCGTGGCGGATGTCAACATTGAGTTCAGGCTTGCCCAAAAGGATCCCCAAGGCAACTGCACAAAGGGGATCACACGCACGGTATCAACGCTTACGAACGCGGGTGACCAGAGCATGAAGGACCTCATCCAGTGGCCACGCAACCGCTACATGAACGTGTGGGTGGCGGCGTCCGCGGATGGTGCCGCCGGCTACACCCTCACACCAGGCGCGGCGGCCTTCTTCTCCGCTGCGGATGGCATCGTGATGCAGCACACCTACGTGGGCAGCATCAACACAGGCAGCCCAAGCCGTTCCAGGGCGCTCACCCACGAGGTCGGCCATTGGCTGAACCTCGCTCACACCTGGGGAAACACCAACGAACCGGGCCTCAGTTCCAACTGCAATACGGACGACAATGTCAGCGACACGCCGAACACCATCGGATGGACGTCCTGCAACATCAACGGCGTCACGTGCGGCTCGCTGGACAATGTGGAGAACTTCATGGAGTACTCGTACTGCTCAAAGATGTTCACCGCAGGCCAGTCAAGCCGGATGATCTCGGCGCTGAACTCCAGCACGGCGCAGCGCAGCCAGCTATGGCAGACCTCCAACCTCACCTTCACCGGAGTGAACGCCACGCCACAACTGTGTGCAGCTTCATTCACGAGCGATATACGCACCATCTGCGCGGGGAATACCATCACGTTCACCGACGAGAGCTACAACTCCGTTTCCTCGCGTGCCTGGTCCTTTCCCGGAGGCGAGCCCGCCACCGGCACACAGTCACAGATAGAGGTGACCTACACACAGGCCGGCACCTACCCCGTCTCCCTCACCGTTTCGGATGGAAGTAACTCGCTCACCAGCGAGGTTCAAGGGTACATCACCGTACTGCCGGACCCCGGCACACCGGGCCCCTTGCAGGAGGGCTTTGAGCAGTTGGCAAGCCTGCCGTCCGCGGATTGGTCCGTGGTGAACTCCAACAGCGACAACACCTTCCAGGTGACCAACGCCGCTGCGTTCTCGGGTAGCAACAGCGTGCGCATCGTCAACACATCGGCCATGACCGGCCGGATCGATGAACTCGTCTCGGGCACATACGACATGACCGATGCGACCAGTATCGTGATCACGTTCAAATACGCGTTCGCCCGGCGCAACAACAACAACGACGACCGCCTTCGCCTGCTGGTGTCCAACAACTGCGGTCAGACATGGTCCCTGCGACGCAACCTCAGGGGAACGGTGGACCTGTTCACCGCGCCGAACACCTCGAGCAACTTCGTTCCTACGGCAGCACAATGGAACTCATCCCAGTCATCCTCCATCGCCAGCACCTACCATGTGAGCGATTTCCGCTTCAAGTTCGAGTTCGAGAGCAACGGGGGTAACAACGTGTATATCGACGATATCAACCTGAACGGTATCCCGACCGGCTTGGACGAACTCGTCCTTGGCACCCAGCAAGGGCTGTTCATCGCACCCAACCCTGCCAGGGACCGCATCACCGTGCGCTTTGCACAGGACCGCACTGCCATGACACGCTTGGAGCTGCTTGATGTAACAGGCCGTTCCATCCGTACGGTGCTGAATAGCAGGCTTGCACCGGGGGAGCACCGCATCGACCTGGCATTGGGCGACCTGGGTTCCGGGGTCTATTTCCTGCGTGCTGAGCGCGACGGGGCACAGGAGGTGCAGCGTTTCGTGGTGGAGTGACACCCCCTGCCGGGACCGTCGGGAAGGTTGTGTTAGGGTCGCCCTTTAAGGTGACCGTCACCCGTTTCATTGGCTGTCAGGACCGGCATGCAACGGGTCTCTCCCTTGGGGCGCGGCGGTCCGTGATCAATGCGCTGGACAGAACGATCCGCTCCACCCTCGCGGAGCATTCATGGACAAGTGCGTAGCAGGCACGACGATGGTGCCGTTGTCACCGCGAACGGGGACCACCGGAAGCCCATGAACACAGGGGATTGGCGCTGCTGGCAACAACGGGGAACCCAACGGCGGCGACCCCTCTGCAAAGGGGGATTAGCGGGGCTACTTGAAGCCGACCAGGATGGCTACACAACCAACGTGCACCATCTGGCCTGCAGGCGCAGGCTTCCCGGGGACCCAAACCACCAACTTCATTTGCATGGTGCTGGCCACTTTCAGGTCGAAATGAGGCTTGGGCTCATCAGCGAGGCTCTCGAACACGATCTTGTTGTTGCTGTCCACGAGCTTCCAGTTCACATTGCCCAGGATCTCATGCACGCACACTTTCACACGGTAGTCCTGGCCGCTGAAGAAGGTCAGGTTCACCTCCGCCTCCTCACCCGGTGAAAGCTGAGCAGAATTGAATGACTCGTTGAACTTGTAGGGGGCCAGCCCGGGTACACAGCGGTTCTTGGCAAAGCTCCTGCACTGCGCATCGGCCGTATCGGGGAGCAACAGGCCACCGAAGGCCAGGGCCGCAAGGATCAAGTGGCGTCGAACGAGCATGGCAGGGTCAGTTGATGTAAGCGTTTCGGATCTCGGCGACCTTGTCCCGGATGGCCTTCAGTTGAGCATCCTGGAGGGTTGCCATGGGTGCGTCACCACCGACCATCGCAACACCGTTCTCCTCGGTGACCGTGGTGGATGCGCCACCCACCTGCACATCCGCATAGAGGTCCTGGATGGCGGCAAGGTCCTTGCGAACGGCATCCAGGGCCGGGTCTTCCACTTCATAGCTGTCCACCAGAGCGATGAGGTCTCCCAGGGAGAGCTTCTGCTCCGCGATGCGCTGGCGAAGCTCCTTGGAATCGTTCTTGGCCGATACCTGCGTGGCGATGTAGAGCCCCTCCACCCATCCTCCGGCCACCATCAGGGCACTGATGTTCTCACGACCGTTCTCCTTCAGATAGGCGTCCACGTTCCAATAGGTCTCGCTGATCACGTCCAGCAGGGCATCGCGATCACCCCTGTTCTTTTCCATCAGTTCCACGGTGCTGTCGTTGAACGCGGTGAGCACCCCGAGGCGTTCGGCCAGCTTCTTGGTGCAGCTGGTGTAGAACATGCTCTCCTGCGTATGGTTGAACACGCTGGCGTAGCTCAGGTCCGCACCATAGACCCCCAGGTTGAGCGCCTGCTTGTTGGCGGCCGTATAGGTATCCACCTTCTTCACATCGTTCAACAGGCCGCCGTTGTACACCGCTCCGGCTTTCTGCAGCAGTGCGGCGGTCTCCATGGGTGATGGGATGTTGTAGAAGATGTTGCGGGTGCGGGTGGAGCGGTCAGCCTGCATCGCACTATCGGCGGTGCCGCTCACGTCGATGTCCTCGGCCGGGGGGGCTTCCCCACCGCAGGCGGAGAGGATCAGCGTGACAGCCACAAGGGGCCAGTGGTTCATGCGCATTGGAAATGGCGGTTGGGGTGGAACGTACCGAGCGTAAAGATGTACGGAAGGGGCTTGAAAATCAGTGTGCCTCCAACCAGTTTTTCCCCATGTTCATGTCAACAACGAGTGGCACATCCAGTTCCATGGCATGTTCCATACCATCCCTGACCAGTTCTTGTACGGCATCGGCCTCGGCAAGTTTCACATCGAACACGAGTTCGTCGTGCACCTGGAGGAGCAGTTTGCTTTCCAGTCCCCGCTTGTTCAGCTCCCGGTGGATGTTCACCATGGCCACCTTGATGATGTCCGCTGCGGACCCCTGCATGGGCGCGTTGATGGCGATGCGCTCGGCCTGCGCCCGCACCGTGTTGTTGGCGCTGGTGATATCCGGCAGGTGGCGCCGGCGGCCCATCAGGGTCTTGATGTAGCCATGGGTGCGGCAGAAGGCGATCATCTCGTCCATGTAATTGCGGACCCCGGGGAATTGCGCGAAGTAGTCGTCGATGATCCGCTTGGCTTCCGCGCGCGGGATACCCAGGTTCTGAGACAGCCCGAATGCGCCCTGCCCATAAGCGATGCCGAAGTTCACGGCCTTGGCCCGGCTGCGCTGTTCGCGCGTCACCGCTGCGATGTCCACGTTGAACACCTTGGCCGCCGTGGCCGCGTGGATGTCCAGCCCGTGGCGGAAGGCCTCCTGCATGTTGCGGTCGCCGCTCATGTGGGCGATGATGCGCAGCTCGATCTGGCTGTAGTCGGCGCTGAGCAAACGGTACTCCTCATTGCGCGGCACGAAGGCCTTGCGGATCTCGCGCCCCTTTTCCGTGCGGATGGGGATGTTCTGCAGGTTGGGTTCGTTGCTGGCGAGGCGACCGGTGGCGGCCACCGTTTGCAGGTAGCTGGTATGCACACGGTGGGTCACGGTGTCTGCCGCCTCTGGCAGGGTATCCACATAGGTGCCCTTCAGCTTGCGCAGGCTGCGATAGTCCAGGATCAGCGGTATCGCGGGATGCGCATTGCTCAACTCCTGCAGGATGTCCTCGCTGGTCTGGTACTGCCCGGTCTTGGCGGTCTTCTTCACCTTGTCGCCGCCCAACTTGAGGGTCTCGAAGAGCACCTCACCCAACTGCCGGGGGCTGTCAATGTTGAAGGGCATGCCGCAGGCCTGGTGGATGGCCTCCTGCAGTCGGACCAGTTCGGCACCGAGCTCCACACTGAACTGCTTGAGGGCGGGGATGTCAATGCGGATGCCCTCCGTTTCCATGTCGGCCAGCACATGCACCAGCGGCATCTCCACCCGGGTGAACAGGTCGGTGACCTCTTCCTGGAGCAGCAGCGGCTCCAATTCCCCGGCAAGCTGCCAGGTGATGTCCGCGTCCTCCGCGGCGTATTCCTTCGCCAGCTCCACATCCACGTCACGCATGCTCCGCTGCACCCTGCCCCTGCCCTTCTCGCCGATGAGGGACGCAATAGGCATGGGCCGGTAGCCGAGGTAGGTCTCGCTGAGGAAGTCCATGCCATGCTTGGGCACATCCGGTTTCAGCAGGAAATGCGCCACCATGGTATCGAAGAGCGGGCCCTTGACCTCCACGCCGTACCGGGCCAGTACACGCATGTCGAACTTGGCGTTCTGCGCCACCTTGCCGATGGCGGTATCCTCCAGCACGGGCTTGAAGATGTCCACGATGCGTTGCGCCGCGTCGCGGTCCTCCGGTACGGGCACATAGTGGCCTTCGTGCGCCTTCCAGCTGAAGGCAAGGCCCACGAGTTCGGCCGTACGTTCATCGATACCGGTGGTCTCGGTATCGAAGCAGAACCGTGGCTGCTCCTGCAGGCGGGCCGCCAGCATGTGCAACTCGTCATCGGTACGGGCAAGGGTATACCGATGGGGCACGGTATCAAGGGTGGCCAGTTGTGTAAGTTGCACATGGCCTTCGGCGTCCCCACCGACCGGCTGACCGAACAGGTCGCCCTGTGCGGTGTGGGTCGCCGCGGCCTTGGTACGCCTTGCTGCCCTTGGCTCCTCCACTGCACCATTGGCGTCGCCGCCCAATACCCTGTTCACAAGGGTCTTGAACTCCAACTCACCGAAAACCTCCAATACCTTGTCCTTGTCCGGCGGATCCAGGTGCAGTGCATCATGGTCCAGCTCCACCGGGGCCGCCACGTTGATGGTGGCCAGCAACTTGCTCGAACGACCCTGTTCGGCAAAGGCGATGACGTTCTCCTGCTGTTTGCCCTTGAGCTTGTCCGCATTCTCCAGCACACCTTCCAGGCTGCCGAACTGCTGCACGAGCTTGATGGCGGTCTTCTCGCCGATGCCGGGGATGCCCGGTATGTTATCCACCGCATCACCCATGAGGCCCAGAATGTCCTTGACCTGCTCTGTGCGCTCAAGCCCCCAGCGTTCGCAGATCTCCTTGGGGCCGAGCTTCTCGGGAGGTTCGCCGCCCCGACCGGGCTTGTACATGATGATGCGGTCGGTGACCAGTTGCCCGAAATCCTTGTCGGGCGTGACCATGTAGGTAGTGTAGCCCTCGGCCTCGGCCTTCTTTGCCAGGGTTCCGATCACGTCATCCGCCTCGTAGCCATCGCTTTCCAACACCGGGATGCACAAGGCCTCGATGATGCGGCGTATGTAAGGCACGTTGCTCCGGATATCATCGGGCATCTCCTCGCGGTTGGCCTTGTAATCCAGCAGTAGTTCATGACGCTCGGTGGGAGCCGCGGTGTCGAAGACCACGGCGATGTGGGTGGGCTGTTCGCGCCTGATGAGGTCGAGCAGCGTGGTGGTGAAACCGAACGCGGCGCTGGTGTTGAAGCCCTTGCTGTTCACCCGGGGTGCCCGGATGAAGCTGAAATATGCGCGGTAGATGAGGGCATAGGCATCGAGCAGGAAGAGGCGCTTGTCATCCACGGGTGAAGGCGGGGGCATTGCTCCCTGTTCGAGCCCGGACACTGAACCTGGCTGGGACATGGGTCCCAAGATAAGATTCCGGAAGGCGGGACCGGCAGAACGGAGCAGGCGGGCGGTCCGGGTTTGCCGAAGTCACCATTTGTTCATATCTTTCGTCCTCGGAGCACTTGCGCATGTCCTCGGGAACATCTACACAACCTTGGAGCGGTTGGCTGCGGGCCACCGGCGGTGTGCTCCGTGCATGGCTGTGCGCACTTGCATTGCTGGGTGCCGTGGGAGCGCGAGCGGACCATTATTCGGGAGCCAGCATAACCTACGCCTGCCAGGGGGGCAACCTCTACAAGGTCTACCTGGACCTCTATCTGGACTGTGCGGGATTCAATTTCACGCCACAAACACTTTACGTTTCCAACGCCTGCGGAGTATCCTTCACACTTCCAAACCTACTGCCGGACACGGATAGCGGTGGGGTGCAGGAGGTTTCACAGCTATGCCCGTCCCAGACCGAGAACAGCACGTGTCAGGGCGGTGCGTTACCAAGCTTCAGGAAATACCGCATTACACGCACCTTGTTCCTTTCTCCCTGCACCTCGGGGCCTTGGAAATTCGAGTGGTTCATCTGTTGCCGCAACACCATGGTGAACTTGGAGAACGTTCCTGGCACTTATGCCGTGGCCACGTTGCAGCACGGGACCGGCACCTGCGATGGCTCACCGGTGTTCGTGGATTCAGGGATCCCCTATGTGTGTATCGGCCAGCCGGTCTCCTACAATCCGGGTGCCACCGACCCGGATGGTAACCTGATGTCCTTCGCATTGGCACCTGCGCGGTTCAACACCTTCACGCCCCCCAATCCCACCCCGGTCACCTACACGTCCGGTTTTTCGGGATCCGCCCCCTTCCCTGGGATGACCATACAGGCTGGCACGGGGCAGCTGAGTTTCACACCACTTCAAACCGGCAGGTACGTGGTGGTGATCGAAGTGACCACCTTCAACTCATTCGGCGAGGTGATAGGCAAGGTCATGCGTGACCTGATGTTCGTTGTGGTGGTCTGCGACGAAAACCCGCCATCCTCCTCGAACCTCACCAACCTCACACCCGGCCTTCAGTCCGGGCCGAACAGCCTGGGGGTGTGTGAGGGACAGAATTTCTGTGTTGACATGGTCTTCTCCGACGGCAACCCGAACGCGGTGATCGAAGTGACCTCCAACGCAACAGCACTGCTGCCTGGTGCCGTCTTCACGGTCACCGGCACCAACCCTGCCGTTGCACGCCTATGCTGGACCGGCTCGCCCGCGTCGTTGCCCGCCAACGTGTTCATCCAAGGCGATGATGGTGCCTGCCCCATCGCGAACGTGAACTCGCGGTCCATCCTGGTGGGCGACTGCTTGAGCCCCCTGCCCATCATGCTCGCCGACCTCAGTGCGCATCCACACGATGGCTACGTGATGTTGCATTGGACCACCGCCACCGAACAGGATAACGAGGTGTTCGTGGTGGAGCGGGGAAGCGACGGTATCCGGTTCGAGGAGGTCGGACGTGTTCCAGGTGCAGGCAATTCGGTGGTGCCCCTGGAATATGCACACAAGGACGACCGGCCCCTGCCTGGCATCGGTTACTACCGGCTGCGGCAGATCGACAGCAACGGACGCGAGACCACCAGTGCCGTGGTGGTGGCCGGCGCTGCGCGCGGCGCCGAAAAGATGTTCCTGACCGCCATGGGGGACGGGCAATGGTGGCTCGGCGGCGTGCGCAATGCCGCGCCCTGGACGATACATGAATTATCGGGACGGCTGGTGGCATCCGGTTCTGTTCCTGACGGTGGAGGAATGCTCCAAGGTGGACTGCGCAATGAGCAGCTCTACCTGCTGCGCATCACGGACCTGGACGGTACGAACAGCAGCATGCTTCTGCCCGGAAGCGCTGCCATGGGCACCACGCTGCGGCCAGGCAGCTGAACATAGGCGCGGTCCGGGGTGTGCAAGAGGTGACACATCCACGCCCTACGAACGGGTCCATGTGAACCGCATGCAGCGCTTATCACCCAGCTTCTGTCGCAGGGGCAAAGGGACATGTGGTCCGCACGCAGCGACCCGCAACAAGGGGCTCTGATCATTCCCTGCCCTCATTCATGTTCTGTATAACCGCCGGGCACGAATGCAACGGGGCGGCCCAATGGACCGCCCCGTTGCAGCATCCACCGGAGGACAATTAATGCAAGACAACGAAGCTGCGTGCCTGACCGAGCCCTTGCTCGTTACGCAAGGCGATCCGGTATGTGCCGTTGTGCAGGGCCGCGACATCCACGATGGCACGGTCGCAGCCCGCTTGAAGTTGCTGCTCCAGGACCCTGCGACCCATGGCATCGAACACCACCAACTGCAACATCCCCGCAGCGGCCTCCACCGGAACGGTCAGCTGTGCATCAGCCGGGACCGGATACAGCGTACCCATGCCAAGGAAGGCGGCTTCCAGCTCCTCCACGCTTACGATCCCGTAGAACCAATCGTGGCTCAGGGAGATCATCGCACGACCGGTGGACGCGTTGGCCATCTGCTCGGGACCCACACCGAAATACACCACCTTGTAGGTGCCGTTGTCACACCGGAGTCCACCGATCTTGTTCACGTTGGTGGTGTAGTGGAAGATGCCCACAGCCGGAGCGATGGGCGTGATCTCCTCCGGATAGGTATTGTTGTTGAAGACGTTGGCGATGGTGGTGTTGGGCAGGGCGCCGAAGACCGGATCGGCATCGAAGAAGTTCACGGAGCTGTTGGCCGTGCTGCCATCGGCCACGTAGGTCGCGTGGAGGTAGTTGGAGAAGAAGGACTGGGTAACGGGGGTCCCATAGCTGCCGGTGGCACCGCTATTATCCCAGCCGATGTCCTGTCCGGCGATCATGAGGTCGCCGCCGGCATCCATGTGGGCCTGCAGCACGGCCACCTCATCATCCGTCAATGCCGGAAAGGTCCAGCTTACATTGAGATACAGGTTGAATACGGAACCCAATGCTCCTTCCTGTCCGAAACGGACGAATTTGTCCTTGCTGGTGGCCGTGTAGGCACCGTTGCCCGCATCGTTCAGGCCATTGAGGTAGATGGGCTCCCACGGCTCTGCGCCGGTATGCGTTACCACCAGGTCGGTGACGCCGCTGATGACGTTGAACTCCTGTTCCAGCGCCGGGGCATCGGGTGCGTCGAGGGACACGATGCGCAGCCGGTAGGTGCCGATGCCCGCCGCAGTACCGGGTAGCACCGCCACGCCCACAGCAGCACCCGCATCCGCAGCAAGTTCGATCGTCGCAGGATCCGCTGTGGGAACACCGTTCACCTGGAGCCCCGCGCTCCACGAGGCTGGCGCGTTCACTACCGTGAGAGTGGCCTGGTAGGTGGCCGTTGCACCCATGGCATTGGTCAATTGCGTACCGAACACATGGCTTGCGCCAGCATCGGCTGCTGCATAGGCAGGGTCCGTGGTGGACAGGTCACCAATGACAAGGGTCGTGCCCCCGATCGCGTTCACCTCCCGCGCCTGGTAGACCTCGCTGCGGTCCTCACTGACGAATGCCACCACCTTGCAGTTGTCGGCGTTCCATGCAGCGGGCAGGGTGTATGTGTAGGTGCGCAGCACTGAAGAACCGGCACTGGTGGTGGTCACGGCATCACCCCACGTATCGGTCACGTGCGCACGCAACACGTTCATGTGATCGTAGGCGGCATGGTTGCCGGCTGGTCCATAATCGGTCTGCGGGGCGATGATGTGGTCCTCCTTGACCAGCACGCTGATGAAGTCGGTGCCTGCAGGGCTGTCGCCGGTGTAGAGCAGCTCCACGGTCACGGTGAGTTCGCGCGACGCTTCATCGAAGGTGCTTGCAAGGCCGAGGTTGACCGGTGAAGGCTGTGCGAGCATTTCGGCCACCGCACCTTCCCAGGCGCCACGGCCCAGGTCATCAGCACCGTTGAAGAGGTGCCGGTTGATCACGCCGGCCGGGTAGCCACCAATGGTGAAGTGGGCATCGATGGCCGTTCCAGCGGTAGTGCGGAAGTCTGGCTCACCGGCCGACGGCGCCGCAAAAGGCCCTGCATGGATGCCCACGGTAACGAACCGCGGTCCGTGCTGCTCCTCGAGGCCTTCCATGATGACGTGTCCTTCGGGGCAATACCCGCAATGCAGTCCTGTGAAGTCCTCCAGGTAGGCGGTACGCAACTGGGGCTGGTCAGAGACCAGGGATTGTGCACCCGCCAAAAGGGGCAAAAGGAGGAACGGTGTAACGAGCTTCTTCATGGTCCGGAGGTTGATCGGTGAAACTAAGCCCGCTGGTTCGCAGGCACCGGGCAGCATCCACACATCCTTGGACTGCTGCGACCGATGGCAGTCACCGTTCCTGCCAGACAGTGGCAAGCACCGTGCGCCCCACCGCCCGCAATGTCTCGCGGTCGATCACCTCCATGTTATCGTCGTGGGTGTGCCAATAGGGACCGAAGGCCTGTGTGGCGGGGTCGTACTGGATGATGTCGATGGTGGGGATGCGGAGCTGCTGGTTGATCGGCACATGATCATCGATGCCAACGAAATACTTCGTCTCCTGGATGAACCTGTCGGCATGTCCGATGGCGGCTGCGGTACGCCATACCTTGTTGACCACGGCCGGGGCGAACTGCATGCTCAGGGCCTCACGGTAGAACACGGCACCGCGGGCACCGACCATGTCCAGCAGGATGCCGAAACGGGCAGCGTAGCCGGGTACGGGTGGGTTCTTGGCGAAGTACTGGGCGCCCAGGGCCCAGGTGTTCATGCTGGATGCGTCCATCTGGATGGCACCGCTGGGCTGTCCGTGGTCCTCCACATCGGTGAAGAGGATGTCCACACCGGGGCCGTGTTCCTTGGAGGCGATAAGGCGCGCCACCTCCAGCAGCACACCCACCCCGCTGGCACCATCATTGGCCCCATCGATCGGTTCATTGCGGCGCTCATCGTCCTTGTCGGCGAAGGGGCGCGTATCCCAATGCGCCAGCAACAGGATCCGGTCCTTCGCGGCAGGCTGGAAGCGTGCGAAGATGTTACGGAGGGGCAGGCGTGCACCAGTGTAGATCGTCACCTCACCGGCCTGTTCGACCACATCGGCACCGAGGCCCTTCAACCGGGCCACCAGTGAATCGCCACATGCGCGGTGCGCAGGGGTTCCTGGCACGCGGGGCCCGAAGTCCACCTGCATGGCAACGTTGGCAAAGGCGCTGTCCGCATTGAAATCCGGCACCGGTGCCAGCGCAGGCAGTTCGGGCATGGCAGGTGGCGGAGGCGGCGGAGCATCGCCCGTGCAAGCGAACAGTGCCGCCATGATGCCCGCGGCGGCAGCACGGTTCAGGAGCGTTCCCATGTGGTGCCTTCCTTGGTGTCCTTGAGCACGATGCCCACTGCGGCAAGCTGGTCGCGGATGCGGTCGCTGGTGGCGAAATCGCGGGCGGCCTTGGCAGCAGCACGCTGACGGATGAACTCCTGCACCAACGCATCGAGCGCATCATCGTGGGCAACACCCACTACCGCCACCTCATCGCGTATCCCCAGCACATCGCGCACCATGGACCGCATCAGCTGCTGCAGCCGTTCGATGGCCCCTTCAGTGAGCGCCAGCTTGCCATCGTGCACCGAATTGATGATGCGCACCGCCTCGAACAGTTCGGCGATCATCACCGGCGTGTTGAGGTCATCGTTCATTGCCTCGAAGCATCGCAGTTCCAACGCAGCGATGTCCGCACCGTCAGCAGCGGAGGCCTTCAACCGCGGCAGCAGGGCCATGGCCTTCATCAGCCGCTCCAGCCCCTTCTCGGATGCCTGCATCGCAGCGTTGCTGAAGTCGAGCGTGCTGGCGTAGTGGCACTGCAGCATGAAGAAACGCACGGTCATGGCGCTGTAGCCTTTCTCCAGCAGTTGGTGGTTGCCGGTGAGCAGCTCCTCCGGCGTGAAACCGTTGCCCTCGCTCTTGGCCATCTTGCGGCCGTTCACGGTGAGCATGTTGCCGTGCATCCAATAGCGCACGGGGGCCTGGCCATCGGCCGCCACGCTCTGCGCGATCTCGCATTCGTGGTGCGGGAACTTCAGGTCCATGCCGCCGCCGTGGATGTCGAAGGTCTGGCCGAGGTACTTGGTGCTCATGGCACTGCACTCCAGGTGCCAGCCGGGGAAGCCCTCACCCCAGGGGCTGGGCCACTTCATCAGGTGGGTGGGGTCGGCCTTCTTCCAGATGGCGAAGTCGAGCGGACTGCGTTTCTCATCCATGCCCTCGGTGTCGCGCGTGTTGGCCAGCAGCTCATCGGTCCTGCGGCCGCTCAACTCACCGTATGCATGCTTCTCCGCGAACGCAGGCACATCGAAGTACACACTGCCGTTGGCCTCATATCCAAAGCCACTGCAGATGATCCGCTTCACCATCTCGATCTGCTCAATGAGGTGGCCGGTTGCGGTGGGCTCGATACTGGGCGGCAGGATGTTGAACAGCCGCATCACGTCATGGAAGCCGTTGGTGTATTTCTGCACGATCTCCATCGGTTCCAACTGTTCCAGCCGGGCGCGCTTGGCGATCTTGTCCTCGCCCTCGTCCACGTCGCCCACCAGGTGGCCCACATCGGTGATGTTGCGCACGTAACGGACCTTGTAACCAATGAAGGTCAACCACCTGAACAGAACATCGAAGGACAGGAAGGTGCGCACATTGCCCAGGTGCACATCGCTGTACACGGTGGGACCACAGACGTAGAGCCCCACATGCGGCGGACGCAGCGGAATGAACTCCTCTTTGCGCCGGGTGAGCGTGTTGGTGATCAGGAAGGGACCTTTGCGCGGTTCGGCCATGGCAGCACTGGTACGGCGCTAAGGTAGGGCCGCCGCGCGCACCCGCTGGATCACCTGCGGTCCTCCTCTGTCAACGGCGCATCGCCCACATAGCGCCCAGCCATGTAAACGAGGATATTGGTCAGGATGCCGTTCTCGTCGTACTGGTAGCGGCGGCCGTTGAAAAGGCGGCCGTTGAGGAACTCGCCCTGCTGTGAGATGCGCAGTTGACGGTCATAAAGGGTGTTGAACCCATTTTCACGGAAGATGATGGCGTTGGTGGCCTCGCCCGCGGTGACCGCCGGGGCCACTGGTGCCTTGGGATCAGCCTTCACCTCCTCCGCCCTTGGTGCCGGACGCACGTATCTGCTCTGTGCCGGGTCGATGACGCCAGCGTTGAATTCCGCCACCTGCTGCAACTGACCATCGGGAGTGTAGCGTTTCAGCGTGCCGTCCTCCTTCCCATCGGCGATGGTCACCTGAACGGCGAGTTGGCCGTTCTCGTGGAAATAGCGCTGCTCGCCGTCGCGCAGGCCGTATGTATTGAACACGAAATCCTGGGCCATCTGCCCGTTGGGATGCCAGCGTTGGAACCGGCCTGTGTTGCGGTCGAGGTCCCAGGTACCCTGCTCCTCCACCTTGCCGGACGGGTAATACGTTGCATAAGGCCCTTGGGGCCGGCCCATGCGGTAGGTGACCTCGCTCATCACCCTGCCATTGGGCCAATACCGTTTCCAAGGACCCACCCGCTTGCCATTGGCATACCGGCCTTCCTCAACGATGGATCCATCAGTGTAACCGGGCTTCCCGGCCATGGGTGCCATGGTACGCCAATAGCCCACCTTGCGGCCGAGCTCGTCCAGCCGGTTCAGGGTATCCTGGTGAACGGCTCCGGCCTGTGCCCGCATGGGACCCGCAAGAAGCAGGGCAGCGGCACAGAGCAGGGATAACGTTCGACGCAGGTCCATGGTCAGGTGAGGACGGTACGCGTTCATACGTTGCATCCCCGGCCACGGTTGCGTCCGGCGGGGGGGCAACACCTACTGTGCCAGTTCGCGGGTGAGGTTCACGAACATGTCATCCACCATGCCCCGCAGGTCGTAGCTGGGCTTCCAGCCCCAATCGGCCCGGGCCGCGCTGTCGTCGATGCTGCTGGGCCAACTATCGGCGATGGCCTGGCGGTGGTCCGGTGCGAAGTCGAGCCTGAAGCTCGGCAAGTGGCGCTTGATCTCGGCGGCGATGTCCTCAGGGCTGAAGCTGAAGCCAGCGAGGTTGTAGCTGGTGCGCACCTTCACCGCGGCGGCCGGGGCTTCCATCAGGTCGATGGTGGCGCGGATGGCATCGGGCATGTACATCATCGGCAACTTGGTGCCGCGGTCCAGGAAGCTGGTGTAGGTGCCGTGCTTGATGGCCTCGTGGAAGATGTGCACCGCATAGTCCGTGGTACCGCCGCCGGGTGCGCTCTTCCAGCCGATCAAGCCGGGATAGCGGATGCTGCGGACATCCACCCCGTAGCGCTTGTGGTA
>Ga0169931_10007050_pt1 | contig 16781 bp, 9 predicted proteins | sample Kivu_15m_20L_FD_129675 | JGI IMG/M metagenome (GOLD analysis project Ga0169931, IMG submission 129675) | Freshwater microbial communities from Lake Kivu, Western Province, Rwanda to study Microbial Dark Matter (Phase II) - Kivu_15m_20L... | ecosystem: Environmental > Aquatic > Freshwater > Lake ...
CGCCTGATCGACGGGCTGGCGGACGAGTGTCTGGGCAGCGTGGGCAGGGACGACGACGAACGCTTCGGCGCGTTCGCCGCCATGGCCTGCGACACCTCGCCCGACGGAAGCGTGCTCGCCTTCTGCGGGGATGCCGCCTATGGCGCGGCGCTGGTGGACACCCGCACCTTCACGCTGCTGCGGTTCCTGCATCCGGTCACCGGCGCCTGGGCCATCACCTTCGATCCCGCGGAGCATCGCCTGTTGATGGCCGAGGGCGACACGCTGCTGATGTGGGAGAGGCCGTGGGTGGATCCGCCGCGCGAGATCCGCCTGCCCATCTCCGCAGGCACGGGCATTGCCGCCAGCCCTGACGGCACCCGCGTGGTCGTGGCCGGAGACGGCGCCTGCGCCGTGACGGATCTTGCATCCGGCCGGACCCTGGCCCGCAGCGAACGAGGGCAGGGACCCACCACACGCGTGGCCTGGAGTCCGGACGGTCGCTGGATCGCCGCGGGGCTGCAACTTGGAGCCGTGTGGCTGCTGCACGCCGATGATCTCTCGGTGGCTCGCGTGATTCCAACGCCGCCGCAACGCTCGCAGGCGATCGCGTTCGATCCCACCGGGACCTGGCTGGCCTTTGGTGGCGATGACCGGATCCTGCACGTGTGTCGTGTGCGGGATCCCTCGGATGTCCGGACGCTGAATCTGGACCACTCGATCTGGGGGCTGGACTGGCACCCCTCCGAGCCGCTGCTGGCGATGGCGGACCGAGGCAAGGGCGTGCGGCTGGTCTCGGTGCCGCGGAACGGCGGGCCGTTGGGCATGATCGGCAGCTACCGCGGCGCGGCCGCCGAAGTGTGGGACGTGGACTGGGCGCCCGATGGATCGCGGCTTCACTCCGCAAGCCAGATGTCGGTTCAGTCCTGGTCGCCGCGCCCTCGTCAGGGACCGCACCGTGCCGAGCTGGGTGCCGGTGGACTGTGGCTTGGGCACGCTCCCGACGGCACGGGCATGGCCCAGACCACGGATGGATCACTGTGGCGCATCCCGGCGGATCCGCGCCAGCCCGCCGTGCGGCGGTGGCAGGTGCCGGACTTCAGGGCCTCGGCGGCGGCGGGTGCCCCGGGCCATGACCGCTGGGCGTGGGCCTCGGCCGGGGGCGAACTGGTGGTGTCGGATCATCCGGGCTCCGACCTGGCGACCGTGCGAAGGCGGACGTTTGAGGGCTTTCGGGAGCCGCCCACACGTCTGGCCATCTCGCCGGACGGCCAGTGGGTGGCCATGCTGGGGCGGCTGGCACAGGATCCGCTGGTGATCGTGAATGCGGAGACGCTTGAGCAGGCCACGGTGCTGCACGGACCCTGGGAGATCCAGCCGAGCGGACTGGACTGGATCTCCAACGACCGACTGGCCTTGTCCACGTTCAGCTTGACCTCGATCATCGAGCCCGACCCCTCCGGTGGCTGGCGCCGGAGCCAGGACACCATGCGGTCCATGATCGCCACGCGACGCGTGGGCCCGGACCGGGTGGTGGGTGGCAGCTTCAGCGGTGACTGCACGGAGTTCGACACCCGAACGGGTCTGCCTGTGCGCACCTACACCGGCGTCACCGACATGGCGCTCACGTTCGCCGCGTCACCGGATGGCTCCATGCTGGTGGCGTCGGGCAACGACCGGAGCCTCCGCATCTTCGACCGGCGCAGCGGCGAGCAGATCACCGCCCTGTCCGGTCACGGCCCGGGCCGTCGCGTGATCGCCTCGGACTTCTCGCCGGATGGCGAGCGGGTGCTCACGCTGGACAGCGGCGGTGCCGTGCTGCGATGGGTTCCCCGGCCGCGCGCGGAGGCTGACCGGCCGGACGCTCAGTGACGGTCGCTGTCCTCGCGCAGGGCGGCCACCTGCTGGCGCCGCTGGTCGGGCTGGTCCGGCGCCACGCCCATGTACTCCAGCGTCTGGTCCACGATGTCACGGCACACCGGGCCTGCCACGCTGCCGCCAAAGTGCCCGCGGGCCTTGTCCGGATCGTCGATCACCACCAGGCACACGATCCGCGGACGCTCAAAGGGCGCGCCCGCGATGAACGAACTGACGTAGCGGTCCTCGAAATAGCCCTTGCCCTGCCCCTTGGGCCTGGGCAGCTGGGCGGTGCCCGACTTGCCGAACATGCGGTACTGCTCGCTTTGGGCCTTGCGGCCGGTGCCCTCGGTCAGCACGCCCTCCATGGCCTCACGTGCCACCAGCGCCACGGCCTCGGAGATCACGCGGCGCGAGGGTGGTGGAAAGTCCCGTCCCGCGCCTTCCTCGCCCAGGGTGAGCCGCGCGGGAACCATGGTGCCGTCGCGGCAGAAGGCGCTGAACGCCTGCACCATCTGCACGGGCGTCACGCCGAGCTCGTGGCCCATGCAGACGCTGGTCTGCGTGTACTTGGTCCAGCCCTTGGGCAAGGTGAGCAGCCCCTCGCTTTCGCCCGGAATGCCCACGGCCGTGCGCCGGCCGAAGCCGAACCGCTCCAGCACCGACTGCATCTGCGAAAAGCTCATGCGCTCGGCGGCCGCCGCCATGCCGCCGTTGAGGCTCTTGACCAGCACGGTCTTCCACGAGACCGGGCCGGTGTACTTCACGTCGCGGATCATGCGGCCAAACCGCGTGCGGTACGGTCCGTTGGGCAGCGACACCGTGGTGCCGGGCCGGAAGATCCCCTGCTCGGTGGCCACCGCCCACACGAAGGGCTTGAAGGTGGACCCCGGCTCGTAGGGATCGGTCACGTTCCGGTTTCGGCCAAGCGACGCATGGATGCGCCGCTGCGGATCCGTGGTGATCTCCTGCCATCCGCGCCGCGAGCGCAGCACGTCGGCGATGGCCAGGATGTCGCCGGTCTCCACGTCCATCACCACCGCACGGCCACCGCCGGCGTTGTAGCGCCTGACCGCCGCGTCCAACTGCCGCTCGGCGATCTCCTGCACCACCAGATCCAGCGCCAGCCGCACGTCATGGCCGTCCTGAGAAGGTCGATGGTCGCGCTCGTCGATCCAGAGCGGACGTCGGCGCACGTCACGCAGGAAGCCCAGCGTCCCGTCCGTGCCGGCCAGCGCCACGTCATGCTGCAACTCTGCGCCGGACTGGCCCTTCTGCTCGGTGCCCACGCGTCCGATCACCTGAGAACCCACCTGGTCGGCCGGATACACCCGCTGCGGGAAGGTCTCCACGCCCACGCCCGCCAGCCTGATGGAGCGCAGGTCCGCGGCCTGAGCCTCGGTGAGCTCGGGCCAGATCACCACGTAGCGGTGATCGGCGTGCTTGCGGAGCACGCGGTCGATCTCCACGGGCGGCACGCCGATGGCGTTGCCCACCACCTCCGCAGCCTCCACGAACGGGTCGCGTTCGGTGGTGCGGACGCCCTTCTCGCGCAGCCGCTCCCAGCCGCGCTCCCAGATGAGCGCCGGATCCGCGAAGGCCCGCCGAGCCATCAGGCTGGTCGCCAGCACCCGGCCGCGACGGTCCACGATCTGCCCGCGCCGCGCCGGCTCGCGAGCCTGGCTGCGCTGGGTGCCGGCCGCGGCCTCCAGCCGCGGATCCGGCGCGGTCTTCAGCAGCACCACCTGCACGGTGGTGGCCAGCAGCGCCACCGCCACCAGCGCGATCCACGCCACGCTCCACACACGCATCCGAAGGGCCTGGGCCAACATGACCTGCCGCTCCATGCCGCTCATCCGCCAAACTCCACGGGCCCGGTCTCCTCACCGCCGGCGGCCTCGGGTCGCGTGGCAAGCCTGGGTTGCGAGGGCGGACGCGGCGCGTCCAGCCGGTGCGGGATCGGCTGCCACGACCAAGGCAGCGCCGCGATGGCCTGGCGGATGCGGGTGGGGGACACGTCCGCGGCCAGCTCGGCTTGCAGCTGCCCGATCTTCCGCTCCTGCTCAAGCAGTCGCCAATGCGTGCGCGAGATCCGCGACGCCAACTCGAATCGCTGCTGCCGCATGGACAGCAGCGTGGTGGCCATCACGCCCAGGGCCAGCACGATCAGGACGCACTTTCCGAACATGTCGTGGTGGCCTCAGCGACGTGCCGGCACCTTCAGCACCATGCCCGGCCGCAGTTCCGCGGGATCGGGAAGCGTGGCCCGGTTGGCGGCGGCGATCTCCTGCCAGCGAGCCCGGCTCCCGAGCAGCTTGCCCGCGATGCTGCTGAGGGTGTCGCCTTCGCGCACCGTGTAGGCGGTCTGGGCACCCGAGCCACCCTCGGCCACCTCGATGGTGGCGGATCGGGTCGCGGGTGCCCGAGCCAGCGTGGCGTCGCCGGCCTCGATCGCCACTTCGGGCGGGACAGCCACGGCACCACCACCACCGCGAAGCGTGTCCTTGCCCGGAATCCGGATGGTGGTTCCGGCGCGGATGCGGCGGGGATCCGGAATGGACTTGGCGTTGTACCGCAGCAAGGCGTCCGCCAGCGTGGCGTCGCCGTACTCGGCGCGGCAGATCGAGGCGATGGTCTCGCCCTTGGCGACCGGGTGCAGGCGAACGCCAGGCTCGCTCTCCTGCTTTCGCTGCGACGTGGCCACCGTGACCTGGGCGCGGGCCGGTTCGCCCATCACGATCTCCTGACCGGGACGGCTGGACACGGGCCGGACTTCGGCGCCTTCCACGGGCGGCTGGGGCAAGGAGGCGCCGTCGGCGGTCGTCACCACGGCGTTGGCCACGGGAAGCGGCGCGATGGACACCGCTCGCACGGGCCGCTCCTCGCCTCGCTGGGCAAGGCCCAGGCCGTTGCCTTCCCTGCGCTGGGCGGCACTCAGGTGATCGCTCACCAGGATGCCCACAAAGAGCAGGAGTCCGAAACCGACCACCAACGCCAACTTGTTCTCTCGGGTCATCTCGCGTCCTTGCGTCGCCCGCATCCGCTGAAGATGGGGCATTCCATGTCACGCATCCCTGCGCCGCGGATCATCCTGGTTCCGCGGCTGCGCCCGCACGGCCCTCAGCTTGGCCGAGCGTGCTCGGGGATTGTGCGCTTGCTCCGTCTCGTCCGCCACCTGGGGCTTCCGCGTCAGCCGGGTCGCCCATCCCTGGCGTTCCCAGTCGACCATGGCCCGCTTGATGCATCGGTCCTCCAGGCTGTGAAAGGCCACAATTGCCGCCACCGCCCCGCTCCGCAGCCACCCGGTGCCGGCAGCCTGCCGGACCCCCCGCTCCAGGGCCGCCAGCAGACCGTCCAGTGCCTCCAGTTCGCGGTTCACCGCGATCCGCAGGGCCATGAAGGTCCGTGTGGCGGGGTGGACCCTGCTCTGGCGAGCCCGGGATCCATAGGCACGAACCACCGCCTCGGCCAGATCCGCTGTGGTCCGCAATCGGCCGGACTCCCGCCGTTCCAGCACCATCCGGGCGATCCGCCGTGCATAGGGATCCTCGCCCAGCTGGTAGATCATGTCCGCAAGGTCGCGCTCGTCGATCCCGGCCAGCAAGGTTGCGGCGGTGGCGTGCTGCCGGGGATCCAGCCGCATGTCCAGCGGACCCGGCTGGGAGAAGGCCAGGCCCCGGCTTGGGTCGTCCATCTGCGTGCTGGCAAAGCCAAGATCCGCCAGCATGCCGTCCAGCCGAAGTCCGTGGGTCTGGGCCACCCGCTCCACATGCTCAAAGTTCTCGGCCACGGCGATCACGCTGGGTGGCTGGGGCAGGGACTGAACCCGCCCCCGGGCATAGTCCAGATTGCCGGGATCCACATCCATCAGCAGCAGCGTTCCGGAGGGCCCCAACCGCTCGGCGATGGCCTGGGCATGCCCTCCCCGTCCGGCCGTCAGGTCGGCCATGACCTGTCCGGGAGCCGGCCGCAGCAACTGGAGCACCTGCTCCAGCAGCACGGGAACATGGCCCGGCATCCCCGGCTCAGGATGGCTCATGCGGCACGGGCGCGGCGGGTCCGGAGGCCGGCAACGGCTCCGGCGCAACGGACGGCATGGCTGCCGGCACGGCGTCCGCCGGGACTTCACCATGCCGCTCGGTCACCTTGGTCTGCAGTTGCCAGACCGCCTGGCGAGCCGCCTTGATGGCCACCGCGCAGATGAAGGCGAAGATGGCGAACGCCAGGGACACCACCGCCAGCACGCGGGTCTCGGTGAGAAGCCGCGTGGCGGCCATCAGCACGCCCAGTCCCGCAAAGGCCGCGGTGATGGCGTACAGGGCGAACACCGCCCGCTTGACCGAGCCCAGCGATCGCTTGAGCAGGTGATGGATGTGGTTGCTGTCGGCGCTGTGGAACGGCAGCCCCGCCAGACGCCGGCGGATGATGGCCAGGATGGTGTCCATGATGGGCAACGCGAACACCACCAGCCCCGCCACCACCAGCTCGGTCTGCCCCCGCTCTCCAAAGCTCATGATCAGCACCACGCACAGGTAACCCATGAGCAGGCTGCCGCAGTCGCCCAGGAAGATCATGGCCGGATTGAAGTTGTACGGCAGGAAGCCCAGCGTGGCGCCCAGCAACGCCAGACTGAGCACCACCCGCATGCCCACCAGGCTCTGCTCCGGGTCCTGCACCGGCTCGGTCATGGCCATGAGAAGGCTGATGCCCAGGAATCCCACCGCCATGATCGCCGTGGTGCCCGAGAGCAGCCCGTCCAGCCCGTCGATCAGGTTGGCGGCGTTGCATCCGCCGATCACGAAGAGCGCCACCAGCGCCGTGCCCACCCAATAGAACAGCTCCGCGTTCTGCACCGTGAAGCCGCCGATCGACAGCAGCGTCTCGTCCACGCTGCCAAAGATGGGCTTGAGGGCACCGGTGGCCAGCTGGGGCCCCACATCCTCGATGGCCAGCGCCGCGGCCGCGATCAGCTGGCCCGCCACCTTGAGCCGCGGATCCCACTTCCAGATGTCGTCGGCCAGGCCGGTGAACACGATGGCCACCATCCCGATCACCACGCTGAAGGGAACCACCTTGAACAGCGACACGTCGCCGCGCGACAGGAACGAAGCTCCCAGCAGCGCAAAGATCACGCCCAGGAACACGCCGAGACCGCCCAGGTAGGCCACCGGGTACGCGTGCAGCTTGCGCGTGCGATCCGGCATGTCGATGATCCCGGCGTTCACGGCCACGCGGCGCACCACCGGCGTGGCCATCAGCGTGACCGCAAAGGCCACCAGAAAGGCGGGCGCGTAGCCGTTGAGCAGTTCCAGCGGCGGGACCAGCAGGCCGGTCTCCGCGGCCTTGGTCATGGTGGACTCCGGCACGCTCATGCCGCACGCTCCTCGGCCCGGGCGCCACGCATGGACTCCGCCAGATCCAGAATGGTGCGGTCCAACGGCGTGCCCACCGTGGCTCCCAGCAGTGACCGCAGTCGACGCAGGTCCGGCTGCCGCGCTCGCAGATCCTCAAAACCTGGGCCCATGGCCGCGTCGTAGGGCACGTGCACGATCGAGGAACGCGAGCCCGTGACCGCGATCACGCGCTCGGCCAGTTGGCGGATGGTGATCGGGGCGTCCGAGCCAACGTTGCACACCTGGCCCATGGCCTCCGGTCGCTCCATCAGCCGCCGCAGCATGCCCACCACGTCACGCACGTCGGCGAAACATCGCGACTGCCGACCGTCCCCGTGGACCTCCAGCGGCCGATCGGTCAGCGCCGCCTCCACGAATCGCGGCAGCACCATGCCCCAGGTTCCCACCTGCCGCGGTCCCACGGTGTTGAAGAGCCTTGCCACCACCACCGGCAGGCCCGTGCCTCGGTGCGTGGCCAGCGTCATGGCCTCGTCCAGCGCCTTGGAGCAGCCGTAGCTCCACCTCGTGATCGACGGTGGTCCAAAGACCACGTCATCATCCTCGCCAAAGGGCAGCCGCTCGGACTTGCCGTAGACCTCGCTGCTGCTGGCCAGCAGAAAGGGCGAGCCGTGCCGCCCCGCCATCCGAAGGGCCGCACCGGTCTCCAGCACGTTGTTCTCCAGCGACGCCACCGGCTGCTCCAGCACGCGCCGCACGCCCACCGACGCCGCCAGGTGGAACACGGCCGCGAACGCGTCACGGTGGCGCGGCTCGAACGCCGACACCGTGCACCACTCGCATCGCAGCCGCTCGCCCGCAAGACCGTGCGCAGCGGCCAGATTGGCCTCCCGACCCGTGGACAGGTCGTCCACCACCATCACCCTGTGGCCATCGGCCAGCAGGCGCTCGACCAGATGGGAGCCGATGAAGCCGGCCCCGCCGGTCACCAGGATGGCTCGCATCGCGTCGGGCATGTCAAATCAGGCGGGTTTGGCCTTGGGTCCCTTGCCCTTGGGCAGCTTGGGTGCGGCTTCGTCCGAACCGCCAAAGGCCGTGGTGTGCGTGGCGTAGCGGGCCATGGCCTCGGCATTCTTGCGCAGGTAGCCGCCGGCGGTCATGCGCATGTCGTTCAGGATCACGCCCAGGAAGTTGCTGCGGCTGTCCAGCAGCTGTCCGGCCAGCTTCACGATCAGGCCGCGCTGGTCCTGCCAGGCTCGGGCCACCACCAGGCTGGCGTCGACCTTGTTGGCCAGCGTGAGCGCCTCGCCGGCCACCACGCTCGGCGGCCCATCGACGATCACCAGGTCGTACTGGCCGGCCGCCCAGGCCAGCAACTCGTCCATGCGGGTGCTGTTGATGCGTTCGAACACGCGCTTGTCCGGCGCCCCGGCGCAGATCATGTCCAGCCCGGGCTTCACCTGCACCACCACGCTCGCAGGATCGGCGCCCTCCAGGATCTCGCCCAGTCCAGGCATGCCCGGCTGCATGCCCAGCGCCCGCACCAGGCCCGGCCGGCGCATGTTGCCGCTGATCATGAGCACGCGGCGGCCCACGGCCGCCTCGCACGTGGCCAGGTTGAGCACCACGGTGGTGGTGCCGGCTCCGGGCATGGTGCCCAGCACCAGCAGCGTCTTGGCCCCCGCGGCCTGCATGCCCTTGTCCACCTGCACCGCCGCCTGCCGGAAACTCTCGGCCAGGATGGACTGCGGCATCTCGGCCACCACCAGCTCCGCCCGCTTGGGGTTGGCCGGGTCGTCGTTGCGCGAGGGGATGGCCCCGAGGATCTTGCCCGGTACCGCGGCCAGGTCGCTGGGATACTTCACCCGCTGATCCAGCAGCTCGCGCACGAACAGCACGCCCACGAACAGGCCCGTCAGCAGAACCGCCGTGACCGGGATCATGATCTTGAGCTGCGGAAAGGTGATCTCCTTGGGCGTGAGCGCTCGCTGCACCACCTCCACGCGCTTGCTCTCCTCGCGCTGCCGGGCCAGCGTCAGGTCCTGGATGATCTTGACCACCTCCTTGCGGCGCTCCTGCAGGGTCTCCAGCTGGGTCTGCTCCGACTTGATGTTGGACATGCTCTTGGTGAAGTCGCGCACCGTCGCAGACTGCCTCTCAAAGTCCCCTTCCTGCTTCTTGAGCAGCGCCTCCTGCGAGGACTTCTCGTCAAGGAACATCTTCAGGTCCGCCTGCAGGTTGCGGGCGAGCACTTCCACCTGCTTCTTGCGGAGATGGGCCTTGGCCGCGTCCAGCTCCGCCTGGAACTGCAGGCGGGCCGGATGGCTCGGATCCTTGAACTGGCTGGTGACCGACTCCTCGCGACGGGCCAGCGACTCCATGTCCCGCTCCAGCGACTGCAGCACCGGATCCTGACTCGCCATCCGCTTGTCCTCGTCGCTGGCCTGGGCGGGATCGCTGCTCTTGCGGGCCACCTGGTTGTAGCGCGAGGTGGCCACGCTGAGCTGGGCCGTGGTCTGGGCGATGTCGCTCTGGAGCTTCTCCAGGGTGCGCTGGTTGGCGCTGTTGCCTTCGGCCAGGCTGGTCAGGTTGTTGGCCAGGATGAAGTCGTCGATGTCCTTCTTCTTCTGGGCGATGTCCGCGTCCAGATTCTGCAGCTGGGTCTGGTAGAGCGAGAGCGTGCTGTTGAAGCGGGCCTCCACGGCCGCGCGTCGGTTCTGCTCGTAGGTGTCGGCAAGGGCGTTGAGCACGATCGGCCCGTCCTCGGGCACGTGGGTGGACCAGCTGATGTAGAAGATCTGCGTGCCGCGACGGTGACCGGATCGGAGCTCCTTCTCCAGGTCCAGCTGCGCGTCCTCCAGGATGAAGGTGCCCGAAGGGTCGCGGTAGGCGTTGCTCCAGACCGTGCGCTGGATGTCCGGTCGCTGCAGCGCCCGGGCCACGATGTCCTTGCTGGTCAGGCGGGCCACCTCGGTCTGGGCCAGTCGGATCACGGTGTCCTCGGTGCCGATGTCCTTGGCCGTGAGGTCGTTGGCGTCCTCGAGCTGGTTGCGGATCTCAAAGAGCACCTGCGAGGACCACAGCGGATAGAAGCGCCCGAACAGGAAGTTGAGCCCCACGCCCAGGCCGGCGCCCAGGACCAGCACGCCCACGATGCGCCACACGTTCTGGCGCAGGATGCGGACTGGATCGATGGTGGGCGCGGACGGGCGCGGACGCGGGGGGCCCCCGGCGGCCGGGCGGGCGGGCGAGGAGGTGAGGGTGGGATTGGTGATGGCGGACGGTGTCATGGTGTGTGCTCCTGGGCGGTCACGGCAACGCCTTCTCGATCTCGTCCCGTTCGGCCTTCTGCTCGTCGGACAGCTTCATGGTCCGTGTCTTGGCCAGCGTGTTCCGGGCCTCGTCCGCGCGACCAGCGGCCCGCAGGGCGTCGGCCAGGTGCAGCAGCGTGGACGGGGCCGGCGCCATGGTGGCCGATCGCTGCAGCGGCGAGAGGGCTTCCTGCGGCTTGCCCACCTTCACCAGCACGTAGCCGAGCGTGTCCAGGAACTCCGGCGATCCCGGGGTCAGTTCCACGGCCTTGCGTGCCCAGGTCTCGGCCTTGTCCGGGGCTCCGCCGCACTTGGCGGCCACGAACGCGGCGTTGTTGAGTGCGCCGGGGTCGTCGGGAAGGACCTCCAGCGCCTTCTCGAACCGCGGGACCGCCAGGTCGCACTTGCCCACAGCATAGGCCGACTCGCCGGACTCCATGAGGGCCTGCACCCGCATGCCACGGTCGTCGCCGGCGGCGGCGATGGCGGCGTCGAAGTACTCCAGGGTCCTGTCCAGGTTCGCGGGGCCCGACGCGCGCCAGACGCGGGCCATGCCGCGATTGGCGAAGAAGTCGGGCTGCGTGCCCGCCATCATGGTCTTCACAAAGGCGTCGGCCTCGGCCGGCTTGTCCCGGAAGGCCTCCACCACGGCGGCGTACCAGGTGTCCCAGAGCTCGGGCCTGGCCGCGCCCCGCTCCACACCGGAGCGGATCTGGGCGTACAGGTTGCGGATCGCCTGCAGGCCGGCCTCGCGTTGCCCGGCGTTCACCAGTGCGGCGGCCAGCAGCGCCTGCAGCGCCGCCGAGTCCTTGGCGATGTCGGGATTGGCGCGGATCGCGGCCACCACCTCGTTCCAGTCAGGCTTGTCCTTGCGAAGCCGCACGTTCACGGTCCGGATCAGGTTGCTCTCGTTCTGCTCGGTCTGGAACGCCCTGTCAAAGGCCCGCACGGCCTCGTCAAGGCGATTGGCCGACAGGAGAATGTTGCCGACGGTCGCCGGCCACTCGGCGTTGCGCGGCTCCAGCGTGGCGCCCACCTCGGCCACGGCCACCGCTCGGGCCGTGTTGTCCGCCCGCATGTACAGCTCGATCAGCAGTCGACGGCCATCCGCGGACTGCGGCACGATGCCCACGAAGCGTTCCATGACCTGCGTGGCACCGACCAGATCCCCGCCATCCAGCAGCAGATCCATCTTGAGGCGGTTGGCCTGCAGGTTGGTGGAGACCAGGCTGATGGCCTTGTCCGCGGAGGCGATCGCGCTCTCCAGATCGGCCGGCTCGCGGCTCTGCAGGTACAGCGTTCGCTGGGCGTTGGCCAGGGCGGTCCAGCTGAGCAGGCTGTTGGGCTGCAGCCCGGCGGCCGCCTCGAAGGCGGCGATGGCGTCGCGCAGCCGCGCCTTCATCCCCTCGTTGTCGCCCCGGGCCATGGCGGCCTGTGAGCGTCCCTGCGCGATGCTCGCCCGCAGCAGCTGCAGGGTCACGTCGGGCTTGCCCAGTCGCCTCTCCGCCGTCGCCACCAGGGTCTCGGCGGCGTCGTAGTCGCGAAGGTTCTGGCAGATCTCCGCCAGGCGTGCCGCCAGGGCGTACGCACGCTGGTCGTCCGTGCCATCGACCGCCTGCTTGACCACCGGCTCCAGGCGCTGGCGGGCTCGCTGCCACTGGCGCTGCTGGAACCAGAAGTCCGCGATCTCCACGTCCACCTCACGGGCCTGCGGATCCTGAAGCTTGGCGGCCTCGTTGAACTGCGCCTCGGCCTGCTCGGGACGACCGTTCTCGAGCATGATCGCGCCCAACCCCATGAGCAGGGCCTTCCGGCTTGCGGGCTCCGACGCCCCGATCGCCGCCGTGATCAGGGCCTCGCCCTCCTGGGCCGAGCGCAGCCGCGACACGGCCCGGGCGCGCTGGATGGTCAGGTTCAGGTCGTTGGGCTCCTGCCGCTGCAGCGTGTCCAGGATCCGCATCCCAAGGTCCACGTTGGCCCGCTCGGCGTCCTCGATGCGCTTGCGCAGGACCGGGTTCATGGCCCGCAGCTCCTCGGGCTTGAACAGCGGCTTGCCCTCGTCGTCCTGCATGAACATGGGCTCGCCCGGCGCCGAGAGCAGCATGTTGGCCAGGGCCAGGGCGTTCTCGCGATAGGCCGGAGAGTCCTTGTAGACGCGCCGTCGCATGGCCATGGCGCCGGCCCGGTCGCCGATCTCCGTCTCCAGATCCAGCCACCCTTCCAGGATCTCCCGGTTGGAGGGATTGGCTCGGGCCAGGTTTCGAAGCACCTGCAGGGCCTGCGAGCGCTCGCCACCACGGTTGAGCAGCAGCGCGTACAGCCGGGCCGTGACCAGGTCGTTGGGCTTGCGGTCATAGGCCTGTCCCATGGCCTCCATGGCCGCCGCCAGGTCTCCGTCGCGCTCGTGCATCAGGGCCATCTGTCGCAGCAGCAGCGGAGACATGTCGCCCGCCCGCCGCGCCGCCACCAGCACCTCCATCGCCTCCTGCGGCTTCTCCTGCGCCATCAGGGCGCGGGAACGCAGCGCGGCGGCCACGCCGCGCTCCCCGGCCTGATCCGCGGCCGCGGCCACCCGCTCCACCGCCGTCCAGTCCTTTCGCTCGATCGCCTCGCGAGCCGCGGCCTCCAGCAGGATCTCCTCGCGCGCACCCACCTTCAGGGCCTGGTCCAGCATGCCGGGCAGCATCTGGTCCAGCCGACGCAACGCGTCGTCGGCCTGGGCGCGGTCCGCCGCCGGGGACTGCGTGTTGGCCGACAGCTGACGCAGGCGCGATCGCAGGTCGACCAGGTTCACGAATCCGAACACCGCGCGGTTGTCGGCATCGGGATACTGCAGCTCGATCGACTTGAGCACGCGCTCCAGAGGATCCTTGGAGGAGAGCAGCGCCTGAAACTGCAGCAGCGCGGGATTGCCGGGAGCGCGACGCAGCCCCTCGGCGATCCAGCGATTGCCCTCGTCGGTGTTCTCCATCAGGATGCCCGTGAGCTGGGCCAGCGCCACGTACAGCCGCACGTCGTCCGGGTTCTGGGCCAGCGCCGCCGAGAGCGCCTGCTGGGCCCCCGCCGTGTCACGCTCGATCATGAGCCGCTCGGCCTGCGAAATCGCCTGGGCCACCGCGTCATCGCGGTTGGCCCGTGCCATGTCGCCCACGTTCACCGCCGTGCCCTCGAGCGCCTTCTGAAGACGCGCCGCCCGGTCGTTGCCCGGCTCCGCCGACAGCACGGCCGCAACGGTGGCACGCGCCTCCTCCACCCGGCCGGTGGCCGCCTCGATCTCGGCGCGCATGAGCAGCAGCGGCGTGAAGCCCGGATAGGCCTTCAGGCCATCCGTGCAGATGCGCATGGCGCTGCCGGTCTCGCGGCGACCCAGATTGGCCATGGCCGCGAACAGGTAGGTGTCCGGACCCGGCTGCTCCTGCAGGCGAAGCACCTCGTCGAAGGCGGCCACGGCGTCGCCTGGGCGGTTCTCCGCCACCGCGGTCTTGGCCTCGATCAACTGCACCGCCAACCGCTCGCCTCGCGGCTCCAGGTAGCGGACCGCCCTGTCACGCGCCGCACGCACCGCCTCCAGCCTGGTGGCTCGCTCCGCCGCGTCCTGCGAGGAGAGCAGGTCCACGAACGCCGTGTTGAAGAGCGTGCTCACCGCCACCTGTCGAGCGTCCTCCTGGACCAGCGACTCCAGCGAGGTGGGCAGGTTGGGCATGTCCAGCGTCTCCTGGGCCACCGCCATCGCCTTGGCACGGTCGGTGTCGCCGCCGGCCAGCATGAGCACGCGACGGGCCACCATGTCGGTGGGATCCGCCTCGATCCGGTCGGACATGAGCTTGGCGGCCTTCTCCAGCCACTGCCGGTTGCGGCCGTCCAGCAGCGCCATCGCCACGGCGAAGGTCTTCTCCCGGTCGCCGACCACGCGATCCTCAAGCGTGGCCACCTCGGCACGGGCCTCGTCCACATCCTTGGGCGTCACGCCCTGCTCGCGCTGGGCCAGCTGGTCCTGCAGCCGCTGCAGCCGGCCCAGTCGCCAGGACAGGCCCGCGGGAACCGCCTTGCGGGCTTCCTCGATCGCCGCGTCGGCTTCGGCAAACCTGCGGCGCGCGTCGCTCACGCGGTTCTGCGAGCGCAACTTGACCGCCGCATCCAGCTGCGAGCGGATCAGGTCCAGCCACGCCTGGTCCATCGAGGGGTCCTGGGCCAGCACCTCGCGCAGCATCCGCTCGGCGTCCGCGCGCTCCGTGTCGGTCAGGGCCCCGCCTCGCCGCGCCGAGCCGATGGCCTGCCAGTACTTCAGGCGACTCTGGGCCGGATCATCCGGCGCCAGCCGGCCGGCGATCTGCTCGGCCTCGGCTCCAAACTCGCGCCACAGGGTCTCGCTGTTGAACGCGTTGTTGCGCTGATACAGCGTCTCCATGGCCGCCATCCATCCGGTCGCCTCAGTGGGTCTGGCCCGGGCCCGCTGGAACCGCACGCCGATGAGCTGGTTGTACGCCTCACGCGCCTGGTCGATGGTGTCCGGCACCTGCTTGCGAAGGGCGGCATCGAGGGCCTCCAGGTACTTCACGTTGGTGGGCTCGCGGTTGACCGAGCGTCCGTAGTAGTTGACCGCCTTGCGATAGTCGCCCTCGGCCTCGAAGCGCTGGGCCGCGGCAAAGTTGCGCTCCGCGGCGGTGGACCGTTGCCACCACCAGACGAATCCGCCAAAGCCCACGCCGAGGGCCAGGATGATGGAGAAGATCAGGACGAAACGGGTGTTGAGTTTGGAGGCCATGGTCGTGGTCAGGCGGTGGGGCGTTGGGCGGAGGAGTCGCGATCCGAACCCGAGGGCGGCGTCGCACCCTCCACCGAAGGCCAGTCCGGCAGGCACTTCATCAGGTGGGGCAGGAGCGCGGTCATCAGTTCGGATGTCATTCGGTCGAATTGGGGCAGGACTTCGTCGGGTTCTCCCGGCATCCGTGCCGAAAATTGGACCTTGCAGTAGTAGGCGTAGCGGTCGGTGAGCTTGAAACTGAGGTTACGAACCGCCAGGGCCGATGGGGTCAAGGCCCCGTTGGCGATGAACAGATAACCGCCCAGGAACGTGAATTTGGGGTTCCTGGGGTCCTGAAACACCGAGACCGTCATCGAGACCTGGCCCAACGGAAGGTTCACCACCGAGGTCTTGCGGGTGACCGGATCCTTCACCGAGGCGGTCGGATAGCGGAGTCCCGATCCGGCCTGCACGGGGCCGCCTTGCAGGTCCCACGCCGAGCGGTCCACGGCCACCGGTCGCACCTCGGGCTGGCCACGCATCACCATGCCGCCGGCGTTCCAGCAGCGCTCGGGAATGTGCGGCACCGTGTCGATCATGCCGGTGTAGTAGGCGGCGTGCACCTGCATCACGCCCTTGGACGGGTCGCCGTCCACCGCGTAGGTGCGATCGAGGTAGTTGCGGGTGCCCAGTTCCTCCACCAGCGCGTCGGAGAAGACCGCGTCCTTGCCGACCTGCTTCCAGGATCCCAGCGACGAGGGCACGCGGTCCAGCGGCTCGCGCAGCGGCACGGGCTCCTTCTTCAGGAACACCTGCAGCTGGGCCATGGCCACGCGGAATCCCACGCCACCCACCAGCAGCGTGATGCATCCGGCCACAAAGGCGGTGCGGACACGGCGGTCAACCTGCATGGCTGGCCTCGTTGCCCGAAGGGCCCTGCACCACCAGGTTGGTCAGGATCCACAGCACCAGCAGGTAGAGCAGAAACGCCGGCACCAGCCACACCAGGCCGATGAAGTGATGGAATTCGCCCGCGGCGAACTCGCTGTCGAACAGACTGAGCACCCCCAGGCTGGCCACGCGGAGCACGTTCACGAACACCGCCACGGGCACGCCCATCACCACCAGCGTGACGCGTTGCCAGAGCGTGGGCAGGCTCACGTAGGCCATGGCCACGCCCAAGGCCATGAACGCCACCAGCATGCGCATGCCGCTGCACGCCTCGGCCACGTTGAGCTGGTGCGGATTGCCGTCCTGGAACACCGTGAGCACGTTCCCGGTCAGATCCACATCCATCCCGAACAGTCCCAGCAGGATGTACGCCCCCTTGGCCGAGATGTCCTGGAGCTTGTAGGTGACGATGCTCAGGAACCGCTCGCTGATGGTCTGCCCGAAGGCGATCACGTAGCAGATGGGGAACCAGAGCCACTTCATCCAGGCCCATCCGGTGACCAGCAGCACCAGGCCGAAGAAGGTGAGCCCCACCGCGAAGCCGCGCGTGTTGTGATGCTGCAGCGTGGCGGGACCGAACACGCACAC
>Ga0169931_10007051_pt1 | contig 16781 bp, 12 predicted proteins | sample Kivu_15m_20L_FD_129675 | JGI IMG/M metagenome (GOLD analysis project Ga0169931, IMG submission 129675) | Freshwater microbial communities from Lake Kivu, Western Province, Rwanda to study Microbial Dark Matter (Phase II) - Kivu_15m_20L... | ecosystem: Environmental > Aquatic > Freshwater > Lake...
ACAACGTGTCGATCACGGCTGCGCTGATCGCGCCGATCGCGATGGAAGAGGGTCTGCGCTTCGCCATCCGCGAAGGCGGCCGCACCGTCGGCGCCGGCGTCGTCGCCAAGATCATCGAGTAAGCGAGCGCTTAGAGGTTGTTGGTGGTCAGCTTTCGGGTTGGCCATGTAGGCAGCAGGCCAGTAGCTCAATTGGTAGAGCGTCGGTCTCCAAAACCGAAGGTTGGGGGTTCGAGACCCTCCTGGCCTGCCAGACCAACACTAATTGCCGGCGCAAGCCGGTACGGGACATGATCGACAAGCTGAAATTGACCGCCGCAGTGCTGTGCCTGATTGCCGGTATCGTGGTGTTCTATCTGCTCGAGGGTGACGCACCAGCGGTTGTGCGGGTGTTGGCCGTACTCGTCGGCCTGTTGGTCGGCTTGGCGGTCGCCTATACGTCTGAGCCGGGTAAGCAGTTCTTTGCCTTCGCCGGCGAGTCGCGCGACGAGACCCGCAAGGTCGCGTGGCCGAGTCGTCGCGAGGCAACGCAGATGACCTTGGTGGTATTCGGCATGGTGCTCGTCATGGCGCTGTTCCTCTGGGCGGTGGATTCCCTGCTGTTCCAGGCGGTCGAAGTTCTGGTGCGAGGCGGTTGATGAGCAAGCGTTGGTACGTGGTGCATGCCCATTCGGGTCTGGAGAAATCGGTGCAGCGCAATTTGCGCCAGCGCATCGATCAGGCTGGCATGGCAGATCTGTTCGGCGACATCCTGGTTCCCGTTGAGGAAGTCGTCGAAATGAAGAGTGGCCAGAAGACGCTCTCTGAGCGCAAGTTTTTCCCGGGCTATGTCTTGGTCGAGATGGAAATGAACGACCAGACCTGGCACTTGGTGAAGAGCACGCCTAAGGTCACCGGTTTTGTCGGGGGGCGTGCTCACGCTCCGACCCCGATCTCCGAGAAGGAGGTCGCCAATATCATGCAGCAGATGCAGGAGGGGGTTGAAAAGCCGCGTCCGAAGGTGCTGTTTGAGATTGGCGAGGTTGTGCGCGTGAAGGAGGGCCCGTTCACCGACTTCGAGGGTGCCGTCGAAGACGTCAACTACGAGAAGAGCAAGGTGCGGGTGGCGGTATCGATCTTCGGGCGTTCCACGCCTGTCGAGCTGGATTTCGGTCAGGTCGAGAAGAGCTGACCATTTTCGATGGCGGTCTTTGCAGGCCGTCGGGTTGGGGAGGGTTGCTTGGTGCAGCCCGTTTGTACCCGTACAAGGAGTGAAGCATGGCTAAGAAAGTCGTCGGCTTTGTAAAGCTGCAAGTGCCGGCCGGCAAGGCGAATCCCTCGCCGCCGCTCGGTCCCGCGCTGGGTCAGCGCGGGCTCAACATCATGGAGTTCTGCAAGGCATTCAACGCTCAGACGCAGAGCATGGAGCCAGGTCTGCCGATCCCGGTGGTGATCACCGCTTACGCGGACAAATCGTTCACCTTCATCCTCAAGACGCCGCCGGCCACGGTCCTGATCAAGAAAGCATCCGGTGTGCAAAAGGGCAGCCAGCGTCCCCACACCGACAAGGTTGGCAAGCTAACCCGCGCGCAGGCCGAAGAGATCGCCAAGACCAAGATGCCGGACCTCACAGCCGCAGATCTCGACGCCGCGGTCCGCACGATCGCAGGCAGTGCCCGCAGCATGGGTATCGAAGTGGAAGGGGTGAAGTAATGGCCAAGCTCTCTAAGCGCACCGCGGCCTTGCGCGAAAAAATCGACCGCAATCGTATCTATCCGCTGAACGAGGCTCTCGCTCTGGTCAAGGACACCGCGACCGCCAAGTTCGATGAGTCGATCGATATCGCCGTCATTCTTGGTGTCGATCCGCGCAAGTCGGACCAGCTGGTGCGTGGCTCGATTGTGCTGCCCGCCGGTACTGGCAAGACCAGCCGCGTGGCGGTGTTTGCGCAAGGGGCCAAAGCTGAGGAGGCCAAGGCTGCTGGTGCCGATGTTGTCGGTTTCGACGACCTCGCCGAGTCGATCAAGGGCGGCAATCTCGATTTTGATGTCGTTATCGCCACCCCCGATGCCATGCGCGTCGTTGGTGCTCTCGGTCAGATCCTTGGCCCTCGCGGGCTGATGCCGAACCCCAAGGTGGGTACGGTCTCGATGGATGTGGCGCAGGCGGTGAAGAACGCCAAAGCCGGTCAAGTGCAGTACCGCACTGACAAGGCCGGCATCGTTCACGTCACCGTAGGTCGCGCGTCCTTCACGCCGGAGCAGCTCAGCGATAACGTCAAAGCGCTCATCGAAGCACTGAACAAGGCCAAGCCGTCGGCCGCCAAGGGTGTCTACCTGAAGAAGGTGTCGCTCTCGAGCACCATGGGTGCTGGCGTCCGTGTCGACTCGGCCACGCTGTAACAAAGACTTTGGGCTGCCGGGGGCGTATTCCCGGCAGGTTGTCAAAGACCGTAGGGGCGGTGCCGTTGGCCGCTTAAGCTGGAGAAGTCGACCTCCCTACGCAGATGGCGGTCCCCAAAACAGGTGTGGAAACGGTCTCGACCGTTGTCCCGGAGATGTGATCCCGCCAGGGTTTGCTTCGCCAGCCTGACTTGAGGTCGCCGATGGTGGATGTGCGCACTTCGGTGCGCACGGTGACAGGAGAGAAGACCTTGAGTCTCAATCTGGAAGGCAAGAAGGAAGTCGTCGCCGAAGTGGGTGCCCAAGTGGCATCAGCCCAAGCGATCATCCTCGCCGAGTACCGGGGGCTCACCGTGGGCGAGATGACCCAACTGCGTGTCAAAGCACGTCAGTCTGGTGTTTATCTGCGCGTGGTGAAGAACACCCTGGTGCGTCGTGCCGTCAGCGAGACGCCTTTCGCCGGTCTGGTCGACCAAATGGTCGGCCCGTTGGCGTATGGCATTTCGACTGATCCCGTCGCAGCCGCCAAGGTGCTGAATGACTTCGCCAAGGGCAACGACAAGTTCGTGCTCAAGGGCGGCGCCATGCCGAATGTGGTCATGTCGCCGGCTGAAGTCAAAGCCCTGGCGAATCTGCCGAGCCGCGAAGAACTGCTGGCGAAGCTGTTGGGGACGATGCAGGCCCCAATCGCCAAATTCGTTCGCACGCTCAACGAGGTGCCGACTGCATTCGTTCGCGCAACCGCTGCGGTTCGCGACCAGAAGCAGGCGGCTGCCTAAGGCACGTGGCGTATTCATCACATCGTTAGCTGGGGCGCATGTCGCCCGACAAGGAGTTTGAAATGGCTGTGACCAAGTCTGATGTTCTGGAAGCGATCGCCAGCATGTCCGTTCTGGACCTGTCGGAACTGATCAAGGAAATGGAAGAGAAGTTTGGCGTGTCGGCAGCTGCCACCGCCGTTGCTGTCGCTGCTCCCGCTGCTGCTGGCGGTGCTGGTGCAGCCGCTGCTGAAGAGCAGACCGAGTTCACCGTGACCCTGGCCGCTGCCGGCGAAAAGAAGGTCGAGGTGATCAAGGTTGTGCGCGCTGTGACCGGCCTGGGCTTGAAGGAAGCCAAGGATCTGGTCGACGCCGCTCCGAAGCCGGTCAAGGAAGGCATCAGCAAGGCCGATGCAGAAGCGCTGAAGAAGCAACTGGAAGAAGCCGGCGCGACCGTCGAGGTCAAGTAAGCGGCTGTGCCACCCCGGGCATCCGTCTTGGCGGATGCCCCCAAATAGATGCGTCATCGGCTGTTGTTGGCCGGTGGCACGGAGACAGGATTACCCGCGGACCGACGTTGACCATCGCCCCGTCTGTGACCGATCTGTGCTGGCAAGCGGACTGCCTCTTTGGCAGCCCGCTTTCCGTGCTTTCGGGCCGTTCTGTCCCCACGTTTTCGATGCCCGGCGTAAAGCGCGTCGGGATCGCCCCTAGTACTGACTGATCACCGGAGACGTCATGGCCTACTCCTTCACGGAAAAGAAGCGCATCCGCAAAAGCTTCGCCAAGCGCGAGAGCGTATTGCCCGTGCCCTACCTGCTGGCGACCCAGCTCGATTCCTATCGCGCCTTCCTGCAAGAGGGTGTGAGTGTCGAGAACCGCCGCAACGAGGGCCTGCAGGCCGCTTTCAACGCCATCTTTCCGATCGTCAGCCATTCCGGCAATGCACGACTGGACTTTGTCAGCTACGTGCTGGGGAACCCGCCGTTCGACGTCAAGGAGTGTCAACAGCGCGGTCTCACTTTCGCGGCACCGCTGCGCGCAAAGGTGCGCCTGACCATCATGGATCGCGAAGCGACCAAGCCGACGGTCAAGGAAGTGAAGGAGCAAGAGGTCTACATGGGCGAGATCCCGTTGATGACCGAGAACGGCTCGTTTGTCATCAACGGCACCGAGCGTGTCATCGTCAGTCAGCTGCATCGGTCGCCCGGCGTGTTCTTTGAGCACGACCGTGGCAAGACCCACTCCAGCGGCAAGCTGCTGTTCTCGGCTCGGATCATCCCCTACCGCGGTTCGTGGCTTGATTTCGAGTTCGATCCGAAGGATTACCTGTATTTCCGGATCGACCGCCGTCGCAAGATGCCGGTCACCATCCTGCTACAGGCGCTCGGTTACACACCAGAGCGCATCCTCGCTGAATTTTTCAGCTTCGACACCTTCCAGTTGGTCGACGACACCGTTTACTTTCAGCTCGTGCCAGACCGACTGCGCGGTGAAGTGGCGCGTTTCGACATCGTCGACAAGGCTGGCAACTTGATCGTCGCCAAGGACAAGCGCATCACCGTCAAGCACGTTCGCGAGCTCGAGGCCGCCGGCATCGCTCGCATCGCCGTGCCAGACGAATTTGTGATGACGCGCATTCTGGGTCGCGATGTTATCGACCCGTCGACTGGTGAACTGGTCGCTCGTGCCAACGACGAGGTCGATGCCGATTTGCTCGACAAGCTGCGCGCTGCGCACATCGCCGAGATCAACACGCTGTACACCAATGATCTCGATCACGGCGCATATATCAGCCAGACGCTGCGCACCGACGAGACCGGCGGCCAGCAGCAGGCGCAGATTGCCATTTACCGCATGATGCGTCCTGGCGAGCCGCCGACCGAGGATGCCGTCAACACCCTGTTCCACAGTTTGTTCTTCTCGGAAGACCGCTACGACCTGTCTGCCGTCGGTCGCATGAAGTTCAATCGCCGTGTCGGCTACCCGGGCAAGACCAGCTGGACCCTGACGCTGCGTAACATCGGCATGACCGAGAAGCAGTGGGCCCAAGTGCGCGAGGCTTTTGGCCCGGTGCCGGAATTGAACGTCAATCGAGTCAGTCTGGATGCCGCGCAGTCCCGTGAGGACGCCGAGGCCGAGGCCGAGTCGGCGCGCAAGCGCCTGAAGGACGCTGGCGTCGATCTTGCCAAGGTCGAAGTTACCGTTGCCGAGCGCTTCACCCTCAGCCCGCTCGATATCGTCGAGGTGATCCGTATCCTTGTCGAGCTGCGCAATGGTCGCGGCGAGATCGATGATATCGACCACCTCGGTAACCGCCGCGTACGTTCAGTGGGTGAGCTTGCGGAGAATCAGTTCCGCGCGGGTCTGGTTCGGGTCGAGCGGGCGGTCCGCGAACGTCTGTCGCAGGCAGAGTCCGAGAACCTGATGCCGCATGACCTGATCAATGCCAAGCCGGTGTCGGCAGCCATCAAGGAATTCTTTGGTTCGAGCCAGCTGTCGCAGTTCATGGACCAGACCAACCCCCTGTCCGAGATCACGCACAAGCGTCGCGTTTCGGCCCTCGGCCCCGGTGGTCTGACGCGCGAGCGCGCCGGCTTCGAGGTGCGCGACGTGCATCCGACCCACTACGGGCGGGTCTGCCCGATCGAGACACCGGAAGGTCCCAACATCGGCCTGATCAACTCGTTGGCGCTCTATGCACGGACCAACGAGTATGGCTTTCTCGAGACGCCGTATCGTCGGGTTGCCGACGGCAAGGTCACCGACACGATCGAGTACATGTCAGCGATCGAAGAAGGCAACTACGTCATCGCGCAGGCCAACGCCGAACTCAAGTCGAATGGCTCGTTTGCCCAAGACATCGTGTCATGCCGCTTCAAGAACGAGTTTGAGCTGTCCGGGCCAGACCGCGTGCAGGCGATGGACGTCGCGCCGGCGCAGATCGTCTCGGTGGCGGCTTCGCTGATCCCGTTCCTTGAGCACGATGACGCCAACCGCGCGCTAATGGGTTCGAACATGCAGCGTCAGGCGGTGCCCTGCGTACGCGCGGAAAAACCGCTGGTCGGCACCGGCATCGAGCGTACCGTAGCGGTCGACTCAGGCACGGCGGTGCAGGCGCGCCGCGGTGGTGTGGTCGATTACGTTGATGCCGCCCGTATCGTCGTTCGTGTAAATGACGACGAGACGGGTGCTGGCGAGGTCGGTGTCGATATCTACAACCTGACCAAGTACACCCGCTCGAACCAGAACACGAATATCAACCAGCGTCCGATCGTGAAGATCGGTGACACCATCGCCCGCGGCGATGTGATCGCCGATGGCGCCTCGACCGACCTCGGCGAATTGGCCCTCGGCCAGAACATGCTGGTCGCGTTCATGCCTTGGAACGGCTACAACTTCGAAGACTCGATCCTGCTCTCCGAGCGCATCGTCGCCGAAGACCGCTACACCTCGATCCATATCGAGGAACTGTCGGTCGTCGCTCGCGACACCAAGCTCGGTCCGGAAGAGATTAGCCGCGATATCCCGAACCTTGCCGAGACCGCCGTTGGTCGTCTCGATGAGGCCGGTATTGTGCACATCGGTGCAGAGGTCGAGGCTGGCGACGTGCTGGTCGGCAAGGTCACCCCGAAGGGCGAGACTCAGCTCACCCCGGAAGAAAAGCTGCTGCGCGCGATCTTTGGCGAAAAGGCCTCCGACGTGAAGGACACTTCGCTGCGCGTGCCGTCGGGCATGTCGGGCACCGTCATCGACGTCCAGGTGTTCACCCGCGAAGGGATTGAGCGCGACAGTCGTGCCCAGTCGATCATTGATGCCGAACTCTCGCGCTACAAGAAGGACCTCGGCGATCAGCTGCGTATCGTCGAGAACGATGCCTTCGAGCGTCTGGCGCGTCTACTCGACGGCAAGCTTGCTAACGGTGGGCCGAAGAAGCTGGCCAAGGGGACCGCGGTGAGTCGCGAATACCTTGACAGCATCCCGCGTCACGACTGGTTCGACATCCGCTTGCAGGATGACGACACGAGCGCGCAGATGGAGTCGCAGCGAGCAGCGTTGGATCAACTGCGTCTCGACTTCGACAAGATGTTCGAAGAGAAGAAGCGCAAGCTCACCCAGGGCGACGAATTGCCACCGGGTGTGATCAAGATGGTCAAGGTCTATCTGGCGGTGAAGCGTCGCATCCAGCCTGGCGACAAGATGGCCGGTCGCCACGGTAACAAGGGTGTGGTGTCACGCATCGTGCCGGTAGAAGACATGCCGCACATGGCCGACGGCACCCCGGTCGACATCGTGCTCAACCCGCTCGGCGTGCCGTCGCGGATGAACGTCGGGCAGATCCTTGAAGTGCACTTGGGTTGGGCGGCCAAGGGTCTTGGCCACAAGATCGACGCCATGCTGCGGGCGCAGTCGAAAGCCGGCGAGATCCGCGCCTTCCTCGAGAAGGTCTACAACGGCTCCGGCCGCCAGGAAGACCTTGCCTCGATGACCGAGGACGAGATCATCGAGCTCGGCCGCAACCTGGTGCGTGGCGTTCCGTTCGCCACCCCGGTGTTCGACGGTGCCACCGAGCACGAGATCAAAGAGATGCTGCGTCTGGCGGACCTGCCGGAGTCCGGGCAGATCCAGCTCACCGATGGCCGCACCGGCGAAGCTTTCGATCGCCCGGTCACCGTCGGCTACATGCACGTGCTGAAGCTGCATCATTTGGTCGACGACAAGATGCACGCCCGCTCGACCGGCCCGTACTCGCTGGTGACCCAGCAGCCGCTGGGCGGCAAGGCGCAGTTCGGCGGCCAGCGGTTCGGTGAGATGGAAGTCTGGGCACTGGAGGCCTATGGCGCGTCGTACACGCTGCAGGAGATCCTGACCGTGAAGTCTGACGACGTCACCGGTCGCACCAAGATGTACGAGAACATCGTCAAGGGCGACCACCGTATCGATGCCGGCATGCCGGAATCCTTCAATGTGCTGGTGAAGGAAATTCGCTCGCTAGGCATCAACATGGACCTTGAGCGTTACTAAGCGGAGACCGACGACATGAAAGCATTGCTCGATCTGTTCAAGCAGGTCACCCAGGAAGAGGAGTTCGATGCGATCCGCATCGGGCTGGCGTCGCCCGAGAAGATCCGCTCGTGGTCCTACGGCGAGGTCAAGAAGCCCGAGACCATCAACTATCGCACCTTCAAGCCGGAGCGCGACGGGCTGTTCTGCGCCAAGATCTTCGGCCCGGTGAAGGACTACGAATGCCTGTGCGGCAAGTACAAGCGTCTGAAGCACCGCGGCGTGATCTGCGAGAAGTGCGGCGTCGAAGTGACGCTGGCCAAGGTGCGCCGCGAGCGCATGGCGCACATCGAACTGGCCAGTCCGGTCGCGCACATCTGGTTCCTGAAGAGCCTGCCATCGCGTCTGGGCATGGTGCTCGACATGACGCTGCGCGACATCGAGCGCGTGCTCTACTTCGAGGCCTACGTCGTTACCCAGCCCGGCATGACGCCGCTCAAGCGGGCCCAGATCATGAGCGAGGACGACTATCTCGCCAAGGTTGAGGAATACGGTGACGAGTTCACCGCGGTGATGGGCGCGGAGGGCATCGCCGCCTTGCTGTCCAGCATCGACTTGGTGCGCGAGATCGAGGACCTGCGTCGCGATCTCGGAGCAACCTCGTCCGACACCAAGATCAAGAAACTCGCCAAGCGTCTGAAGGTGCTCGAAGCCTTCCAGAAGTCGGGGATCAAGCCCGAATGGATGGTGATGACGGTGCTACCGGTGCTGCCGCCCGATCTGCGCCCGCTGGTGCCGTTGGACGGTGGCCGCTTTGCCACCTCGGACCTGAACGATCTTTATCGTCGCGTGATCAATCGCAACAATCGCCTTAAGCGTCTGCTGGAGTTGCGCGCGCCGGAGATCATCGTGCGCAACGAGAAGCGCATGTTGCAAGAAGCTGTCGATTCGCTGCTGGACAATGGTCGTCGCGGCAAGGCGATGACCGGCGCGAACAAGCGTCCGCTGAAGTCGCTGGCCGACATGATCAAGGGCAAGGGTGGCCGCTTCCGCCAGAACCTTCTGGGTAAGCGCGTCGACTATTCGGGACGTTCGGTCATCGTCGTCGGTCCGACCCTCAAGCTGCATCAATGCGGTTTGCCCAAGAAGATGGCGCTTGAGCTGTTCAAGCCGTTCATCTTTAACAAGCTCGAACTCAATGGCATGGCAACCACCATCAAGGCTGCGAAGAAGCTGGTCGAGATGGAAGTGCCCGAGGTCTGGGACATTCTCGAAGATGTGATCCGGGAGCACCCGATCCTCCTGAACCGTGCGCCAACTCTTCACCGACTGGGTATCCAGGCATTCGAACCGGTGCTCATCGAGGGTAAGGCGATCCAGCTACACCCGCTGGTCTGCTCGGCCTTCAATGCAGACTTCGACGGCGACCAGATGGCTGTCCACGTGCCGCTGTCGCTCGAGGCGCAGATGGAAGCCCGCACCCTGATGCTGGCCTCCAACAACGTACTGTCGCCAGCCAACGGTGACCCGATCATCGTGCCTTCGCAGGACATCGTGCTCGGCCTGTACTACATGACCCGCGAGCGTATCAACGCCCGCGGCGAAGGCATGGTGTTCGCCGACATCGCCGAACTCGAGCGCGCCTATGCTTCGCTCGACGAGGACGGCCGCCGTCGCGTCGATCTGCATGCCCGGGTCACCGTCCGTCTGCGCGAGTTCACGGCAGCCGGCGACGGTGCATGGGAAGAGCGCCTGGTGCGTCGGGAGACGACCGTCGGGCGCGCTATCCTGTCGAGTATCCTGCCCAAGGGATTGCCCTTTGAGCTGATTGACAAAGCATTGAAGAAAAAGGAGATCTCGCGCCTGATCAACGCCAGTTTCCGGCGCGTCGGTCTGCGCGAGACGGTCATCTTCGCCGACAAGCTGATGTATACCGGCTTTAGTTTCGCCACCCGTGCCGGCATGAGTTTCTGTGCCGACGACATGCGCATCCCGGCCGAGAAGGACACCATCATTGCTGCCGCCTCCGAAGAGGTGAAGGAGATCGATGCCCAATACAGCTCCGGCCTCGTGACCCAAGGCGAGCGCTACAACAAAGTGGTCGACATCTGGGGCCGCGCTGGCGACGAAGTGGCCAAGCGCATGATGGATCACCTGAAGGTCGAAAAGGTCACGGACCGCAGCGGCAAAGAAGTGGACCAGGAGTCGTTCAACTCCATCTACATGATGGCCGACTCGGGTGCGCGTGGCTCGGCTGCGCAGATCCGCCAGCTGGCCGGCATGCGTGGTCTTATGGCCAAGCCTGATGGCTCGATCATCGAGACGCCGATCACAGCGAATTTCCGCGAAGGTCTTAACGTTCTGCAGTACTTCATCTCGACGCACGGCGCCCGCAAGGGTTTGGCCGATACGGCGCTGAAGACGGCGAACTCGGGTTACCTGACTCGCCGCTTGGTCGATGTGACGCAGGATCTGGTCGTCACCGAGGACGATTGCGGCACCACCAACGGCGTCGCGATGCGTGCTCTGGTCGAGGGCGGCGAGGTGGTCGAGGCGCTGCGCGAGCGCATCCTCGGTCGCGTGACTGCGGTCGATCTGGTTGATCCAGAATCACAAGAGACCGTGTTCGAGGCCGGTACCCTGCTCGATGAGGACGCAGTCGAGCGCATCGAGATGTTGGGCATCGATGAGGTCAAGGTTCGGACCCCGCTCACTTGCGACACTCGGCACGGTCTGTGTGCCAAGTGCTATGGGCGTGACCTTGGTCGCGGTCAGATGGTCAACGTCGGCGAGGCCGTCGGTGTCATTGCTGCGCAATCGATCGGTGAGCCGGGTACCCAGCTCACGATGCGGACCTTTCACATCGGTGGTGCGGCATCGCGGGCGGCTGCAGCCAGTCAGGTCGATACCAAGAGCGCCGGCACGGTGCGTTTCGCCGCGACCATGCGCTACGTGACCAACGCACGCGGTGAGCAGATCGTCATCTCGCGCAGCGGCGAGGTGCTGGTGCAGGATGAACAGGGTCGCTCGCGCGAGCAGCACAAGATCCCGTATGGCGCGACCCTGTTGGTCCACGATGGCACTGCCGTCAAGGCCGGTCAGACTCTTGCCACCTGGGATCCGCATACCCGTCCCATCATCACTGAGCACCCAGGACGTGTCCGCTTCGAGAACGTCGAAGAGGGCGTTACCGTGGCGAAGCAGATCGACGAGGTTACCGGCCTATCGACGCTGGTTGTTATCGATCCGAAGCGCCGCGGCAGTACCGCTAAGGGCGTTCGCCCCCAGGTCAAGCTGCTCGATGAGTCGGGCGATGAGGTCCGCATCCCCGGCACCGAACTGGCAGTGTCGATCACCTTCCAGGTCGGCTCGATCATTACGGTGAAAGACGGGCAGGATGTCGGCGTGGGTGACGTGCTCGCCCGGATCCCGCAAGAGACCTCGAAGACCCGCGACATCACCGGCGGCCTTCCGCGTGTGGCCGAACTGTTCGAAGCGCGCAGCCCGAAGGATGCCGGCATGTTGGCCGAAGTCACCGGGGTCGCATCGTTCGGCAAGGACACCAAGGGCAAGCAGCGTCTGATCATTACCGACATGGAAGGCGTCGCTCACGAGTATCTGATCAGCAAGGACAAGCATGTCACTGTCCACGATGGCCAGGTCATCAACAAGGGCGAGACCATTGTCGACGGCCCACCGGACCCGCACGATATCCTGCGTCTGCAGGGGGTCGAGGCGCTGGCACGTTACATCACCGACGAGGTGCAGGACGTCTACCGTCTGCAGGGCGTGAAGATCAACGACAAGCACATCGAGGTGATCGTGCGGCAGATGCTGCGTCGGGTGAACATCACCGACGCGGGTGACACCCGATTCATTCAGGGTGAACAAGTCGAGCGCGCAGAGCTGCTGGAAGAGAACGAGCGCGTCGAAGCATCGGGGCTGCAGCCAGCTAGCTTCGAGTACGTTCTGCTGGGCATCACCAAGGCTTCGCTGTCGACCGACTCGTTCATCTCGGCGGCTTCATTCCAAGAGACCACGCGCGTACTCACCGAGGCGGCGATCATGGGCAAGCGTGACGACCTGCGTGGCCTCAAAGAGAACGTCATCGTCGGACGCCTGATCCCGGCCGGGACCGGCCTCGCGTATCACACCAACCGGCGCAATCAGCCCGAGGTGGATCTGGCTGCTGGGTTTGCGGCGGTGGACCAGGAACTGGCCGAGGCAGCTGCCGAGGCCGAGGCCGAAGCTGCTGCTGAGACCATTGGCGGAGAGCCTCCGTCGGAGCCAACCCCGCCGGAAGGGGCCGACGCGGCTTGACAGTCTGGGGCCGGTGTCAGTAGACTCCGGCCTCTTTTTCCGGACCCACGTGCTGCGCCGCAGGGTTGCAGCCGAAGCAGGGGCGGCGCAGGCCGTCCCACTTTTTTGGACGATTAGATATGCCAACCATCAGCCAGCTGCTGCGCAAGGGCCGCGAACCGATCCGCTCGAAGAGCAAGGTCCCCGCGCTGAATGCCAGCCCGCAAAAGCGCGGGGTCTGCACCCGCGTCTACACCACCACGCCGAAGAAGCCGAATTCAGCGCTGCGGAAGGTCTGCAAGGTCCGCCTGACCAACGGCTTCGAGGTGATCTCGTACATCGGCGGTGAAGGCCACAACCTGCAGGAGCACTCGGTGGTGTTGATCCGTGGTGGTCGTGTCAAGGACTTGCCAGGGGTGCGCTATCACACCGTGCGGGGTTCGCTGGATACCGCCGGCGTGAAGGACCGCAAGCAGTCGCGCTCGAAGTACGGCGCCAAACGTCCGAAGGCCGCTTAATTCATTCGAGGTGATCCATGCCGCGTCGTCGCGAAGTACCCAAGCGCATCATCCTCGCTGATCCGAAGTTCGGCAGCGTCGATCTGACCAAATTCATCAACGTCCTTATGTTGGATGGCAAAAAGGCCGTCGCAGAGCGTATCGCCTATGGTGCGCTCAACAACATCGCCAGCAAGACCGGCAAGGATCCGATTGAGGTGTTCAACACCGCCGTCGCTAATGCAAAGCCGTTGGTCGAGGTGAAGAGCCGGCGTGTCGGCGGTGCCAACTACCAGGTGCCGGTCGAAGTGCGTCCTTCGCGCCGTGCGGCGCTGGCGATGCGTTGGTTGCGCGACTCCGCCCGCAAGCGCGGCGAGAAGTCGATGGATGCCCGCTTGGCGGCCGAGCTGATTGAAGCTGCGGAGAATCGTGGCGGAGCCATCAAGAAGCGCGAAGAGGTCCACCGCATGGCCGAGGCCAACAAGGCATTCTCGCACTTCCGCTTCTAAACGACTGTTTTTAAGGATTCTGCTGTGGCCCGCACCACCCCCATCGAGCGTTATCGAAATATCGGTATCTCGGCACACATCGATGCCGGCAAGACCACGACCACCGAGCGCATCCTGTTTTACACAGGCGTCAACCACAAGCTCGGCGAGGTGCACGACGGTGCCGCCACGATGGACTGGATGGAGCAAGAGCAGGAACGCGGCATCACCATCACGTCGGCGGCCACCACCTGCTTCTGGAAGGGGATGGCGAGCAACTTCCCCGAGCACCGCATCAACATCATCGACACCCCGGGCCACGTCGACTTCACCATCGAGGTGGAACGGTCGATGCGCGTGCTGGACGGTGCTTGTATGGTGTATTGCGCTGTCGGCGGCGTGCAGCCGCAGTCCGAGACGGTGTGGCGTCAGGCCAACAAGTACGGTGTACCCCGTCTGGCCTTCGTCAACAAGATGGACCGCCAAGGTGCCGACTTCTTCAAGGTGCACGACCAGATGCGTTCGCGCCTGAAGGCCAACCCGATTCCTGTTCAGATCCCGATCGGCGCTGAAGACAACTTCTCTGGCGTGGTCGACCTCATCAAGATGAAGGCGGTGTTGTGGGATGACGCCAGCCAAGGCACCAAGTTCGAGTACGCCGATATCCCGGCCGAGCTGCAAGCGAAGGCCTTGGAGTGGCGCGAAAAGATGCTCGAAGCCGCCGCTGAAGCGTCGGAAGAGATGATGGATAAGTACCTCGGTGAGGGTGACCTCTCTGAGGAGGACCTCAAGAAGGCATTGCGTGAGCGCACCATCAAGGGCGAGATTGTCCCGATGCTGTGTGGCTCCGCATTCAAGAACAAAGGCGTGCAGGCCATGCTTGACGCGGTTGTCGAGCTGCTGCCGTCGCCGGTCGATATTCCGCCGGTCGGCGGTACCGACGAGCGCGAGCAGCCGGCAAGCCGCAAAGCCGATGACAGTGAAAAGTTCTCGGCGCTGGCATTCAAGCTGATGACCGACAAGTACGTTGGTCAGCTGACCTTTATCCGCGTTTACTCGGGCGTGGTGAAGAGTGGTGACTCCGTCTACAACCCGATCAAGGGCAAGAAGGAGCGTATCGGCCGTCTGGTGCAGATGCACGCCAACAACCGTGAAGAGATCGACGAAGTCCGTGCCGGTGACATCGCTGCAGCCATTGGTCTGTCGCAGGTCACCACTGGCGAGACGCTCTGCGACCCTGACGCGGTCGTCACGCTTGAGCGCATGGAGTTTCCGGAACCAGTGATCCACGTCGCAGTCGAGCCCAAGACCAAGGCCGATCAGGAAAAGATGGGCATTGCACTTGGCCGTCTGGCGCAGGAAGACCCGTCCTTCCGAGTCCGCACCGACGAAGAGTCGGGTCAGACCATTATTTCGGGGATGGGCGAGCTGCACCTCGAAATCATCGTCGATCGCATGAAGCGCGAGTTCGGGGTCGAAGCAAACGTGGGTGCTCCGCAGGTTGCTTATCGTGAAGCGATCCGTGGTTCGGTCGAAGTGGAAGGCAAGTTCGTCAAGCAGTCCGGTGGCCGTGGTCAGTACGGCCACGTATGGCTCAAGCTCGAACCGGCCGAGGCTGGCAAGGGCTTTGAGTTTGTCGATGCCATCAAGGGCGGTACTGTTCCACGCGAGTACATTCCAGCAGTGCAGCGCGGTCTCGAAGACTCGTTGTCAAACGGGGTTCTCGCCGGCTTCCCGGTGGTCGACATCAAGGCGACGCTGTTCGACGGCTCGTATCACGATGTCGACTCGAACGAAAACGCGTTCCGCATGGCCGCCTCGATGGCGTTCAAGGATGGTTGTCGCAAGGCGCAGCCAGTTCTCCTTGAGCCGATCATGGCGGTCGAAGTCGAAACTCCGGAAGAAAAGATGGGTGACGTGATGGGCGATCTATCGTCCCGTCGTGGTGTCATCCAAGGCATGGACGACATGCCCGGTGGTGGCAAAGCGATTCGTTGCGAGGTGCCGCTGTCCGAGATGTTCGGCTACTCCACCACCCTGCGTTCGCTGACTCAGGGTCGTGCCACTTACTCGATGGAATTCAAGCACTACTCGGAAGCGCCGCGCAACGTTGCCGACGCCATCATCAACAAGAAGTAAGCATCAGGACCAGGAGCACGCATCATGGCAAAGGAAAAGTTTGAGCGGACCAAGCCGCATGTGAATGTGGGGACGATTGGTCACGTGGATCATGGGAAGACGACGTTGACTGCGGCGATCACGACCATCTTGTCGAAGAAGCATGGTGGTGAGGCGAAGGGTTACGATCAGATTGATTCGGCGCCGGAGGAGAAGGCGCGTGGGATCACGATCAACACGGCGCACGTCGAGTACGAGACGGCGACGCGTCACTATGCGCACGTGGACTGTCCGGGTCACGCGGACTATGTGAAGAACATGATCACGGGTGCTGCGCAGATGGATGGTGCGATCCTGGTGGTATCGGCTGCGGATGGTCCGATGCCGCAGACGCGTGAGCACATCTTGCTGGCGCGTCAGGTGGGTGTGCCGTACATCATCGTGTTCATGAACAAGGCTGACATGGTCGATGATGCTGAGCTGCTTGAGCTGGTCGAGATGGAAGTCCGTGAGCTGCTGAGCAAGTACGATTTCCCGGGTGATGACATTCCGATCGTGATCGGTTCGGCGCTGAAGGCGCTGGAGGGTGACACGTCGGACATCGGTGAAGGCGCGATCATGAAGCTGGCGGATGCGCTGGACAGCTACATCCCGACGCCGGAGCGTGCGATTGACAAGCCGTTCCTGCTGCCGATCGAGGATGTGTTCTCGATCTCGGGCCGGGGTACGGTGGTGACGGGTCGTGTCGAGCGTGGCATTGTCAAGGTGGGTGAAGAGATCGAGATCGTGGGTATCAAGCCGACGACCAAGACCACCTGCACGGGTGTCGAGATGTTCCGCAAGCTGCTTGACCAGGGTCAGGCGGGTGACAACGTGGGTGTGTTGCTGCGTGGGACGAAGCGTGAGGAAGTGGAGCGTGGTCAGGTGTTGGCCAAGCCGGGTTCGATCACGCCGCACACCAAGTTTGCAGCTGAGATCTATGTGCTGAGCAAGGACGAGGGTGGTCGTCACACGCCGTTCTTCAATGGTTATCGTCCGCAGTTCTACTTCCGCACGACGGATGTGACGGGTGCGATCGAGTTGCCGGCGGGGACTGAGATGGTGATGCCGGGTGACAACGTGTCGATCACGGCTGCGCTGATCGCGCCGATCGCGATGGAAGAGGGTCTGCGCTTCGCCATCCGCGAAGGCGGCCGCACCGTCGGCGCCGGCGTCGTCGCCAAGATCATCGAGTAAG